>CZLA01000104.1_pt1 | contig 49063 bp, 46 predicted proteins | sample 1122381 | NCBI WGS metagenome assembly CZLA01 (sample SAMEA3539301, study PRJEB10725) | soil metagenome | biome: tundra; feature: field; material: soil | place: USA | collected 2010-05 | depth 0.15 m
CGCCGCCGGGAAAGAACAGCGGCTTTACCACGAAGGAATCGGTGGTAATGGCCAGACGCTGGCCGTTTACATTCACGATGGCCTGGTCGTCCAGACGCGCCAGCACGGGATTCTGGAACGCAGGCAGGAAGATGTCGCGAATCAACTCGGCGCTCAACTTGCCGCCGCCGCCGTGCCCCAGCAGAATCGTATCTTTGGCCGGGAGCGGCGCCGGGCAACTGAGTTCAACATTAATTTCGACGGAGGTCTTGGTTGACACCGGGCTCCTAACTCGCGACTGCATGGCGCCGATAGTGATAGTAGGCCGCGCATGCCCCTTCGGTCGAGACCATAGGCGCTCCCAATGGATTTTCGGGCGTGCAGCGCATGCCAAACGCGGGACAATCCGTCGGCTTCTTCAATCCCTGCAAAACCTGGGCGCTGATGCACTCGGCGGGTTCGTCAACGTGAAAGTCGCCCAAATCGAAAACTCGGTTGGCGTCGAAAGTGGCGTATTCTTCACTTAAACGCAAACCGCTATTCGGAATTGGCCCGATGCCACGCCACTTTTGGTCGGCGATTTCAAACACCTCGGCCACGATTTGCTGTGCCGGCAGGTTCCCCTGATAGCTCACCGACCGTACATACTGGTTTTCCAGCCGCGCTTCTCCCGCTTCGAGTTGCCGCACCAGCATGAGGACTGCTTCCAAAATATCCACCGGTTCGAATCCCCCAACCACAATCGGTACGCGAAAATCCTGAACCAGGTCCTCATACTCCTTGCAACCCATCACGGTGCAGACATGCCCCGGCGCAATGAAACCCTGCACCCGGTTGCTGCTCGAAACCATCAGGGCGCGGATCGCCGGCGGGACTAGCACATGCGAAACCAGCATGGAAAAATTGGTGAGACCTTCGCGCCGCGCTTGCCATGCGGCCATCGCGTTCGCGGGAGCTGTGGTTTCGAAACCAATCGCCAGAAATACGACTTTGCGATCGGGATTCGAGCGGGCGATCTTCACCGCCTCAGTCGGCGAATAGGCGATGCGAACGTCCGCGCCCTGGGCCTTGGCGCGAAACAGATCCGAACCAGACCCCGGCACCCGCAGCATGTCTCCGTAGGAAACCAGGATCACCTCGGGATGCAGCGCCAACGCGATCGCTTTGTCTACGGTTTCAAGCGGCGTGACGCAGACTGGACATCCCGGGCCATGCACGATCTCGATAGCGCGCGGCAGCAGTTCGTCAATGCCGTAGCGCATGATGGTGTGGGTTTGGCCGCCACAGATTTCCATCAACACCCAGGGCCGGGTTGTGCACTGGACGATCTCAGCCGCCAGGGCCCGCGCAATGCGATGGTCGCGGTATTCGTCAAGATATTTCATATTGCGAAACCCAGAGCAAATCCGCAGGCATGACTCTAACCGCAGACCAAGAGCCTATCGGTGATTAAGATCACAACCTGCTGTGACCGGAACCATGATGTAAGCAGAGCGGGGAGGGCAGGCCAGAGAAGAGTCAGCTTTCGCCGGACAGGCTAGTCTGGCAAGGCCTTAGAGCGCATACAGTCGAAATTACGGCTCCGCTGGCGGCAATTCCTCTTCCAGCGCTCCCATCTCTTCCAGAAGTTTGTAGGTGCGCTCGGCTTCGGCCGCGTCCACACGGCTGATCGCGAAGCCAACGTGGACCATCACATAGTCGCCTAGTCCAGCCTCAGGGACAAAATTCAGGGATACCTGGCGTACGACTCCGCCGAACTGCACGCGCGCCGAACGCAACGGACCCAGTTCCTCAATTTCCAGCACTTTCCCTGGTATGGCTAGGCACACGGCAGTTCTCCGCCAGCAGTACAGCACTGGTCCTTACCGCGATCTGTGACGAGAGACACACCTCAGTGTGATCAGAATAGGGATGAGCGTAGATCGCTGGCCAATCATGCCGGTAGAGCACCGAACCGGGACTATCATCTACATCAAGCCGTCGCCTGGTGGATGGCGATCCTGACGATGTCCTCGCCCACGCCGGAACCAACCAGAGCTTCCCGAATGACACAACGGCCAACCAGTGGTTTGACGAAACGCATTTCGAGAATTATCGCGCCCTGGGTCAGGCCGCGGGAGCATCGGCTGCGGACGCGATTCACGCTGGAATCAGCCGTGTGCTGGCCCGTTAGCGGCGGCCAGGGTCACCCTCCGGCGACCTCGCGCTTCTTTCGCTGACTGGCCAATTCGCGCAAGATATCGATAAATGCAGTAGTGGCGCAGGAAAGGGTTCGGTCGCGGCGGTAGGCAAGGCCCAGCTCGCGAAATAGTTCCACATCCTCAAGATCAATCAGTTTGACTCTCCCGGACGCCACTTCATCACGGGCGAACGACGCGCTGATGAGAGAGACTCCGAGATTGGCGGCCACAAAGCTCTTGATCATGCCGACACTGGGCAGTTCCATTCGAACTTGCAGTTCGTCGCGATGAGGGCGGAACAGCTTGTCCAGGAGCCTTCGGGTGTGGCCTGTCTTCGGGAGCAGTATGGGTTGTTTGACAATATCGCGGACGGCCGCCGTTTTATGCTTGGCCAGGGGATTGTCTGGGCTCACCATCAACATCACCTTGTCGCGGAAGATAGGCTCGATTTCGAGGCTTGGAGATTGGATAGGGAGCGTGACAATACCCACTTCGATGGAGCCGTTTTCCAGTTTTTCCGTGATCTTGTAGCTGAAATTCCGGTAGATGTTGATCTGTACGGGCGGGTAGCGCCGGCAGTATTCCGCAAACACTTCCGGCAGAACGTACAGGCAGGTAGCCTCGTTAGCGCCGACGCGAAGCGTGCCGCGGGGAGTGCTGCTATGGTCCGCTACCGCCATCAGCGATTCCTCGCGCAGCAGTTTCAGCCGCTCGGCATAGTCATAGAGCACCAGTCCTGCCGGAGTCAGTTTTACCGTCTTGCCCGACCGGTCGAGCAGCCGGTCGCCATACTCCTGCTCCAACTGCCGGATCTGAGCGCTGACCGCCGACTGCGAGCGAAAAACCTTCTCTCCAGCCCGCGAAAAGCTGCCCTGTTTGGCAACTTCCAGAAACGTGATGAGCTGATCGAAATCCATTGCGTTTATGCGGGGATTATAATGGACGCGGCAGCTTTCGCGGGAAATTAGACTGAGATTGCCGTGGACCCGCAAAATCCTGAAATTTGCATCCTTTGTATCGAAATTCTGAATTGTACTTTCCCGCCCATCTCGCCGTAAGTAAGTAGGTACAGAAGTGTGTTCCTGAGCCGAAGTGCGCGACACCCCCGCAGCCTTAGCGGGCAGAGTCCCAACTCCCAACTCAAGAACAACGGATCGGCAAGCGGCCCGGTACGCCGCAAATGTTGCCACGTTGCAAACGATGGAATGACGACGCTTCAAAAAAAAACGAATGTTCCGCCGCCCGCCCAGGGTCTCTACCATCCTGCGCAGGAGCATGACGCCTGCGGGATCGGGTTCGTCGCCAACGTCCGCGGCCGCAAGAGCCACGAAATCATAAGCAAGGGAATCCAGGTACTGCTCAACCTGGCGCACCGCGGCGCCTGCGGATGCGATCCAGAGACTGGCGATGGCGCCGGCATTCTCCTCCAGATTCCGCACCAGTTCTTCGTGCGCGAGTGTGGCAAGTTGGGCTTCGAACTGCCGCTGCCCGGCGCTTATGGCGTGGGCATGACATTCTTGCCTGTGGAAAAACATGAGCGCCTGCAATGCGAAGGAATTCTCGAACGCATTGTGCGCGAAGAAGGCCTGACGGTACTCGGCTGGCGCGATACACCCTGTTTCGCCTCGGCCATTGGCCGCGAGGCGCGAGCCTCCCAACCCTACATCCAGCAGATCTTTATAGGGTGTGGCGCCTTTACCGACGAAGACGTCTTTGAACGCAAACTCTATGTAGTGCGCAAGCGTGCCGAGAGCGAGATGGCCGCGTCCGGCATCGGGGATGCCGAAATGTTCCACATCCCTTCACTCTCTTGCAGGACCATTGTTTACAAAGGCCTGCTGCTGGCCCCGCAGATCACCAATTTCTTCAAGGAACTTTCCGATCCCGATGTAACCAGCGCATTGTGCCTGGTGCATCAGCGCTTCTCCACCAACACATTCCCGAGTTGGCAGCGCGCGCATCCCTATCGCTACATCGCGCACAATGGCGAGATCAATACGCTCAAGGGCAACGTCAACTGGATGCACGCCCGCCAGTCGATTCTGCAATCGCCGCTGTTTGGCGACGACCTCAAGAAGCTTTTTCCCATCATTGCGCCGCATGGCAGCGACTCCGCGAATTTCGACAACGCCGTCGAACTGCTGTTGCAGGCGGGCCGCAGCCTTCCGCACGCAATGGCCATGCTGATTCCGGAAGCGTGGGCGGGCAATTCTCACATGAAGCCGGAGAAGCGCGCCTTCTACGAATATCACGCGTGCTTGATGGAACCGTGGGATGGGCCCGCCGCCATCGCGTTCACCGACGGCAGAGTCATCGGCGCGATCCTCGACCGCAACGGCTTGCGGCCCGGACGCTACGTGGTCACGAACGACGAGCACGTCATCATGGCCTCCGAAGCCGGTGTGCTCGACATCGAACCGGAACAGGTAAAGATGAAAGGCCGTCTGCAGCCGGGAAAGATGTTTCTGGTCGATACGGTCGAGGGCCGCATCGTCCCGGACAAGGAAATCAAACACCGCCTCGCTTCGCGACAGCCCTATGCGCAGTGGCTCAAAGACAATCAGATCACGATCGATCAGTTGCCTGAGCCCTCGCGCATGCATCACCCGGATGCGGAAACCCTGCTTCGCCGGCAGCGCGCTTTTGGTTACAGCGATGAAGACCTGCGCATGATCCTCGGCCCCATGGCTTCCAAGGGCCAGGAGCCGGTGGGTTCGATGGGGACCGATACGCCGCTCGCTTGTCTCTCCGATCGCCCGCAATCGCTGTTCAACTACTTCAAGCAACTCTTCGCGCAGGTGACGAATCCTCCCATTGATCCGATTCGCGAAGAGATCGTGATGTCGCTCATCAGCTACATCGGAAGCGAGCGCAACATTCTCTCGGAAGTGCCCGAGAACTGTCACATGCTCAAGCTCGCCCATCCGCTGCTGACCAATCTCGAACTGGAGAAACTGCGCCGCGTCTCCACTGGAGATCTGCTGGCCATCACGCTGCCCGCGCTCTTCCGCGCCAGCGAAGGAGAAGCGGGACTAAAGCGAGCGCTCGAAGAATTGTGCCAGCGCGCATCGCTCGCCGGAAAAGCCGGCTACACGCTCCTGATTCTTTCCGATCGCGGCGTGAACAAAGACTACGCTCCCATCCCCAGCCTGCTGGCGCTGGCCGCCGTGCATAACCTGCTGGTTCAGGAGGAGACAAGGACCCAGGTCGCTCTGATTACGGAATCGGGCGAACCCCGCGAGGTGATGCACTTTGCGCTGCTCAGTGGATATGGGGCGAGCGCCATTAATCCTTATCTTGCATTGGAGAGCGTTGACAGCCTAGCGCGGCGCGGAGAGTTGGCGGACGGCGTGACTCCCGAACTTGCCGTGAAGCACCTCATCAAATCGGTAAATAAGGGTTTGCTGAAGACATTCGCCAAAATGGGAATCTCGACGTTACAGAGTTATCAGGGAGCACAGGTCTTCGAAGCCATCGGACTGAATAAGGAACTGGTCGATTCTTACTTCGCGGGCACGGCATCACGATTGGAAGGCGTCGGCCTCGAAGTGCTCGCCCGCGAAGCGCAGATGAAGCACGAGCATGCATTCCGTCCACTGACCGACTCCGAGACCGAACTTGCGGTCGGCGGAAATTACCACCAGCGTGCCAACGGCGAGTATCATCTGCTGAACCCGCTGACCATCGGCAAGCTACAGCAGGCCGTGCGGCAGGATAGCTTCCAGACCTTCCAGGAATACACCGACCTCATCGACAACCAAAGCAGCAACATGGCCACGCTGCGCAGCCTGATGAAGTTGAAAAAGGGCGCCCAGCGAGTCCCGATCGAAGAAGTAGAGCCAACCAGTGAGATCGTGAAGCGCTTTAACACGGGAGCCATGTCCTTCGGCTCGATCAGCAAAGAAGCGCACGAGACTCTGGCCATCGCCATGAACCGCATTGGAGGGAAGTCCAATACCGGCGAAGGTGGCGAAGATGAAGAGCGCTTCAAGCCCGATGCGAACGGAGACCTGCGGCGGAGCGCTGTAAAGCAGGTCGCGTCGGCGCGCTTTGGAGTTACTGCGAACTATCTCGTTAATGCAGACGAGTTACAAATCAAGATGGCACAAGGCGCAAAGCCCGGTGAAGGCGGACAGCTTCCGGGGCACAAAGTTGATGAGGTCATTGCGCGCCTGCGACATTCCATCCCCGGCGTCGGTTTGATCTCGCCCCCGCCTCACCACGACATTTATTCCATCGAAGATCTCGCACAACTGATCTACGACCTGAAGAATGTGAATCCGCAAGCCCGCATCGCGGTGAAGTTAGTGGCGGAAGTAGGAGTGGGCACGGTGGCAGCGGGCGTTGCCAAAGCGCACGCGGACGTTGTCCTGATCAGTGGCGACAGCGGAGGTACGGGAGCTTCTCCGCTGAGTTCCATTAAACACGCCGGCATTCCCTGGGAGCTTGGTTTAGCGGAGACGCAGCAGGTGCTCTTACTCAACGATCTGCGCAGTCGCATCCGCGTGCAGACGGACGGCAAGCTACAGACCGGCCGCGATGTCGTAGTCGCCGCGCTGCTCGGAGCCGAAGAATTTGGTTTTGCCACCACGCCGCTGATTGCGATGGGCTGCGTCATGATGCGCAAGTGCCATCTCAATACCTGCTCGGTCGGAATCGCAACGCAGGATCCTGTGCTGCGCAAGCAGTTTAAGGGACAGCCGGAGCACGTCATCAACTTCTTCTTCTTCCTCGCGGAGCAAGTTCGGCAGTACATGGCCGACCTGGGCTTCCGTCGCATGGACGACATGATCGGCCGCGTCGACATGATCGACGTGCAGCCAGCCGTGAATCACTGGAAGGCACGGGGCCTGGATTTGTCGGCCATTCTCTATAACCCTGAGGTGCCGTCGCGCGTGGCGCGTCGCTGTGTGCAGGCGCAGGACCATGGCTTAGAGCAGGCGCTCGATCATCAACTCCTCGCCGGATCGCAAGCTGCGCTCGAAACTCTCACGCCAGTTGAGATCAAACTGCCGGTCCGCAATGTTCATCGCTCCGTCGGAACCATGCTGAGCGGCGCGATTGCCCGCCGCCACGGATCCGCGGGCCTGCCCGACGATACGATCCGCATTCACCTCGATGGATCGGCGGGGCAGAGCTTGGGTGCGTTTCTGGCGAAAGGAGTGACCCTCACGCTCGAAGGCGAGGCCAACGATTACGTAGGCAAGGGCCTGTCGGGAGGACGACTCGTCGTCTATCCGCCGCGACGCTCCACGTTCGCCCCCGAAAAAAATATCGTCATTGGCAACGTTGCTCTCTACGGCGCCACCAGCGGCGAAGCATTTTTCAACGGGGTCGCGGGCGAGCGCTTTGCCGTTCGCAATTCTGGAGCGACCGCGGTGGTCGAGGGCGTCGGCGACCACGGCTGCGAATACATGACCAAGGGCTTGGTGCTGGTGCTGGGAGCCTGCGGCAGAAATTTTGCCGCCGGCATGAGTGGCGGTGTCGCTTACGTTTTTGACGAGCGCGGAGACTTCACCGAAAAACGCTGCAACCTGGACTCGGTTGACCTCGATCCCGTTCTTGAAGCGCAGGATGCCCAGGTTGTCGAAGGTCGTCTCGTCGAAGCACAGGTCGGTGAAGTAGGGCTAGTCAAAGAACTTGTCACGCGGCATCTCGAACTGACCCGCAGCCCGCGCGCCGCGTGGATTCTCGACAATTGGTCTGAGGCGCTGTCCCGCTTCATCAAAGTCTTTCCCCACGAACACAAGCGCGTCCTCGGAGTCAGCCGACGCCGCCAGCCTTACATCCCGAGTCCGCAGCTCGCCATTCTGGCTCCCGCCCAGCAGGTGCATCATGGGTAAGGACACGGGATTCCTGGAATACGCGCGCGAACTGGCTCCGCGACGGCCGGTGACTCAGCGCGTCAACGATTGGTTCGAAATCTATCTTGATTTTCCCGAACCGAAGCTTCGCACTCAGGGTGCGCGCTGCATGGATTGCGGTGTGCCCTTCTGCCAGACGGGATGTCCCGTCAACAACCTGATTCCCGATTGGAACGATCTCGTCTATCACGGGCGCTGGAAAGAGGCAGTGCGGCAATTGCACGCGACCAACAATTTCCCGGAATTCACCGGCCGGATTTGTCCCGCGCCCTGCGAAGCGTCCTGTGTGCTGGGCATCAATCAGCCTCCGGTGACGATCAAGCAGATCGAGAAAAATATCGTGGAGCGTGGGTTTCACGAAGGCTGGATCCATCCCGAGTCGCCAAAAATTCGTACCGGGAAAAAAGTGGCGGTCGTTGGCTCAGGCCCCGCGGGATTGGCTGCCGCCCAGCAGTTGTGCCGAGCGGGACACTCCGTAGTGGTCTACGAAAAAGCGGACCGCATCGGTGGCTTACTGCGCTACGGCATCCCGCAGTTCAAGCTGGAGAAGCACATCATCGATCGCCGCCTGGAACAGATGTTGGCTGAGGGCGTGAAGTTCGTGACCGGCGCGGAAGTAGGCAAGAACGTTGCGGTAGCGGAACTGCGCAGTGAGTTCGCTGCCATCGTGCTAGCGGGTGGTGCCGAACATCCACGCGACCTCAACGTCCCGGGACGCGACTTGAAAGGAATTCATTTCGCGATGGAGTACCTGCCGCAGCAGAACCGCCGCAATCTAGGGGACCCCATCGAGCCAGAAACAGAAATTCTGGCGACCGGCAAGCGCGTAGTCATTATCGGAGGCGGCGACACCGGCGCCGATTGCCTCGGGACCGCCCATCGCCAAAAGCCGCTATCGGTGCACCAGTTCGAAATCATGCCGAAGCCCCCAGACGAGCGCTCGCCCCTGACGCCCTGGCCGCTGTGGCCGATGCAACTCCGAACCGAAGGCGCACACGAAGAAGGGGGCATCCGCGACTGGAGCCTGGCGACCACAAAGTTCACCGGCTCGGGCTCTGGTGGAGTTCAGCAACTGCACGCCGTACGCGTCGGGCCCGCGCCAAAGTTTGAGTCGATTCCCGGCACCGAATTTACGGTCGATGCGGATCTAGTGCTGATCGCGATGGGATTTGTGGGACCGGTGCGAAACGGAATGATCGACCAGCTGAAAGTGAAGCTTGATCCGCGCGGCAACGTGGCCACCGACCAAGACAACATGTCATCGGTTCCGGGAGTTTTCGCGGCAGGCGACATGCGGCGCGGCCAGTCGTTGGTTGTGTGGGCAATCGCCGAAGGCCGAAAGACAGCCGCGAGTGTGGATGCTTTTTTGCGAACAAGTGCGGTGGTCGCGGTTGGTGGAGAGCCGGGCGTCCCCGCCCGGCGGGACGGGCGAGACGCCCGTCTCTCGACCGTATAAGTCACGCTATCAATCTATTTTCCTGCCCCCTCCAACTCACGCGCCGCCGATTCAATCGCCGCCGATTCGTCCTCGAGCGCCTTAGCCACGCGCACAATCTCCGACTCCGCTTCCGCATATCTCTTCTGTTCAATCCCCTCACGCACTCCCGGAACCGTCTTCACTCCATAGCCCGTGTAAACGCCCGGAGCGTACAGCAAATGTTTGTACCAAGGACGCCGCGGCAATCCGTCGGCGTTAGTCAGGCGTCGCTCGCTGTCGATCAACTCCCGATTCAGCGCCCCAAGTTTTCCCGCAACCGCGGCCTCTCCCAGACTGGCCTGCTTCTGCGCCAGCGCCTGCTGGTAATGCTTGGCGCTGCGAGTAAGAGCGTCCACCGCGTTCTGCATCGGCGCAAAGTTCAAATGTGGCGGAACCTCTTCCCGCGCCGGCGCGACCGTAGGACGCCGTGGATCGAACGTAGCCTTGAACATCCCCTCATCCAGTTCCTGATTGCGCTCGCGAATCTCCTCCTGTTTGTCGGCCAACAGCTTTTCCAGATTTTTCCTGTACATCTCGACCGTATCGGCGAGATTCACGAAGTCGAACGGCAGCACTTCCGCATCCGCCAGTCGCATCACCGACGTTCCCACAGTCTGCGCCAGCGCTCGCCCGTAGACAAAATCCGTGTCGGAAAAATGTGTGTACCAGAAAAAGTCGTCGTAAATGGAGTGATAGATCCCCTGTTCATCCTCGCCGCCGTATCCCATGTCCAGCGTGGCAATCCCCAGATGATCGATAAACGCCGTGTAATCGGTTCCCGAGCCCAGAGCGTCGATGCGCAAATCAGCCCGCTGCCGCAATTCCTTCCGATCGTCCGCGGACTTCGCTTCGGCAATCTTGCTCAACTGCGCCCGCTGCCACACCGTCATCTTGGTTTCCGGATCTTCGATGTCGCGTGCAACTCCATTGATGAACTGCTCCAGGCTGTGCGAGCCGTTCATATCCAGAACGCCACGGCCGTTTCCGTCGGTATTGATATAAACGGCGGCGTGCTGGCGCAATTCTTCGGCATGAGCTTCGACCCATTCCGTCGAACCCAGCAGCATGGGCTCTTCGCCATCCCACGCGGCGTAGATGATCGTGCGCCGCGGTTTCCAGCCCTGCTTCAGCAACAGACTCAGCGAACGCGCTTCCTCCAGCAGAGAAACCTGCGCCGAGATCGGATCCTCGGCGCCGTTCACCCAAGCGTCATGATGATTGCCACGCACGATCCACTCGTCCGGCGCCACGCTCCCCGGAATTTTCGCGATCACGTCGTAGACCGGCTTGATGTCCCAATTCGATGCGACCTTCAAATGAACCTGTGCCGGCCCCGGCCCCACGTGATACGGAATCGGAAGCGAGCCGCGCCATCCATCTGGCGCCATCGGCCCCGCCAGCGCGGCCAGCAACGGCTGCGCGTCGCCATAAGAAATCGGGAGCACCGGAATTTTCGTGATGCTCTTCGCTTCCTTCAGCGACAGCCGCTTGGCATCGGGAGTCGCGCCGATCCCGGGCGTCAGCGGATCGCCCGGACTCGAAGACGCAAAATCCATGACGCTGCCGCGTTGCACTCCATCCGCAGGCCGCATCGGCCCCGCCGGAAACACATTGTCGCGCGTGAAGCCGTCGTCCTGCGGCTCCGAGTAGATGAGGCACCCAATGGCTCCGTGCTCGGCCGCAACCTTCGGCTTGATCCCGCGCCAACTGTGATAGTACTTGGCGATCACAATCGCGCCTTTCACCGAAATGCCCAGCCGGTCGAGCTTCTCGTAGTCCTCGGGCAAGCCGTAGTTCACAAACACCAGCGGCCCGGTGACATCGCCGTCAATCGAGTAGGCGTTGTACGTGGGCAACTGTTCCGACTTCTGATTCGATGTCGGATCTACGGCCAGCGCAGGCTCGTCGAGTTTGGCCGTGAACTTCGTCGGCGCAATCATCTCCACCACGCGCACTTTGGGCGTCGGAAACAACACGTCGAACTGTTCGATGTGCGCGTCCAATCCCCATTCCTTGAAGTGGGCAAGAATCCATTCGGCGTTGTCCTTATCGTAGGGCGACCCAACGTGATGAGGACGCGCACTCAGCCGGCGCATGTATTCGCGCAGATTGGCTGGATCGGGGATGGCGCGGAACTTCGTCTCCCACTCGCGCTCACTCTGACTGGCGCGTGGCGAGTACCCCACCAAAGCGGCTTGATTTGGGACGACTTGGTCGGCGCCGAAAGACAGAGATGAAAATATCAAGGTAAAGCTCAACACAATCGCGGCAAACGGTCGCATGCAGCTCCTTTTGTTCGAGGGGTGCCATTATAGCCGGAAGGCAGAGGTGTATTGTTTCCGGAAGTCGACCTCACAAAACCAACCAATTTTCTATGAGTTCACTCAGGCCGCAAGACTTTCGTCGAGCCCAACGAGCGACATGTTCGACTAGGATTGTGAGCTAGAGGCTCATTTGCTGGTTCTAGGCTTCTCGGGCATTCATAACGGAGAGTATTATCGCAAGCACTACGGCCTGCGATTTGTGGGACATGATGCGGCGGTCGCGCTGGTGCGCGACGGGGAGGTCTTGTTCGCGGCCGAGGAGGAACGGTTTTCAAGGCAGAAGCATACGTCGAATTTTCCCAAAGGAGCATTTGAAGCTGCGCTCCGTGCCACTGGATTTCGAGTGGAAGATATCGACCTGATCGCGTATCCATGGTCTGTTACTCCGCGGAAATTTCTGAACATGAACCTGAAACACTTGTTCCGCGTGCCGCTGTTGTACGGTCCCGGTCTGGCGATCACTGGCATGAGGGTGATTCGCGACATGATGTTGCCGCAGCTCGTTGCGAATCGTTTTGCCACTGAGATTCGAAAACGACTACCGCCCTGCCGTGGCGTATCGCATCACCTCGGGCATTCCGCGTGCGCATACTTCACTTCGCCATTCGACGGAGCGGCGGTTCTGACAGTTGATGGCCAGGGAGAGGACGAGAGCGGCTCTCTCGGTGAGTGGGCGGGAACGAGCTACCGTCATATCTGCTCGGTCTATTCTCCCGATTCCATCGGAATTCTCTACGGCATGGTGACGGACTTTCTCGGTATGCGTGCTGCCTGGGACGAATACAAAGTGATGGGTATGGCGTGCTACGGCGACCCCAAGAGGTTCGAGCCGCAGTTTCGCTTGTTAATCGAGCTACTGCCGGAGGGGCTCTACAGAACGCATCGCACCGCCATGGTGTTCAAGCCCGGATACTGCGAGGCAATGTTGAAGCGATTCTTCGGCCTTGCAGCGCGCACACCGGACCAACCGCTGGAACAGGTCCACTTTGATCTTGCTGCAGGGTTGCAGGACATGACGGAGCGCGTGGTTTTTCACTTGCTGCAGCATCTCCGCAAACACACCCGATCCCACAATCTTTGTCTGGCCGGTGGTGTGTTTCAAAACTCCGTTCTGAACGGCAAGATCCTGCGTTCAGGTATGTTTGAAGACGTTCACATTCCTCCGGTTCCCGGCGATCACGGGGGTGCGCTCGGTGTCGCTTTGCATGTGTACCACACGGTGACGAGAGCACCGCGCAGAGGCATACGATTCTCCGCCTTCGCCGGACCTGAATACACGGATGCTGAAATCGAAGCGAAACTAGCTCAACAAAGCGCCCTACGGTACATCCGCCCGTCAGACGTTGCTTCGGTCGCTGCCCAGCGCCTGGCTGCGGGAGAAATTCTTGGATGGTTCCAAGGCCGTATGGAATATGGCCCTCGATCGCTAGGGCACCGTAGCATTCTGGCGAGCCCTTCGTCGACAGCGATGAGAGATATTGTGAACGATCGTATCAAACATCGCGAGCGTTTCCGACCGTTTGCCGGCGCGGTGCCTTTGGAGCACGCACGCGAGTTTTTTGAGCTGGAAAACCCCTCACCGTACATGCAGTTTGTGGTTCGGGTCAGGGAGAACGCCGTCGAGCGGATTCCAGCAGTTGTTCACTTCGGTACCTGTCGGGCGCAAACCGTAGACCCGGCTGCCGACCCTCTTTTTCATAGACTCCTTCTGGAGTTTGGGAAGCGGACTGGGTGTCCGGTGTTGTTGAACACCTCGTTTAACGACGCAGATGAACCGATTGTCTGTTCGCCTAGTGACGCGGTTCGTACATTCCTCAGCACAAGGCTGCATGCTTTGGTGATCGGGGGGTTCGTGGTTGAACAAAGGTGAAATGGCGCCGGATCCGGGCCGCTCAGTTCATTGCCTGCCCTCCGACACGAACAGGCTCGACACCTGGTAGTAGGCCGTGTACGCGTAGGACCGCAGGTCGTCGGTGACGAACATCTCTCGCATGGACAGCAGTCCCGTGCGGTCCGTGGGCGCGAACTCCTTGAAGAGCGTCCGCTGCCCGGTCGCGAGGTCGACGCGCTCAAGGCGGCAGGGAATCTCAGCCCGCCGATAGACCAGCACCGCCCGCCCGTCCGCGCTCCACTGGGCAAGGACGTCCGCCTCCGTGAGCCCGGGCACGGGCTGCGGCGCTCCACCTGCAATCGTGTAAACGAAATACTTCCCTTCGGGGCCCCGCGCCAGAACGAGCTTCCCGTCCGCGGAGAGCCAGCCGTCGCGTGTGCCTTCCGGAGTCACTGGTCGCGCCACGCCCCCGTCGGCCTCCTGCACACTGATCTTCTGCACGTAGAAGCGCGTGCTCTTTCCCGGCTCGTTGCCGCCAATGAGCACGCTCTTGCCGTCCCGGAACCATTGGGCGGTAACGTAGTTTTCGATCTCGCCCCGTTTGAGCTGCTGCGTCTCCCCGGCCCCGGCGGGATAGATCACGATCTGGGGCGGATGCGATTGGACCACGGCAAGCACCCACTTGCCGTCGGCGGACAGATCGGCGGGCCATCCCTCGCCAAGACGCACCACGGGCGAGCCGTTGGTCTTCCGCAGGCACACCGCGTAGTTCGTCCCGAGAGCGGTCTCGGCGAACAGAAGCGTCTGCCCGTCTGGGGAGAGCGCGCGGGCATGCGAGGTATTGAGCCACGAGAGGTCGCGATCCGCGGTGTCGCCGGGAGTGTGGACCATCGCCGCATAGCGGAAGTCTACGCGCGTCGCGAGCCACCTTCCGTCGCGAGCCACGTCCTGGATCGTAAGCCCGCCGGGCGACTGGAAGGCGATGCGCCTTTTGCCGGCCGGTGTCACGGCATACACGGTGAAGCTGCCGCCACTCTGGCTCGCGGAAAACAGAATCTCTCTGCCATCCGGCGACCATGCCAGTCCTCGTTCACTCCAGTAGCCTTCCGAAAGCACCAAGTTGTTTCCCGCGAGATCGACGATGTTCACCGAGCCGCGATCATCCCACTTCCGAGGATGCTCAAAATACGCAATTCGATCGCCCCGCGGGGAGAAGCGCAAATCGCTCATGTAGCCGCTCACCTCGCGGAGCACATGACCGATGGGAAACTCGAGCCGATCCTTGCCCTCAAACTCTCGGATGATGGCGAGCTGCGAACCCTCCGGCGACCAGTCGGCCTGCCGAACTCCCTCCTGCATCTCCCGCGGTGCGCCGCCGTCGAGGGGCATGCGCGCCAGCGTGCCGGTGAACAGCCGATATGCGATGTACTTTGCGCCAATCAGAACCGCGAGCTCACCCTTGGACGAAACCGCCAGCAGGTGCGTGCCGGGCGGGCCGAGCGGTTGCGGCTCGGGATAATTGGGGCGCACAGCAAAGATCTGCGGCGTGTTGCCCGCAGTCGCGGCGCTGTATACGACGGTATCTTTCTCGGCGAAGGCGGCCTCGAAAATGGCCTCGCGCCGGAAGTTCAGCTGGCGGAAAGCCAGCGGCTCGGGACCGCGCCCGAGGAATGAGCCGCGCAGCAACGCGGCCAGCGCAACCGCGGCAAACACAGCGGCGAGCATCCAGGCTATCCGTGGGCGGATGGCCCTCCGCGCGGCGGCTGACATCGGCATTCCGATTCCCGCGTGCGAGCCGCCCTCCGCGATCCACCGCAACTCTTTGCAGAGATCGCCCGCCGACTGCCAGCGTGCGTCCGCGTCCTTCGCCAGACAAACTCGGATGGTACGTTCCAGCGCCGGAGGCGTCAGAGGTTGCAGCGTGCTGATCGGCGCCGGTTCTTTCACCAGTACGGCCGAAGCCACGCTGAAATCGCTCTGGCCCTGAAACGCGCGGCCTCCGGTCACCATTTCGTACAACACCGCGCCCAACGAAAAGATGTCGCTGCGCGCATCCACTTCTTTCCCTTCCACCTGCTCGGGCGACATGTAGGGGACAGTCCCGACCACCGCACCCTCCCGCGTGACCGGATCAGCTTGCGCCGCCGCATTGGTCAGCGTCGCTCCAGTCGCTCCAGCCGTCAGTGGTGGCGAGGCTTTCGCCAGCCCGAAATCGAGCAACTTCGAGCCGGACTTCGTCAGCATAATGTTCCCGGGCTTAAGGTCGCGATGCGCGACGCCGTTGCGGTGCGCCTTGTCGAGGGCGCTGGCAAGCTGGATCCCGTACTCCAGCACTTCCGCGGTTGGCAGCGGACCCTTTTCCAGCCGCGCCGCCAGCGTCACGCCCTCCACGTATTCCATGACAATGAAGTCAACCCCATCCTGCCGCCCAATGTCGTACAACGTGCAGATGTGCGGATGATTCAGGCTGGATATGGTTTTGGCCTCGCGCTCGAAACGTTGACGACGGCTCACATCGTCGGAGAGATGCGCCGGAAGAATCTTGATGGCGACCCTGCGGTCCAGCCGCGTATCCCGCGCCTCATACACCTCGCCCATTCCGCCGGCGCCAATGGGCGCGATAATTTCGTAGGGGCCGAGCTTCGTGCCAGAGGTCAGGGCCATGGATAGGGCAGATTATAGACTTTTAAAAAAAGTGCCGCGGCAAAATACACTCACGCGAGACCGCTTTCCCGGGCGAGTTTTAACGCTTCTATGGCCGCGCCTCGCGCCCCGGCGGTGTCGCCATTCGGCATTACGTGGATTGGAATACCGGCCTGCTCCTCCCGCTGGGTCGGCATCCCCACGCGGATCTCCGCCAGGAACCAGCGCTGGAATTCTTGACTCGTCTCCAGGACGCCGCCACCGACGATCAGGGCATCCGGGTCGAAGGTATTTATCATTTCGTCGAAAAAGAGGCCCAAGGCATGAGCCTGAACACGGAAAATCTCCTTGCACATACGATCGCCTTGATCCGCGAGACCGCGTACCGCCTTAGCCGCCTGGTGGGGGTCCTTTTTTGCCAACTCGTGGCCGGGATAGCGCGGCAAAAAGTACGGCAGCAGAGTTTTCTCGATGGCCGTGAGAGAGCACAGCGATTCCAAGTCGCCGGTTCGTCCGCAATTGCATTGCGGCTTCATCCCGTCGATGCCGGCGATGCTCTGGTATGGAATCAGTACGTGGCCGAGTTCGCCGCCGAATCCGTTCCTGCCCTTGACCACGTTGCCTTCGAGGATGATGCCTCCGCCATTGCCCGTACCCACGACGTCCGAGACCGATGTCTCGCTGCTGTTGGCGCCGAAGATCGCATAGTGTCCCCAGAGCGCAGCCGCATTGGCATCGTTCAAGTAGGACACCGGCTTTCCTAGCGTGTGTGCCAGACCCTCGCGAATGTCGAATCCCGCCCATTGTGGATGCACAAAGTTCGTGGACCCTCGTGCGCTGAGCTGGCCGGTTGCACTGGCCGGGCCCGGAGTGTCTAAGCCCACGACAACCACGTCCGAAAGGAGAACGCCCGCCCTTTCGGCGGCGATCTTGAGGCCATCCGCGATCTGCTGGAGGCAGACCTCCGGTCCTTGCTTCGAAAGTGCCGGGTGCTCGCACAGCCCGTCGATGAGAAACTGCTCTTGCCGGTTCACTACCGTGTAGTTGATGGCAGTTCCGCCCAGATCCACTCCAGCCACTACCTCCATGTTTTCTCCTCGCGTTCTGCGATCCTTTACGCCGCTCAGCTTAGCAGAAATGGAACGATGGCTCACGCGGCCGCCAGCGATCGCCCCCACTCCACTTTGTTCTTGGATGAGTGGCCGAGAAAAACGTGCGACTGCATTCAACTATCAAAGCTTGGGAGATCGGCCACAGTCCTCCTTAAGATGCTAAATTAGAAGATTCATGTCCGCCCCCAACTCTCTCTTTATTCGCGCCGCCAAGGCTCAGTCCACGGAACGGACCCCGGTCTGGTTCATGCGCCAGGCTGGGCGCTACATGCCTGAATACCGCGCCGTCCGCAAGCAATATTCCCTGATCGAGATCTGCAAGAAGCCGGAGGTCGCGGCCCAGGTCACCATCGAAGCTGCCGAGATCCTAAAAGTCGATGCGGCCATCATCTTCGCCGATCTTCTTCTCCCGCTCGAAGTCATGGGACTGCCCTTTCACTTCTCTGCCGGCGAGGGTCCGAAGATCGAAAAGCCTGTGCGCACCGCCGAAGACGTTGCCCATCTACGCACCGATCGCGCCGCCGATCTCGGCTACGTTTCTGAAGCCGTGAAGCTGGTGTGCAAGCACTTCGGCGACAAACTGCCTGTCATCGGTTTCTGCGGGGCGCCCTTCACGCTCGCCAGCTACATGATCGAAGGCGGAGGCTCGCGCAACTATCTTTTCACCAAGAAGATGATGTACTCCGCGCCCGCCGCGTGGAACGAGTTGATGAACAAGCTGGTCGCCGTGACCGCCGAGTATTCCGCCGAACAGGTGCGCGCCGGCGCCGACACCATCCAGATTTTTGATAGCTGGGTGGGTTGCCTGAGCGTCGAAGATTATCGCCGCTATGTGCTGTCCCACGCGACCGACCTGGTGAAACGCCTGCAAAAATCCGGAGTGCCCGTCATCTACTTCGGTACCGACAGCTCGACTCTTCTCCCCTCGATGCAAGAAACCGGAGCCGAAGTCGTCGGCCTCGACTGGCGCATCCCGCTCGATGCTGGATGGCAGAGCCTCGGCCTAAGAGGTGCCGTGCAGGGCAATCTCGATCCGGTGCTGCTCTTCGCCGATTGGAAGGAACTCAAGTCGCGGGCGCAGGAGATTCTGCGCCAAGCCGCCGGACGCCCCGGCCACATCTTCAATCTCGGCCACGGCATTCTTCCCGAAACTCCGGTGGACAACGTGAAAGCGCTTTGCGATTTCATCCGAGAGCATTCGGTGGAGTTCAAGAAAAGCGGTTAACAACACTCATTGATGGTTCCCTTTTATGAATTGTCATCCTGAGCGAAGCGAAGGACCCGCTGTTCGCCGTAGAATGCCGATCTCGAGCGACGGCACCGATCAACAGTCGATTGCTAAGACGGAGTCGGAGAAATGACGCCCTGCCCGCTGGGCCAAGCCGGCGAGTGTTATTGCGCCAAACAGGTCGGTTCGTTTGCCGCGCCATCCGCGAAAACCGCCGTGCTTCTCCTGGCCCACGGCAGCCCCGAGAACCCCGACCAGGTCCCCGAGTTTCTAAGTTACGTCACCGGCGGACGGCCCCTGCCGCCAACGGTGGTCGAAGAAATTCGCCATCGCTATTCGCTGATCGGCTTCTCGCCGCTCCCCTGCTGGACCCTCTTGCAAGCCGATCAACTTTCGCAATCATTGCAGATGCCGGTCTTTGTCGGCATGCGCAACTGGAAGCCCTTCATTGCCGATGCGGTGAAGGCAATTGCGAACCAGCAATACGAGCGCGTCATCGCCATCTGTCTTGCCCCGCAGAATTCACGCACCAGCGTCGGCCTCTACCGGAGCGCCGTGGTCGGCGACGGAAGTCTTCCTTTCCAATTGGACTTCGTCGATGAGTGGCACGATCAGCCACTGCTCGCCAAAGCCTTCGCCGAAAAGCTCCGCGCGGGTTGGGAAAGAGCCAGCGCCGAACACGGAGCGAAACTCCCCGTGATCTTCACCGCTCACAGCGTCCCCCAGCGCACCATTACCGAAGGCGATCCCTACGAGCGCCAGTCCAAAGAAACCGCCGAGTTGGTAGCGAAAGAAGCGAACCTGCCAGCCGACGATTGGACCTTCGCTTTCCAAAGCCAGGGCATGTCCGGCGGCCAGTGGATCGGCCCCACGGTCGAGGACACGATCAGGAATCTAAAAGCGAAAGGCCATCGCGGCATCTTCCTGCATCCCATCGGATTCGTGTGCGATCACGTCGAAGTGCTTTACGATATCGACATAGCCTTCAAACAATTCGCCGAAAAAGAAGGCATGCGATTGTGGCGAGCCGAATCGCTAAACGGCTCAAAGAAATTAACCGCAGCTCTGGCAGAAGTAGTAAGCAGCCACATACCTTGACTAGCAAATAGTGGAACGGCGGGTATTACACAAAGCTATTATCGAACACCTTAAAGACGCAGACATGTTCCACGTGAAACACTTTTGATCGAAAACAAAGGACTTAGGAGGCGCCAAGAGCTAGAAGCCAAGAGCCAAGAGCTGACACCATGAAACGCATAGCCATCATCGGCGGCGGAATCTCCGGCCTCTCGGCCGCGTTTACGATCGAAGAGAAGCGCCAGTCGGGCACAGACGTCGAGTACGTTTTGTTCGAGTCGAGTCCGCGCCTCGGTGGTGTACTCGTCACCGACCGCGTCGACGGCTGCCTGGTTGAAGCTGGGCCGGATTCGTTTCTCACTGAAAAGCCTTGGGCTGCCGACCTCTGCCGCAAGATTGAGTTGGGCGATCAACTCATCGGCTCGAACGATTCTGAGCGCAAGACCTACATCGTAGCCAGGGGCAAGTTGGTGGTGATGCCCGATGGGCTCATGTTCATGGTGCCCACCAAGATCATGCCCACAGTTTTGTCGCCGCTTTTTTCCTGGCGCACAAAAATTCGCATGGCTGCCGAGTGGTTTCATCCGCCGCGCAAGGCCTCCGAGGATGAAACGGTGGCCGAGATGGTGAAGCGTCACTACGGTTCCGAGATGGTCGAACTGCTTGCCGATCCGCTGCTCTCTGGAGTTTACGGTGGCGAAGCTTCGGGGTTGAGCGTGCGCGCCGTATTGCCGCGCTTCGCCGACATGGAATCGAAACACGGCAGCCTGGGCCGGGCTATGCTCGCGGCCCGCAAGAAAATGGGCGCAGCGGTAAACCTTCCCGCGCGGCCGTTATTTAGTTCGCTCAAAGAGGGTATGCAGCAGATGGTCGATGCCCTGGTGGCGCGATTGGATGCGAACGCACTGAAGAAGTCGTCGCTGGTGCAGTCGGTGATCCGGCAGGATAACGGCTGGACGGTTTGTGCTGGATACCAGAGCGACCAATTCGACGCAGTGATCATCGCGACCCCAACCCATGTGGCCGCATCCGTGCTGCAAGCTGCGGATGAGAACCTGGCCCGCGAAATGGGCGGGATCAAATACAGCTCTTCGGTGACGGTCACGCTTGGCTACGACGAAGAAGTGCGGCGCTCGCTGCCACCGGGCTTCGGATTTCTGGTGCCGCGCAGTGAAGGGCACCGTATGTTGGCGGCGACTTTCGTCCACAACAAATTCCCGCATCGCGCACCGGACAATCGTGCCATCGTTCGGTGCTTTCTCGGCGGCGCGCGCGATGAGCAGATCTTGCAGTCGAGCGAGGAAGAAATTCTACAGATTGTCCGCAGAGAACTGCGGCAGATCATCGCGCTCAATGCCGAACCTCTGTTCGCGCGCGTCTACAAATGGAAGTCGGCGATGGCGCAGTATTCGGTGGGCCACCTCGAACGCCTGCAGCGCATCGAATCCCTTCGCCAGAAGCTTCCCGGTCTGGCGCTGGCGGGCAATGGTTATAACGGCATCGGCGTTCCCGACTGCGTTCGCTCCGGCGCCGAGGCGGCCGGCAAAATCCTTGCCGAGATGGGGATGTGGTCGTCCGCCTAGCCTTGGGCGCGCCTTCGGCTTGCCGTGCCCACCATCGGTGGATATCATGCTTGGATCATGAAAACGGCAAGGCTGTTCCTCCTTTTCGCGCTTTTCGCGCTGGCTGCTTCCGCATATGCGCAGACGGCAGGGCTTTCCAAAGAAGTAGACGCCGTCTATCCAGCGGCCCACGATTTATACATTGATCTTCATCAATCTCCGGAACTGTCTTCGCACGAAACTCAGACCGCTGCGAAACTCGCCGCCCGTCTGCGGAGCCTGGGCTATGAAGTCACGGAAGGAGTCGGCGGCACCGGGGTTGTGGCCATTCTCAAGAACGGCGTCGGGCCCACGGTGATGCTGCGCACGGAACTCGACGCGCTTCCGGTCGAGGAAAGAACCGGACTTCCCTACGCGAGCAAAGTGCACGCCAAGGACGATTCCGGACGCGACGTTCCGGTGATGCATGCCTGCGGGCACGATCTGCACATGGCTACGCTGGTGGGGACGGCGGCCGTCATGGCGCACAGCAAAGAGAGCTGGCACGGCACGCTGATGCTGATTGGACAGCCGGCCGAGGAAACTATTTCCGGAGCCAAGAGAATGATCGACGATGGCCTGTTCACGCGCTTTCCGAAACCAGCCGTGGGCGTCGCCCTCCATGTCGGCAACGAGCTTCCTGTCGGGCAGGTGGGGATCACTCCCGGCATCTACAACACGAACGCCGATTCTTTGCGGATTACGATCTATGGCAAAGGGGGGCATGGTTCCGCGCCGCACGCAACCATTGACCCGATCGTGATTGCTGCCCGAACAATTCTCGCCCTGCAAACCATCGTTTCGCGCGAAGTGAAGCCGGGAGAGATGGCGGTCGTTACCGTCGGCTACATCCGGGCAGGCACGAAGAACAACATCATTCCCGACCAGGCGGAGCTTGGCCTGACCGTACGAACCTTTAAGGCAGACGTGCGGAAACAGGTTCTGGCGGCCATCACGCGCATCACCAAAGCCGAGGCGCTGGCCGGCGGCGCACAGCAGGAACCTCTCATCGAGCACTATGAATCGACCGACTCGGTTTATAACGACCCGGCGCTGGCGCAGCGACTCAGAGCGCCGCTCGAAGCCGTGCTCGGCAAGGATAACGTGATCACCACCGAGCCGATCACGCCTTCCGAGGACTATGCCTTCTTCGTTGAACAGGGCGTTCCGTCGCTGTATATGAGCCTGGGAGGCGCTGACCCGCAGAAGTATTCCGAGAGCAAAAATGCCGGCACGATGCTGCCGTCCAATCACTCCCCTTATTTTGCACCGGACGTGGACCCGGCGCTCCACACGGGCATCAAGGCGGAGGTTGCGGTGTTGCGGAATCTGCTGAACGGGGCTTCGCGGTAAACAGACAATAGCTCAGGCATCAGTTCAGACGCCGGCGCTCGCTCTGATATTCTGAATTTCCACTCCCATGAGCAGCGCTGCTTCGCCAATCCGATGGAAGGTTATTGTTGCCTTCGGGCTGGTCTATGTTTTCTGGGGCTCGACCTATCTGGGCATCGGCATTGCGGTGGAACATATTCCTCCGGCCGTGATGTGCGCTGCGCGCTTCCTGGTTGCGGGTATTTTCATGCTCGCTTACTGTGTGCTGACCGGCCGCCGCATTCGTTTTACCGCACGGCAACTGGGCTATCTGGCGGCAGTCGGCATTCTGCTTTTGATGGGCGGTAATCTCACACTTTCTTACGCAGAGCGGATTGTTCCCACGGGTCTTTCAGCGTTGCTGATAGCGGTTACGCCGCTCTGGTTTTTGGTTCTCGACAGCCTGTTGCTCGGCGACCATCACATCTCGCGGCGCGGCAAGGTCGGGTTGGCAATCGGGATCGCCGGAGTGGTTGTGCTGATCTGGCCCGAGCTTCGTCACCCCAATGTCCTGGGCCATCGCGAACTGTGGTGGTCGCTGGCGCTGCAACTCGGATCGTTCAGTTGGGCGCTCGGTTCGGTGCTCTCGAAAAAGTGGCAGACGGCGGCCACCGATCCGTTTGGCGCCATCGCGTGGCAGATGGTCTTCGCGGGGATCGCGAATCTGATTTTCGCTCTGCTCGTCGAGAAACCTTCCAACGTGACGTGGACGTTTCGCGGAGTGGCCGCGATTCTGTATCTGGTGGTGTGCGGTTCCTGGATTGGCTACACGGCTTACATCTGGCTGCTGCAGCACGTGCCGACCTCGAAGGTTTCTACTTATGCTTACGTCAATCCCGTGGTTGCAGTGTTTCTCGGATGGCTGGTTCTGCACGAGCGCATCGACCGCTACATTCTAATGGGCAGCGCGATCATCGTGGCTTCAGTGGTGCTGGTGACGAGCGCGAAGGTATCGAGTCGGAGTGCGGTGGATGAGTTGCCGGCGGTCGAGGCTGCGGGAGACTGAGGGCGCGTTGTCAGCCATCAGTTATCAGTCATCGGAAGACCGTTTGCTCGCCTGGACGGACGAGGGCGTCCGTCCCTACGTGAGTTGTGGCGGACGGGCGAGGACGCCCGACTCTCCACGAGCGGGACCTATTCTTCTGGCTCCTCGGTGTCGTTGACCACATCGACCACTCTGCCTCGAATAGAGAACACCAGCTTCTGATCGTCGTCGGGCTGAAAGGTGACTCGCATGGGGGTGCGCTCCCAGACTGGGGGCGGGCACTCGGAGTCGGGATCGTCGGTTCCAGCGGGTTCGCCTACATCTTTTTTCAGGATTGGTTTGCGGCGTCCTACCTGGGCGACTACCGCGTAGAGTTTCTTGCCATCTTCGGAGACGCCGCAGTAGGCGATGTAATCGCGATACCAGCTTGCGGTCGAATAGAAGGGATCGAACTCGGGCAGGTTGAGTTGGGAGACTCGGCCGGTGAGGCGGTCGACGAACAGCCATCCGCCTCGTTGCCATTGCCAGTGGGTGACGTTAGCGTTGGCATTCTCAGTGGGCAGTGCATCGTTCACGCGAAAAGCACGCCTTACCACAAACATGCGGTCGGTCAGTTCATGCGGAGTTCCGGTGGTGTATTCCTTGAGTCGCGTGTCGATAAATAGTGGACGGACTTTGAGGTCGAGGAGTTTCTGTCCGGTGGCGTTCGGCCATTTGGCGGAAATCCATTTTCCAAAGGCGATGACATGCGGCTTTGGGACGGCCGCGCATTCGCTCCACGGCAGGCAGAGCATGAGGAAGATCAGAGAGAGTTTGCGCAGCATGATGAAGGTTGGCATGGGGCGGAAATCAGCGCAATGACGGTTGAACAAGGAAAATGTTCGGTTTTCTCGGTGCGGTGGAGGGTGCCCGACAGCCGGGGCCGTGTCCCTACGTGGGCCGTGGTGTCGGCGGGTGGTGGCGCACTTTCTGGGGCTGTGGGAGACTGGAATATGGCAAAGCGCAGTCTTCGGATATTAAAGCGAGTCAGCAACATCCCGTCGCTGGGAATCTGTGAGGCGTGCAACACGCAGTTCTCGGCAGATCCTCGTCAACTGGGCCAGGCGGGAGTACAGCAGCAGTTCAACGCGCACAAGTGCGAAGCTCGGCAGAACCCGGTGCCCGCGGTGAAGGAAGCTGCTAAAGCTTCTGGGAAGTAGAACCGCAGCGGCTACAGCCGAACCAATTGTCGGCGTGCTTACGGTATGCCTGAAGGCATACACTGATACGAATCACGCATTGTTCGCAAGCTGCTCGCGGGCTTGCAATATCGCAGCGAATTGAAGAAAGTGAACCGATGAGTCTTCCACCGCGACCGCGCCGGACAACTTTTTCTCCTGAATCGAGTTCTTACTCGGGCATGGGTGATCTGTTGGTGGGGCGCCGGAAGCAATCGATTCTGGTGGTGGACGACAATCTGGTGAACGCAGCGCTGCTGAAGGAGATGCTGGCACGGCGCGGCTATCAAACGGTCGCGGTACAGAGCGCGGCTGCGGCGGAGGCGGAGATACGGCGTGAGGCTCCGGACCTGATTCTGCTCGACGTGGTCATGCCGGGCAAGAGCGGCTACCAACTATGCCGCGAGCTCAAGGAAGATTCCAAGACGCGGCTGATTCCGATCGTCATGATTACCGGGTTGAGCGCTCGAGAAGACCGTCTTGAGGGAATTGAAGCGGGCGCCGACGACTTTCTGACCAAACCGATCAGTCCCGAGGAGTTGTTTGCGCGGGTGAGTTCGTTGCTCAAGTTGAAGGAATTCACCGACGAACTGGAGACGGTGGATTCGGTGCTGTGCACGCTGGGGCTGAGCGTGGAATCGCGCGATCCTTACACGGAAGGCCACTGTGAGCGACTGGCGCGCAACGCCACGGATCTGGGTCGTTTTCTGGGGATGGAGGAAGAGTCCCTTGTGGCGCTGCGGCGGGGCGGCTATCTGCACGACCTGGGAAAGATCGCGGTGCCGGATGAAATTCTGAAGAAGGGCAGCGACCTGACGCCGGCGGAGTGGGCGATCATGAAGCAGCATCCGGTGACTGGGGAGACGATTTGCCGTCCGTTGAAATCGCTGCGGCTGGTGCTTCCGATCATACGGCATCATCACGAGCACTCGGATGGCAGCGGCTATCCGGATGGGCTACGGGAGGACGAGATCCCGTTACTGCCGCGGATTCTGCAGGTGGTGGATATTTACGATGCGTTGCGCACGGAGCGTCCTTATAAGCCGGCGCTCGGCCACGAGCAGGCTGCGGTCACGATGCGAGCCGAGGCGCTAAGCGGGCTGTGGGACGGGGAGTTGGTGTCAGAGTTTTTCAGTATGCTCGACAAGCGGCGGCAAGTGGCGTGAGTCATTCAGTGATTGAATCGTTGAGTCATCGAGTCGTTGACTCGCCGCCTCAATGGTTCAAATGATTCAATGACTCAATGACTCAATGGTTCAATGCCCTTGACCTACAGTTTCGTCATTCCTGCCTATAACGAAAGCGTACGCCTCCGGCCCACGCTCGATGAGCTTCTCCGCTTTGCGCGGCAGGAAGGTTGGGACGCGGAAATTCTGGTGGTGAACGACGGATCGAGCGACGATACGGCGCAAATTGTGCGGGAATACGGTAAATTGCATCCGCAGGTTCTTCTATTGGAAAATCCCGGGAACCGCGGCAAAGGTTACAGCGTGCGCAACGGGATGCTGCATGCTCGCGGTGACATTTGTTTGTTCACGGATGCCGATCTTTCTTCGCCGATGAGCGAGGCGCGGAAACTGTTCGACGCGGTTGGCCGCGGTGCCGACATCGCGATTGGGTCGCGTTGGCTGCAGGCGGAGTTGCAGACCGAACGCCAGCCCCTGTACCGGCAGGCGTTTGGACGAATCTTCAACCTGGTGCTGCGGGTAATTCTGGGGTTGCGTTTCGCGGACACGCAATGTGGATTCAAAGCGTTTCGGCGTGAAGCCGCGCAACGCATCTTTCCTCTGCAGAAAATTGAACGGTGGGGATTCGATCCGGAGATTTTGTTTCTGGCGCGGCGCGCGGGCTTACGGGTGGAAGAGGTTCCGGTGGTATGGGCTCACAGCGAAGGGACGCGGCTGCATCCTTTTCGGGATGGGCTGCGGATGTTCGTGGAAGTTTTGCGGATCCGGTGGAATGCGATGACCGGGGAGTACACGGCGGCGGGCGTGCCTGCTCCGGGGAAGCTGTAAGTCAGAGCAACCTTGGTGTGGGGGACGGGGCTTTGCCCCGTCCAAGCGGGGCGGAGCCCCGGTGCCACACACTCCTACGATGCGGCTCGATTGTTTGCGTTTGCGGCTAAGCGCACGAATTCGGCGATTTGCGCACCCATTTCTTCGGTAGAGACGGTGCGCTCACCGGGGCGCGCCAGATCGCGCGTGCGGAAGCCTCCCATCAAGGTTGAGATGACACCTGCCTCCACGCACTCCGCTTCTTTGGGTAAATGAAAAGTATGGCGCAGCATCAGGGCTACCGAGAGGATGGCGCCTAGCGGATTGGCGACGTTCTGACCGGCGATGTCGGGAGCTGAACCATGGACGGGTTCGTAGAGACCGACCGGGCCTCCGATGCTGGCCGAAGCGAGCAGGCCGAGCGATCCCACGATTCCGCCGGCTTGGTCGGAGAGGATGTCGCCGAACATATTTTCGGTGAGGATGACGTCGAAGTCCGTGGGCTTGAGGACGAGCGACATGGCGGCGGAGTCCACGTACATGTGGGAGAGTTGGACATCGGAAAAATCCTGGGCGATGCGAGTGACGACTGCGCGCCACAGACGCGAGCACTCCAGAACATTCGATTTATCGATGGAGAGCAGGCGATGGCGGCGGGTTTGAGCGAGCTGAAAGGCGACGCGGGCGATGCGCTCGATCTCCGGCTCACTGTAGCGCATGGTGTTAATTGCCTCGCGCGCGCCGGGGGCGCCTTGAATGGAGCGCGGCTGGCCGAAATATAATCCGCCGAGCAGTTCGCGGACGATGAGGAGGTCGGTTCCTTTGACTTTTTCTTCGCGCAGAGGTGAGCAGGCAGCCAGCGCCGGATAGAAGACCGCGGGACGAAGATTGGCGAACGCTCCAAGTTTCTGGCGGAGGCGCAAGAGTCCAGCTTCGGGGCGAAGTTCGCGAGGATTGTGATCGAAGGCCGGACTGCCGACCGCTCCCAGCAGCACAGCCTGTGAGGCGAGACACGCCTGGATGGTCGCGTCGGGCAAGGGATTACCGAACTTTGTCAGGGCGACGCCGCCGATTTCTTTTTCGTCGAGTTCGAGATCGTGGCCAAAGCCGTCGGCCACTTCTTCCAGAACACAAATGGCTTGGGATGTAACTTCAGGACCGATGCCGTCGCCGGGGAGGGAAGTGACGCGGAGTTGCATGGAATCCTCGATTCGTTACCGAAAGAATATACGAGGAAACGCCGCTGTGGTAGCCGGGTGCGGGCGGTTCTTACCAGTTGTTCATACACGCTCTAGCAACGCACACCTAGTCGTTACACGCAAGGTTCGTTACACACCCCAAAGATAGTCTTCCTGCTCGCTATGATGATCCGCGAATGGGATCGACACCGTCGCTTGGCCGGCACTGCCGGGTACGTGAGCGGGATGCGAGTCGTTAGAGTTGGAATTCGCTCCAGCGGCTGCGGCGCGCGGGAAAGGCAGCGGGGCAGCGGCGGGCGGAAACTTCTTGCCGGCGGCAGCGCTGCTGGTGACATCTTGAATCAATTCGAGCAAATGGCTGTCCTGGACCTTCTTGATGCGGTCGGCAAGAACTACAAACTTCCGATAGAGCTCATCAAGTTCACGCCGCTCAAACTGGTGTCCCAGTTGTTCGCAACGCAGAGCCAGCGCGTGGCGGCCGGAGTGCTTGCCCAGCACCAGCCGCGAATCGGGCACGCCCACCGATTGTGGCGTCATGATTTCGTAGGTCAGCGGATTCTTCAGCATGCCATCCTGATGAATTCCGGCCTCGTGCGCAAACGCGTTGCGGCCGGTGATGGCCTTATTCGGCTGCACCGGAACCCGTGTGATCTCCGCCAACATCTGGCTCGACGGATACAGGTGCTCGCCGGCGACTGCGGTTTCGTAAGGATAGCGGTCGCGGCGCACCCGCATGACCATGACGATTTCTTCGAGAGACGCATTGCCGGCGCGCTCGCCAATGCCGTTGATGGTGCACTCCACTTGACGCGCGCCGTGCTGCACTCCCGCGAGCGAGTTCGCGACTGCCAGACCGAGGTCGTTGTGGCAGTGCGTGGAGATGGTTACCTGGTCGATGCCGGCGACTTTCTCACGCAGGGTGCGGATGAGCTGGCCGTATTCTTCGGGCATGGTGTAGCCGACGGTGTCGGGAATGTTGACGGTGGTTGCGCCGGCTGTGATCACCGCTTCGACAACCTGGCATAGAAACGCGACATCGGTACGGGTGGCATCTTCGGGCGAGAATTCAACGTCGGCATAGAGTGACTTGGCGTGGCGAACCGCTTCGCGGGCCTGCTCCAGACACTGCTGACGCGTGATGCGCAGCTTGTATTTCAGATGAATGTCAGAGGTGGCGAGAAAAACGTGAATGCGCGGGTGCGCCGCTCCCTGCAGCGCCTGCCATGCGCGGTCGACGTCGCCGGTACAGGCACGAGCCAAGCCAGCAATGATGGGACGCCGCACCGAGGCGGAGATGCGTTGCACGGCTTCGAAGTCGCCATCGGAAGCGATCGGGAATCCAGCCTCGATCACATCCACGCCCAAGCGGTCGAGTTGCTGGGCCAGACGCAGCTTTTCCTGCACATTCATGCTGCAGCCCGGCGACTGTTCGCCGTCACGAAGCGTGGTGTCGAAGATGGTGATGCGTGGCCGATCCATGGATTCCGTACCTCCGGAAAGAGTTATCTTTTTACTCTATCGGCGGACTGGGGCGAAAGAGAAGGTTATTATGTTTACAGGACCATTAGTGATTACGATAGTATTAGAGAAAGTTATGAAGTATATACGACTGATAACAACGGGTTGGCCGCGGCAAAATTTGGCTGTCGCTGCCCGGCCCTCCAAAGGAGCTCTTGATTTTCCGTAGAGACGCGGCTTGCCGCGTCTGCTGCCCGCGGAATGAGACGGGGGCAAACCCTGTCTCTACAGTAGGAGAGACCAATGGACCTTTCGCAACTCGAAGTCTTCCTGACGGTGGCTCGCGAACGGCGGTTTTCGCGGGCGGCGGAAAAACTGTTTCGCACGCAATCGGCGGTCAGCCAGACCATCCGGAAACTTGAACTTGAGATCGGCGAACCGCTGTTCGACCGTTCTTCGCGCGACGGCGTGCTCACCGACGCCGGACGCGTTTTGCAGGAATACGCCGAGAAGTTGCTCAACCTGCGGCAGGACGCACAGACGGCGCTGGTGGAGATGCGCGAATTGCAGAAGGGCAAACTAGTGATCGCCGCCAATGAATTTACCGCCCTCTATCTGTTGCCGGTGCTGGGCGAATTTCGCCGCCTGCATCCCACGATCAAGATCACGGTGCGGCGCTCGCTGGGCAGTCGCATTCCCGACGATGTGCTTAAGCACAACGTGGAACTCGGGATGCTTTCCTACGATCCGCAGGAGCCGCAGTTGCGATCGGCCGTAGTTTATTTGGACGAGTTGGCATTGATCGTTCCTCCGGGACATCCGCTGGCATCGGCGGGCGAGGTCAGTGTGCGGCAACTGGGGGCGGAGTCGTTCGTGGCCCACATCGTCGCATCTCCTTATCGCGACAAGGTGATTGAATCGTTCCGCCAGCATAAGACGCCGTTGCACATGGACGTGGAACTGCCCACGCTGCAAGCCATCAAGCGCTTCGTGTGCATGGGGAACGGGGTGGCGCTGGTGCCCGAGATGAGCGTGGAAAGCGAGATCAGCCGCGGCGAGTTGGTTCAGGTTCGAGTGCGCGATCTGCACTTTCAGCGCAAGCTCCGACTGGTGTATCGGCAGGAATCCGCGCTGTCGCACGCGGGACGGGCGTTCTTGAAAGTGGCGGAGCAGGTGGCGAAGGACAGAGGCGGCCGCTATCGCTTCCAGCGAGAAAAATAGCGTCTACGCCGACCGTATTTCTTCTTGAAACATCGCCGCCATTGCCTTTGGAACGCTGGCGTACACGTCGAAAACGGACACGAGGTTGGTGATTTCGAAAAGGTGTCGAACCGCTTTTTTGGGGCTTGCGAACTTCAGCGTGTATCCGGCCGCTTCCGCCCACATGTGGGTGAGCACAAGTTCGCCCAAGCCGCCGCTGTCCACGGCATCGATTCCCGCCAAATCCACCACCATCCGGCGTGCCGAGGGCAGCACCTCAGACACAATGGTCGAGAGCGCCCGCGCCTCACTGCGGAAGATAATCCTGCCTTGACAGTGAAGAACCACGGCACCGCCGGAAGGTCCGGCGTCCAGGCTCAATTTGAGTTTCTTGCCGTTTGTGGTATCGCTTCTCGGGTCGGTTGCCGATGGCACGTGTGCAACCCCAGCATCCGATATGGCGATGGGATTGTTGGGTTTCACGGCTACACCCTAGTCGCTGATAGAAAACCGTGGGTTGCGCCGAGATGAAAGTTTAGTGAATTCGAGGGCTGGTTCAGTTGGCGTTTACGGAAAAGCGAATTGAGATTCTTGAAGGGGACGCTGGCCGTTTGTCGCCGATGGCGGCTGGCCCTCCGCAAGAAATCTACTTCGAGGAGTCTCTTCGCCTGAACGACTCCGCGGGAGGGACGAGGGTTCGCCGCAGCGGCACGATGGCGCCCCTTGACGGATCGGCGGCCGCCGAGGCCCGCGCCAGTACTTCGTGTTGGATGTACTGCACGAACTCCTGGATCTGGCGCTGCGTTTCTTCCATGCGCTCGCGCATTTGAAGAATGATGGCGATGCCGCTGATGTTGACGCCCAGATCGCGAGCCAGCGACAGGATGAATTCAAGCCGCTGCAAATCTTCATCCGTATAAAGCCGGGTGTTGCCTTCGGTGCGGCTCGGCTTGAGCAGACCTTCGCGCTCGTAGAAGCGCAAGGTCTGGGGATGAATCTCATACATCTCAGCCACGGCCGAGATCATATATGCGCCCTTGGATTTACGTTTGGTCATCGCCTCGGTTCCGTCTGGATCATTCTACTGCGCGGCGGCAGTAGACAAGCAGCTTACTTCGGACTGTCCCGATGCACGACCTTCACTTTGTATCCCGCCTTCCGCAGCCTCTTGCTGACATCTTCGGCGATCATCACCGAGCGGTGCTGGCCGCCCGTGCATCCGAAACTGATGGTCAGGTAGCTCTTGCCTTCGCGAATATAGTGCGGGAGCAGATAGACGAGCAACTCCGATATCCGGTTAATGAACTCCTGCGTCTGCGGAAACGACCGTATGTACTTGGCGACCCGAGGATCGCGCCCCGTCAGCCCGCGAAACTCCGGCACGAAATGCGGGTTGGGAAGAAAGCGCACATCGAACACCAAGTCGGCATCGTCCGGCAATCCGTGTTTGTATCCGAAACTCACGCACGAGACGAGAATCGTCTGCTGACTCCCCGACTGCTGTTTGAAGCGGTCGGTCAAGTGCGCCCGCAGTTCATGAACATTGAATTTGGAAGTGTCAATGACCAGGTCGGCAATTTTGCGAATCGCCCGCAGATGCCGCCGCTCGGTCCCGAGCGATGCCCGCACCGTCGTCCCCGTCCCCAGCGGATGCGGACGCCGTGTCTCGCTGAAGCGCCGCAGCAACGCGGCATCGCTCGCTTCCAGATAAATCACCCGCGTCGGGATCGTCCGCTTCAGCGACTTTAGAATCGCCGGCAGCTTCTCCAATTGCGAACCCTCGCGCACATCGACCACGAGCGCCGTGCGCGGAATCTCTCCCGACTGCAACGCCAGTTCGGCAAAGCGTGGAATCAGCTCCACCGGCAGATTGTCCACGCAGTAGTAGCCCAGATCTTCGAAGGCCTTCAGCGCAGACGCCTTCCCCGACCCGCTCATGCCGGTAATGATGACGAGCTCCGCGGCAGCGTGCGGCTCGCCCTTACGCCCGCGAACCAGTTTTCCCATCGCGTGCGTCACCTTCTTCATTTTGCCGCGCAGGGGCATGGCGAAATCTTAGCATTTCAGCGGGAGTGGGGCTGGGAAAGACACCGCCGTCGGGAGATGAACCACGGCTTCGAGCTGCGAGCAAACGCCCCGTGTTCGCTCGCAGCCCGAAGCTCGTCGCGAATGATTTACTGCTTGTCGTACACGGCGGTGCTCTTGACCTTCTTGGCCGCCGCATCGGTTCCGCTCAGCGTAAGAGTCCGGCTTTTGCCGTCAGCAGCGACAACGATTCGACCGGACAAAGTAACCTTGCCGCCCTTCTTGGCCGTCAACTCCAGGGTACGATCGTCGATCTTCTTGAGCGACCGCGTATCGGAACTGGGATCGCCGGTGACCGCATAGTCTTTGCCATCATACTTGCCCGTCCACTCGTTATGCGTGGGTTTCCCTTGACCGTCAACGCCATCCACCGTGGCTTTCAGGCTGTCGCCGGCGGCTTCATACACAACGGTAAGATTCTTGGGCAGCCCGGCATCTATCTTCGACTTGGCTTCGTTGAGCTTCCAAGTCCCCAGGTTTTGATCGGCCGCGAAGCACAGGGTTGCGCCGACAAAAAGTGTGACGAGCAGCAATACTGTCGTTCTCATTTTCATGTTGCCTCCTGATTGTCGAACGGATAGCTAGCGAGAAAGGCTAGCGACAGAAGGGTGCATTTTAGTGTCACACCCTACTTTCCGCAACCCCCAAATTTCCGCGGCCAACTGCAAAAGGCCAGCCATGGTTTCGGATGGGAACAGGCGATGACAGCACACGTCTGACAGATCGGTTCAAGGGTCGGATGGGTGTGCGTGCAAGTACCTGAAAATCGGTGTCTCGATTTGTATGGTGGGCGCTGTAGGATTTGAAAACACTAGTGAACGTACTTTCAACAGCTTGGCAGGCCCCGGATGACACTGTAGGCGCTGCAACTACACGTTAGACACGCAGACAGAGCGCAGATAGAGCGCAGTGGCAGCCTGCGACGTTACCTGCGAACAACGGAGATCGTTAGACGTTCAAACCGTCCGCGTGCATCTCTTTGATCCTAGCGACAATTTTTCTCTCATCATCGTATTTGTGGTCGGGATGCTCACCATAAGGCCAGCGACCTTCGACGCGCCGCGTACCGCGCCACTGTGCTTTACTAGCCGCTAGGCGCGCTATTGTGGCGTCACTGATCGAGTGTTGCAAGCTCTCAATGGTTCCTGGCAACCTCCAACTACTTGGCTTGCGTCTCGTGAAGCGGTAGATATCGTAAATGCAATAGGTTTTCAGCAGACATGTAAGTAGCTATTATGGGATCGGAGGATCGGCGCAAACCATCGCGAATTGCAACGGCTTCCGGATTTGGAAGTCCATAAGCCAAGTTTCTCTTCTTCGCCTCAGCCGTCAAAGCAGCAATCGCTGCATCCGTCGGCTTCCTGCTGATATTGATAAGCATTTTGAGGTAATAAACCCACGCAGTAGGATTGTCCCTCTGCATCGCACTAAAAGACAGAAAGTCTATCTCCGCGTTGATCGCCCGTTCCAATTGATGGCCCGGCGGTAACATATTCACCAACCGCGTTAATGAAATACATTTCGAGTAAAAATCGCAGACGGGGCACGCGGCGTCGCTGGGTTCGAGAGAGGTTGCGTCTTTCACAATATCCTCAACGTCCGAAGGCTCGGGTTCAATCGTGCCAGGCTGTCCTAATCGGTACTCCTCGGCAACCCTTGCACTATGCGCCAGCAAAATCCTTCGTATCTGGGGTATTAGTTGCTTATTCCACGGAACCATCTCATCAGAAGCACTCTCTCCTGTCGACTTCGGAGTCAGGTCGGTGTCGGAGAGCGGACTCATTTCAGGCGACTCTGGCTTTGTGTTTGGAATGAGACCATTAAAGCGCCGCGCCATTTTGACGCGATCAAGAGAATAGTCAGCGCAGCGCTCCCGAGTCAGACTCCGAAGCAGAAAACCACGATACTCTGCTAGCAGTGGCTCGGAGGAGATGCCGGACTTGGCTAGCTTGGCGGAAAATAACTCGATCGCGTGGGTTAAGTGGCCCGTCTCCTCAGCGGCAGTCAGCTCCCGGTCGGAAGCCGTGATCGCGGTAAGCGACGCCACAAAGGCGATCTCGACCTGTCTCAGTTGCTCGGGCGAAAGAGATGCATCAGGAATTATGGACGCGAGCGGGGCAATCTGTGCCGGAATTCTCATGTTGGAGGCCAAGGTCAGCAGGTAAAGCGCCTTGTCCTGCTTGAAGACAGTTCTGATGCGCTTGTCTTGGATGATTTTTGTGGCCACGTTATAAAACGCGGACACATCCTCCACCGCCGCGTTCTTGCAGGAAGCGCGTACTTCGTCCACTTTCAATTCCTCAAACAGGTGCGTGGCAAATTGCGGTGACAAGCGTAAAGCACGTTCAACGGCACGCGTTTGTATGTCCAAGGCATCCGACTTGAGGTCAAACAAAACGTTTTCCGTGAGATGCGAAAGACTCTCTCCCTCGTGATGAGCGGCATCTACCTCCATAGACGGGTAAAGCGCACTCGCGGCGCTCCGAAAGATACGATTGAGAAGTGCTCGCTTTTGTCCCTGAGATAGCGAACTCGGTTCTGCGTCGATAATGGCAAATCCCAAATCCGCCTTGTATTCTGCTGGTAGCCCAGACAGTTGACCCACCAGCGCGTCTAAGCCTTTTTGTGATGGTGATCGCTCACCAACACGCACGGATTTGGCACTCTGCCCCAGCCCAATACCCGTGCAGAGCACTATAAAAAAAAGGACATGAATAGGTCTGAATAGATGATTATCCCAATATTGTTCAACTACGAGGGCTGGTAGCGGGGGGAACAGTGCGCGACAGAAACCAATGACTCCCTTAACCATCGCGCGTACCTCCACGTCGAGGCAAGTATAATGCGGCTATATAGTGTCTGCGGCGAGACGAACCTGATGAGGCACCACGCAAAATAGGAGCCGCCCGATGATTTGAACGGCCTTGGGCCCCTGCTCGCTGAAGGTCATTATATCCTCGCCCTCTTCTGACGCTCCCCATCATGGCCCGCCTTGCACGCGGGCCACAAACAGAGCCCAGATAGAGCGCACTGTCTGAGGGTATTGACCAAAATTCCAATCCTGAGCAATAACGGAAGTCATGAAGACAATTATTGATTTACTCAAGCTGATGGGGAGTGTAATTGCATGGGTCCAGAGCAAGCCGGAAGAGCGCCTTAGGTTGTGGCTCAACAAACGCCATGCTCGGAAGCATCCCGTGAAACCGATTCAAGCCTTTTACCAAAGACCAGTCGTCCGAAACAGTTGGGTTTTCAAGGACTGGTATTGAGGGACAACGGATAGCGTGGACAGAATACCGGCGAGGGCGGTGAGATGATAGGGATATGAGTAAGCCCTCGCGCGACCGGCGCGCCCATCTCCGTACAGCAAAAAATGATGAGGCACGCGAGCATCAAAACCACGATGCACATCTACGGGGACGTTGTAACCGATGAGATGTCTACAGCAAGCCGGAAGGTGCAGAGCTTGCGTTTCCGCTCAACGGAGCGCAAGCAGAGCGCAGATAGAGCGCGCGCTGTGTCTTCGCGCTGTCCGCCAGTCTTGCACTTTCTCTTCAGACCTGGACTCGGTAGAATTGCCACACATGTCCGCCTCTCAACCGTTTGGAGCACAGTTCGCCGGGTGCTATCTTTGCGGCGGCTCGGCCTCGTCGCTCTCGGCATCGCAATCTTAGCCCTCGCCGTGTTGTTCGTGAGAGCATCTGTATCGGCTTGGCATCTCCAAAATTCTGCGTCACTGACCTGCGCGACGCCGTTCGACCCAAAGCAGCCGCTCTCATACGTTCAGTACGGCGTCACTGAGCAGACAGCCGAGTCATATTTCCGTGGAAGCCTCTTTGTCAGCCTCGGTGATGTTCCCAATGGACCGTCACAGGCGGATGTCGTAACCACCGGAGGGGCAACAAGTACGGGAGCACTAGCACACACGTAGATTTTTTTCGGGATGAGACGAGCAAGACATATTGGATGAGAAAACAGTCGGACGATGTGCCGTTTGTCCGACAGACAGGTTCACCGAGGGAGTTCCCTTTTGATTCAACAAGCATTGAATTTGACACCACATTTAAACCAGCTTTACCTCTAAGAGGCGTCATAATTAGAAACTTTAATCCGAGTTTCTATATCCCCTGTGAACAGGTGCGGTGGCGTTGGGCGAGTCCTGACGTGCTCCATTTACAATTTGAAATGCGACGTAATCCACTCGTGCAACTGATGGCGACCGTCATATTCGCCTCGGCGGCCTTGTTTACATTCATCATTCCGTTTACCGTCAAACGAGACGCCTTGCCAACAGCAGTTGCCTCTTTCTTTTTCTCCGTCTGGTCCACTCGCGGGATTCTTAGCTCTGAGATGAAGGTGTTCCCAACTCTGTTTGATTTAGGGATTCTCTTCCTCTGTGTTCTCCTTCTGCTGCTAATTGGAGTTCGAGTCTTCATGTGGTGGGTCAAGCCACCTACACATTCGGAAAATGCGTCAGAGCACCGCGCGCGGGCGTGATGCGCTTGTGTCTTCGCTACGTGGAGAGATAGAGTCAAAACTTATGCACATCGAAATTCAAATTGACGTGGCGCTCAAAGACTACGGGCACCTGCACTTACTTTGTGCTAAGTGTGGCGAGTCATGCATGTTGACGCTAGACACACAACGCATATCACACCTCGGCAGCGGTGAGACGCAAACACAAAGGCTGTTCAACGTTGAATGCCCGAAGTGCGGCCTTCTCCCAAAGAAGTTGTCCGTTGAGTCAGCGGGATAAATAAGAGCCGCCCGGCTCCCTCGATTCCGAGCGGCTTTTAGGTCCGAGTGCTCGCTGAGGCGGAATTATACCCTCGCCCTCTTCTGACGCTCCCCATCATCGCCCGCCTTGCACGCGGGCCACAAACAGAGCCCAGATAGAGCGCACTGTCTGAGGGTATTGACCAAAATTCCAATCCTGAGCAATAACTTAATTATGGAAAAGATTTTGGATTTGCTCAAGCTGATGGGGAGTGTGATTGCATGGGTCAAGAGCGAGCCGGAAGAGCGCCTCAGGTTGTGGCTCAACAAACGCCATGCTCGGAAGCATCCCGTGAAACCGATTCAAGCCTTTTACCAAAGACCAGTCGTCCGAAACAGTTGGGTTTTCAAGGACTGGTATTGAGGGACAACGGATAGCGTGGACAGAATACCGGCGAGGGCGGTGAGATGATAGGGATATGAGTAAGCCCTCGCGCCGCTGCCCCCGCACTGAAGTCGAACATGTACGTAAACTCCTCACCTACGCTAAGCGGCAATTGGATGAGACCCGGTACTACCCGCCAATCACCGCATATCGCTTCCTTGTCGCGCTGGCTCTGTACTCGAAATGTCTGACGGTCTCCGAGGCTACGTTGGTGCTGATTGATGCCGGTTTCGGCGACGAAGCGTTTGGTATGACCCGAACGCTGATAGATATTTTCATCACAATGCAGTACCTCGCCAACAAGGATACGGAAGAGCGGGCAAAGCTCTACTACCAATTTCACCGCAAGGACATAGACGACTGGGCTGAGGAGATACGAAGCTATTGGCCGCAACTTCTACAAGGCGTCAATCCCCGTCCCAGTAAAGTACATACCAACTATCCGCGTCCGCATAGCTGGTCGGGCAAGCCGCTGGGTCACATGATTTTGGAACCTGACACGGTCGAGGTTGACGCTGCGACTGGGCAACCTTTCGTTCACAACCTTACCTATCGCATGTTCTATCGTTGGACTTCTCACTACGTCCACCCAACAATACTTGCGCTTGACAATCACATGGTGAAACCCGGACGCGACAACTTCGTAGTGCGTAGCAGACGCGGAAAGGACATGGGGCATCTGGCCGCATTCACCGTCGCGGCTCACATCGCTAGCACGATGATTTGTTTTTACCGCTGCATGGGCGACCCGCAACCGGATCATCTGTCTAAATGGATGAAGGCTTTGATAGAGCACTTAGCGCGGCGTCATCAGTAGGATGGCTTTATGGCGGCCAAAGTCTGCTATCGTTTCGACGGAGCCTCAAGCCGCGGTCTTGGACACCGCAGCTTGAGGGGCGCGAAGGCTCCGGGGGTTTGGACACCCTCGGGGCCTTTTGCTATTTGCATCGTAGAATATTTCCGCCTGTGGGCGTATGAGGAGCTAGCAGGAAATCTAGTGCTGAAATCAAGTGCTTTGCCATCCACAGGCTCCCGCCCTAAAACGGTGCAGCCTAGCGAAGGATGGCGCGAAACTCCCCGTTTTTCCTCTACTCACCGGGCTTTCCCGGCATCCACATACTTTTCCACAAAGCCATTCAGGGCCGGGGCTTTCTGATGCGGCATCCACGGGTGCGGGCATGAGCTGCAGCTAATCAAGATGCACCTGGAGATGGGCTACCGCCTGGGAACTCCAGCCACACCACAGCGATGCGCCACAGGTAGCAATCTCTTCCGAAGGCTCCCTTCTTCCGCCTCGGCAAGGATAGGGAGTCCACCCGCATACAAGACAAAGACTCCCGGCTGCTCAGGAATCTTGAATATTTCTTCCTCGGTTAGAGGGCGCGGTTCATTTGTCATCGCTTGCCACCTTTCAGTAACTTGCAGATTTGGGCCTTTCCTCAGAATGGCTCCTCATCCAGGGCCGGAGGAAAATACCCGTGACATTTCAAATCGGAGCAGTCGGGAACGAAGGAATTGTGCTGGGCAGCGACAAACGGGCGACTGATGAAACGGGCGGGTAGTGGTGCAGTTTGAAATCCACAGGGGTAGCGCCAGAATCCGGCCTGTGGGAAACTGTGGGTATGGCGAAAAAGCGTACAAAATCCGATAAAGCACAGCGCCAAGCCAATCAGGTAGAAAAGCGAACAGAGACCCGTCCGGAGCAAACGCCTAAGAAGCCCAAAGCGGAGGATTTCAGCCAAGCCGCTGCTCGGATCGTCAGAGAAGCTACTGAGGAAAAGTGAGCGATTTGTTCGACGGCAAATAAAGCGTTAGCTGCACCCTGCTTTTGCCGTACATCTCCGCCATCTTGTCGCGCAATTCCCGCATATTGTGGCACGTCTTTGCGACTCCGATCAGTGTACGGCTGGAATGCGAATCGGCGGTCTTTGTTGGCAATCTGCAAGCGGACACTCCAGACAAGAGTGAACTGTCGTTCAGAATCTCGGAGGTGTCCGACCACGAATTAGGGCACGGGATAGGCTTTTGTTCCAGAGGAGAAAACCCCGCTGCCAACGTTACGTACATACGTTACGTAGCGCCAGACAAAGTTCGATTCTTTGATTTCCCGAACCTTGCATAGTATTCGTGCCGAAGAATGAAGAATATGGTGGGCGCGTTTTGCTCTCGCTTCTGCGGTTCCCGCCATTCCGAGATTCCGACCTTCCCAAAACCTTCAAAATAAACTTCCGACTAACCGCGACACGCGCGCGCATCGGATGCATGATGGTCCTGTCTCCGCCGAAATCTATGAAATGGACGGCAGTCTGATGGTAGCCGTCAACGGCAACCCGATGTTCCCTTGTCCCGTATGTACGCAGGCGCGGGAAGTAAGGGTTACAAAAAAGGACAAACCGTATCTGGTTTGCGATCCCTGTGGAGTGCAAGTCTTCGTGCGTGGGACAGCCGGAATCGAAGAGTTCCGCCGTCTGCTGCAACACATCTCCAACGAAAGCCTACTGAACCGTCTGCGGGAAATGGAGCGCCTTTATCGCCTCACGTGCCCGCAGTGCGGCCATGAGTTTTGGGCTGAGCCGTCCCTAATTAAGACGAGCGTATTCGACGGAGGCTTGAAAGGCTTTCGCTGTCCAATGAAGAACTGCGGTGCAATCGTCCCATGGGAGCCGACACAATGAAAATTACAGTTGTGGGAGCAATTCTGATCGTCGCCGCAGTGACGGCAGGTGTGCTTTTGCTCCTTGCGCTGAATGAGAGCAAAAGCGGGCTTAACGATCAACAGAATAGCGGCTGCCAGCAGTAATGACTCTTCGCCACCGGGGGCAAGCGCGTGAAACATCAGGGCCGACACCCGACTCGCAGTTCTGGTCTTACGGCACGAGAGGCTAGCAATTTGGAAACGATGATCCAATCGGAATGGCTCACGGCTAACGAGGCGGCCAATCATCTCAAGGTCAAACCTCGCACCTTGTTGCGCTGGGTCCGACAGGGCAAGGTGAAAGCATTTGCGTTGTCCGGCATCCAGCGTCGCGCCTGGCGCTTTCGGCAGGCGGACTTAGACGCTGCTCTTCTGGAATCCGCCGTGCTACCATCCACGCGCCCTGCGGAAAGGATGGGGCAATGAAAAGGGCAGAACGGCAGAAAACCGGAAGTGTAGTTTTCGACAAACGACGCAAGACTTGGAACTTTCTATGGTGGCAAGATGGCAAACGGCGATCAAAGCTACTCGGCACTCTCCAGCAGTACCCCACCAAGGGTACGGCATGGAGACCGGCACAGTTGTTACGGCCATCGGCAGGAGTTCCAGCAGTTCAAACGGGGACGACTGTGAGCGCAATTGCGGCGCGGTATGAATCGGAACGGTTGCCGTCTCGATTTTCCATGGCACGCATGTACCGTTCATGGTTGCGCAATCACATCCTGCCGCAGTGGGGCGAAAAGCAGATCACCGATCTTCAGCCACGCGAGATTGAGCTGTGGTTGCGTAATCTGGCCCTCTCCCCGAAGAGCAAGGCGCACATTCGGGCCATGCTTCGCATTGTTGTGGACTGCATCCCGGCTCACCGGCTGTCCGACTTGTCCCGCGTTACGTGGCGCTTCCGCCGCTCCGAGCTGGATGCTAAGCTGTGAGTCATCCGTGGGCCCTGCTGAACAGGAGGCAACAACATGAGGGCTCAAAGACGCGCCGTGGGGTGCGTTCGTTACGACAAACGCCGGGGAACATGGAACTATCTTTTCTATGACCACGGCAAGCGCCGGTCAAAACGTATCGGCACAAAGAAAGACTACCCAACCAAGGCAGCCGCGTGGAGAGCGGTCGGACACATCCACGTAGCGCCGCTACAGACCAATGGAGAAACCGTAAGGGACGTGAGCACACGATACCAAGCCGAACGAATGCCTACGCGGCTGTGCACGGCGCGGGTGTATCGCTCATTCCTGGATAACCACGTTCTGCCGAAGTGGGGAGACACGCTCATCCGAGATGTGCAACCCAGGCCGGTGGAATTGTGGCTTCGACAATTGCCACTCGCCCCAAAGTCCAAGACCCATGTTCGCAGTCTGCTGCATTCCTTGGTGGACTTCGCAATGTGGGCGGGGATTCTAGAGGTTGCGCGTAATCCCATCTCGCTGGTTGTGAACAAGGGTGCAACTAAACGAGTGCGGAAGGCACGCAGTCTGACGGCTGAGCAGTTCGGCGCTCTGTTGTCTGAATTGCATGAGCCCTTCGCAACCATGGCGTTACTTTGCGTCTGCCTGGGGCTGCGTATCAGCGAGGCTCTTGCGATTCGCTGGAGTGACGTGGATTGGCTGGGATCTACTCTCAGCATCAAGCGTGGCATCGTTGAGCAGCACGTGGATGACTGCAAAACGGAGGGCTCAGCTAAAGCGCTTGTACTCGCTGAGGGTTTGCTTGCGCGTCTTAAAGCGTGGAAGCAAGCGAGTCAATTCCGCGATGCAGAGGACTGGGTGTTTGCCAGTCCGCACAGCATCGGCAGACTGCCGTGCTCATACGGGGGCACGCGTGATGAGCTTGCACGGGCTGCAAAGGCTTCAGGGATTGGACCCGTAAGCACTCACGCATTCAGGCACACGTATCGCTCATGGCTGGATGCAACCGGGACAGCAATCTCCGTACAGCAAAAAATGATGAGGCACGCGAGTATAAAAACCACAATGGACATCTACGGGGACGTTGTAACCGATGAGATGTCTACAGCAAGCCGGAAGGTCGCAGAGCTTGCATTCCCGCTTAACGGAGCGCAAGCAGAGCGCAAGGCCAGCTAACCCATTGGAAAGATGGTGGGCGCTGTAGGATTTGAACCTACGACTTCCACCGTGTGAGGATGGCACTCTACCGCTGAGTTAAGCGCCCACGGGTTGCGGTTTTGATATTGTAACAAATCATGCCCGTCCTTTCTGCATCCCTGCGCGGGGTTAGGTTGGATTGCCGCCGGGGGCGTTCTTAGAGTAGAATCTAACTAACTGGTTAATTATATGAAACAGCCCGCAGTTCCTCGTCACCCGGTTCGGCCAAGTGGCTCCCCAGGCCGCGCTGGCGCCGGACGGCGCGTTGCCCGTTTGGGAAGTCGCGGGCAGCCGGAGGAGAGCCGGGCGGCGATCTTGAAAGCCGCGGTGGCGGAATTTTCCGAGCATGGGGTGGCGGGAGCCCGGACGGATGCGATCGCACGGGCAGCGCACGTCAACAAGGCGCTGCTGTATTACTACTTCAAAGATAAGGATGCGTTGTACGAAGCCGTGCTGGACCATGTCTTCAGCGGTTTGCGGGATCGGGTGATGCCGGTGCTGGAGAGTTCGCTTCCGCCGCGGCAGAAGATGCTGGCTTATCTCGGGTCGTATTTCGATCACATCGCGGCGAATCCGCAGTTTCCCCGGGTGGTGCAATCGGAATGGATGCGGACGGGCAGCGATGGCAACTCGCACATGCAGCGGGTCTCTCGGAGATATTTCCGCCCTATCTTTGAGAAGGTTTCGGGTGTGTTGCAGGATGGAATCGCAGCCGGAGAGTTTCGCGCGGTGAATCCGATGGATTTTCTGCCTTCGGTGGCGGCCGTGATTGTGTTTTACTTCAGCGCGGCGCCGTTGATGAAAACGCTGATGAAGGTAGATCCGCTGTCGGTGGAGCGGATTCGGGAGCGGCGGGCGTTTGTCCTGGAGTTTATTTCGGCGGCGCTGTTTCGGTGAGTACTGCCGAGACGCGGAGTACGCGAAGAAGAGCGCAGGGCCTAACGGCCACAGGTGACGCCGCGAATCAAGCAGAGCCTGTAATGGTGCACCCAAAACCCCGCCCTGGTCACTCCAAAAGACGGAGCAGCTAGAACGGGGCACCTTTTTGAGCCGATGTAATTGGAGATTTTCGATGAGTGCTCGGAATAAGTTTTTGATTGTGCTGGGGATCATTCTGACGATTGCTTCGGGCTACTACTTTTTTTCCACTCCGGCAGGGAAAGACCTGGTGCTGGTGGGAACGGTGGATGCGAATCAGATCGTCGTGAGTCCGCAGATGCAGGGGCGGATTCTTAAGCTGCTGGTGGCGGAAGGGACGCAGGTCAAGCAGGGGGATCTGATTGCCTTGCTGGATGCGTCTGAACTGGAGGCACAGGAGCGTGGGGCGGCGGCTACGATTGCGAGTTTGCGGTCGAAGGTCAGCGAGAGCGAATATACGCGGCAATCGACGAAGGGGTCGACGGCGGGGGATGTGGCGAATTCGCAGGCGCGGCTGCAGGCGGCGCGAGCGCAACTGGCGCAGGCGGAAGCTACGTTGACTCGGGTCGAGAGCGACAGCCGTCGCACGATTGGACTGGCACAGGCGGGAGTGGCATCGGATCAGGACCGGGTGCAGGCGGAGATGAATCTGAAGGCGCAAGAGGCTAGCGTGCAGGCGCTGAAGGATCAGGTGGCGGCCGGGCAGGCAGATTTGAATTCGGCGGTCGCGCGGACGAATCAGGCAACAGCGGCGCTGAGTACGGTGGCGTCGACTCGGGCGCAGGTGGAGAACGCGGTGGCGCAGTTGAAGGAAGCGGAAGTGCGGCTGGGATATACGAAGATTTATGCGCCGGTGACGGGGACGGTTTTGGTGCGGGCGGCGCGCCAAGGTGAAGTGGTGAATGCGGGGCAGGCGATCGTGACGGTGGTGGATTTCAGCGACACGTGGGTACTAGCTTCGATTCCGGAGACGGAGTCCGATCACATTGGACTTGGAGATACGCTACGGGTGCGGCTGCCGGGAGGCACGGTGGTTCCGGGAAAGGTTTTCTATAAGGCGGCGGAGGCGGACTTCGCAACGCAGCGGGATGTGGGGCGGCGGAAACGGGATATACGGACGATTGGGTTGAAGGTGAGGCTGGAGAATCCTAAGGGTGCGTATGTGCCGGGGATGACGGCCGAGGTATTGGTGTCTCCGGAGCAGTTAAACGGGAGTTAAATGGGCCAAGTTTGAAAGTTTCAAGGTTTCAGACTTTCAAGGTGCAACCCAATGGGTGACGAAGTGAACAAGGTTAACTGGAACACCGCGAACGGCATGAGTGTTGCGTCGTCGGAACTAAGCCTGCGGAGCGAGATTGCGGCGGATGCCCCGAATGCGATCGAGGTCGACCACATCGTTAAGCGGTACGGCGATTTTACGGCGGTGGACGAGGTTTCGTTTGCAGTTAAAGAGGGGGAAATCTTCGGGCTGCTGGGGCCGAATGGGGCGGGGAAATCTACTTTGATCCGGATGATGACCACGTTGATTCCGATTACGGCGGGGTCGGCGCGGGTGGCGGGGCACGATGTGGCTCGCGATCCGAATGCGGTGCGGCGGACGATTGGGGTGATTCCCCAGGCTTTGACCAGCGACCTGGATTTGACGGTGGAAGAAAATCTGAATATTTACGCTAAGTTGTATGACGTTCCGAAGAAGCGGCGCAAAGAGGCGATTGCCGAGTTGCTGGAAACGGTGGACCTGACTAAGTGGCGAGGGGCGCAGACTAAGACTTTGTCGGGCGGAATGCGGCGGCGGCTGGAGATTGCGCGGGGGCTGGTGCATAGTCCTAAGATTTTTTTCCTGGACGAGCCGACTACGGGACTGGACCCCGTATCGCGCGTGGCGGTGTGGGAGATGCTGACCGCGATCAAGGCGAAGCGCAAGCTGACGATACTGATCACTACGCACTACATGGACGAAGCGGACCGGCTGTGTAACCGGATTGCGATTGTGGATCACGGGAAGCTGGTGGCTTTGGATACTCCGGAGGCACTGAAGGCTAGCGTACCAGGGTCGAACGTGATTGAGGCGCACTTCGAACATCCGCCGGACGATTGGGAAGAGCGGCTGCGGGCGTTGCCGGGAGTGACGTCGGTGCAGAACGAAAGCGCGGGGATGTTCCGGGTGCTGACGGCGAATGGGTCGGGCACAACGACGGATCTGGTGGAGATGGCGGTGGTGGCGGGGGTGCCGTTGAAAACGCTTACGGTGCAGAACACTACTTTGGACGATGTGTTTGTCCACTACACGGGGCGGCAATTGCGCGATGAACTGGTGAAAGCGCATGCGTTTACGATGCCGCAGAGGCCGGGGTTGCAGCCATGAACCGGATGATGGCGATCATCGAGCGCGAAATGCGGAAGTTTTTCAGGTCGCCGGCGCTGATGCTCGCGTCGATGATTTTTCCGCTGGTCCAACTGATCGTGCTGGGGAATGCCTTTGGAGGAAAGATCCGCGAAGCAAAGATGGGCGTCGTGGATGAGGATCACGGGACGCAGGCGATCCGAATCAAAGAGGCGTTTGACGCGGTGCGCGCGAATGCGGGAACGTTTGTTGCCATCCCTTATGACAACGAAGTGCAGGCGCGGGAAGACGTGCGCAACGGGAAGATTCAGGGCGCGGTGATTATTCCGGCGCAGTATTCGAAGATGGTGTACGAGAAGAATCATCCGCGAATTGCGCTGATTGTCGACAACAGCGACAACTTCATGAGTTCGACGTTCGAAGAGAAGATGACGGAAGTGACGAACGCGTTGAACCAGCCGGACGTGTCGCCGCGGCTGTTGCAGCAGACGGCCCTGGAGGTAGTGGAACTATATCCCTATATCGAATACATGAAGTATCTGCTGCCAGGATCGATCACGCTGGCGATGTTTGTTTCGGTGATGATCGGCGGGGGGATGCTGTATATCGACGACAAGGCGCGCGGGGTGCATGAGGGATATTTGGTGACTCCGATCACGAAGGCTGAGTTGGTGTTTGGGCTAAACGGGGCGGGGGCGATCAAGGCGGTGATGACCGGGGTGGTGATCACGGTGATCGGATCGCTGATGGCGGGCGTGGGGACGATATTCAATCCGGCGACAATTCTGGGTCTGGTGGTCATGATCACGCTGACGTCGGTGGCGTTCAATACGATGATGTTCTTGTTGATGGTGCGCATCGAGGATCCACTGGTGCCGCGGGCGATGTTTGGGATTCTGAATACGCTGCTGTTCTTTCCCAGCGGATCAATTTATCCGGTGGAAGCCTTTCCAGTGTGGCTGCGAGCGATTGCCAAGGTCGATCCGTTTACGTATGCCGTGCATGGATTCAAGTCGCTGCTGCTGAAGGAAACGGGGCTGGCGGCGATTGTTCCAGACATGATTTATCTCAGTATTTTTGCGGTGGTGACACTGGCGTTGGCCGTGCCGCTGTTTAAGCGGACGTTGTAAGGCTGTTCACCGCCGAGACGCGGAGGGGCCGCGCGGAGAAAAGCTCCCTTCTGGAGCCGAAGCCCAGTCTTGGCGGCCTTTGCGGCGCGACTGAAGTCGCGCCCTTCCCTGAAATCGTAAGGACCTTCGAAAGAAAACCTCTACGGCGGTTACGACGCATCTTGTTTTTGTCGATGCGCGGCGGGGGCCGAGCTTCGCTCGGCGGGACGGGGCGGAGCCCCGTCGCCACACGAACACATTTCTACGTCGTTTGGGGTGGGGTCGCGGAATTTAGTTGGCGGAAGGGGAGGGTGAAGTTTAGGGGGCGTGGATGGTCGGTGGGCAGGCGGAAGACGAGGTTGGTGGTCAGGGCACGCGGCCTGGAATCGACGCCGAACCGGACGTGGGAGCGGGCATCGAGGCGGAGCCAGATGAAACGTCCGATGCGGCTAAGGCGGACAGCTTCGGGAGTCAGCCTCGCAGTGTAGCTCGCGGCGGTGCGTGCCATTTCAGCGAGGTCGTTCATGGGGCCAAATTCCACGTCACTCGGGCGCGGCAGTTGGCGCATGGACTCGAGTTGGCGGGCAATACTTTTGCGTCCGGCAACACAGGGCTGGGTGCGGCAATCGAGGATTTTTTCGATAGCGTAGAGAGCGGCGTGGTCGACACGTTCTCCGAAGGCGAGGTAGAGCGTGCTGGTGGAAGCGGCATAGTTAAGGGGGAGCATCTGAAAGGCTTCGAGGATGGGAAGGGGAATGCTCCCCGGAGAATGGATGGTGGCGGGATCGAAAGATGAGGCGACGGGACATCCCCATTGCAGAGCAAGGGCGGTCGTGACTTCCCGTTCGGTGGCAAAGCCAAGTTTTTCGATCCAATCTCCGATTTTTCCGTAGTCGCAGGCTCCGTTGCGCATGGCTTCGACCGCGTCCGGTACGCAACCGTAGGCGGTCAGCAGGATCACCGCCGTGCGCGCCGACGAGTCTTGCACCGCGCGCATCAGCTCGAACCCATCGCAGCCCGGCATGCGTACGTTGGTAATCACAAGCGAATGCGCGCCTTCACGAAATTTCGCCAGCGCATCGCCGCCATTGACGGCGACATCGACCTGCCATCCGCGGCGCTGGAAGCGCGCTTCGAGAGCGGCGCGCATCCCGGCATCGTCGTCGGCGATGAGCAGCCGCTTCATAATCGCGCTCCAGATGCAACGCCAAGATTGATGGCAGATTCGGCAACCGCTTCGGACGAGCGTTCCTGCGAGAGTTCGGGTGCATGTCCATCTTTCCGCGCTTTCGCCGCGCCCGTTGCGCCGTTGCGGGGTAAGCGGAGCCGGAAGCTGGCGCCGTAACTGGGGCGGCTCTCGACCGTAATCGAACCTCCATGCTGTTCGAGAATGCGGCGGCAGACGGCGAGTCCGAGTCCGGAACTGCCGGCCCGGGTGCTGAATCCCGCTTCAAAGATGCGCGGCAGGTCGCCGGGCGCAATCCCCGGCCCGGTATCGCGCACCACGATTTCGACGCCGTCGAACGGCAGGCCCTCTGAAGATTCGCAGTCCACGCCGCGAATCGAGAGCCATCCGCCGCCCGGCATAAAGCGAAACGCATTCAGCGCCAGGTTGAGCAGAACCTGCTCGAGGCGGTGCCGGTCGGCATGAATCGTAATGCCATGGAGGCCGTTGATGACCTGTATTTCGACGCGCGCCTGCTTGGCGAGCGGCAGCAGAAAGCCGTAAGCCCAGTCGAGCAACTGGCCCGCGTCGGTTGCGGCCAGCTCGGGCTGAGGCGTGTTGTGCAGGTGCAGCACGTTGTTGACGGTAGCTGAAAGAGTGCGCAGACCCGCCTGCACGTGTTCGATCCAGCGCCGGCTTTCGCCTTCGAGATTCGCTTCGGCCAAGAGGCCGGCG
>CZLA01000028.1_pt1 | contig 48109 bp, 33 predicted proteins | sample 1122381 | NCBI WGS metagenome assembly CZLA01 (sample SAMEA3539301, study PRJEB10725) | soil metagenome | biome: tundra; feature: field; material: soil | place: USA | collected 2010-05 | depth 0.15 m
CGTGTGATAGCGCGCCCAGTCGAGCAGCGGGCGCATGGTGAAGAACTGATCGAGCGCGAGTTCACCGTGGAAGATCTGGCCGCCGGTGAGGCCGTAGGTTTCTTCGAGATCCTCGGGCGTGATGATCTGGTGGCGCAGGATGGTCTGCGGCAGATTCGGTGCGTACTGCGCGATCGTCTTCACCACGGTTTCGCCGAGCGCTTTGCGTTGGCTCTCCCAGTCGCTATTCTTCAACTTGTAAGGCGCGTACTGCATGTAGATGGACATCACGTGCTGGCCGCCAGGGGCGAGTGACGGATCCGAAAGCGACGGGAACGTAAGCTCAATGTACGGCTGACGCGAGAAGTTGCCGTACTTCGATTCGTCGAAGGCGCGTTCGAGGTAATCAATCTCAGGGCTGATCTGGACACGGCCCCTGAGCAAGTTGCCATTGCCCTTTGCCTTGAGCGCGGTAAATTCCGGAAGCGCGGAGAGCGCAAGATTGATTTTCGCGAGCGTCCCCATGGAACGATAGTTCTTGATTTTCTGTAGGAAGTCCGGCGTGAGGTGCGCGGGATCAACTAGTCGCATCAGCGTACGTTTGGGGTCAGCGTTGGAGACGACGGCACGCGCGGAGATTTCTTCACCGGAAGTGAGCACAACGCCGGTGGCAACGCCGTCCTTCACGCGAATCTCGCCGATGTCAGCGCCGGTGCGAATTTCAACGCCTGCTTGTTTCGCCGCGGCCGCCATGGCTAGAGTGATGGCGCCGGCGCCGCCGGCAGGGAACTGAACACTTCCAGCTGGAGATGGATCGGCAGCGGCGCGCAGCAGCAACACTAGCGCGGTGCCCGCCGACCACGGGCCGAGGAAGGTTCCAAAGATGCCGCGGGCGGCGATAGTCGCGCGCAGCGGTTCGGTATCGAAGAACTCGGAGACCAGATCGGCCGCGGCCATCGGTCCCCAGCGCAGCGCCCGGTACATATCTTGCTTGCCGAGATTCCGGATCGAGCGGCCTGTCTTTAGCATCCCCCAGAGATCGCCACTGCTGGGGCTGTCGATGTTCGGCGGCGTGAGCAAAAGCGCTTCGCCGATGACCTTACCGATCTTTCCCAGCGCGGTGCCAAAGTCCAAGTAGGAAGCAGCGTCTTTCTGCGACCACGGTGCAATTTCCAGCGCGGCTTTTTTGGCGTCGGAATAGAGGACGAGCGCGCGGCCATCGGGCAGCAGCGAGACGGTGCTCACCTCTGGAGTCGTCAGCTTGAGGCCGTGCTTCTCCAGTTGCATGTCGCGCACGATGTCGGCGCGAAGTGGGCCGGTGTTATGTGCGAGCGTGGAGCAACGGAAGCCGGGATGAAGTTCTTCAGTGATGGCTGAGCCGCCCACCTGGGCGCGGCGTTCGAGCACCAGCGGTTTGTATCCGGCTCTGGCGAGATAGAAGGCGGCAACCAGACCGTTGTGTCCGCCACCGACGATGACGACATCGCGCGTTTCGGCCATTCGGCTGTCTGCGGACATCAGGCCCCCTTCCCGTCTTTCAGAATTTCGAGCGCCGCCAGACGCCCGGGCGCGCCCATAATGCCGCCGCCGGGATGCGTGGCCGATCCGCACATGTAGAGGTTCTTGATGGGCGAGCGGAATTGCGCCCATCCGGCAACGGGGCGCAGGAAAAATAATTGTTCGAGCGAGAGCTCGCCCTGAAAGATGTTGCCTTCGCTCAATCCCCACTCGCGTTCGAGATCGAGCGGCGTGACGACCTGGCGGTGCAGGATGATGTCTTTGATGTTCGGCGCGTATTCGGCAATCGTGTTCACAACGTTGTCGCCGAATTGTTCTTTTTCCGTGTCCCAGTCGAGGCCGGGTGCTAGCTTGTACGGCGCGTACTGCACAAAGCACGAGAGGATGTGTTTGCCCGGCGGCGCAAGCGATGTATCGGTGAGCGTCGGAATCACCATGTCGATGTACGGGTGCGATGACCAGTGCCCGTATTTCGCTTCGTCGTATGCTTTCTCCATGTACTCGACGCTCGGCGAGATCGACATGGCGCCGCGCAGGTGCGCGCCCACTCCCGGCATGCACTTGAAATTCGGCAACCCGTCGAGCGCCATGTTCACCTTGCCTGAAGACCCGCGGAACTTGTAGCGCTTCACGCCGTCCATGAATTCATCGGGCAGATTGCCGGGCTCGATCATTTTCGTAAACGTGAGCCGCGGATCGACGCTGGAAGAAACCACATCGGCGTAAATCTCGTCGCCGTTCGTGAGCACCACGCCGGTGGCGCGTCCGTTCTTGACGTCCTTCTTCACGATGATCCGGGCAATCGGCGCTTCGGTGCGGATTTCGGCTCCGGCCTCGCGGGCGGCGTCGGCGATTGCGTTCGAGATGGCGCCGGTGCCGCCGCGCGCGAATCCCCAGGCGCGGAACGCGCCGTCGATCTCTCCCATATAGTGATGGAGCAGAACGTAGGCGGTGCCGGGCGAGCGCACGCCGAGAAAAGTTCCGATAATGCCCGACGCTGACATCGTCGCTTTGAGCACATCCGTTTCGAACCACTGATCGAGAAAATCGATCGCGCTCATGGTCATGAGCTGGACCTGGTTGTACTTGTCCTCGCTCGACATGCCCTGGAAACGGCGTCCGATGAAGAGGAGCTTCATCAATTCCTTCGGATTCAGCGTGGCCGGGTCGGGTGGAATCATGCTGAGGATCGGCTTCACGAAGCGGCACATCGCCTGCATGGCCTTGCCGAATTCATCGTAGGCTTCAGCGTCCAAGCGCGAGTGGCGCGCAATTTCGCGATGCGTCTTGCCGTGATCGTTCACGCGCCAAAGGTGGTCGCCATTCGGCATGGGAGTGAACGTGCCGTCCAGCGGCAGGATCTCAAGTCCGTGGCGGGGAAGATCGAGGTCGCGGATAATCTCGGGCCGCAACAGCGAGACGACGTAAGAGCAAACGGAAAACTTGAAGCCGGGAAACACTTCTTCCGTGCAAGCCGAGCCGCCGAGGACGTGACGGCGTTCGAGCACAAGTACTTTCTTGCCCGCTTTCGCCAGATAGGCGGCGTTGGTGAGGCCGTTGTGGCCTCCTCCGATTACGATTACGTCGTACTTCGCAGCGCTTGAAACAGCAGGCATAGTTGGACCAAAAGATGATCTAGATTGACTGGGAACTTCTCCGGAAAATGACTCGCCATTCTATCGAGAAAACATCGCTTTGTCTCTACTTACGTGCGATTGCTGACTCATGGTCAACGCCATTTCGACGCTTGCCGCCGGAGTGTCGCGGTGCATATAATCCGGCGTCAGGGGTTTCCTTTGTGGGCCTTCGTGTCCATCGTGGTTTCCGTTCTCTCTTAACACTAAGGGCACTAAGATATACGAAGGGAAAACGCACGAAGGAAACCAACACGAGGTCGCCTTGCCCATTGGAACTGCGTTTCACGATAGAACGTTCGCCCTCTGCCACAGTCTGAATTATCGCGAGTGGTCGGGATACTACACGGTCAGCGTGTATGAAGTGCATCACGAGCACGAGTACAACGCGATCCGCAATGCGTGCGCGCTGATTGATATCTCGCCGCTTTACAAGTATCTGATCACCGGCAAGGATGCGACCAAACTGGTGAACCGTGTGATCACGCGCGACGTCAACAAAGTCGCCGTGGGGCAGGTGATTTATGCCTGCTGGTGCGATGAAGACGGCAAGGTCATCGACGACGGCACGATTACGCGCCTCGAAGAAAACAAATACCGCTGGACGGCTGCCGATCCGAGCTTGCGTTGGTTCCGGCAGAACGGCCTGAACATGGACGTTCAGATCGAAGACATCTCCGAGCAGACGGCGGCGCTGGCGTTGCAGGGTCCGGCCTCGGGGAAGCTTTTGAAGGCGGTTGCTGAGGCCGACATTGCAAACCTGAAATACTTCCGCAAGACGAGCGGCAAAATTGCTGGCGTGCCGGTAGATATTTCGCGTACGGGATACACGGGCGACCTCGGCTACGAAATATGGATACCGTGGAATGATGCCGTTTTAGTGTGGGACGCGCTGATGGACACGGGCAAGCAGTTCGATATTCACGCCGCCGGAATGCTGGCGCTTGACGTTTCACGCGTGGAAGCCGGGCTGCTGCTGGTCGAAGTCGATTACATCAGTTCCAAAAAAGCGCTGATTCCGTCGCAGAAATACTCGCCGTACGAGTTGGGTTTCGGCAAGATGGTGCATCTCGACAAAGAGAACTTTATCGGCAAGCGCGCGCTGGCTCGAGATAAGAAGCAGGGAGTGGCTCGACAGTTGGTTGGGCTCGAAGTGGATTGGGTGGAAGTGGAAGAGCAGTTCGACAAGTTCGGACTCTCTCCGGCAGCGCCCAGCCAGGCGTCGCGCGTTGCGGTACCCGTCTATGCCAATTCCAACGATCAGCACGTCGGCAAGGCCACGACGACGGCGTTCTCTCCGCTGCTGAAGAAGTTGATTGCGCTGGCCAGCGTCGGCAGCGAGTATTCCAAGCCCGGCACTAAACTGCAAATGGAGTTGACGATCGAAGCGCAACGGATGAAGACCACGGCGACGGTCGTGCCATTACCGTTCTTTAATCCGAAGCGGAAGACGGCGACGCCGGTGTAGAGTTGCCACCACGGGAGGCACGATGGCGCAGAGACGACAAATTACTCCGAACCGCCTTTGTTTCGTGGGGATTCGGATGTAATCTTTGTGGTTGATTCCAAGGCGGTGGCAGCAATGTCCGTTGACCCAGTTCCTGACCCTAAACCTGGGAAGAAGAAACAGAAAAAGTCGAAAATCGCAGCTCAGGGTTGTATTCGACACCAACGCTCTTTATGTGGCGCCGAACAGCCTAGGATCGGCGAGCGATTTGGTCCGAAACGAAATAGTCAGTGTGATTTCCGAATCGAAATACCCCGATCTGGACATTTTCTGGTACTTGCCTGAAGTGGTTCGCCATGAGAGGCAATATCAGATGCAAACCGAGGCTTTGAAGCTTCGTTTCCCAATCAACAAAATTGAACGACTGCTCGGGCTCAAGCTCGCCTTGACAGATCAGGCACTGTTGAATCATGTCAAGACGAAGATTGATGAGAAAGAAGTGGAGTTAGGGCTCAAGGAAATTGCGTTGGACCACAAATTAGTAGATTGGCCGAGCATCGTTCACGCATCGCTGTATAGGCTTCCGCCCTTCGAGGCCGGCGATAAGGAGAAGGGGTTTCGAGATGCCATCGTCGGGGAATCGTTCCTGCAGCTGCTCGCTGACTCCCCCAAAACTCCAAGTCTATGCAGAGTTGTGCTGGTGACTGGGGATGAACTTTTGTCGCGGGCAGTCAGGGAACGTATTGCTTCGTCGCCCAACGCCAGCGTTCTCGCAAGCATTGAAGAACTGAAGGGGCTAATTAACACAATCGTATCCAATGTTGGCGAAGACTTCATTGCCCTACTTAAGCCGAAAGCGGCGAAGATCTTTTTTGTATCTGGCGATGAAAACACAATTTATTTTAAGGAGAAGGTCGGAGAAGCGATTACGGGGAAATTCGCGGCACAACTGGAAAAATCACCTGAGGGCACGACGTTTCGCAAGAATGTTAAATGGTTGGTAGAGCCGCCGAATTTTTCTCGCAAGGAAGCACGGCGCGTCTTCTCGACATCTCGGTTGGAGGCTGAATTCGAGGCTGGGACGGTAACGAGAGATGGGGAATCTAAACCACTAACGTACTCGGGACTAGGAGTTACTTCTCTTTCCGACCTCGCGAAACCTACTTTTTCCGACCTCGCGAAAGCTACGCCATATGCATTGAGTGCCAACCGACCAATTTTTATGGGCGACGTTGCGACATTTCCCCAAAACGTGGGATGGAACGATCTAAATAGCAACTGCCTCGGAGAAACGAGTCGTCACCCACAAGGGAAGGGATATCTTTGAAGTGCTGTGGAATTGCTTGTACCAGACCTTGCAAGGGGCTGACCTCGGACGATGGCAGCGCCAGCAGCACGCAGACGGTTCCGATGATGTAACAGAACGCGACCGTGAGTCCTCCAAAAAACAGGGCCAGCGGAATGGTGCGGCGCGCGTTCTTGATTTCTTCCGCCATGAATGACGCGGTTTCGCATCCGCCGAAGGCAAAGGTCAGCACCGACCAGAAGATGATGTCGTTCAGGCGCACGCTGGGGGTCATGGTGTGCAGCGAGAACGCGGTTGCCGATCCGAAGCGGTGCCATGCGACGAGGCCCATGCCAATCACGATGAGCACGGGAATCCACATGGCGAGTGCGCCGACGTTATGCAGCCATTTGCCGACGTCGAGTCCGACAACGTTGAGCAACGTAGCGGCGGTGAGCGTAACCAGCGCAAAGACGATGTAGAAGGTCGGGTTTGCGGAAAGATGCGACCACTGCGCCTGCCGCATGAAAAGTATGTTGCTGGCTGCGAAGTACAAAACAGCAGGGAAGTAGGGAAGGTTGCTGGTCCAGTACGTCCAGGCGGCCATGAAGCCGGAGAAGTCTCCGAAGGCGCGCTTCGACCAGACGTAGAGACCACCTTCATTCGGATAGCGTGAAGAAAGCTCGATGACCGAAAGCGCTAGCGGCGTGTAGAAGGCGAGCCATGCGCCGATCCAGATGATGATCGCGCTGGGGCCGGCGGCGGCAGCGGTGGCGATCCAGCGCAGGCTGATGCCGGTGACCACGTAGAACAGCAGCAGGTCGCGAAATCCCATGACCCGCTTGGGGCGGTTGGGGTCTTCGGCCTCGGCGATGGAGATGCCGGAACCGGCTAAGGGAAGTGGTCCGTGCTCTGGTCGGTTTTCTGGCCCTGTTTTACTCACGCGAGAGTGCTTGTTCACCGAGTAAAAGGTGAGCGGTAACGTTTATCAGAGAGGCGCGAGATGGGCAAGGTGAATTTCAGATGGCCAGTTCACCGCGGCTCTTGCGCTTCCAATACAGATACCCCGGCACGCCGATCAGCACAATGGCTGCGCCCCAAAACGCTTCGGTTGGCCGCTGGATGATGGTGTTGAGCGTCCAGGCAACTCCGACGAGAACGTAGATTGCGGGCAGCCACGGGTATCCGGTGCAGCGATAGGGACGAGGCACGTCAGGTCGTTTCCAGCGCAAGACGAACAGGCCGATTACGGTCAGGGTGTAGGAGAGCACCATGCCAAAGATGACGTAGGTGTAAAGCTGGTCGTAGCGTCCGCTCATGGTAAGTACCGCGGCCCAGATGCCCTGGCCGATCAGGCTGAAGGCGGGCGTGCGCCACCTGGGGTGGATGACGGCCATGCGGCGGAAGAAGACTCCGTCTTGCGCCATGGCGAGGTAGACGCGAGAACCTGACAGGGTACAAGCCGCCGCTGCGCTGAAACACGAAATCGCAATCATCGCCGACAGCCAGACTGCGGCTCCGGGCGAGAAAAGTTTTGTCGCGGCGGCGTGGGCAATGGTTTCGTACTTCGCGACTTCGTTTAACGGGAGGGCGTAAACGTACGTCATGTTCATGGCGAGATAAATCGCGCCCACCACGAGCACGCCCAAAACCATGGCCAGCGGCACATTGCGCCGCGGGTTCTTGACTTCGCCGGCGACCCACGTGATGTAGACCCATCCGTCGTAGGCCCAGAACACGGCAATCAAGCCGACGCCGAGAGCGGAGATCAATTGTCCCGCGCTCAGTCCCATACTTAAACCGCCCGGCGCTTGCGCGCTGAAGTTCGACCAATGTCCCTTGCCGATGGCGAATCCGAGGACAACGAACGCTGCCATGGCGGTGAACTTGGTCCAGGTCGAAACATTCTGGAGGAGGGCGCCCCAGCGTAGTCCGACGACGTTGACGTAGGTGAGGACGGCGATCAGCGCCAGCCCGACCGCATGCGCGCGTGTGAAAATGATCGTGAATATAGCCCAGGCAAAGTGGCCCTCCGTCAGCGTGGGATACGGCAGATTGATGTTTGCCATCACGTGCTGCTGCGACATGAAGGGAATAATGTTGCCCATGTAGGCCGCCGAGGCGACGGAGAGGGCGGCGATGGTGCCGCCATTCGCGACCGCGAATAGCATCCAGCCGTAAAGAAACGCAACCAGGTCGCCGTAGGCTTCGCGGAGGTAGATGTATTGTCCGCCAGAGTCCGGAAACATGGAGCCGAGTTCGGCGAAGGCGACGCAGGCGCACAGCGAGATTACTCCCCCGAGCACCCACACCAGAAAAAACAATTTCGGATTTGGCAAAGGCCCGGCAATATCTTTGGCGGTAAGAAAAATGGAAGAGCCGATGATGCCGCTCACCAGCAGCAGTACGGAGTCGAGCAGGCTCAGGCCACGGACGAGACTAGGCTGCTGACTGGGCGTTTCGGGCTTTGAAGTCGGGGGAGTGGGGACAGAGCTCATTGAGGTTTCAGTTAGGTTCTCATCCCATGCCTAGTTCATCGGAAGATTCCAGCGGCGTTCCGCAGCGGCGGCAGATGACGGCTGAGCAATCACCGCAGGTCAGCGGATCGCTTACTTCCACGGCACAGACCGGGCAGTAGAACAGCACCGCCGGTTGCTTGGCTGGCGCCGTTTTAGGAGCGATATCCATGAGCACGAAACTGTAACACAAGTTTCTGGCGTGCTCGTGCCCGATTCAACTTCGCGCGCGGAGATGCTGCTGAGTTGCGCTCGGTGGATAGCCGGGGGCGGCTGTAACTCCGCTGGCGTTTACTCGGGCGGCTTGCGCAAAATGAGGTCGCCTGCCATCGGTGGCAGCGAGAAGGGAAACTGCCAGACTTTGTCTTTCATCCAGACCTCGATAATAAAATCCTCGCGCTCTTTCCACGGGCCGATCCACTTGTTGCTGGTCGCGAAGAAGACCCAGCCATGGGCTTCGGGATTGCCCGGGGTCAGCGTCACCGTGGTGGGCTCTAGGTTTTGCGCGCTTAGAAACTCGATGAACTCGGCAGCTTCCTTTTCGTACTCTCTCAAATGAGCGGTTTTTTCTTCGGTGATTTTAGGATTCTTCTTGATCTGGCGCTCGGTCTCGAAGACCAGCGTATCCACATCGTTCTGCAATTTGTTGGAGAGTTCCGTGGGATCGAGGTAGGCTTCAAGAACATCGTGATGACGAACGAAGTCGATGCGCACGTCCGCGGGAAACTCAAATTTGTCTCGACCCGTATAAGTCACGCTCAGGTACGCGCCGAGGAGGTGATAGAAGCGGCGGCGGCTCTTGGTCAGTTCCTGCGAATCCACGAGGAGCGCTACCGTGAGGTCATTGCCGGTCATGGTCCATCGGTAGCGTCCGTCGTCGCCGCGTTCGAATGTGCACCCGGGCGCGCCAGCGGTCCAGCGTATGGCGGGCAACTGCTTTCTTTTCTCCGCTTGGCCAAGTGTCGGCAAAAGAATCGCGCCAAACAGAATCGCGCAAACCGGGAACGCAAGTTTTGCCCACAAGAAACGGGGACGCGGCATGAATGCAAAGTGTATCGCTTTTGCGCTGGCGTCGTCACAGCCCGGTGGGGCGCGCGATGCTGGCCATGTCGCGTCTAGCCAGTTTGCGATTTCATCCCCTGCGCAATCGATTCTGAGGAGGCTGACCGGGCAAGTTCGCGCGAAAAATGTGTTAGATTGGAAATCGGTGGGGCGCGTAGCTCAGGTGGTAGAGCAACGCCCTTTTAAGGCGTGGGTCGCAGGTTCGAATCCTGCCGCGCTCACCAACGATCTAACGACTCACGACAATCCCGCAGGCCGAAACCCATTCGTGGAGCGGTCTTGCGGTCAGAATGGGCCGGTTCCTCGCCTATGTATGGAGACCCACAACCAAGTCACTCGGCCCGGGCAGCTTGAGCCGGCGCACGTCGTCGAACCCGGCAGCCTTCATCCATTGTGTGTACTCAGATTCGTTGTAGCTGGCGCCGGCGTCGGTCCCTACCAGCATGTTGAGTGAAAACAGTGCCGCGTGTTGCGGGCCGGTCTTGTCGGGATTGAGGATAAAGTCTTGCACGACGAGGCGACCATTGGGCGCGAGGGCCTTACCGGCGCGGCGGAAAATGTCGCGGTTCTGCTCCTCGGAAAACATGTGGCAGATGGCGTTCAGCATGATGATGTCGTAGCCGGAGCCAAAATCGTCGTGGAGCATGTCTCCGATGCGGAGTTTGACTTGAGCTGAGACGCCGGCTTGGCGGACGTATTCGGTGGTTAGCGGGACGACCTCTGCAATGTCGAGGATCTCGCACTGCACGTCGGCACTCGCTTTTGCGAACGCAATGGAGTAGACACCGGAGCCTCCGCCGAGATCGAGGACGCGGTGAACGCCTGCTGTGCCTAATAATTTTACGACCAGTGGCGCGCGTTCCTTCGCGATGCCGTCCATGGCGACAATGAAGTTGCGCGTCCATTCGGGCGTCTCTTCGCGATTGCCGGGGACGCAAGTACCACTGCGGACGGCCTCGGTCAGCGTGCTCCAGCGGTGCCAGATGTCAGCGATGTGCATCAGTCCATCACGGTGATTGTCTTTGGAGCCCGGAACAAAAAAGCGCGCCGACTCCGGGGTGTTGGTGTATAGGTCGCCGGATTTCGAGAGAAGTCCGAGGGAGACGAGCGCATTCAGCAGCATCTGTACCGCGCGGGCATTCGCGTGAATTCTTGTGCCGATTTGTTCTGCGTTGCTTCCGTCGCCGACGGCGGTAAAGATGTCGAGGTCTAAGGCGGTCAACACGCAGCGGCTGGGCATGAAGCCGCGAACCAGCTGTTCGAGGCGATCGGGAAGGACCCCGGCTTTGTCGCGCGCGGCCATTGCGCTACGGAATTGGTCTCCATGCTCAACCGCCATTGCTTTCATCGCCAGGGCGTCGTTCCATACGAGACGATCGACGGGCTTGCCGTCGCGGAGATGAGTGCCGACAATTTCGGGTACGTCGGAAGCTTGGACGCGGCGGTACCAAACTCCAGCGGGATAGGCGACCACCACGGGGCCTTCGTCGCACAATCCCATGCAGCCGCAAATCGTGAGTTGAACATCGTGGTCAAGGCTGCGCGCTTGTATTTCGCGATCGAGCGCGCCGAGTACAGCGAAGGAACCGCTGGCCGGGCATGAGGGGACGCCCTCTGGTTTTTGCTGGGTGCAAACGAAGAGATGAAAGCGGAACGGTTCCATTCGCGACTCCGAGGTTGGACTGGTGATTGATGCCGACTATTTTCGGCAGCGTGTGCTGTCGGCAAGAGCACCAGGACCTTAGCAATTCATACTCAACAAGTTCGGACGTGTCTGCGGTGGGCGTCACAGCATGATGTGAGTGGACATTTACCAGCAAGTTCGAAGGTGGATTCCGGAGGCAATTCCGAGCCGTGCAATCTGGGTGTTGCGATGTAAATTAGATGGGATGACAGAAATTCGTTGCAGTGCTTTGCTATTTGACATGGATGGAGTGCTCATCGATTCCACTCCGGCGGTGGCACGGGTGTGGAGCGGGTGGGCGGTTGAACACGGGTTTGATCCCGACATGGTAGTGCACCAAGCGCACGGGCGTCCTAGTCGGACGACGATTCGCGAACTGCTGCCCGATGCTGACATAGACCTTGAAGATCGCGAGGTCGAGCGGCGGGAAATAGAGGACCTAACGGGTGTGGTCTTGCTGCCCGGTGCGCGCCAACTTTTAGATGCTTTGCCGCCGGATCGATGGACGATTGCGACCTCGTGCACGCGCGCGCTAGCCGAGGTGCGATTGCGGGCGGCGGGCTTGCCCATCCCTAAGACCATGGTTACGTCGAGTGACGTGAAGATCGGCAAGCCGGACCCCGAGCCTTATCTGAAGGCGGCGGCGAAACTGGGGTTTGCTGCGTCCGACTGCATTGTGGTGGAAGACGCGGCGGCGGGGGTGCGCGCGGGAAAGGCAGCAGGGGCCAGGGTGATTGCATTTCTTACGACGATGCTGCGGAGTCACCTTGAAGACGCTTGCGCAGATTGGATTGTGCAGGACTGCGCTGACATCGCCGCGTCACGCGACGGCGATGGCCTGCAGTTGAGCCTCTCGCTCTCATAGGTGCCAGGTCTCACGGGAACCACGTTCTCACACACCTGAGACCTGTCCTTCTGAGCCATTTGCGCGCCACCAGTCGCTCGACTAGAATCCTCGGTTCCATGGAAGTTGCCCGCAAGAGTAGGATTGATGCGAGCCGGGCGGCTCCGAATCTTTTCCATCGCGATACAGAGAATCGCACGATAGGCAGGGCCTCGTGATCATCGGTGTGCCGAAAGAACTTTATCCGGGAGATCGGCGGGTTGCGCTTGTGCCCGCAGTTCTCCCGACGCTGACCAAAGCAGGGTTCGAAGTCCATTTACAATCCGGCGCTGGAGTCGAGGCCGGCTATCCCGATTCGCAGTATGCCGACAAGGGAGCGAAGGTCGTGGCGGATCGCGCGGCGGTGTTTGCCGCCGCCGACATTGTCGTGCAGATTCTTTGCCACGGCTCCAACGACATCACAGGGAAACAGGATGTGCCGCTGTTCCGCCGCGATCAGATCCTGGTCGGATTTCTGCGTCCTTTCGGCTCAAAGGACGTGGTGCAGGAGGTCGCGAACGCCGGCGTCACCGCATTCTCGGTGGAGTTGATGCCGCGCACCACCCGCGCGCAAAGCATGGACGCCCTCTCGTCGATGGGCACCGCTTGCGGATACAAGGCAGTGCTGCTGGCCGCCGACACTCATCCGCGCATCTTTCCCATGCTGACCACCGCTGCCGGAACCATCACCCCCGCCCGCGTTTTCGTGATCGGTGCAGGTGTTGCCGGTCTGCAGGCGATCGCGACCGCGCGCCGCCTCGGCGCGGTAATTTCCGCTTACGATCTAAGGCCCGCGGCAAAAGAGCAGGTACAGAGTCTCGGCGGACGTTTTGTGGAGCTTCCCATCGAGGCGAAAGACGCGCAGGACGCTCGCGGATATGCACGTGCGCAGGATGAAGACTTCTACCGCCGTCAGCGCGAGTTACTCGGAAAAGCCGTGCAGGAAAGCGATGTCGTGATCACCGCGGCCGTCATACCCGGCAAGAAATCGCCGGTGCTGGTAACCGAAGACATGGTGAAGGGAATGGCGCCCGGTTCGGTGATCGTCGATCTGGCCGCCGAACGCGGCGGCAACTGCGAGATCAGTGAAGCGGGCAAGACCGTCGTCAAGCACGGCGTGACCATCATCGGCGCGATCAACCTGGCCGCCGGCGTGCCCTATCACTCGAGTATGATGTATGCCCGCAACATCACTGCGTTCCTGACTCACCTGATCAAAGATCAAAAGTTGAATCTGAACCTGGAAGATGAAATTGTTCGCGAGACTCTGCTCACCCGGGGCGGCGAGATTGTGAATGCCCGGGTCCGCGAGTTCTTTACTTTGCCTGCGCTGGCCAAGTAAAGCCCGTGGCGGAAGAGATACTACGGAGGAAAGATGAACAGTAGTTCGAACCTGATCAACGCACTCTTTATTTTTGTGCTCGCTGGATTCATAGGATTTGAAGTGATCCGGCGGGTCTCGCCCCTGCTGCACACTCCGTTGATGTCGCTCACCAACGCCTTGGATGCGATCGCGGTGGTGGGTGCGATCGTGCTCGTGGGCGAGCACAAGAGCACGCTCTCCGCCGTTTTCGGATGCATCGCCGTGGTCGCCGCCACGAGCAACATTGTCGGCGGCTTTCTGATCACGGACCGCATGTTGAAGATGTTCAAATCCAGCCGTCCCGCGGCGAAACCGGCGGCCAAGTGATGACCGGCGAACTCGCGGGATCCCAAGTCATCATCGAGCTCGTATATCTCATAGCGAGCGTGCTGTTCATCCTCTCGCTGAAGTGGATGAGCTCGCCGACCACGGCTCGCCACGGCATCTGGGCGGGCGAAATCGGCATGTTGTTGGCGATCTGTGGCACGCTGCTGCACCACGGCATTGTGGACTACCGGCTGATCGCCATTGGACTTGTACTCGGTACTATCATCGGCATTCCTCTCGGGCGAGTGGCGATGACGGCGGTTCCGCAACGAACCGCGCTCAGTCACGCCTTTGGCGCGCTCTGCGTGACGCTGGTCGGCTCGGCCGAATTTTATCTGCGCTCACCCGATATCTCGCGCTTCATGATGTCGGTGCTGTCGCTCGAGGTTATTCTCGGTGGACTAACCGTTACCGGGAGCTTGATGGCGGCCGGCAAGTTGCAGGAGATTCTGCCGCAGCGGCCGCTGACTTACAAAGGCCAGAACCTCGTCAACTTTTTGCTGCTCGCCGGCGCCCTGGCGATCGCCGTAACGCTGGTCCTGCATCCCGACGCGCGGTCGCTGTTTCCGTTCATGATCCTGATCGCGCTGGCGTTTGGCGTGTTGTTGATTATTCCCATCGGCGGCGCGGACATGCCGACCGTCATTTCGTTATTGAACGGTTATGCCGGACTGTCGGCGGCGGCCATGGGCTTCGTGCTCAACAGCAAGCTGCTCATCATCGCGGGCGCGCTCGATGGATCGTCGGGCTTGATCCTCTCCATCATCATGTCGAAGGCGATGAACCGCTCCTTCACCAACGTATTGTTTGGAGCCTTTGGCCAGGTGCAAGCTTCGGCCGCTGCGGGAGAAGAAGCCCGGCCGGTGCGCAGCGCGACCCCGGAAGAGGCGGCGGCCATCCTTTCAGCCGCGAACAAGGTCATCGTGGTTCCCGGATATGGCATGGCCGTGGCCCAGGCGCAGCACAAAGTGCGCGAACTTTATGACAGTCTGACCAAGCGTGGCGTGGACGTGCGCTTCGCCATTCACCCCGTTGCCGGACGCATGCCGGGCCACATGAATGTGCTGCTGGCCGAAGCCGATATTCCCTATGACCGCCTGATTGAAATGGACGAGATCAACGGCGATTTCCCGCAGACCGATGTCGCCCTGGTGATTGGCGCCAACGACGTCACCAACCCCGCCGCCCGCTCCGATGCCTCCAGCCCCATCTATGGGATGCCGATCCTCGACGTGGACAAAGCCCATACCGTGATGGTCATCAAGCGCAGCATGAATCCGGGCTTCGCAGGCATTGATAACCCGCTCTACTATCTCGATAACACCCTGATGCTGTTTGGCGACGCCAAGGCGTTTGTGGGCAGCATCGTGCGCGAGCTCAGCGGCGGACACGGCTAGCAGCCCGGGACGCAAGTACGTTTCGTATCAGGGCATGCCTTCGTGAGTGCTGCTTTGTGAAATTGCCTTCAGTCGCCGAGGCACCGGAGTTGCTCCATAGCTGCCCGGTGAGTAAATTGTCTGGGTTTTCCTGCGGGTCGATGGAGAAGAACAAGGAGAGGTAAGAGCAGGTTGCCAGGAAAAATCCGGCGGGCTTCAGTCTCGCGAGGGGAAGGTTCGCGTAGCCTGCGGCCCGCCCGGCGTTTAGGCTGCTTTCTTGATCTGTCTTATCTTCGCCCAACGGGCTTTCTGGGCGAGAGAAATTCTCCGGCGCCCTGCTGCGGAGAGAACCCGCTTGGCGCGATGTGGCGTCCCTGCGTGTCCTGTTGCGCCCGCGCCTCGGGTAAGCTTTTCCAGAACCGAAATAGCCTCCCCAAGCTTTTGGACTTGGTTTTGCGCGTCCCGGCGTTCCTCGCGGAGCCGGTCGATTGCCTTAGCGATGTTGGTCATCAAATACCCCCTCGGGTAACTACGTCGGCCATTGTATTACTAAGTCATGAACTTCTGTCAGAAATTATTGCTGGTCCGATGGGTTTATGTGGAGCCTGGTTGAACGAGGATGATGACCCGAGAATGATGACCCGGGGATAACTGTTTCCGCATGCAGACGGGCTGCCCACAGCCTCATCCCAGGGTTGGAAGTAGCCCCGACGATCCAAACAGGAAGAGCGCGCCAACCGCCAGACTATAAGCCGCAGTAAGCGCAGTGACTACAAACTGGAAGCGCGGCAGGCGCGAACTGAAGCCGAAAAGTCCCACTGCCGACGCCGTCATCACGGTGTTCATTACCAGCAGCCCCGCGATAAACATGGCCAGGCCGACAAAGCCTTTGCCGATTCCGCCAAGATTGGCTGCCAGTAAGAAGATCATTAGTTGGCTCGGCGTCTCCGCGCCGAGCCCGTGTACAACACCGATCATGAGAACGGATTTCGAACTGTAGTTCCAGGTCTTGTCCGCTGGGCGCGGGACATCGTGATCGTGCCAGTAGCTCTTCATTTTCCAATGGAGCCAGCGCGCCACCCCGGCCATAAGGTGAAAGCGGCTGCGCGGCGCGGGGTTCCCTTTGAAAAGCGAGCCCAGAACATAGACTCCAAGTACCAGCAAGGTCAGCCCCACCAAACGCTCGGCGATGCGATCGATGCCATGAGGCAGCGAGAGCTGAAACACGATGACGGCGCTGCCCAGCACGGCGACCATGGCCGCGTGTCCCAGCGCGTAGAGCAGGCCCAGCCGCATACCGCGCCAGCGACTGGTCTGCACGCTGGTGATGTCGGTGATCGCCGCAATGTGGTCGTAGTCGAACCCGTGACGGAACCCAAGGATCGCCGCCGACAAAAGCGCAAGTTGAAGGCTGTTCGGCGTGAAGGTCATATAGGTATGGGGTTCAGCCCCGAGCCACTCATTGTTCCACACGCCGTCAAGAATCGGAAATAGTCCGCGGAACAGAAAGCCATCGTCGCTGACGAAATTGAGGGGGATTGCCGACTGATCGCTATATCGGAAACCCCTGTGCGGGAGGGGGCAAGCGGTTCTAAAATCAGTTATCCCCTGTGGACCGAAAAGCGGCTACAATAGCGGCAATCAATTGTAATCGGAGGTAGCTGTGAAGCCAAAGCATCCTTATTGGACTGTTGCAGTGTGGTGTGTGATGTTTTTCGCTCTCGTGCCGAGTATGTGCGCTCAGGAAGCGGCTGCTCCCAGGCGCACCGGAGTTCCGCAAGACTGGTCCCAGCACAATATCGTGTTCAGCCGCGATGGGCTCGCCCAGCACCCGGACGTACTTTACCGTGAACCGCGTGTTCTGCATCAGGCGATGCAGCGTTGGCAGGCTCCGAATTCGGATGTCTTCCGCGGCGTCGATCCCGTGCCGGCTTCCGCAGGCAAGCCAGGCCCGCACCGCGACTGGAACGTTGCTTTGGTGAAGGGCGGTATCTCCCTCACTATGTCTCCGGCCAAGTTTTCTCTTGACCCTGGCGCTCCGCCCGATTGCGTCAATGATTACGTCGTGTTCGGCCTGGACGTAGCCGGTGTCACCGGCGGAACGGCCAATCTTGTCGCCTTCAACAATCTCTATTCCGGCACCCTCCCCACAGGGATATGTGGTGCGGCTCCGGCGGTGCTGTTTGCCTATAACATCACCACCTCCCCTGCGGGCAAGATCATAACGTCCCCGATTCTCTCCGAGGATGGAAAGAAGGTCGCCTTCGTTGAAAGCAATGGAACCTTCGCGGTTTTCCATATCTTGACTTGGACCGCTGGCGGCTCGATTACCGCCGCCGCCGCGCCCGCGTCTATGATTTCAGTGCCATTCTCCCCGGCCGCCAATGACACCACGTCATCGCCGTGGATTGATTACAGTAGCGATATTGTCTACGTAGGCAACGACAGGGGCGCGGTTGCAAAAATTACGGGCGTCTTTAGGGGAACCCCCACGCTCGTCACGACTGCTCCCTGGCCGGTTGCGCTCGGCACCAATTTCCACCTGACTTCTCCCGTTCTCGACGCGGTTCGCGGTAAGCTGATGATCGGGAGCGCGAACGGAAGCCTCTACCAGGTCGACACCACTTCGGGCTTGAAGACAACGCTGGTGGTCGGAAAGAGCGGAGCAACCACTCCCGGTATTGTGGCGGCGCCGATCGTCGATGTCACCAACGGCACAACCTTCGTCGTTAGCGCCAATGACGGCACTTCCGCCGTTCTTGTCCAAGCCGATACCGCCACCAACACTCAGATGTCCAAGGTCAGCATCGGCTTGGGCTCATCTGGCGGCACCGCCCTCAACATCTTCCAGCCCGCTCTCTCCAATCAGTATTACAACAGTCCCTCGGGTGGACAGATCCATCTTTGCGGAACCGGTACCGCCGACACCACCCCCTGGCAGTACGCCTTCGGTTTCACCGGTCGTACCATGAACACGACCCCTGCCGGCAAACAGCAACTTCTTACTTCCACAGTCGCCCGCTGCACGGCATGGACGGAGTTCTTCAATCCCAATGTCGGCGGCGGAACGGATTTCTTTTTCTTTGGGATAAATCAGGACTGTACCGCGCCAGGAACGGGCTTCACCGATGGCTGCGTGGTGGCGCGCAGCAGTAGCTCCACCCTCATTAAGACGACTGTGAACGGCGGTCCCAGTGGAATTATCATCGACAATTACAGCACCGCCGCGCAGGCGGCCAACATTTATCTGAGTTCTGAGAGGGGAAATACCGCGTATAAATTTACCCAGAACGGCCTGCAATAGAAGCGGTCTTCATACCGCAAGAGCCCTGCTGGGTGGCTGAGTTACTTCCGCAGCCTGCAGCAGGGGCTGAAACTGGCGCACGATGTAGTGTGAGAATTGAATTGTGCTTTGACCCTCCCTCTAACTTTGCGGGTGTCGCAATTCCGCCGCCATCGCCGAGTCTAGTGCGTGCGAGATTCCCAGTGAAGTCCTGCTCCGGCCCCCGCAAAATGTCTTCGCGTGTACGGATGAAGCGCGAGGTTTGTGCATCCACGCACCCTCCGCCCGTTGCGCTTCTGCACAACTCATTTGCAACGAATTGCACCCCGTGCTCAAGAAGTCAGAAGGGAAGTGCAGCTAACTCATTGATGGTAAATATGTTAACTTTTCAGGAAACTGGAAGGCGAATTGCCCACTCCCCCTCAGGATGAAGTGTCTCTGGCCGAGAACAAAAATGACGATCGGGAAGGTGCTCGCTGCGGCCATGCTCATGGCCGGTCTGAGCGGCGTTCTCGCCTGGTGCGCGGTTACGGCCCCGTCGCGCGTGATTCCGCCTCGGATCCCGCTCTCCCAATTGGAAAAAACCCTGCGCCGTGTGCCCGCCCACATCTCCGAGTTCTCTCCCGTGTCCGAACCGCTGGCCTTGCCGAAATGTGGAAACGTCCGTCCGCCCGAAGCCTTGCTCACTCCCGACCCGTTGCTGAATGTTCAGGATGACGATCTGCACGTGCGCGTCAGCTTCATTGTCGGTGCCGACGGACAGGTGCATAGCGCCTTCGTCCTGGATAGCGGCGGCCCCAGCGAGGACCAGATTGTGCTGCGCGCCGTTCGTTTCTGGCGCTATCGACCCGCACTGTGCAACGGCGTTCCCACCGATTCCGAAGCGCTGGTAAGATTCAGCATCCGCTAGCGCGCGAATTCTCCTACAATGTAAGCGATGAGGTTGCCGTGACTGCAGACAATCCGAATCCTCCCAATCCCAAGCCCGATCCCAAGAAGGACCAGCTTGTCGAAGGCAAGGAGATTGAAGAGTTCTTTCAGCGGCTCCCTGGCAACTTCCGCTGGCCCAAGCCGAATGCCGAGGCCGTGGCTGCCGCCGTAGAAGCGATTCAGCGCATGTCGGGCAGCAGCGCGGCCGCGCAGGACCTGGCGGCGGACGGTGACGCGGACGAACTTGGCGGCGACTGCTCGGCTTGCGGAGGTGCACTGCCGCCGGGCGCTCGCTTTTGTGTCTGGTGCGGCGTGCCCAACCAGGCTGTCGCCGGCGATGCCACTGCTCAATATCGGGGCGGCGCCGGCCAAACTCACATTCACCACCACTATCATCACGTTGGCACCGGCCAGGGAACCGCAGCCGGTGCGCCCTCTGCCGAGTCCGAGCCCTCGGTTCCTCGTGGCCGCGCTCCCTCTTCAACAGGTACCTCGACCGGAGGGCGCGCCGAAGCCGGCGCCCGCCAGGTTGTCCAGGACTGGGCCCAGGCCTGCAACACCAAGCACATCGACGATCTGCTCGAACTCTACGCCGCCGACGCGACTCTCATACGCTCCAGTGTTCCACCGGTTCGCAGCCTGCCCGCGATCCGGGAGTTTCTTATCTCCCTGCTCGAAGCCGGATTGGGCGACGTCGAGATGGAATCGCTGCGCCTCGAAGTGCTGGGTGAGATCGCTCTCGATCTCGGCCGTTGCAAAATGCTTGTGCCCGTCGCCATGGGGAAGCGCCGCGAAGAGCGCGGAAAATATCTGGTTGTCCTGGTGCGACAGCCCGCCGGCACATGGAAGATTCTTGCCGATTGCTGGGCCGCCGATCTGGCGGTCAGCGCCCCGCCGCCCGATACCGCTGCCCGCAAGGGAAGCGAACCCATCCCGCCGCTGCGCAAGCCCCGCTGAACTGGGTTAATAATGTGTTTTGAAGCTGCGCGCCGCTTCACCGCAGCGGGAAACTCGGTTTCGTATCAAGACATCGTTCTTTCACCTGTAAAGACGGGGCTTGTCCCGTCTCCGGAGGTGCGGCAAGCGGAGACGGGAAATCCGAAGCCTCCCTGGATATCAACAATCGAGTTTTTCAGCCGCCTGTGAAGCCGCGCCCTCCAACCCGGATAGCACTTTCAGACCAACAAAAACCCCGATCCTCGCGGATCGGGGTTGAGTGATTGCTTTACCTGTGCGTTTAGTTCTTGCGTGCCGCAAACAGCTGCCGGTAGCCCAAGCTTTCCACGTCTTTGAACATCGGCGTTCCGGGCGGTAGGCCTTGTGGCAGGGTGAAGTCCGCGTCGAAAATATAGTTTCGTATCGGTGGCTGATACACCGAGTAGGTGCAGCACTTGAATACCCCGGTGTTATAGGTTGCGTAGTACAGACTCACCAGCGAGCCTCCATAGTTCAGAGTGGCGCCGGGGTTCTGCCAGTCTTCCAGGAAGCGCAGGAAGTTGTGGATTCCTCCATCCGTGCCAAAACCGTAGTCGGTGGAGTTCTCCCAATTAGGGAACGGGAAGGCCTTGTTCTTACCGCCAGCGATTGCCACCCGGTAGTAGGTAGTGACGGCTGGACGAGTGGTTGCCTGGGTAACATCGGCGCTAACCATGCTCGCCAGATCGTTCCAATTGTTGGAGAGCATAGTGACCGCGTCGGCAATGACGGCGGTTGAGGCATGCCCAATGATGTCCGGCACCCCGGTTTGTTTACCGTTCGGCCAGAAATTGTCGTTCTTGTTGCTGTTGTAGTCGCCCTGGATGTACACGGGATTCTCCGACGACACCGTGAACCCGCCAGGGTCGGCTGCCGTTCCCACCGGGCTCAGCGGTAGGTTGCCCAGCGAGCCATCCACCAGTTTCAAAACGTGGCGCGCCCCGCTGACCCAGTTCTTGCGTGCGGTGCTGCTGCAACTGTTGATTCGCGGAGTGTAAGGATTGTCAGGCACGGCCGCGTAGATCTGCGCATTTTGACTTCCCCCCGCGGTTTTGGTGAATAGGTTCGTTGCCAGGTTTAACGAGCCGTTCCACTGCCCAGACCCCAGGTTCTGTGTGCCCCAGTTGTCCAGAATTCCGTTCTGATTGACGTCTTCGGGAGACTTAGCGCCGCCCGGAGTTTCCAGCACTCCGTCGGGTGTGCCTGCGGCACTGGCGGCGTTAATCACGTCCTCCAGGCCCGAGTCTCCGGTCTTGGTTTGCGCCGCCGCATTCGGGTTATAGAGCATTCCCCGGCGATCCGAGAAATACAGGACGTACCCGTTCTGCGCGACATAATCTACATTTGTGCCGGTGGTGCCGATTTGTCCCTTCAGCCATAACTTCAAATTGCCCACATCGATTTCGACGGCGTTCATTACCCCGGCCGTCGTGCAACTGTTGTTCCCTTGGTCGGTATCCCGAGCCTCGCCTTCGCGGGCATCGTAAAAGTTGATGGGATACCAGTTGTTCATAGTGATGCTCTGCTTCGTGGCTGGGACGGCCTGCCCGATGGCATACGTGGTCGGCGTAGTTGCCGCCAGCGGTGTCTGAGTGCTGTCATCTTCTCCAAAAAATGGGTTGTTCGTCGCCGCATCGACCTGGACATCCGGAGGTCGCGCATTTTTCCAGCTGGTGCAGACTTTGGCGATGTTCGTCGCAGTACATACCGGCGCAGTGCCATTCTTGTCGATTCCGCCGTCTCCGTTGCGGTCCGCCGGTTGTTGCAGCAGCAAAATCGCTTGCGGATTCACATCGTTAGAAAAAGTCCCACCCGCAGGAGCGCCCAAGAAATTGGCCGTAGGCGGTCTCAAGTCCCGCGCAAATCCCAGCTTCAGCCATTCATTGGTTACCGGATTCCAGTTGCCATTTACGTCCTTGTATTCCACCCGCAGCCAGCCATCAATCAGGTTCCAGCTTTGGGTAGGTGGTGTCAGGGCCGCCATATATGGAGCGGTGGGTGCCGCAGCCGTCGGGCAACCGGGAGGGATGTTGGCGACAGGAATGGTGGCGTTAACATTGCCGGTTGGCGGGCAAAGCGCAAAGGTCGTAGGCTTATCACCCGCGGTCGCGTCCTGGTAGATCAGGGGCAAGTTTGCTGGGGATAGATTCGTCTGGACCGCGACCGCCGCCGGGAGCGTGTCCGGAGCCAGGGGCCAGTCCGCGGGCAGGCAGCTGTAGGTGAAGGCGCCAGACGTGCACGCGTTTGCCGGACAGGGATTGCCCCCGCAACTGGTCATGTCCGGACTATAGCCGTTCAGCGCGGTGGCAAAATACGTGTTGTAAGTGTTGGTTGCTGGAACCGGTGCCGCCAGCCCCCACGGCGTCCCGACTGCTGGATACGACGTTGGCACTCCATTTTGGTACAGTCCAACGTTCGCCAGGCGAATGTTGTTCACCACATCCGCCGCTCCGCCCGGCAATTCCGCCGGAGTGTCGCTCAGCAGCACGCGAATCTGCGCCATGTTATATTCGCGCGATTGGGTCAGCGCGATCGAGTCGCTCCCCTGTGGCCGGCGAATAACTTCGAAGGGAAAGTTCGTCCCGTTGACGAATGGCAACGACAGTTTCTTGGCGCCCGTCCCGTACTTAACCGTGGGCGTAAGTCCATAGTCCCCGTCGATGATCTCGGAGTGATAGGTGCTCAGCGAAGTTGTTTGCCAAGTGGGGTTCTGGGCCGATTGCGGCGGATTTCCCCCCGCGCCCAACACGCTGCCGTTGCTCTGCGTAAACGTTCCGCAGGCTGGATATGGCGGGTTGCCATCGCAGCCCTGCGCCGCTTGCGGCACCAGCACCGTGCCCGTATCACTATAGGCACTAGCCGACAACCCGTTCGGAAGCACCGTGGTCACAACGTTCCCATAGGCTTCGAGTTTGTCGTGAAAGGTCAGCGTGTGGCCGCTCGCCACGCCCAGGTAGAGATCGCCGTTGGCGTGCACGCGTCCGGCAAAATCAAGATCGGGGCTGTTGAAGAACCCGCAATCGTTATCGCAAAAAACTCCGAACTGGAACACCGGAATCAGCGCCACCTGCGCGCTCCGCGTCATGCTCACTTCCTGCCCCCCCGGTAAGGCCGCCGTCGCCAGCATGTTTACCGGGATGATCTGCGCCCACAAACCCGCGTCCTGTCCGGAGCCGGTGATCTGTCCCCACTTTGCGAGTCCCGTTAGCGTTGTCGGGCAAGCCGATCCCAGCGGCCCCGGTACTACCGTATAGTCTTTCCAGGTGACCCCCGCCTGCGTCGGCTGCAAGGCCGGGGCGCCCAGATCGCAGATTTGTTGAGCAGTGGGGGCCTGCGCGTTCTGGAATGTTCCGGCCAGATCGGATGCCATTTTCTCGATCCCACCCTCGGCGCTGTGATAGGCTGCGTTGTTCTGCAGATCGGTCCCACCCACCTTGCCTTCGGTGTTGACCATCATCATCAGCCCGATTGCGATCCCCGACAACAACAACAGCAGCAGCAAGGACGCAATCAGCGTGAACCCTTTGGTATGCAGTCTCGCGCTCTTCATTTCGTAACTCCCCATGATGTTGCTCCCCATCGTCTCGCTCCCCTTACGTCTTACTCCCCGCTCGCCATCTCCGCCGCTACGGGACTGGATAGTTGTTGCTGTATGTCAGATCCCGCGCGCTCACCGAGGTCTCCAAGTCCAATCCCTGATAACCGACCTTGGCCCCCTTCAGCGTGCTATCCATCGCCATATGCAGAATGTTGATCTTGGTGATCTGGCTGGGGGTCATTCCTTGCGAAACGCCTCCATCGGTTTGGTTCGGCCACGGCGTACTGGTGACGGAGTTATAAAGGTCATAGCTGAACTTCATGTACATTACGTTTTCCGCCACCGGCATCGGAGTGTGTCCGCTTACCTGCCGCATCAGTCGCGGCGGGCTGATGGTGCTGTCGATGTAATAGGTGATTACCAGAATTCGCGATCCCGTTCCGATCGTGTTCAGCGGCACGTTGACCAAGCCAGTACTGGTGGTTTGGTTCATGTGCAGCACATCGCCGGCGGCGAAGGTGGCGGTGGTCGCAGTCGGGGGCGCGGTGACTTCGGCCACCACGGGGGTAGCGCCAAACGTGAACAAGACCAGGTCGCCTTTGGTCAGTCCAATCGCCGTGTCATTCACGTTTTGCACCGTATCGCCGGCCGCCAACACACAACCAGGCAAAGCCAAGTTTAGAGTGAAGGTCACAACCGTCTTGGCCGTGATCTGCGCTTGGTAGCAGTTCAAATAAAAGGTGGAGTCCGTATACACCACCGTGACCGCATCGGTGAACCCCGGCGGGTTGCTGATCTGCGGCCCGAGGTTCAATCCCGGAATCAGCCCGTAAAGATATGGCGTGGCACCCTGCTTGGGATAGGTTGCGGCGATGTAGCACTTCGGCGTCTGATCGCAGCCATACACCGGGGTGACCGCGCTCGGCAGTGCGACAGCCGTGCCATTGCCCAGCCCCGCCCCGGCCAGGCTCAGATCCTTCGTCAGCATGCCGGAGGCGGCCCGAAAATCCTGCTGTAATTCCGCCCGCTGCGAAACCGTCCAGGTCGCGGCCACGCCTTGGCTGTAAAGCGCCACCGCCGCGCCCAGCACAACCGTTCCCAGGGCCATGGCGATCATCATTTCTAGCAAGCTGAATCCACTCTCGCGCTTTGTCGAGCGATCGCTCATAAACCCTCTCTACCTGTACTCCGAAATGAAACCACTCAGAACGTACGTTTTCGGCAGCTTCGCCTGAGTGGTCGTGTACTGCACGGTGATATTCACGCCTCGCAGCGTAGGCACCACGGCGCCGCTCACGGCTGTCACCGGCGCGATCAGAATCGTGCGCTGGTAGTTCGTCAAAGAGACTTGCACGTCGTCCGCGTTGCCATAGCTCCCGTCCGGTCCCGGTTCCCTTAAGATTTGCGGGCCCGAAGCCGCGTCATCCGCCGTTCCAAAGATCCCGTCCGCTCCCGAGTTGTATATTGGGAGGTTCGTCCCAGCCAGGAAGATGCCGCAACTGCTGGCGCCGCTGATGGGGCAGTTGGTGGCGCCTACATTCTGAATGTCATCCCAGCTGAGCTGCGACGTGTTGCGCGCCGTCACGATACTCTCGTACGCCTCGTTCGCCAGTTGCTTGGCTATCATGTCTTGTTGCGACGTCTGCGTCGAAGCCATAGCCAACCCGAACACACCCAGCAGACTCACCAATCCCACCGTCAGTACCACCATCGAGATCAAAACTTCCAGCAGCGAAAATCCGCTCTCCGCTGGCTTCCGCCCTCGGGCATTCCCGCCGCACATTATTGACGTTGCCATTGATAGACTCCTCCCGTCAGGTAGAGCCGCCATCCGCGAACCCGGCCCGTTCCGCCCCACAGCGTGATCGCTCTCGAACTCAGCACTTCTCCAGGGCGCGCGATGTACACCACGCCGTTATCCCAGTTGTTCGACCAATTTCCCGAGTTGCAAATTGCCGTCTGCGCTGAACCGTCCGGGCAGAAATAAATCGTATTTACCGTTGCTCCTCCGACGTTCCCGCTGGCCGCATAGCCAAAATCAATCGCTTGTGCTCCCGTTCCGAAGCCGTCCGGAGTAGGCGTCGCAGCGACCGTCGGTTCCGCGTCAAACTTCACATCCGTCGGCAATTGATAGGTCACCGTATTCAGATCGCCAGTAAATCCCAACAGCGTCGGCGCGACCACAACCGTGTTGGGCGTGGCAGCGTTGGAGAAAGTTACCGAGTACGATGTCCGCTGCGAAACCGCGTTGTCGCGCGCCAAGCGCATCGCCGACAGCGTCGTGTTGTACGCGTTGGTTACATGCTGCTGATTCATCACCGGCCTCAGGCTGAGAAAGGTGATCGACGCCAGGATCATGGTGATCGCCAGCACTGCCACCATTTCCAGCAAGCTGAAGCCTCGCGCCCGACTCTCGCGATGCTCCGAATTTGTTCCCAGGCTTCTCATAATCATTTGCCGTACCTGCGGCTTCCCGCTTCGTGAAACTAAATTCGTCAAACAGACTTCGTGTAACTGGAATTAGTCAGCGCAGTATCTCCAGCGACCCCTTTGTGGATCGCCGTCCCGATACCTGTCTGACTCACTCGATGCTAGGGACTGTCCCCTGGTACGTCAAAGTACCGGGGTACAAGGGCCCTTCGTACACTGGCTTTTCGTAAGGTAATTTCAGGAGAGTTACGATCGGGCTATATGTCGTTCGGCAGCGAAAGCGCACTCCTCCCTTTTCCCGCGACCCCGCTGCCTTGGGTGTTGGGACTACTCACGAACGCTTGCACTCAAAGAAAGGTCCACCCAACGCACCGTCAGCTTATCTGCAGCCAACAGAAATCGAAAGATGGCTAAAGTTGCACGCGCTCTCAAATGGCCCGAGCAAAGGTACGCCAGCGGCGAACTGGAGAAGACCGCGCGGGACAAGAACGCTAAGAAAGAAATTTAGAAGGGAAGTCTAAATCTGAAAACCCCCGTGACACTGGTAACTTGTCGGCGGTGCCGCCCGTCTCTTACCATGCTGTCACTATGGATTTACGCGCCCTCGTGGTGTGTCCGGATCAGGAAGCAGCCAGCCTGCTCACGCTCATCCTGTCGGAGATGGGGATGGCGGCCGAGCATACGCCCTCGATCTCCCGCGGATTAGAACTGCTCGACAGCCAGCGCTTCGACGCCATCGTTCTCGACTATCGCGCCGACCCGAGTTCCGAGGAATTCCTGGCGCACTTGCGTCGCTCCGCCAAGAACCGTGCCAGCATGCTGATTGCTGTCATCGACAGCGAGTTCAACGCCCGCCCCGTGTTCGGGCACGGTGCCAATTTTGTCCTCTATCGCCCGCTCTCTTCCGAGCGCACTCGCATCAGCCTGCGCGCCGCCCGCGGTCTCATGCGCCGCGAACGCCGCCGCGCTCCACGCACGCCCGTCGGTTCGACCGCCAACGTCGCTTATCCCGGCGCCCCCGAACTGAGCGCTCTTTTGACTGACCTCAGCGACGGCGGAACCTCGCTCCAAACCGCCAACCGAATCCCGCCCGCGTGCAAGGTTTATTTCGAGTTCGAACTTCCCGGCCAGCAGAAACTGGTCCGTTTGTCGGGGGAGGTGGCATGGCAGGACGCCAGCGGCCGCACCGGTATTCGTTTCCTTGACGTGCCCCAGTCTTCGCGCCGCCTCATGCAGACTTGGCTGCAGCAGAATAATGTTCACCCGGCAGCCGAGCGGCCGGCCCAGCCGCCGGCCAGCAATTTCTCTGCGACCGAGGCGTTCGCGGCCCCATCTCGCCCCAAGCGCGAGAGAAGGCCCGAGACCAACGATGCCACCCTCGTCTCCAATGCCGGCAACCGCCGCGGAGAGCTGCGTTTTGCCTGCAAACTGGGAGCGGAAGTCTACCTTCTCGGCAGCAACGTCCCCAATCGCTGCATCTTGTCCGATATCAGCGAGGGCGGCTGCTACGTCGAAATGCCATCCCCACTCTCGGGCGAGTCGGGCGTGGAGATTCTGGTTCGCACCACCGACACAAAATTCAAAATCAGGGGTCAGGTGCTGGCCACCCATCCCGGTTTCGGCATGGGTGTGCGCTTCACTTTCCGTGATTCCGTCGAGCGCGAAGAAATTCTGCGTCTGCTCGCAGTCCTCTCCGCCGGTCCAATCCTAGACGAACAGAACCGCTAAGCACCCTGCTCCTTTTCCGCCACGGCCCGGCGAAAATACTCCAGCGAAAGCTTCAGCCCGCTCTCCAACTCTACTTTCGGCTCCCATCCCAGCAGCCGCTTCGCTTTCGAAATATCCGGGCGCCGTTGCTTCGGGTCGTCCTGGGGCAGCGCTTCGAACTTGATCTGGCTCGCCGACCCCGTCGTCGCAATTACTTGCCGTGCGCACTCCAGAATCGTGAACTCCGTTGGATTCCCGATATTGACCGGCTCATGTTCCGGCGATCGCGCCAGCCGCAGGATCCCATCCACTTCATCGCTTACGTAACAGAAGCTGCGCGTCTGGCTGCCATCGCCATACACCGTGAGATTTTCTCCCCGCAGTGCCTGCCACATAAAATTCGGAATCACTCGCCCGTCGTTGATCTGCATCCGCGGCCCGTACGTGTTGAAGATGCGCAGAATCCGCGTGTCCACACGGTGATAGCGGTGATACGCCATGGTCGCCGCCTCGGAAAACCGCTTCGCTTCGTCGTACACGGACCGCGGCCCGATCGGATTCACATTCCCCCAATACGTCTCCGTCTGGGGATGCACCATCGGATCTCCATAGCACTCCGACGTCGATGCCATCATGAATTTCGCGCCGCACCGCAGCGCCGTTTCCAGTGCTTCAAACGTCCCATATGATCCCACCCGCAGCGTTTCGATCCCGTGTTTGGCATAGTCCACCGGGCTTGCCGGGCTGGCGAAGTGAAACACATAATGCAATGCGCCCCACTCACCGGGCTGGCAAACATCCTTCTCCACAAATTCAAATCGCGAATCGTTCCGCAGATGCTCAATGTTCGCGAGGCGTCCCGTCAGCAGATTGTCCGCAGCCACCACCGTGTAGCCATCGCCCAGCAGCCCATCGCACAAATGCGATCCCAGAAAGCCTGCCCCTCCCGTTACCAGCGCACGTGGCGTATTAGTGGTTCGCGCATTCATGAATTCAGGCACGATCCCTCTTCAGCGGACGAGTCGCCGCCGTCGATTCCTCCGCCAATGCCGCCGGACGCCCTACACTGTAATACGAGAATCCGTGCTCCACCATCACCGCCGGATCATACAGATTCCGCCCATCCAGCACGATCGGATACTCGACCAGGGTGCGCAGACGCTCCAGATCGAGCGCCGCGAACTCCTCCCATTCCGTCAGAATCAGCAGCGCATCCGCGCCCGTTGCCGCCGCATATGCATCCACCGCGAACTCGACGCCCGATTTCAGCACCTCTTTCGCTCGCTCCATCGCCGCCGGATCGTAGGCGCAAATTTGGCAGCCCTCGCGCAGCAGTTCCTGCACCAGCAGCAGCGCCGGAGACTCCCGAATATCGTCGGTCCCGCCCTTGAACGCCAGCCCCAGCACGCCCAGCCGCTTACCGCGGAAAGTCCAGAGCACGCTTCGCACCTTGCGCAAGAAACGGTGCCGCTGCTCTTCATTGATACGAATCACTTCTTCCAGCAGCCGGAAGTCGTATCCGCTTTCCTTCGCAACCGCACGGAACGCCATCAGATCTTTCGGAAAGCACGACCCTCCGTAGCCGATCCCCGGGTTCAAAAATCGCGGCCCGATCCGCGAATCCGTCCCGATCCCGTCGCACACCTGCTGCACATTCGCCCCCACTGATTCGCAAATCGACGCCACCGCATTGATGAAAGAAATCTTCATCGCCAGATACGCGTTGGAAGCGTGCTTGATCAGTTCCGCACTCTTCGTGCTCGTGATGATCAACCGCGGCGGCGTCTTGGCCGTCCCCAGCCGCGGAATCGCATCCCCCCGCCCGTAGTACCATCCGCTGGTCAGCGGCCCGTAGAGCTGGCGCATCATCTCCGCAGCCCGCTCGCTCTCGACTCCGACCACGATGCGGTCGGGATAGAGAAAATCTGTAACCCCTGTCCCTTCCCGCAGAAATTCCGGATTCGAAGCCACATCGAATAGCGCCGGATCGGCCCCGTTCCTCATAATAATGGTGCGGATCCACTGGCTCGTATACACCGGAACCGTGCTCTTCTCCACCACCACTTTGTACTCGTCCACGCCGCCGGAGATTTCGCGCGCCACCGATTCCACATACGACAGATCCGCGTCCCCGCTTTCGGTGGGCGGTGTGCCGACCGCGATGAACACTACCTCGCTCTCCCGCGTGGCCGCCTGCAAGTCGCCGGAAAACTTGATGCGCTGTCCTCGATGCCGCGCCAGCAACTCGGGCAGGAATCGTTCATGAATCGGCACTTCGCCGTTCCTCAGTGCCGCCAGTTTCTTCTCGTCGTTGTCGACCAGGAGAACCTCGTGCCCCAGATCCGCAAAACACGCGCCCGTCACTAATCCGACGTATCCCGAACCGACCACTGCGATGCGCATAGCGAGCCTTCTCTCCTTGAATTGTATGTGCGCCACCGGCTCGTCGGTGAGCACGCATTTACTGTAGCAGTCTTTCCAGCGCTCACAGCCTGTTCATCGTCATCGCCGCGTCCAGCAAGCCCAGAAACGGGAATTCAATTCTCACAAATAATAGTGACCTCCATCACCCCCCATGGCTCGGACGTGCCTTGTGTGGGGACGCGGCGTCGCCCCGTCCAAGCCGAGTGCAGTTCGGCCTCTCGCCTACCGCCAGCACTAATTTCGCAATGTCGCCGCCCGAACGGCCTGCATTCTAGCAGCCTGCTACTGCGGCGATAGGCACCTCCCGCCCGAAAGTAGTAGCGCTACCGTCAAACAGTCCGCGTTCAGATCCCTGTAAAATATCCCCAAGGCATCCCCCCGCCGACCGAGGAGAATCCATCTGCGCCGCGCCCTCATCAACGCCGCATTCCTTCTCCTGCTGGTCTCGCCGCTAGCCCGCGCCCAGGATCGCTCCGGCGAACTCCGCCTCTCCGTCACCGATTCCGACGGCGCCGTCTTGCCCGCCCACGGCCTTCTCCTCAGCCAGGCCAGCCATTTCGAGCTCGCCTTCGACACTGCTCCCAACGGCGAATACATCGCCAAGAAGTTGCCACTGGGCACTTATCATCTGACCCTCGATCACGCCGGATTCGCCCCCTACAACTCGCTGGTCGAGATCCGCTCGCAATTGCCACAGAAAATTTCCGTCGTCCTCTCCGTCGCCACCGTCGCCCAGACCGTCGAAGTAACAGATTCCGACACCCTCCTCGATACCACCAACCACGGCAACACCTACCAACTCGGCGCGCCCACGTTGCGCGATTGGGCCGCCACCATTCCCGGACGCCAGGCCATCGACGTCGTTCAATCGCAACCCGGCTGGGTGCTCGAGGCCAACGGAGTCGTCCATCCTCGCGGCTCCGAGTACGACACGCAGTATGTCGTCGATGGACTTCCTATTCTCAACAATCGCTCCCCCGCCTTCTCTCCCTCCGACGATCTCGACGATGTGCAATCGGTCAAGACATACACCTCCGGCATTCCTCCCGAATTCGGCCGCAAAGTCGGAGGCGTGGTCGAAACCGTGACCGACCGCAATCCCGCGCGCGGCGTGCACGGCACCGCCATCCTCGGCGGTGGAAGTTTCGGCACCGCGAACGCTTACCTAGGTACCAGCTATTTTGACGGCCGCAACGTCTTTGGCCTCTCGATGGATGCGGCGCGGACCGACCGTTTTCTCGATCCTCCGGTGCTCGACAATTTCACCAACCGCGCCACGCTCGCCGGAATCAAAGCCAGCTTCGAGCGCGATCTCACTACAAAAGATCGTCTCCGCCTTTCGCTAAGTTTCGATCGCGCCGGGTTTCTCGTACCGAACGAACTCATCCAGCAGCAGAACTTGCAGCGTCAGGATCGCGGCAACAAGGAGATATCAGGCCAAGTCTCCTATCAGCACACTTTCTCCTCCAACGTCCTGGGAACTGTGCAGGGCCGCGTGCGTGACGGCGAAGCCGAACTCACTTCCAATCCAGCTTCGTGGCCCATTCAGCCGTTTCAGGACCGCGGTTTTCGCGAAGGCTATCTCAACGCCACCGTCGCTGCCAAGTTTCGTAACCACGAAATCAAAGCTGGAGCCGACTCCATTAACAGTTTCGTCCACGAACAATTCTCCTACCACATCACCGCTACTGAGATTTGTCAGTCCGACGGAACTTGCCGGCCCATCTTCGACCCCTCCACGCCGCACGATTTTTTCTTCCATCAATCCGGGGACGACCGCGAGCAGGCGGTTTTTGTTCAAGACAACGCACATTTCGGCAACCTGAATCTAAGCGGCGGAATTCGCTTCGACCACTACAACGTTCGCGTCACCGACTCGGCCTGGAGCCCGCGCTTCGGTTTCGCCTGGTACGTTCCCAAACTCGGCATTGTGTTCCGCGGATCCTACGACCGCGCCTTCGGCACTCCCGCTATGGAGAACCTGCTCCTCAGCACCACCGCCAAAGTACGCACCCTCGACGGCACCGCTAAGCAACTAACCCTCCGCCCGTCGCGCGCCAACTACTACGAACTCGGCGCCACCAAGGAACTCTTCCACAAAGCGCACATCTCCGCCAATGTCTTCCAGCGTGACACCCGCAATTTCGCCGACGACGATGTTCTCCTCGATACCGGAGTCAGCTTCCCCATCGCTCTTTCGCGCGCCCATATCTACGGCGCGGAAAGTCAGCTCGCTCTGCCGCAGTGGGGACCGTTTTCCGCATGGATCAACTACTCCTACATGGTCGCCTCCGCGCGTCTTCCCGTGGTCGGCGGATTATTTCTCGGCCAGGATGCCGCCGGTCTCCTCAACTCCAGCGCCCGCATCTGGATTTCTCAGGACCAGCGCCACACCGCGCACGGACAACTCCGTTACCAACCTTGGTCGCGTTTTTGGACGTCGGTCGGCGCCTCCTACGGTACCGGCCTTCCGGTCGAACTGAACGGCGAGACAACCGCAACCCTGATCGAAGAATTCGGCCATGCCGTAGTTGACCGCGTCAATCTCGACGCCGAGCGCGTGCGCCCATCCTTATCTGTCGATCTCTCCGCTGCACTCGATCTCTACAAAAAAGAATCGCGAGCCGTGCGCCTGCAGGGCGATATTCGCAATCTCAACGACCGCCTCAACCTGATCAACTTTGCCAGCGTCTTCTCCGGCACCGCCATCGCCTCTCCCCGCACCTTCTCTCTCCGCGTCCGCTTCGAGTACTAACCGACGCGATCCCTCAAGTTACAAGACAGGACGCAGCGCTTAGCTAGAAGGCACGAGTCAGTTGGCGATCAAGACGCCAAGCGGAACCGCGAGGAGGTAGGAACCGGAATTTCCGTTTAGAAGTTAGTAAGGACCGGCTTTCAGCGCCGTAGAAACGCAACGTCCACTGTCTTATCCTGATTTGTGCAGCTTCGTGACTACCGCGGTGGCATAATGCTCAGCTCCCGCCCAACGCTGTAGTATCCAGTTGCTGGCTCTCCAGGCGGCGTCGCTCTTGGAGGGCACTGCGCGGAAGACCAGCGGCACGAACGGCAGCCGGAAATAGCGAGTCCCCTCAACCCGAAAAGGCTGCGTCATGGCGGCCAGTTCTTCTCGAGTCAGGGGATGCTCATATTCCGAAATATCATCGTGTGCGGGCAGCAAACTACGCACCCAGGCATACCCCTTGGAAAATCGGATCGGTTCCCTGAGGATAACCGCACCGCCTTTACGGAGAATTCTCCACATTTCGTCGCGAACAAGTTCTATGTCGAGGTGGTGGATGAGCGCCATGCAAAAAATTGCGTCGACAGACTCATCCGGCAGACCCGTCTTGTACGCATCACCCGCCCTGAGGGAGGCTTCGAGATGGGCGTCATCCAAGCGCTTCTGCGCGATGGTAATCAGGTCTGGAGAGATGTCCATGCCAATGACGCGAGCGCCACGCTCCAGCAATGGGATTAGGTTTTCCCCTGTGCCACAGCCGAGGTCGAGTACGGTCTTGCCTCGTACATCCCCTACTAAGTGAAAAGCGTACTCCAGTCCGTAAGGCGTATCCGCCGGTGGATTCAGGTAGCGGTCGATCTGAGCTCGGTCAGCCGGTTTCAGAACGACCTTGCTGGCCTCGGCCGCGCTGCGTTCGATCTCCGCTTGATTGCGTTCTGACAATAGAGAGTCCGTCATCGTTGCCCTTCCCGTGCCTGGCGTTTCGGTTCGCTCAGAATAAGGCGTCCGTTTTGGACCCCCGACCGTCGGTATTATATGCCACAGGTCCTTAGCTTTGGGACCGCGCGGTTCACCATGTCAGTCGTGCCCGACGGCTTCCGCGCAGCCAGTGCTGCATGCAAGGGCCCGCTTTCCACTGAAGGAACAAGTGCAACATGTGCAACACTTTGCGCATACCCGAAACGAGGGATTGTGATTCCACCGCTTTCCAGTGTATAAACCCCGTAGTTGTTACGGTTTCATTAAATTCTGTTTCTTGCCGTAGACCCCTTTCCCGGCGCTCCACATGCTATTTATCAGGGAGAACCCTGGCCGCTATATTTTGGAGGAAACAAAGGCAATGCGCCACTTTTTGTCACGCTACGTTGCGAAGGTATTTTCCGGCACGTCTTCCCGGTCCGTGAATCGTCGCATGTTCGTTTCGACGCCCAGTGCGACGCCTGCCCGCAATCTTTGCTTGACTCTGCTCGTTGTCTGCATTGCTTTGCTGTCGTCTTCGTCCGCGCAGCAGCCCTTTCCCACCAGCCGAGGTGATAACAACCGCAGCGGCGCCAACACCAATGAAACTCTGCTCACTCCCGGCAACGTCAACAAGAACAACTTCGGTAAGCTTTTCAGTTTTCCTGTCGACTATGTCGTGATGGCCCAGCCCCTCTACATGCCCAACGTGAACATCCCCGGCCAGGGTATCCACAACGTCGTCTACGTCGTCACCGAGATGGATTCGGTCTACGCGATTGACGCCGACACCGGCACCCAACTCTGGTACGCCAGTATGCTCAACGGCGGCACTACCGCCAGCGGCACTTATCTTCCTTGCGGCAACGGTCCCGGTTTCCTCCAGGAAGGCATTACCGGAACTCCAGTCATCGATCCCACCACCAATACCATGTATCTGGTGGCTAAGACTCTTCTGAACACCACCGTCCGTCACCATCTCCATGCCCTCGACATCACCACCGGCAACGAGCAAACCGGCAGCCCCGTCCTGATCACCGCCACCAGCACCAGCAACAAGGGACACGTCACCCACTTCAACAGCCTCCACCAGAAGAACCGCCCCGGCCTCTTGCTGCTCAACGGGGTCCTGTACCTGGGCTTCGGCTCGAACTTCTGCAACGATGGCAACAGCGGCTGGGTCCTTTCCTACGACGCTGCAAGTTTGTCGCAACTCGGGGTCTTCAATACCTCGCCCGACCAGGGATTAACTTCCATCTGGCAGACCGGCAACGGGCTCGCCGCCGATGAAGCCGGCAACATCTTCGCGACCACCGCTGAAGCCGCAGGACAGGGCTTCGATGTTCCACAAGGTGGCCAGACCTACTGCATGAGCGTCTTGAAGCTTGCTCCCGATGACACACTGGCTGACTATTTCACCCCGTGGAACGTGGCCTTCCTCAATTCCCACGATCTTGACTTCAGTTCCGCTGGCCCCGTCGTCCTCCCCGATCAAGACGGCCCCTATCCACACGAACTCCTCGCCACCGGCAAGTACGGCGTCGCCGTCGTTCTCAATCGCGACAACATGGGTATGTACTCCGTGGGAGATAGTAATGTCCTGCAGGAAGTTGTTCTCGTCCAGCAGAACGACCAAAATCCTCTGGACGTCATGATGAGTTCACCGGCCTCCTGGAACCACACTGCGTACTTCGCCCCCGATAACTCTCCGCTCCTGGCTTTTCCGCTGTCCAGCGGACTGCTTGGTACTCCCTTGAAAACTGCCCAGAAGTATCCGGGCAGTCATTCCCCATCCATTTCCGCCAATGGCAACACCAACGGAATTCTGTGGGTCATCACCGGTCCACTCCTTGCCTTTGACGCCGTTTCTCTCAAGCTGCTCTATACCACGACTCAGGCCCCAAATGGGCGCGACACGTTGCCGACCGTCGGCCATTTTGCCACCCAGACCGTCATCAACGGTAAGGTCTTCGTCGGCACCCGGAATAGTCTCGAAGCCTACGGACTGTTTCACGTCATCAACGTCACGGCAGGCGGCGCCCAGACTGGCACCGTGAACACCACGTTGCCCATTGCCGTCCAGGTCAATGTCTCCGACGCATATAACGGACAACCCGAGGCCGGTGCCCAAGTGAAGTTCGACGATGGCGGCAAAGGCGGCGTATTCAGCCCTTCTGCTACCCCCACAACCGATTCCAACGGCAATGCCTCTGCCTTGTATACGCTTCCGAAGAAAGCTGGAACCTACACCCTGACGAGCACCCTGCTGGTCAACAACGTCGCGTCCGGTTCCGTCACCACAACGGCCACCGCGACGCCCGCCGCTGCCACATCGATCGTTGCTTACGGCGGATCGAAGCAGACCGGTGCCGCCGGTTCCAACCTCGCTAAACCCCTTATCGCCCAGGCCCTGGATGCCTACAAGAACGGCGTCTCCGGTGTCACCATCAACTTCGCCGCCAACAAGGGTGCCGTTCCCAATCCGTCTTCCGTGGTCACCAATGCTGCCGGCCAGGCTCCCACTATTCTGCAGTTGCCCACCACCACCGGTACCATCACAGTCAGCGCTACTTCCACCGGCTTCAAGCAGAAACCCTCCTACATCGAGTACTCCGTTGCCGGACCTGCCTCCAGCATTGCTGTCTCCGCCGGTAACAATCAGTCCGCTCCGGCGGGAACGCAATTGCCGCAGGCCCTCACCGTGTTCGTAGCCGACCAATACGGCAATCCCGTTTCCGGCAACAGCGTCACCTTTTCCGACGGCGGTGCCGGAGGCTCTTTCTCCAACCCTAATCCCGGTGTCAGCGGCACCGATGGAACGGTGACCCAGTTCTATACGCTCCCGAAGGTCCCCGGTACCATCACCATCAACGCCACCGCCACCGGAGTATCCAACCCGGCCATCTTCACCGAAACCGGAAACTAGGCGCAATCGAGGAGCGCGGGGACACTGTGTGGCGCGCCCCGATTCACCAGGCGGTAAGCCATTTGCTCGCGGGCCAAACAAAAGGCGCGGATCGCTCCGCGCCGCCAAGTTACAGAATCACCGAGTTACTCATTTACGAAATCTTTTCCCCCTAATTGACTTCCCGCGCATTTCGCGGGAAACTCCCCTCAGAGCCTGCTTTCCACCCGCATCATCGCAGGCCGCCGGAACAAACATATGTTCCCGCAACCTATGTCGAGGTCCGAGTTCCGCCCTGACGATTCGCCCCCTGACCCGACTCGTACCCTTGAGCAGTACCTGCTCGCCGGTTTTCCACCCGACCTCGCTCTCGATTTAGTGCTCAACGAACTCGTAGTCCGCGCCGCCCACGCCACCCACGCCAGCGCCGCCGCCCTCGCTCTCGCCCGCGGCGATGAAATGGTCTGCCGCGCCTCCACTGGTCACCTCGCCCCCGATCTCGGCGTTCCACTCAATACCCGCGACGGTCTCTCCGGCGCCTGCCTGCAAACCCGGCAGCCCCAGCTTTCCGTCGATACCGAGTTCGACCCTCGCGTCGACCCCGTCATCTCCCGCCGCCTCGGCATCCGCTCCATCCTCATCGTTCCCGTCTTCGAAACCAATGGCGACACTGCTCAGTTCGACGGCATCCTCGAAGTCTTTTCTCCCTCTCCCGCCGCCTTCTCCCATAACGACCAGAAAGTGCTGGAGTGTTTTGCCGAGGAGTGCGCCCGCATTCGACAAGCCGCTGTCGAACTCAGTCAGCCCAAGCCCGACGCCACAGTAGTCCGGCCCGAACTGGTTTTACCTGAATCCGTTCTTCCCGAGTCCATCTTGCCCGAGTCTGTCGCGCCGGAGTTCATGCCGCCCCATTTCGTAGCCGCCAGCGTGGAGCCTGCCAGCCGCCCGCGCTACGAAGCTTGGACCCTCGTCCTCGGAACCTTGGCTATTCTCGCCACCATCGCTGTCAGCTTCCTATTCGGCTCCCGCATCGGATGGCTCCGCCCCAACCCATCCCAAGCCCAGATCTCGCAGCCGGCCAACTCCATCCCGGCCGAGCCAATAAGATCCGCCGCAACAAGATCCGCTGCCACAAAATCAACGCCGGCAGCACCAGCAAAATCCGCCGCCCCCGCCGTAGACGAACTAGTCGTCTACGAAAAAGGCAAAGTCATCTTCCGCATGAAACCCGCTCCCGCCAAATCCGACCAAGGGAAGCGCCGCCAATCCAAGCCCGATTCCACCAAGCAGGGCAGAGATGCCATCGTAGAAGCATCGTCCACTACCAAGATCGCCTCATCCCAAAGCGTCTGGCTAGCTCCAGCACAAGCCGAAACCCGCCTCCTTAGCCGCACCGAGCCCCAATATCCGCCCGAAGCCTTGGTCGCTCACCGCGCCGGCAACGTAGTCCTCGAAGTCCAAGTCGCCGAAGACGGCTCTGTCTGCAGCGTCCGCACCCTGAGCGGAGACCCCCTTCTAGCCTCAGCCGCCGCCGATGCCGTCCGCAACTGGCGTTACCAACCCTACCGCCAACACGACCACCCCTCCCAGTTCCAGACGGATGTAACCCTAAGCTTCGCACTGCCTGACTAAGTTATCGTCCAACCTCGGATCAAGAGGATGGTTTTTAGCGATGCCGTGAATCTGGCATCCGGCGCCGTGATTGCGCGGCGTTATTCGATTGATGGATAGAGATATAGCTATATAGATAGAGCGATTTTCCAAGCCTTTCTGGGGCGGGTGCCGCCCTACGAAAACGCCAACTCTTTAGCTCGCTGCACCGCCTTCACCACCGCCTTGATCAACGTCACGCGCAGCTTGCCTTCTTCGAGTTCCATGATCCCGTCAATCGTGCATCCCGCCGGAGTTGTCACCGCGTCCTTCAACAGCGCCGGATGATCCCCGGTCTCGAGCACCACCCGCGCCGCGCCCATGGTTGTCTGCGCCGCCAGCAGCGTCGCCACATCGCGCGGCAGTCCCACCTTCACCCCCGCCTCCGCCAGCGATTCCAGAATGATGTAGATATAAGCCGGTCCACTAGCCGACAATCCCGTGACCGCGTCCATGTGTTTTTCGTCGACGTGCACCGTCCGCCCCACCGCATCGAAAAACTTTGTCGCCGTTTCCAGATGCTGTTTCGTGGCGAACTTTCCCTTGCACAGCGCCGTCATCCCCGCGCCCAGCACGCAAGGCGTATTCGGCATCGCCCGCACCACCGCCACTTCTTTTTCGAGTGCCCGCTCAATCATCTCCGTAGGCACCGATGCCGCCACCGAAATTATCAGTTGCTTGGCATGAACCTGTGCCCGAATCTCTCGCACCACATCTGCCACCACCTGCGGCTTCACGCAGATGAAAATGATGTCCGCGTCCTTTGCCGCCTCGGCGTTGTCGGTCCCCGCGTGCACCTTCAACCTCTCTTTCAGCATTCGCGCCCGCTCCGGATGCGCCACCGTCGCCCACGTCTGCCCCGGCGACAGCAGTCCATCGCGCAAAAAAGATTGCAGCAGAATCGCTCCCATCTTCCCCGCGCCCAACACCGCCACTTTCTTCTTCATACTCAATCTCTGTACCATAGAAACTCTCCCGATTAGCCTTTAATTAAGAATGCCCAGACTACACCACGTTGCGCAGAACCGCGAAAGACAAGAAGGCCTGGAGTCTTTCCTTCGTGGCGCCCTTAGTGGGACCTCGTGCCCTTAGTGGTGGAGGTTTCCCGAATTGAGCCGCTAACCTACAATCTCCGCCGGCACCATCTTCAAGATCTCCCGCCCAATCGGCAAAGATGCTGTCGCCGCCGGAGACGGTACATTCAGCACATGCAAAAACCGCTCCCGTGCCACAAACCGGAAATCATCCACCAGCGCGCCATCCGTCCCTACCGCCTGCGCCCGTACTCCTGATCCGCCCCGCGTCATGTCTTCCATTCGCACCTCGGGCACCAACCGCTGGCAGGACTGCACAAACTCCCGCTTCCGCAGCGACCGTCGAAACTCCGACAGCCCATTCTTCCAGTGCTGCCGCGCCATCGACCGAAACCCCGCATCCATGAACACCTCCATCGCCTCGCCCAAATCGAAATCCCGGAACCGGTAGCCCTCCCGCCGAAACGCCAGCACCGCATTCGGCCCCGCATCCACATTGCCATGAATTCGCCGCGTGAAGTGCACTCCCAGAAATGGATACCGCGGATCCGGCACCGCATAAATCAGCCCCCGCACCAAATCCTGCCGCCCCGCCGCCAGATCGTAATACTCTCCGCGAAACGGAACCAGCAACATTCCTGGATCGTCTCCCGCCATGCGCGCTACCCGATCGCTGTACAGCCCCGCGCAATTCACCACGTACCGCGCTGAAAAATCACCCGCGCGCGTTCGCACCACCACTGCGCCGCCCGCCGCGTCCGACCTTACGCCGGAATTTGCGCCGGAAGACCGGTCGAATCCCAGAACTCCCGCACCCGTCCTAACCTCCGCCCCGCGTCCCACCGCGATCTCCGCATACTTCGCCGTCACCACCGCATAGTCCGTGATCCCGGTAGACGGCACGTGCAGCGCTCGCACTCCGCCCACGTGCGGCTCGATTTCCAGCATCGCCTCGCGCGAGAGTAACCGCAAACCCTCCAACCCATTGGCGACGCCGCGCACAAGCAAATCATCCAGTCGCGCCGCTTCCTCCGAGTTCGCAGCCACAATCAATTTCCCGCAAACCTCATGCGGGATCCCATGTAGCGAGCAAAACTCCACCATCTCCCGCGCCCCCGCCACGCACAACCGCGCCTTTAGCGACCCCGCCTTGTAATAAACGCCACTGTGGATCACCCCGCTATTGTGTCCCGTCTGGTGCCGCGCCACTCCCGCCTCTTTCTCCAGCACCACCACCCGCAAACGAGGAAACTTCTCGGAAGCCTGCATGGCAAACGAAAGCCCAACAATCCCCCCGCCAATCACCGCAATGTCATAAGTCATAGGCCAGCTCGTGTGGCGCGGGCACTCTTGTTCGCGCCCGTTGACTCTCGTGGAGCGCCGGGCGTCCTCGCCCGTCCAGGCCGTGCAAAACACGGCACCCTTACCGATGATGATCCTACCTCACCCTCGCGTCCCAGCACCGTGACATAAGAACAAGAGAGTGTGACGCAAGAAAAAAGGCGCAGACATAGCTGTCCGCGCCCCGCTCCCACAACGTTGTTCTCGGCGTCCTCCGCGTCTCGGCGGTGAATGCGCCCTACTGCACGATCAGGGTCACCACATCCCCGTGCGCCGCACCACCCGCAGCCGTAGCCGTCACCGTAATCTGCGACGTCCCCAACCCCGTCGGCGTCGCCACAGTCACAAAAGCCGATCCCGCCGCCCCTGTCGCCGGCGTGGCCGTTACAGTCACCGTTGCCGGGCTCGGTACAACCGCCGGAGGCGTGTACATCCCGTTCCCGTCCACTGTGCCGTTTGCGCTCCCGCCCGTGATTGCCCAAGTTACGCTTTGGTTAGCTGTGAAGCGTTGCTGATTAACTCCCGTCGGCCACGAGTTACCCACTTCGTTGGCAAACAGAGTCGCGAGTCCCGGATTCACCGTTACTGGCGGCGGGGGGCTGCCACCACCGCCCGCAACCCCACCACACGAGAGCAGTGACATCAACCCAACCCCCAGGCTAATCCCCGCGATTCCAATGTAGAGACGGCGCTTGCCGCGTCTCTTTCCCCCCATTCCGACAATCCCAACCAGCACTACCCACGCGAGCGTGAGGAGTGGCAGAGCATGAGGACGATCACCCGCGTAGGGACGGTCGCCCCCGGCCGTCCGGGGTGTGCCTGTGGAGGGACGGGCGTCCCCGCCCGTCCCAGCCGGGCACTGCGTTGGTAAGTTCGGCCCACAGGTCCAAATTGTCAGAGTAACTCCAGTCGTCCCTGCCCCAGCCGCAATCGTCGTTGGATTGAATACGCAACTCGTCAACGCTGGCAGGTTCGCGCACCCAAAACTTACCCCCGAACTAAACGCCGCGCCACCCAGGGGAACCGCCGAAAACGCATAGTTCGCGCTCTGCCCCGCCAGCACCGTCGCCGCGGCGCTGCCTGTGTCCGTCCACGTTACATCCGTTCCCACCGTCAGCGTCTCGGTCGGCGTAGCATGCGTCAGCGTCCCGTCCGTTCCCTGGACCATAAAGTTGAACGTCCCTGTCGTCGCGTTGCCCACCGACACTGTAAATGCGGCTCCCCCAGCAGTCGGCGTCAACGTCAGCGGCGTGACCCCGCACGTCCCCGGATATCCCCCCGCACAGCTCAGCGCCACGGTTCCGCTGTATCCGTTCGACGCCGTCAGCGTCCCGTGCCACGTCACGTTCTGATTCGCCACCGTCGCATTCGGAGTCGGAGTCATCGCAATCGCAAAGTCCGGGACCGGCGCGGTCACCGTCAACCTGAACGTCTGTGTCTTGGCTGCCGGCGCTCCCGTGGCCATCGCCGAGATGGTCACCGTCGTCGGACCGCCCACCGGAGTCCCTGCCGCCGCCGTCACCGTCAACGTAACCGTCAGAGGCGCCGAAGACGTCGGACTCACCGAACTCGATGGCGAGAACTCGCAAGCCGCTCCCGCCGGCAGACCCGACGAGCAACCGAGCGTCACCGTCCCCGCAAAACTTCCCGCCGCCGTCACCTGGAACGTGCTCGCCGCCGACGTTCCACGCTGCCCCACACTCAACGAATTCGGACTCGGCACCGTCAAATTAAAATCCACCACGTGCAGGGTTACCGGCGCGTCGCGCGTAATCGCGTTTCCGTCCGTTCCCACCGCGTGCGCGTTGAAACTGTAATCGCCCACAGCTCCGCCCGCCGTCACCGTGTAGGTCGAAGTCATTGCTCAGTTGCAGCGGAGCGCTCCCGCTGGTGCTGACCCGCCACACCCGGCAGGTTCCCACCAGCAGTTCACCGCTATTCTGCGGATCGAGAATGTAGGGAGTATAGAAAGCTCCCTGATCACCGTCCAGATTGGCTGAACTTACGATCTCGAAAAATCCATTGTTGTTACACGCCGTTCCCAACTCACACTTCACAATCGTGACGTAGGGATTCGAAGCAAACCACTCGTTGGGATTCGCAGGATTGATCGCATTGAACCCGCCATCCCCGCCCAGCGCATTCTGCCATGTGCTGTTGCGGGTCGCGCTGCTGGTTTTAGGGGAGCCGTTATCCTGGGTCCCTCCCAACAGGATGTCCGCGTCGGTGGGGTGCACCGAGAACGAGACGAATTCCGTCATCGAGCCCAGGCTCTCGCTCAGGCTGTCAAACTGATTCGTCCCCGTGCAACTCCCCACGTTCAGCCCGGCATAGCCGTCGAGCGTCCGGCTGATTCCGCCGTCATGCGCGAAGTAGCCTACCGCTTTGCCACTCGCAACCATGAACGCCAATCCGTGCTGGTCCGGATGCACGTGCGCCGGCGCTCCCAAGGGGCCTGGGTTGCATCCATACACGTGAGTCAAGTTGATCCAGTCGCCTTGCGTGCAGGTCGTGCCGGAAGCGATCGTGCACTTGTAAAGATTGATCGCACCCGCATAGATATCCGTACCCGCCGCATTGGAGATCGCGGCCAACTCCAGGTTGTAATAACCCTGCTCCACGCCGCAGCCGCTGTTCAGTCCAAACGCGCTGTCACCGCAGTTCGTGATGCCGTTGTCCGGAATCGCTGTCCAGCTAGTTCCGCCGTTCGTCGATCTCCAGACGCCCTCATCAACGGGCGTCGGATTTCCATTGTTGTCTGGCTGCACATCGACCACCCACACATACATCTCGTTGCGCCCCGGCACCAAAGCGAACTCTCCGCGATAGATCAGGCAACTGCTGGCGTTCGAACCGGCAGGGCACAGTCCGGACGCCAGACCCGCACTCGGTTGCGTGGTGACTCGCGCGAAATGCTGGCCATCGGTCGAGGAGTACAGCCCGTGACGGCGTATGAAAGCGAAGAAAGTCCCGCTCGTTCCCTGGCTCGGGTTGTAGATCACCGCTGTGGCCGAGGAAGGAACCGCACTGTCCGAGAGAATGACGCGTGTCCAAGTCACTCCCCCGTCCTGCGAGTAGTAGAGCCCGCGCGCCGTCGAATTCCCATCTTCTTCGAGCCCAACGTACAAGCCGCTGTCTCCAGCCGTGGCCGCCACCACCAGGCTGGGATTCGCTGTGCTGAATGCAATTTTGCTGAATCCAATTCCCAGAAATGATTGCCCTGTCCCCGCGTTCTGGATCGGCGGTGCCCAAGTCGACCCGCCATCCGTGGAGCGCGGAATTCCCAGGCCGTAAAAAGAATCGCCCGAACTGTTCGTCTCCCCGGTTCCGGCCAGAATCACGTTGCTGTTTCCCGGCTGCAAAGCAATCGCGCCGACCGCCAGCGTCGGCTGATCGTCAATCAGAGCCTGCCATGTGACCAAAGCCGGGTTGGAGGAATTCAGACTGCCCGCGTTCGTGGATTTCCAAAGTCCGCCATACGCGCCGCCCAAAAACACCGTGTTTCCCGTGCTGTCTGCCGGATCAATCAGCACCGAAGTAGCGCGTCCAGAGACCCAGTTGTAATCCTGCGCTCCATCTCCCGTAGCGTCGGAAGCCAGCGGAGCCGGTCCCAGCGGTGCCCACACCGCGGAGGCCGGAACCGCTGTTATTGGGAGTGTCGAACTTGCATTCGCAGCCGCGCGCTCGGCTCGCATCGCCATCTTCTGTTTGTAAGCCCGAAACCGCAGTCCCGCCGCCGATTCACCCCGAGGCACACTCCGCCCTCGTTGGTTCCAGTTCCAACCCAATTGGTCCCGCAGATAAGGACGATCGCCAGTGCCGGCCTCGGGAGCCGAGTGGGTTGTTTTCCGATCAGACTCCTGACCAAGAGCGCTGCCTGAAAACCCGTCAAGAAGAAAAACAAGAATTGCAAAGGAAAGAATGAAGACAATAAAACGAGAACAGCCCAAACGACGCTTGGTCATAAATTGAAACGCTACTGTGCGCCCGCGTGAAGCAGCGCACATGTAGAGTGTCAACGATTAAACAAAGATTTCCACGTCCACGAAAGTCCCCCCGTCCTTGGTAGCCAGCGTCTGGCCGCCAAAAGCCAAGAGCCAAAAACTGACAACTGAGAGCTGAAAGCTGACAGCTGCCCCTCCGCCTAACATCCGCTATAATGACGAAGCATGTCCGTGATCAAAAACATCGGAGCCATAGCCCAGGGGATGACCATCACCCTGAAGGAGATGTTTCAGCCCTCCATCGTCGAGAATTATCCCGACGGTCCTGGCCCCCTGAAAGGCGCAAAGTTTCAGGAACGCTTTCGCGGCATGCACGTCTTGCAGCGTGACGAAAACGGCCTGGAAAAATGTGTAGCCTGTTTCCTATGCGCCGCCGCCTGCCCCGCCAATTGCATCTACATAGAAGCCGCCGAGAACACCGCGGAGAAAAGGGTTTCAGGCGCCGAACGCTACGCTCAGGTCTACAACATCGACTATAATCGATGCATATTTTGCGGCTATTGTGTGGAGGCTTGTCCGACCGATGCGATTACGCACGGGCATGGATTTGAGCTGGCCAGTTTCAATGCGAGCAATCTGATTTATCGGAAAGAACAGATGCTGGCCCCGGCCCCGGCGCATATGGGAGCCAATCAGGTATTCGCACAATCGGAAACGGACGCGGGCGTTACAGGGGATTAGCGAACTTCGAGATTTTTCCACCAAACGCCGGTCCCTGCGGGACCGGCGTTTTTGTATACCACCAGTTCTAAGTTCCCAGTCGGTGCGATTCACTGAGAACTGAGAACTGAGAACCGAGAACTGATGCTCAACTTTCTCCAAATCGTAAAAGAGCGCGTCGTGGTCTACGACGGCGCTATGGGAACAAATATCCAAAAGAGGAACCCTACCCTGGACGATTACTGGGGCAAGGAAAACTGCAGCGAAGTTCTGGTGCTGAGCCGTCCCGATATTGTTCGCGATATTCATGCGGACTTTTTTCGCGTGGGCTGCGACATCGTGGAGACGAATACGTTCGGCGGCACGAGCCTGGTTCTCGGCGAGTTCGAACTGCGCGACAAAGTTCGCGAGATCAACCTGAAAGCTGCCCAACTCGCAAGAGAAGTGGCGCAACAATTTTCCACCACGGACCGGCCGCGGTTCGTAGCCGGATCGATGGGTCCGACGACAAAACTGCCCTCGCTCGGACACATCGGTTGGGACGCGATGTCGGCGTCTTACGAAGAGCAGGCGCTGGCGCTGATCGAGGGCGGCGTCGATGTGCTGCTCATAGAAACTTGCCAGGACTTGCTGCAGGCGAAGATAGCCACCGTCGCTGTGATCGAGGCCATGCGCAAAACCGGAAAGCGCCTGCCGGTGCAGGTGCAAGTCACGCTGCAGGAATCGGGCACGATGCTGCTGGGAACCGAAATCGGCGCAGCGTTGACGGCGCTAGAGCCCTACGACATCGACATCATAGGTCTGAACTGCGCCACCGGCCCGGCAGAGATGAATGAAGCCGTCCGCTATCTGGGGCTCAACTCCACCAAGCTCATTTCGATTTTGCCCAACGCTGGCCTGCCGCAGAATGAGGGCGGACACGCGGTGTACAAACTAGCGCCGAAAGATTTGGCGGAGTTTCACAAACATTTTGTAAAAGATTACGGCATAAGAATTGTAGGCGGTTGTTGCGGCACCACTCCCGAACATCTGAAAGCTGTAGTAGAAGCGGTGTCCGGAGTAGAACCCGCGCAGCGCGACGTGAAACCAGTAGGCGCAGCTTCAAGCGCCTACACATCGGTCCCCCTCGATCTGGAACCAAAGCCTCTGATCGTAGCCGAGGAGATGAACACCACGACGCGCGTCGATCATTTCCGCAAGTTGGTACAGGCGAAAAAATACGACGACATTCTGACGCTCGCGAAAAAGCTGGCCAACGAAGGCTCGCACATGCTTGACCTGTGCTGCGCCATCGTCGGCGAAGACGAAAAGGGATACATTTCCGCCATCCTGGAAAAAATCGCGACCCGCGTGCCCGCGCCGATACTGATCGACAGTACGGAAGCCGACGTAGTCGAAGAAGCGTTGAAGCGCATCCCGGGCAAGGCCATCATCAATTCCATCAATCTCGAGGACGGCGAAAAGCGGACATCGAAGGTGTTACCGATGGCGAAGCGCTACGGCGCGGGTGTAATCGCCCTGACCATCGATGAAGAGGGCATGGCACTGACGGCGGACAAGAAGGTTGCGATCGCGCACCGCATCTTCGATCTGGCGACACAGAAGTACGGCATCCGTCCGGTGGACTTGCTCTTCGACACGCTGACGCTCCCGATTTCGACCGGTCAGGAAGAATACCGCTCGGCGGGCATCGAGACCTTGAAGGCGGTCAAGCGCATCCATGACGAACTGCCGGAAGTGAAGACGGTGCTGGGAGTGAGCAACATCAGCTTCGGGCTGGACGCTTATCCGCGCCGCGTTCTCAATTCGGTGTTTCTGCATGAGGCGGTGGAGAACGGGCTGGATGTTGCCATCGTCAACTACACAAAGATTTATCCGCTGTACAAGATTCCGGCGGAAGAAGTGGAGCTGGCACGCAAGCTGATTTATCAGGACCGCTCGAATGGCGATCCGCTGCAGCTTTACATGCAGCATTTCGCGGGCATGAAAGGGAAGGCGCAGGCGCAGACCACGGCGCATGTCGAAACTCTTTCAATCGAAGACAAACTCAAGTACGCGATCATCAACGGCGAGAAATCGATAGGCGAGGGCAAGACGAAGCGCAGCCTGGAAGAGTTGCTGGAAGAAGCTTTGGTGCCATACACGCCACTCGACCTGATCAACACAGTTTTATTAGACGGCATGAAGACGGTGGGCGACTTATTCGGAGCGCGCAAGATGCAGCTACCGTCAGTGCTGGATTCTGCGGGAGTAATGAAGGCGGCGGTCGCCTATTTAGAGCCGAAGATGGAAAAGCAAACCGGTTCGCAACAAAAAGGCACGATCGTGCTAGCGACGGTGAAAGGCGATGTACACGACATCGGGAAAAACTTGGTCGACATCATCTTGTCGAACAACGGATACAAAGTTGTAAATCTCGGAATCAAGCAGGCTGGCGATGTCATCATCCGTTCCGCG
>CZLA01000032.1_pt1 | contig 43992 bp, 33 predicted proteins | sample 1122381 | NCBI WGS metagenome assembly CZLA01 (sample SAMEA3539301, study PRJEB10725) | soil metagenome | biome: tundra; feature: field; material: soil | place: USA | collected 2010-05 | depth 0.15 m
CGGAATGCACTACGAAGTTATCCATTCCGCGGAGCTTGCCCGCCGCTGGGTTCTCCCGGTGAATTATGTTTGTGAGCACGTCCGCAGCCGCGTTCCTTGCACCTCTTCGCCTCTTGATACCATCTATAAGCAATGAATTTGTTCGACTCATTCAAGATTCGCGATATTTCTTTTCGTAACCGCATTGCCGTCTCCCCCATGTGCGAGTACTCCAGTGAAGACGGCTTTGCCAACGACTGGCATCTCGTCCACCTCGGGGCTCGCGCCGTTGGCGGTGCAGGCACCGTCCTCACCGAAGCCACCGCCGTCGCCGCCGAGGGCCGCATCAGTCCCTCCGACCTCGGCATCTGGAAGGACGCGCATGTCGAGAACCTTGCGCGTATAGTTCGCTTCCTTCGCCAACACGGTGCCGTGGCGGGAACCCAACTCGCCCACGCTGGCTTCAAAGCCTCCACTGCCGTTCCTTGGCGCAATCATGGCACCGCCGTTGTCTCCATCGCCGATGGCGGCTGGCGTCCCATCTTTTCCTCCACGACAAAGGGCTTCGCGCCGGAATCCATTCAGCCCGAAGCTCTCACACCCGAAGGCATCGCTCGCATCGCCCACGCTTTCACTGAGGGCGCTTGCCGCAGCCTCGAAGCTGGCTTCGAACTCGTCGAAATCCACGGAGCCCACGGCTACCTCATCCACCAGTTCCTCTCGCCGCTGGTCAACACCCGCACCGACCAGTACGGCGGCAGCTTTGAGAACCGCACCCGCATCCTGCGCGAGATCATCGAAGCCGTCCGCAAAGTCTGGCCCGAACGTCTCCCCTTGTGGCTTCGCATCTCTGCCTCGGACTGGACCGAGGGCGGCTGGACTATCGAGGATTCCATCGCCCTCGCCCGGCAGGTCAAGCCGCTCGGCGTCGATCTCATCGACTCATCCTCGGGAGGCATCGTTCCCACGGCAAAAATCCCTCTCGGCCCCGGTTATCAAACTCCCTTTGCCGAGCGCATCCGCGGCGAGGCGGGAATCCTCACCGGAGCCGTTGGTATGATCACCGCTCCCGAGCAGGCACAGCACATCATCGCCACCGGACAGGCGGACATAATCCTATTGGCTCGCGAACTCCTCCGCGATCCCTACTGGCCGCTTCGCGCCGCCCATGCCCTCAAGCAACAGATCGCGTGGCCCATGCAATACGAACGCGCACGCTTCTAAAAGAGTAGACGCACTCACTCAGAGACAGTTCGCCTAGCCTTGGCCGCGCTCGTATAATCGTAAACATATGAACAGAATGCTTTGTGTTCTGTGCTCCATCCTTGTCGCAGCCCCTCTGCTTTCTCGGGCTCAAGCGACGGCGCCCAACGAAAAAGTTCCCGTCATGGAAGGCGGTGCTGGACCCTGCTCCATCGAACTCACAGTATTGGGCGCGGATGGAAAACCCGTTTACGCTGCTACGGTCAAGGTTTATATCAAGTACGGCTTTGGTGGAATACGGAGGCTCGATCTTGAAGCCGGAACCAACTCCGATGGGAAGGTGAGGTTCGCCGGACTTCCCGCGAGGGTGCAGCGACCTCCACTTGAATTTCACGGGTCGAAGGATGAGTTCACGGGCATCGCGACCTTCGATCCGTCAACCGAATGCCAAGCCAAACGGCAGATCGCCTTGGAGAAGCCAAAAGCGCAAACGGCCATTAACGGGCTATCCCTGAATCTACTTCTTTGGAGTCTCGTCTTCTCGACGGATTCAATCCCGCTGAAATTTCATTTAAAGTGGCAGCGCGATGAAGACCACACTATGCGCCGCTCTTCTACTCTTTTCTGCGAACATTGTGAGTGCTGCGGAGACGACCACTATGCCCCCGAGTCTCGACGCGATTCGCGAGGAGTTACTCAGGCCGCGTGGCGCGGTGAAGCACCCATGCAGCGACCTCGACAGCTAGGGGCCTTGCTGACGGTTTTGCCGAGCTTACTTGCGCACTGATACCAGTGATACGGTTTCCATGGAATCAAGGGGGCCATACCGGACAACATGCCGTTTTGGCCGTCAGCGATACGGGTTGCGGCATGGACGAAAACATCAAGTCGAAAATCTTCGAGCCTTTCTTTACCATCAAGGGGGTTGGGCAGGGGGCCGGCCTCGGACTCTCGAGTACACCGATTTTCCGCTGGATGAAATCACACTGTACTTCGCCAACAACGTGATCCATCTGCCAAGCGAGTGCTGACCAGCGTTAAGCCCGCGCTGGCGTCCTCGCTGGCGCGGGTTTCTTCTGTGAATTCTGTGGCAGTGAAGGGGCCGATCCCCCACGATTCAGCCCCGAACCCACTTGCCATGTTTTGGTAGCAATTTCGTAGCACATTGCGCCGAGTATTGCGGGTGCCGGCTCCTCCGGGGTATTACGGTTGGTCTCAGGCCGTTCAGGGCGCAAGGGCGCATTCCAGTCTCCATCACTGATTCGTAAGCGCAACCAGACCAATCAGTTACAGACTAAACTCCTTACTTCGGGACCAGGGGGTCAGAGGTTCAAATCCTCTCTCCCCGACCAACAACTTCGGCCTGATTTTTGAGAGACATGCAAGCGAACCTTGCCACGCTTTTGAGCCTCATTGCCTGCGAGTTCGTCCGCCCTTCACACGGATTCATTCCCTTTAGCCCGTCACTCGGGCACACCCGGTCCAGGCGCAGATGTTCCCCTGCAACGGTATAATCGACGGCGCCACGGGGAGATCATCCGGGCCGAATCCTCTTCTCCTGGAACTTATGAAGCGGCACGTGCTGATTTATGGGCTAATCGGTGGAATCCTGATTACCGTGCTGAAGTGGACTGAGTATCGGTTCCTGGTAATTGAGCATTCGATCGAAATCTACGGTGGACTGACCGCGGCGACCTTTGCCGTTCTTGGTATCTGGCTCGGCCTCAAGCTGACTGGAACGCGGCCGAGGATCGCTATGAAGGAAGTCCCTGTCCCGGCCGGGGAACCGTTCGTCTTCGTCCCTGACGAGAGAAAACGAGAGGACCTCGGCATCACTCGCCGCGAGTTTGAGGTTCTTGAACTGATCGCCCAAGGCATGAGCAACCGCGAGATCGCCGGGGAGCTTTATGTGAGCGAGAACACGGTCAAGACCCATTCCAGCCGTGTTTTCGACAAATTAGGAGCCAAGCGACGAACGCAAGCGGTGCAACTCGGCAAGGAATTCGGCTTGCTTCCTTGAACTACTCACGCGAACGAATGATTTTTCATCACAACCGCCAAAATCACCCGAAAGGATGACGACAAAGACCCTGCCTGACGAGGTATGGTACGTCAGCATTCACGTTGAGCATTCCCGGTAGGGGATTTGTTCAACTACTTACATTACAAAGGAGCGAACATGGAACTTGGTGCGTTTTCAATCAGCTTGGCTGTCAAAGACATTGCAGCTTCCAGGGCTTTCTACGAGAAGTTTGGCTTTAAGGTCTTCGCCGGAGATGCCTCGCAGCACTGGCTGATTCTAAAGAACGGCCCTCACGCAATCGGTCTCTTTCAAGGCATGTTCGAACAGAACATTCTAACCTTCAATCCTGGCTGGGACAGCAATGCCACCAAGCTCAATACATTCACAGACGTTCGCGATCTACAGCGACAATTGAAGGCACAAGGTGTACAGCTCACGACCGAAGCCGACGAGACATCCTCGGGACCAGCGAGTTTTACCACACTTGACCCCGATGGGAACCCAATTCTAGTCGATCAGCACGTCTGAATCTGAGTGGAGACACCTTTGAAAAAAACCATACTAACCTTCGGGCTGATTTCGGGCGCTCTTTGTTCGCTGATGATGGTGGCTACACTGCCGTTTGCGGACAAGATCGGTTTTGACAAGAGCGAGTACGTCGGCTACACAATCATCGTGCTTTCGTTTTTGCTGGTGTTCTTCGGCATCCGCTCGTACCGCGACAACGTTGGAAAGGGCCAGATCACGTTCACCAAAGCGTTTGTCGTCGGGATCTCCATTACCCTGATTTCGTGCATTTGCTATGTCGTGACCTGGGAGGTTCTCTACTTCCACTTCCTTCCCGGTTTCATGGATAAATATGGCGCCCACATAGTCGAGAAGGCCAAGGCCTCGGGCACGAGTCCTGCAGCCGTCCAGGCGCAACTTCAGCAAGTGAAAAAATACAAGGAGCTGTACGACAACCCGCTCCTCAACGCAGCGATGACGTTCATCGAGCCCTTCCCGATTGGACTCGTCATCACGCTGATTTCCGCTGCCGTCCTGAGAAGAAAGCCGCCATCGCAACCGGCACAATCGCCCTTGCCGGCATCCCATTGAATCGGTTCCGGCGAATCCGCGCCTTCCTCTCCTATTGTTGTCGTTGGCGTGCGGGCTTGTACGCACACCCATCCGATAATTCTGATCCGACGTGTGAGACGGGTGGCGTAACCCTTCAATACCTCGCTGGGGACAGCCGCGTCCGGCGACCGGTTTATTGTAGCGCGTAGAGATTGCCGTCCATGCTGCCGAAATACACTACGCCTTTGTCCACAACTGGCGACGACACAATGGCGCCGACGGAGATGAATCGATAAGTGTCGATGTACATGTCTTCGAAGTCGCCGAAGATGGGAGCAAAGGCTTCCTGGTTGAGAGTGCCGTCGGGATTCAGAATCTTCATGGAATCTTTTTTCGAGGCCTCGGTCTGGAAAGCCCACGCAAGTTTGCCGGCCTTGGCGTCGACCGCGTAGAGCCGGCCGTTGTGATCGCCGACGTAGGCGAGGTCACCGGCGAGCGCGGCGGAAGAAAACATGTAGGCTCCCGCTTTGAAGTCGAAGCGGAGGCGCCCGGTTTTTGCGTCCAGCGCCATGAACCGCGAACTGTCGGAAGTGCCAACATAGACCATGCCATCGCGCACGGCGGGCGTGCCAACCACCCAGGACTTGTTGGTAGGGTAATCCCACTTCTTGCGGCCGGTCACGGCATCGATGGCGTAGACGTGCGCGTCGCGGCATCCGATATAAACGGTGCCATCGAAAACGGCCGGCGAAGACTGGAAGCCGACCTGGTTGTGGATCGTATTGTCCTCACCACTCTTGAAAGACCATTTTTCCTGGCCCGTGTCAGCATCGATCGCGTAGAGATAGCTGTCCCAACTGCCGATGTAGACAGTATTGTTCACTACGGCTGGTGAGGAATGGACAACATCCTTGGTCGCGAACTTCCACAACAGCGCGCCGGTCTGAGCATCCACGCAGTACACGTTGCCATCGCCGCTGCCGAAGTACACCTTGCCGTTCGCGACAGCGGGAGAGGACGTGAACAAGTCCCAGGCGTCGGGAATGGTCTGAGCAGCGGAAGGGTAGCCGTGCAGATTCTTCGCCTCAAACTTCCGTTCGTACTCGATCGCATAAACCCATTTGGGCTGCCCGGTCTTGATGTCGAGGGCCGCGAGCGAGCCCGCCGAGGACACGAAGTAGAGGGTGTCGCCGACGACGGCCGGCGAGGAAGTGATCGGCATCCGCGACTTGAAGTTCCACTTCTCTTTGCCAGTTTGCTGATCGATCGCGTAAAGGTGGCCATCCAGAGCGGCGATGTAGACGACACCGTCGGCAAGGGCGGGCGAGGTGACGATTGCTCCTCCGGCCTTGAACGCCCACTTCACGCCGCCTGGTTGTTTCGGGCCAGGAGATTCGTAGACTCCGGTGTGTGCATTGTTTCCGTGGAAGGTGTTTTGTGCAAAGGCGGTTGCGACCGCGGCGAACAGAGCCAAGACTGCGATTTTCGTCATCCCGTGTCTCCCAATCGAACAGCTTGCCGTCTTCAGAGTAGTTGGATATGAGACGGACGCTGGCGCGCGACGTTATCAGGGAAAGCGTTCCCGCTGGCGGAACAGATAGGAGGGCTCGAGATGGCCCCTAACGGTTGCAGCGAAGTGGTCCAGTACAATAGCCATCGTGCCGCAAGCCAAGTTCACACCGGGGCAAACGCTCGCAAAGGTATCGATTTTCTCGGGGCTGACGGAAGGCGAACTGACCTTCCTGACAGAGCGTGCGGTTCCCCGGCGCTACACGGGGGGCGAAACCGTCTTTGGTGAGGGCTCGCCTTGCTCCGGACTGTACGTGGTGGAGACTGGCCACGTGCGCATCTTCAAGAGCTCCGCTAACGGCCGGGAGCAGGTGTTGAGTATTGAAGGGCCGGGCAGTTCGATTGCGGAACTCCCCGTGTTTGATGGCGGGAACTATCCGGCTTCGGCTGCCGCGATTGACGAGGCGACTCTGCTGTTCATCAGCAAGCAGGATTTTCAGGCGTTGTGCCTGGCGCATCCCCAGGTTGCACTCAAAGTCTTGCGCGTGGTTGGGGCGCGTCTCCGGCGACTGGTCGGAATCATCGAAGAACTTTCATTTACTACGGTGCGACATCGTCTTGCATCCTTCCTGTTGCGTCTGGCTGAGAAAGAGGGCAAGCGTACGAGCGCGGGGGTGGAAATCAATCTTCCGGTTAGCAACCAGGAACTCGCGTCACAGATTGGCACGGTGCGCGAACTTGTTTCCCGTAATCTTTCCCGCCTCCAGGCGGAAGGGATGCTGAAAATAGATGGACGCAGCTTGACCATCTACGACCTGAAAGCTCTCGAAGCGGAACTGCGGTCGGCCGAGTAATTCGTCGGCGCATTCGTTCTCAGACCGTTTTCTCGTTTTGTTGTTCGTACTGCCAATCAACCGTGTCCGGGCATCACGCGCCGCCGTGATGACTGTGACAAAAGTCATCGGCAGTCTCGCTTTGCTCCGCTAATGTCAAGTCATCAAGCGCAGTCGGAAGCATGTAGCCGGCTCGCAGGAGGATGTAATGAGCGTTACCACCGAAAAAACCGTACGCGAGTTGGCCCTGGAAAACCCGGTTGCCACGCGAGTGTTTGAAAAACTGGGCATCGACTATTGTTGTGGCGGCAACAAGTCGCTCGATGAGGCCTGCCGCGCTGCGAAGCTGAACACGGATCAGGTGCTGGATGCGCTGGAGAGAGCCGAGCAGTCGGCGCGTGCCACGCAGGAAGAGCACAACTGGCAGACCGAAGCCCTAGCCGATCTGATCGCGCACATCAAGAACACTCACCACGTGTACACGCGTGAGGAACTCGCCCGTCTCGCTCCCCTGTTTGACAAAGTTTGCTCGGTGCACGGGAAGAACCACCCCGAGCTTCTGGAGATTCGCGAGGCCTTTCAAGGGCTCGCCGCGGAATTGACTACTCACCTGATGAAGGAAGAGATGGTGCTGTTTCCGTACGTGAAAAGGATGGAAGAGGCTGCGATCGAGAAGGCACCAACGGTGCCGGCGCCGTTTGGCACGGTGCAGAACCCGGTTTCAATGATGGAGCGCGAGCACGATTCCGCTGGGAATGCGTTGCGTGCCATGCGTGCGGCCAGCCACGGCTATGCTGCTCCGGAGGACGCCTGCGTTAGCTACCGGACTCTCTATCGAGCCTTGGCGGAATTTGAGGCGGACTTGCATCAGCACATTCATCTCGAAAACAACATTCTGTTCCCGCGCGCGGTCGCAATGGAAAAGGCACGCTGACGGGAGTGGGACCTCGTGTCCGCACTACCAATCCGCATCGAGAGAGAAGCTGGTAAGCTGCGTATGGCGGGAAACCTAAGTGACGGAAACCTCTCCAGAGCGGCAGTTGGTGACGCGGCTGCTGAAAGAATGGGGTAACGGGAACAAGGAAGCGCTTGACGAGTTGATGCCGGTTGTCTACCAGCAGCTGCGCAAACTGGCGTCGATCTGCTTGCGTTCGGAACGTCCCGACCACACCCTGCGAGCTACAGCTTTAGTCCACGAGGCCTATCTCCGCCTGGTGGATGCGGATGTGGCCTGGCAGGATCGGGTGCACTTCTTTGCGGTTTCCGCCCGTCTTTTGCGGCGGATACTGGTCGACCACGCGAAGGCGAATCAGCGGCAGAAACGCGGCGGCGGCGCGGAAACAATTTCGCTGGACGAGGCGGTCATGATCGGGCCGCAGACGACGGGTGGAATTGTCGCGCTGGACGAGGCGCTGCAGCGCCTGACCGCGCTGGACCAACGGAAGAGTGAAATCATCGAGCTGCTTTGTTTCGGCGGGCTTACCTATGACGAAGCTGCGACCACCCTCAAAATCTCTCCCGCCACAGTCCACCGCGAGTTGAAACTGGCCAAAGCCTGGCTGCACCGCGAACTCACGCAAGATTCAGCCCGCGGCTGAATGGCGTTCGGGTTCATGACGATTGCAGGCAAGGCCGCTAAAAGAATGTGGCCTTGAACTGCTCGTGCCGATGGAGAGCCTGGCTCATAAGCGTCTGGAATTCCGGTTCGTCGCGAAGACTTTGTAATAGAGGATCGCGCACGAAGTAGGGATAGCAAAAAAATCCGCCGGCGATGCTATGACGCAGCATGTGCAGGGCGGAAGCCTTGTCACCCAACACGGCATAGGCTTGCGCAACTTTGTACATTCCCTCAGCATCGCTTACGCCGCGCTCTTCAATCTTGATTTCCGTCTGCTCCAGGAGCTTCAAGCCGCGGGCATTGTCATGCTTGATCGAATAGCTGAGCGCTTTCCCTACCGTGGCAGGAAGCAACGAAGGGTCCCTCTCGTAAGCCCGATCGAAGTCGCGCGCCGCCTGCTCACGATTGTTTATGTAGTACTCGCCGAAGCCGTGGTAAAAAAGGATGTAAGGAGAATCATTGGCCGGCATGCTCTGCAGAAATTTCTCGTACTCGCCCAGGTATAGATAGCTGTTCATCGCCGAGCTGTTGATTTTGACTTGAGGATTGTTCTGGCGCGCTTTTTCGCACTCCGCCAACGATTCCTGCAATAGCCCGCCAAAGCGGTAGGCATATCCCAGTTCCCAGTGCGCCTCTGCGTTATTCGGACTATCGCGCAGAGCCGATCGCAACAAGGGCACCGCCTGTTCCACCCGTCCCGTGTCGGTCAATAGATTCGCCATATAGATTCGCGGCTCAACCAGCGTGGGATTTAATCCGATGGCCTTCTCGTACGCAGCCTGCGCCTTGCTGTAGTCCTCCCGCCCGCCGAACTGGAGCGACGCGTTGGTCGTGTACGCTCTCCCCAGATGCGCCCAGGAAGGCGCATAGTTCGGTTCAATCGCGGTCGACTTCTCCAGCATTTCGATCGCTGCCGCAAACTCATTCAGCGAGTAAAGATCGATTCCGCGCAGATAGTACTCGTAAGCCAGGGTGCTGATCGGTTTCTCGGCTTTAAGGTTCGCAGCCTCCGCCGGCGACAGATTCAGCTCCAATTCTTTGATAATCTGCTGCGACACACGGTCTTGTACCGTCAGCAGTTTGTCGTACTTCAGATCGATCGCCTCGCGCCATAGAATCTTGTCTGGTTTCACATCGATCAGTTGGGTCGTGATCCGCAGGTCGTCGCCGTCCTTAATGAAGCTGCCGGTAAGCAGTGTGTCCACGTTCAAATCCGCTGCAACTTTTTTCGGGTCGATAATCTGATTGCGATATTTGTCGACTGAAGATGACGGGCGAATCGTAAGCGCATTGACGTAGCCAAGTTTCGTAATGATCTCATCCGCCAGCGAGAACCCCAGGAAATCGGTCTCGGGATCCTGCTTCAGATTTCGGAAGGGCAAGACCGCCAGGCTGCGTGGCCGCGCCGACGTGGGAGGGGCGTTCGACTTCCGAGCCGAGAAATAGCCCAGGGTGCCGACGACCGCAACCAACAACACCGCGAGTCCCCACCACCAGCTGCCGCGCGAAGTGCGAGGCGAAGTGCTTTGCTCCGAGACGCGAGCCTGAGGCGCCCCGCGCGCAGTGGTTCGCCAACCCGATCCCGTCTGCTCCCGCTCCGGCCGGGCCGCCCCTTGCAGCTTGGCCTGAAACTCCGCCTCTTTCTTGAAGTCCTGGAGGTCTATGAGCAAGTCCCTAACCGACTGATACCGGGTCTCGCGGTCCTTGCGCAGCGCTTTGCCGACGATGCGCTCGATTTCATAAGGCAAGTCCGGAGCAAACTCGACCGGCGGCGGCGGCTCAAACTTCAGGATTTCAGCGATCACATCGCTCGCCGTCCCACCCTCAAATGCCGCTCGTCCGGTGACCAACTCATACATCACCGCTCCCAGGCTGAAGATGTCGCTGCGCGCGTCCACCTCGTTTCCCCGCGCCTGCTCGGGAGACATATACTTCGCCGTGCCCAGCACCATTCCGGGTTCGCTGATCGAGGATGTCGCGGTCGATCCATTTCGGTGAATTGTCTCCCCCACCCGCCTCTCGCCCAGCTTGGCGATTCCGAAATCAAGGACTTTGACAATTCCGTCGGTGCGAACAATCACGTTCTCCGGCTTGATGTCGCGATGCACGATCCCGCAATCATGAGCAGCCGCCAGAGCGCTCGCCATCTGTATGGAAATGTCGATCGCAGCATTCAACTCCAGTCTGCCCGTAGCCATCTTCTGCCGAACCGTAGCGCCTTCGATGAATTCGGAAGCAATAAAGCGCATCCCATCCGCCTGCCCGAATTCATAAATGGTAAGAATGTTGGGGTGATTCAGCGCGGAAGCCGCGTGTGCTTCGTGCTCAAATCGGCGTAATCCGCGCTCATCCAGAGCGAGTTCCGGCGCAATCATTTTGAGCGCAACCTTGCGCCGGAGTCGCGTGTCCTCGGCCAGGTAAACCTCGCCCATCCCACCGGCTCCGAGCATGGAAATGATTTTGTAATGCGCCAACTGGGTGCCGGCAGCCATCATTTCGCGGCGGCCGTCAGTCACCACCTGATGCGCCGCCTCCGCCACGGACTGGTGCAGGAAGTCCATGGGTTGTTCGGCGGAAGAAAGCAGGGTTTCGATTTCTTTGCGCAGTTCGGCGTCGCCGTCGCAGTTTTTATCGAGAAACTCCGGGCGCGCTTCCGGCTTCAATTCGAGAGCCTCATAAAACAAAGCCTCGACCTGCCGCCACCGATCTGACGAGGAAGTCATCACCACGCAATCTTACAATGTGTTCTGAACGAATTTTCAGCTGGGGAAATCTGGTTTAAGAAACGGCATAGTTGTTCCATTCCACACATCGCCCAGACCGACTTCCTAATACATCGGAGTCTCCGCTGATTTTGTTCGGGATGGTGATCGCGTCCAACTGCCGCTTTTCTTCGCGGAAGCAACCTCCGACCAAGCCTCTGCAACTAAATGATTAGTTACCTTTCGCTGCGGGCTGCGTCTAACGGTTTCAGGAGGTGCATGTGCCGCCCAGACAATCGGGTACTTTGACCGAAGCCGAGTTGCGGATCATGAACGTGCTCTGGTTGAAGGGGTCGGGCACGGTCCAGCAAGTGCTTGATTCGATTACAGAAAAACCAGCTTTGGCCTATAACTCAGTCTTGACTACCATCCGTGTCCTGGAGAAAAAGGGCTATTTGAAACATCTAAAGGATGGGCGGGCGCACGTGTATACGCCGCTGGTTGAGAAAAAAGATGCAACACGCTCGGAGATCCGGCACCTGGTGAGCCGCTTTTTCAAGAACTCTCATGAGCAACTGGTCTTAAACCTCCTGGAAGACCAGGGCATCGGGCCGGAGGAACTTGGTCGCCTCCGGCAGATGCTGGTTCAGAACGACACGATTCGGAAGGACACGGAATGAACTGGCTTCCCCTGCAGACAGTGGCGCAGATTTCGGTCGAGCGCATTCTTAACGCGCTTCCGGAAGGATTTCTGGTCGCACTTTTTGCCTGGGTGTTGCTCCGTGTTTTGCGCCGGCAAAATTCGGGAACCCGATTTGCCGTCTGGTTCCTGGCATTGCTGACCGTCGCTGCGCTTCCTGTGCTGGGTGGTCTCGGCCCCGGGCGGGCGCTGACTTCATCCGTCGGAGCGTGGGGAAATACTCGTCCAGCGATCACCGTTCCGGGTTCTTGGGCACTTTTCGCTTTTTCTGCATGGGCGCTCTTGGCAAGCGTGGCCATACTGCGTTTAGCTGCCGGGCTTTGGCGTCTGCGAGTGCTACGTCGAAGTTGCAGCGCAATTGCGGCGGCCGATCTCGATCCGGTAGTTAGAAGAACCGTTGCTTCCATTCGCGCATCGGGCGTAGCGATCGCCACATCGGACTCCATGCGCGTGCCCGCTGCCATCGGCTTCTTCGACCGGACGATCATCCTGCCCGCCTGGGCGCTCCAAGAAATGCCCCCCGAAAATCTCAACGTCATCCTGCTGCACGAATTCACGCACCTGCGGCGCGGGGATGACTGGACCAACCTCATTCAGAAGATCGTGCGCGCTCTCTTCTTTTTTCATCCGGCGGTGTGGTGGATTGAGAGCCGGCTTTCGGTGGAACGCGAGATGGCATGTGATGATGCCGTGCTGGCCGAAACCTCCAACCCGCACGGATACGCCAGTTGCCTGGTTTCGCTGCTGGAAAAGAGTATGGCGCATCGCCTGGCACACCGGCCTCCAGCGGACAAACGATGGTCGATGGCTCAGGCCGCCGTGCACCGCGCTCGCGAAGCTTCGCTGCGGCTGGCGCAGATTCTCGACACCAAGCGGCCCGTGGCTACGCGCGTCTGGAAACCGGCGCTGGCGATGGTCGGCGTTTTTTCCGTGGCCTGTCTGGCGGTACTGCCGCACACCCCCCAGTTCGTTGCGTTTGATCGCGGCGTGGTGGCACGCGATTCCGCGCCTGAATATTCGGCCGCGGTCCGCCAGCCTGCGTCCCAATCCTTGCCGTCCACTACCTCCACCAATGGAGTGCCGGGCGTCCCCGCCCGGCTGAACCCGTCGTCGGCGCTCAGGGCAGACGGGCGAGACGCCCGTCGCTCCATTCCACGTCCACACGAAGTTGCCCACCGAGCAAACTCTGCACCGCTCCCTGAGCAACTAGTTGCGGTCAGTGCCAGCGCGGATCAGGCATTCGTGCCTCAATTTCAAACGTTGGTTTTTATTGAAGCCACGCAGTATGTGACTTCCGATTCGTCGATGTGGAGCGTCCAGGTGTGGCGAGTGACGCTGCTGGGCCCTGTCCGTGACCGGTTGGCGGGACTGCCGGTGGCCCATTCGATTTAGCGAATAAAAATTTTTGCGAGTAACAACTACATAATTAGTTGCACAAGGAGAAGGGAAAATGAAGATGTGGATGGAACGCTGTAAGACAGTGGTGACCAGGCGTCTGGTGGTGGCGCTGATTGCCGTGGCGGCAGTCGGGTCCGTGGCGACGTTCAACTTTACGAAGTCAGCAAATGCGGCGGTAGCGGCTCCAGCCGCGGCTCCACTGGATGACAACAGTGTGGCAGCGTTGCTCACGCTCGACCGCGCCATGGAAACCCTGGCCGCACGAGTTACCCCGGCAGTCGTGAATGTAACAGTAGCGTCGAAGCCCAACGCGCAGCAGAGCGGTGGGGAAGGAATGCCGGACATGCAGCAATTCTTCGGTCCTGGTCCGGGCAATCCTTTCGGCCGTCAATTCAATTTTCCGTCGCAGCCGCAGAACCGGATGGAGCACGGCCTGGGCAGCGGCGTGATCATCTCTCCCGACGGATACATCGTCACTAACAATCACGTGATCGACGGAGCCGTCGATATTCGCGTCACCATGAGCAACCGCGAAGTCTTGCCGGCGAAGTTAATAGGCGCGGATCCGCTGACTGACCTCGCAGTCATCAAGGTCAATGGAACCAACTTACCGAGCGTGCCTTGGGGCAACTCGGCCGGCCTGCATCCGGGACAGACGGTGCTCGCCTTCGGGAATCCGTACGGGTACCGCTTCACGGTGACGCGCGGCATCATCAGCGCGCTGAACCGTCCGAATCCCGATCCCAGCGACCGACGCAAGCCGGGCGAGTTCATCCAGACCGACGCTGCCATCAATCCCGGCAATTCCGGCGGAGCGCTGGTGGACGCGCGCGGTGAACTGATCGGAATCAATACCTTTCTGATTTCATCCTCCGGATCATTCTCGGGAATGGGCTTCGCGATTCCTTCGCAGATTGTCCAGCCCACGGTGGAAACATTGATTCGCGACGGCAAAGTAACGCACGCGTTTATCGGGGTTCAGATCGCCGATGTTACTCCCGACAACGCCAAGTTTTTCCAGATGAACAAAGCGGAGGGAGCGCTGGTCTCAGAGGTCCAACCGGACGCGCCCGGGGCGAAAGCCGGCCTGCGCACCGGAGATGTGATTACTGAACTCGACGGACAGGTCGTGACCGATGCCGGTCAATTGCAAATGTTGGTTGGCCAGAAGCGGCCGGGTGACACGATCCATCTGAGCGTAATGCGTGACAGCAAATCGGCGAATATTCCGGTGACGCTCGAAGCGCTGGGCGGTGGCAAGGGCGGCGAGACCGCCGGGAGCGAACACGGCAAGGGGCGCTGGGGGCTGAGGCTCGCGGATTTGACTCCGGACCTCCGGAACGAACTGCAAACCCAAAGCTCGGTTAACGGCGCCATCGTCGAGGAGGTCCAGCCCGGCAGCCCGGCCGATAATGCGGGCTTGCAGCGCGGCGATGTCATCATGGAAGTGAATCGGCACGCGGTGAAATCCGCAGCCGAGGTGGTGCAGTTGTTATCGAGCGTGCCGAACGGTCAGGATGCGCTTGTGCTGGTATGGTCGAACGGAGGCAGCACCTTCCGGGTATTGCATCCTTCGCAGGGCTAGTGCGACAGGAAAGTCCGTCTGCGCGCTGTGCTCCGCTCGACCTCCTGGCGGGTGGGGCGCGGCGCGCATTTTTCTCACTCAGTTAGTGTTATCGCTCCGATTACATCCATGCGACTTCTCAACGGGGAGAACAATAAACCTCGCTCTTGGCTTTTGCGTAGAGACTTTGCGGGAGCAAGACTTGGCCGTCCTCGAGGTGAACGATCGGGGCATTAATCTGTTCATCGGGCGACCGGGTCCATGTGTACCCAGTCCTTCGTGTGTTGAAGACCAATTCGCTTTGAGGAAGTGGGGTTTGGCCTACGCATGGGAGGAACACATCCTCAAACGCCCCGTTTCCGTTTTCATCCGCAAGTTTGCATCGATCAACTTTCGCGTGCTGGTCGAACCAACAGTCCAACCAATATCCTGTCTTGTGCAATGTAAACGGAACGTTGTTTGGCAAGACGTAAAGGGCATTGGACGAGACGGTACGCGATCGTCGAGGTTTATGTCCTAACCACCAGAGCACGCCCACAGCGAGGATGATCACGGCTCCGAGGACTACGCGACTGAATTTCTTAGGAGTGAAGCGAAGCAGCAGTGCGACAACCACGCCGAGCGTAATGGCCCCGAGCACGAACCCTGTTGCGAGGGGCATACTAACGAAGCCCATCACGAGAAAGCCAACAGCAACAAGTAGTCCGGCAAACTCCGAGTCCACATTCATAACTCGAAATGGGCCGGGATGACGGTTGGCGTCGTGATCTTTCATCGGCTAATTCTCCCACCAGCTCATGCCAAAAGCCACCTTGGGGAGTTCCGACTGTTGATAAATCCCATTACACCAACGGCCTGGACAGCCGAAAAATCCTTAAAGTCACCTGGCGTTTCCGGTTCGCCCGCCGGTGATTATAGAAAAGCTGATGTCCGAAACCTTCCAAGGGGTACGTCCAAGTGGACGGTATTGCATCGTTTTCTGTTCTCCGCTGCTGACGCGGTCCGGCTTTACTGTCGACCCGAAATTGTAACTTGAGAGTATGAGGAGTGGTTCGGAAACAGTGCCCGCGTCCCGCTGATGCACTCCATGAACAATTCGAATTGGACTTGGCACGAACCGGGCATTAGATTTTAAGCTCGGGGAAGTATGGGGAAATCGTGCGTGAGGAAGACAAGTGCGGCCATTCGATCCGCACCCTGGTAATCAACAATTCCACAGCCAATCTGGAGCAGTTGCGCATTCACCCGATAGAATGGCTTAGGGGATAGTTTGTTCTGACCGTCCTCGCGGCGCTCGGCTCGCTAGCGGGTGACCGGTTGCTGGGCCTAAGGAATTTAAGCGAATGGAGACAAGATTGGACCGACCGAATGAGCTCGTTCACGATCAGGACCACGCTGCCTGTTCTCTCGACGCCAGCTATGTGCTGACGTGGGAGGAAATCGCGAACTTGGCGGCGGAGCCCGGCAAACCGGCCGACACGCTGATGAACGTTGTCGCCTTGATTGCCCGGCGGTTTGGCGCCGATGTTTGCTCCGCCTACCTGCTGGAGCCCGATCGCGCCAATCTGGTTCTGGCCGCGACGCTCGGCCTGCGCCGGGAATGCGTCGGCAAGCTGCGCATGGCAGTCAACGAAGGACTCGTCGGCCTGGTCGCGGAAAAGGTCCGCCCAGTGGCCGTGGAGCAGGTCAAGAATCATCCTCGCTTCAAGTTCTTTCCCGAAGCCGGCGAGGATGCCTACCAATCGTTCCTGGGTGTTCCCCTCATTGATCGGGGTGTGCTGCAAGGCGTTCTAGTGGTTCAAACCGTGGAGGCGCGCGTCTATCCGGACAATGAGATTCGCCTGCTCACGGAGGCTGCGAAGAAAGTTGCGCCCGTGGTAAGCGAAGCCCGTACCCTCGACCGATTCATCGCGCCAATTCAGGAGCGGCTCTGGGCACTGGCGCGCAACATGTGGTGGAGCTGGGATCATGATACTGCCAGCTTGTTCCACGATCTCGATCCTCTGCGCTGGAGTCAGCTCAATCACAGTCCGGTCTCGCTGCTGAACGAGTATCCTCTCGACAAACTCGAAGCGCGCGCCACCGAACTCGTCCTGCACAGCCGGATCAACTACGCTTATCGTCGTCTGCGCGAGTATCAGGATGCGGGGCGCACTTGGGGTGCTCGTCACGCGGGTGTGTTGCGGCCCCGTCCCGTGGCGTATTTCTCCGCGGAATTTGGCGTGCATGAGTCTCTCCCCGTCTATTCCGGTGGCCTTGGAGTTCTGGCTGGCGATCACATCAAGAGCGCCTCCGATCTCGGGATCCCCCTCGTCGGCGTGGGCCTCTTTTATGGCCAGGGATATTTCCGCCAGCGCCTCGACCGCGACGGCTGGCAGCGCGAGGAATACCTCGAGACTGATGTCAACCAGATGGCAATGGAAACGGCCATCGGGAAAGACGGCAGACCGGTGGTGGTGCAGGTTGATACCCGCCACGGTCCGATCTACGCCAAAGTGTGGCGCGTGAAGGTGGGCCGCTGCGATTTGTTTCTCCTCGACTCCGACGTGGAAGGCAATACTCCCGAGGACCGCGTGATGACTTCGCGTTTGTACGGCGGCGACGGCCGCGTGCGCGTGCATCAGGAACTCCTTCTGGGTGTGGGCGGCCTGCGTGCTCTAAAAGCCCTCGGCATCACACCCGGGGTTCTTCACCTGAACGAAGGGCATAGTGGATTTGCCGTCCTCGAAGCGATTCGCCAGCGCATGGAAGAAGAGGGGATCAGCTTCGATAAGGCCGTGCCGCGCGTGGCGCGTGAAGTGGTCTTCACCACCCATACTCCCGTGCCCGCCGGCCATGATCGTTTCGATGCCGATCTGGTCGAAGAGCACCTCGGACCTCTCCGTGAGGCTCTCGGTCTTTCGAAAGAAGGCTTCATGGCGCTGGGACGCGAGCATCCCGACAGCGACGAACGTTTCTGCATGACCGTGCTCGGACTGAAACTCTCGCGTCGCGCCAATGCCGTTTCCTCTCTGCACGGCGAAGTCTCCCGCGCCATGTGGACCGGGCTCTACCCCGGCAGACGCGAAGACGCGGTTCCCATCGGGCACATTACCAATGGCGTCCACGTCCCATCCTGGCTGGCTCCGCAGATGTTTCGTCTCTACGATCGCCATCTGGGCACGGGATGGCAGCTGCACAGCAGCGAGGCGAAAATCTGGGATGGCATTGACAACGTGGACGACGGCGAGCTCTGGGAGACTCATTTCAGCCTGAAGTCGCAGATGATCGAATTTGTGCGCCGCCGCGCCGTCAAGCAAGCCGCCCGCCGCGACGAACCGCGCGACGTGCTCCAGTTACTCGAACGCGTGCTCAGTCCGGATGCCTTGACCATCGGGTTTGCGCGCCGCTTTGCTACCTACAAGCGCGCCAATCTGATTTTGGCCGACATCGAAAAAATAGCCAGCATGGTCAATGACCCGAAACGTCCCGTGCAGTTCGTATTTGCCGGGAAAGCGCATCCGCTCGACGAACCCGGCAAGCGCGTCCTGCAGCAGATTGCCCAATTGATGCGCGACCCGCAGTTTGCCGACAAGTTCGTCTTCGTCGAAGACTACGACATCAACGTGGGCCGCCATTTGACGCAGGGTGTCGATGTCTGGCTTAACAATCCCCGGCGTCCGCTCGAAGCCTCTGGAACCAGCGGCCAGAAAGTCGTTTTAAATGGCGGCTTGAACCTCTCCGTCCTCGACGGCTGGTGGGCGGAAGCATACGACGGCCTCAACGGCTTTGCCATAGGAAACGGCAGAACCCACTCCGACATGAATGTTCACGACACGCGCGACGGGGACGACCTGATGCGCGTTCTGCACGAAGAAGTGATCCCGCTCTACTACCAGCGCGATCACGACGGCCTGCCGCGCGGCTGGATCCAACGCATGAAGCGCACCATCCGCACTCTCGGCTGGCGCTTTAACGCCGATCGCATGGTGATGGACTACACGGTCAAGTGCTACGTACCAGCGGCCGGCGGCACTTCGAGCGACCTCCGGCTCAGCATGTAAGGACTTGGCGTACGAAGCCGCCAAGCTCTTCGAGCCGCCCTTTCAAAAAAGCACTCTCAAAAAACGGGCGCCGACGCCTCGCATTTCGATACGTGGGCCTCCGTACCCTTTCGTTTCGTATTTGCCCCGTCTTCCCGCTGCTGAAAACCCGACCCTTGCTTTCGGTTTTCGACTTGACAGTTCCGCGAGACCATTTACTATAGATGAATATTTATGCACAATAATGGATAAATATGCCTCTATGCCGAAAATCAGGAATCGGAAAGTTCGGAGCGACTTGAAGAATATCTGATGGCGGCCAAACTTAAAACCGCGGTTCTCGGGGCGACCGGATATTCCGGCCTCGAGCTCGCTCGCCTTCTCGTCCTTCACCCTCGGACCGGCTCGCCCTTGCTTTTGCGGCGCAGTGCCGAGGCCGAGGCAGAGACCGACACCGACGAGTCCGGCTGGCCCGTTGCTGGATTGCCGTACAGCGTGAGCAATGGCAACGGCCGTTCGCCGGTCCAGCCGTTCTCGTGGTCCGCGTTGGAGCAGCGAGGCGTGGAACTGCTGTTCCTGGCTACGCCGCACTCCGTTTCTCGCGAGCTCGTTCCCGAGGCCATTGCGCGCGGCCTGCGGATCGTCGACCTGAGCGGCGCGTGGCGGCTGAAACAGGAACAACATCGCGCCATCTATGGCTTCAAAGACGCCAACGCCCAGACCGCGGCCGAACTCACCGAGCGCGCCGTGTACGGCCTGCCAGAACTGAAGCCGAATGCCGACCGGATCGCGTCCGCCACTCTGGTGGCGAATCCCGGCTGCTATGCGACCTCCATCATTCTCGCGCTGGCCCCTTTGCTCGCGGCCGGCATGGTGGATTACGATCGCGGCATTATCTCCGATTCGAAGTCCGGCGTATCCGGCGCCGGCAAGAAACCCACGGTGCGTACCCACTTCGTGTCGGTGGCCGACAACTTTTCCGCCTACTCGGTCTTCGGACACCGTCACACCGGCGAGATTCTCGAACAATTGGCGCTCCGCTCCAGCCAGTTGATCTTCACTCCTCATCTTTTGCCCATTCCGCGCGGAATTCTTTCCACGATTTATGTGTATCTGAAACGCGAAATGACGGTGGACGGCATTCAAGGTTGCTTCCGGGATTATTACAAAGGCAAGCGCTGGGTTCGCATTTTCCCCGCGTCGAGTTTGCCGGAAATCCAATTCTCCGTGCACACCAACTACTGTGACCTCGGTTTCTGCCTCGCGAAAGATGGCCAGCGGCTCGTCGTCGTTTCCTGTCTGGACAACCTGCTCAAAGGCGCAGCCGGTCAAGCCGTGCAGAACATGAACCTCATGTACGGTTGGGACGAGGCGGAGGGCCTGCAGTGAAAATTGTCGTCAAGATCGGTGGCGCGGCGCTGGAAGATAAAGCGACTCTCCAGAAATGCGCGAAAGCGGTGGTGCAGCTCGCTCACGACGGACACCAGGTCGCGGTCGTACACGGCGGAGGCAGTGCGCTGACGCGTACCCTGGAACTTCTTGGAAAGAAAAGCGACTTCGTTCACGGACTGCGCGTTACCGACGCCGAGACCCGCGATGTTGCCCTGATGGTGCTCGCCGGCATCGTCAACAAAAGTCTGGTCGCGGCGATCGGTGCTGCCGGGCAGCCGGCCATCGGTCTTTGTGGCGGAGACGGCGGCGTCTTTCGTGCCCGCAAGAAAATGGACGCGGACCACGACCTCGGATTTGTCGGCGAAATCTGCTTTTCCGAGCCGCGTTGGCTCAGAGCCATCTGGGCCGAAGGCGGCATTCCTGTGCTCTCCTCGCTTGCGCTCGGAGGTGACGGGCAGTATTACAACGTAAACGCGGACCAGATGGCGGCCGCCTGTGCCATAGCCTGCGAAGCCGATGCGCTCATTTTTCTCACCGACGTGCCCGGTGTAAAGCAAGCCGACGGTTCGGTGATGCCTCGGTTGGACACCAAACAAGTTGCCGGGCTCATCGAGGAATCCGTAGTCAGCGGCGGCATGATGCCCAAGCTTGAGGCCTGCACCCAGGCCCTCAAATCAGGCGTGGGACGCGTGCGCATCCTGCCCGCGGCGCAGGTTGAACTTCTGCCCCTGTTTTATTTCAGCAAGATTGAATGCGGCACCGAGGTGTTGAGAGCATGAGCCTCGCCTCGGTCTCCCGCATGGAAGCGAAGCTCCTGCTTCCCACCTACGAGCGTCTGCCCATCCTGTTTGTGCGCGGGCGCGGCGTGTTCCTGTGGGATTCTCAGGGCAAGCGCTATCTGGATTTTCTGAGCGGAATCGGAGTGAACGCGCTCGGCCATCACCACCCTGCCATTCAGGCGGCGCTCAAGCGTCAGGCGGGACGCCTGATTCATGTTTCGAATCTTTTCTTTCACGAGTATCAGGCGGAACTCGCGCGCCTGCTGACCGAAATCTCCGGACTGGATCGCGCTTTCTTTTGCAACAGCGGCACCGAGGCTTGGGAAGGAGCGCTCAAGCTGGCCCGCGTTTTTGCGCAAGCCAACCGTAAGAACGGCGCCACAAAGACGCGCATTCTTGCCATGGATAACTCTTTTCATGGACGGACCTTTGGCGCACTCGCCACCACCGGTCAGCCCAAGTATCGAGCGCCGTTTGTTCCTCTCATGCCCGGTGTGACCTTCGTCAAGTTCAACGACCTCGACGACCTGAAACGAAAATTTGATTCCACAATCTGCGCCGTTTGCATCGAGACGATTCAAGGCGAGGGCGGAGTTTGTCCCGTCAATCGCGAGTTTCTCGAACTCGCTTCGCGCTTGACCAAGCAGAGCGGCGCGTTGCTCGTGCTCGACGAGATCCAATGCGGTCTGGGCCGCACCGGACGCCACTTTGCCTACCAGCATTACGGTGTGTTGCCGGACGTGGTCACCGTCGCCAAGCCCCTGGCGTGCGGCTTGCCGCTCGGCGCTATCCTCACGACCGAACGGGCTGCCAGTTGCATCCATCCCGGTATGCACGGAACGACTTTCGGCGGAGGCCCGCTTGCCTGCGCCGTTGCCATCGAGTTCCTGCGCGAAGAGAAGAAATTGCTGAAGCACGTGCGCGCGCTCGGGGAATACTTTCACGCGGCGCTCCAGTTGCTGGACAAGAAGCACAAGTCGATTCAGGACGTACGCGGAGCAGGCCTGATGCTGGCCGTCGAACTGGACTCACCCGAACTGGCAAAAGCGGTGGCCACGCAACTGTTGCAGGAAGGCATTATCATCAATCGCACGCACGAGACCGTGCTGCGCTTTCTGCCGCCTTACGTGATTCAGACGAAGCACGTGGATCAGGTGGTCAAAGCGCTGGACACGGCATTGCGCAAGAATGCGGAATCCAGGCACGAAGGCGAGAAAGACAACGGCAAAGAAAAAAAGAAAACCGCTCCGCCGCGACGCAAGGGAATCCATGCGCACGCGTGAAGCGGTTCTGCCCGATGCCGAGCAGATTCACGCCCTCATCGCGGCCTATTCCACCGACGGCACGCTCCTGCCGCGCACGCTGGCGGAGATCTGCGAGAACGTCCGCGACTTTGTCGTACTGGAGCATGAGGAGCGCATCATCGGGTGCGGCGCGCTCCACCTCTACGGCGTGCACCTGGCCGAGATTCGTTCGATTACCGTCGATCCCGCCAGCCAAAGCAGCGGCGGCGGACGGCGACTGGTCAAGGCTCTGCTCGCGCAGGCGGAAAAACACAAGGTCACCTGCGTCTGCCTGTTCACCCGCATCCCGGAATTTTTCTCGCGCATGGGATTCACCGTCGCCAATCACCAGGATCTTCCCGATAAAATCCACAAAGACTGTTATCAATGTCCCAGGCTCTATCGCTGCGACGAAGTACCGATGATCCGCGGAGATCTGCCCACCTTCGCAATATTGCCGCCGCCCAAAAACTGGTTGAAGATTCAAGCATGACCACGCTCCGCCGTTCTCCCGAAGAAATTCGCTTGCCCCTGGGATTCTCTTTCTCCGCCGTCGCCGCCGGAATTAAAATCAGTGGCCGTCCCGACCTCGCGCTGGTGGAAGCCGCTGGTGGCGCAACCGCTGCCGCGTTGTTCACGACGAACCGGGTCGTCGCCGCCCCCGTGGAAGTTGGCCGCGCGTCGTTGCTCGCGACGGGCGGCCGCGTTCGCGCCGTGATCGTGAACTCCGGAAACGCCAACTGCGCCACGGGACGCGCCGGCATTCAAGCCTGCGAGCGAGTTTGTCGCGAAGCCGGAAATCTTTTCGGCGTGTCCGCCGCTGAAATCTTTCCCTCCTCGACCGGCATCATCGGAGTGCGACTGCCAGCTCAGAAGATCCACGCAAAGTTACCCGAGCTCATCGCCGGGCGATCCGCCAGCCAGCGCGGAGTGCAAGCCTTCGCCGACGCCATCATGACCACCGACACGCGGCCAAAGATCGCGTCGGCGCGCTTCCGAACCGCCTCGAAAGTAATCACCGTCTTGGGGATCGCGAAGGGCGCCGGCATGATCCATCCGCAACTTGCGACCATGCTGGTGTACTTATTCACCGATGTGCACGCGAGCCCGCGTGAGCTGCAACCTCTTCTGCGCGAGGCCTGCGACGATTCGCTAAACTGCATGTCCATCGACGGCGACACCTCCACCAACGACACCGTGCTGTTGCTCGCCAGCGGCGCCAGCGGTGCTCGATTGAAAGATGATCGCATCCGCAAGAAATTTTCCGCGGCGCTGACCGCAGTATGCCGGTCCCTCGCTGAGCAGATCGTCAGCGACGGTGAAGGCGTTCAGCACGTGATCCGTCTGCACGTCGAACAGGCGCGGAGCAGGGAAGAGGCGTTAGTTGTGGCGCGGACGATTGCTCACTCCTTGCTCGTCAAAACCGCGTGGGCCGGCGCCGACCCAAATTGGGGGCGCATTCTAGCGGCAGTGGGAAGGTGCGGCGTGCCCATCGATCCATCTCGCGTCCAGATTTTGATTGGCAGTCAGAAGGTATGTCGCAACGGAGTCGCCCACGCGTTCAACGAGCAGCAAGCTCACCGCACTCTGGCGCAGCCGGTTTGCGATGTGCGTGTGCAGCTCGGGCGCGGCCGGCACTCGTTACGATTTCTCACCACCGATCTGACCGCCGAGTATGTCCGGATCAACGCCGACTATTCCACCTGAGAACTGCCCTTAGAAGCTGAACATCGCCTGCAATTCAATTTTTCGATTGGCCGCTGCGCTTGAAAACGGCCCACCCGCCAAAGCGACAGACTGTCCGAAATTAGGCGAGCTCAAGACCCCGACGGGACTCGCCGCATTCACATGGTTCAGGACATTTCTTGCGTTGACGCTGAATGTCAGGCTGTAGCGCCGAGTGCTTGCCGGGGGACCGCCCCCGAACCCTCCTCCGCCTCCGCGTCCAAAGCCGCCGCCTCCCCCACCACCACCGCCGCCGCGTGGACCACCGCCGCCGCCCGCGGGAGGTCCGCCACCCGGAGGACCCCCGCCCTGCTGCGCCGAATTCTTTCCGCTAAGTTCCGGCCCGAAGCCGAACGTTTTCGCTAGCCGCAGATTCAGCGTGAAGTGGTTCGGACCCGTGAGGTAGTTCACGGGAATCAGGATGTCCGACGCTGTGGGAGTCGGATTGTAGTGGCCGGCCGAAGTCAACGAAGGATACGCAGGATTATTTGAGAGCGCGGGCCGATCGTTGAGAATGGTGTCGTTGTTCAAGTCGATGCGCCCCACCGTGACGTTATAGGGTGATCCCGAATTTAAGATCATGAACGGGCTTAGGCGGAACGCATGGGGGAGCCCGATGGTGCCGCCCACGAACAGCCTGTGCCGTGTATCGAAGGAAGCCCGTCCGTAGTCGGCGCCGAGATCGTGCGAATCCATTGGGAAGCTCGAAGCGCCCGAGGCGTCGCTGTTGGCATAGTTCAGACTGTAGTAGCCGAAGAGCGACAGCTTGGCGCCGGCTCGAATGTTGAAATTCGCGATCAGTTGATTCTGGCGGAAGACTCCATCCGACGAGTACTGATAGATCGGGGCCGCGGTCGTTGGGGGCGAACCGGGAGTGCCCGGAGACGGAGCGTTGACGTTCAGCGACTCGAATTGGTGCACGCCGCGGGAACTCAGATACGAAACCGTAATGTTGGCGATCTTTGTGACCTGTCGCTCCAGGCTGAACGCGCTCTGCATGATGTAGGGAGCGTGCAGGTTCGGGCTGATCTGGTAGGTCGTTTGCGTCTGCGGTGTGAGTGGGCAGGATGACACAATCGGAAAGCAGTCGGGCGATGGCACGGTGTACTGTAGCTGCGTCACGCCGTTTAAACGGTCTGCATTGAGGACCAGATCCTGCGAGAATCGGTCGTAGAACAGGCCAAAACCGGCGCGCAGCACGGTTTTCGGCGCGCTCTTCCCGCCTCCGCCGATGCCCCACGCCAAACCCAACCGCGGCGCCCAGTCCGCATGATCGTGAATTGCATTCTGGGTTTCAAAGCGCAGCCCACCGCTCAGCGTGAAAGTGGGACGCACTTTCCAGTCATCCTGCACGTACAGCCCGGCGTCCACCACGGTGACCGGCACAGTGGGCACCGGGTTAGCGGGAATCGGCGCTGTATCGAGCTTAAACTGAATCTCACCGGGAACCATAGTGGCGCCGCCCGCTACAGCCTTTGCGGCGGTCTGGTAAGTCGAGAGGTCCGGGAAGATGAAGCTCCCGTTGAATCCGGCGCCGGACCTATCGACCTCGTGTATCGCCCGCAGTCGTCCTCCGAATTTCAGGAAGTGCTTGCCCTGCGATATCGAAGTGTAATTCTGTAGTTCGTAGCGATCCTGGCGGTCCGTCTGCACCCCCGAGCTGCTGCCTCCGCCCGTGAAAGCTCCTTGCACGCTGACGGATGGCAGGGTGCTGAACGGAGTCTGCCCACTGTTTTCGCGCAAATACTGGAAGCGGGTCTCATTCACCGCCTTCGCTCCCAGGATCTGGGAATCGCTGATCTGTACCGTGTGCTCGGTGGAACTGGTGTCGTACCCGGCCTCCGGCAGCGTTGACCCGCCCACGCCGGCGTTCTGCTGGGTGTCGCGATAAAACTGGTAGCGGGCCGTGAGCGTGTTGTTGGGGGTGACTTGATAATCGATCCGCGGACCAATGTTGGTCCGGGTATGCGGGTTGGGGACGCTCTCGCTCAGTTGAATCTGTTGCAGCGTGTTCGGATCGAGCGCGGGCGTGTTCACGACCGCGACTTCGTCGATGTTGCGGCGCTGCACACTGAAAAAGAAAGATGCCTTCTTGTTGATGGGGCCGCCGATGTTTCCCATGTAGATCACGGAGTCGTAGGGTTGTGTCGCATCGGCGTGAAGGAAGGGATTGCGCGAGTTCATTCCCGAACTATTTCCCTCGACCGAGAACTGGCCGTGGTACTTGTCCGTGCCCGGCTTGGTGAAGATTTCGATTCGCCCGTAGCCCAGCTTGTCATATTCGCTTGAAAACGGATTCTGATTGATGCGAATCTCGCGAATCGACGACTTCGGCGGCAGCTGTCCTCCGGTGAATCCATCGATGTAAATCTGCCCGCCATTGGGACCAGCGGAGGGTCCGGCCAGCGCTTCAAGGTCAGACTGCAATTCATCGGGATCGTCCGGCAGGGCTTCCAGATCTTTTCCGTTGAGCACGATCGCACTGGCATTGCCTGCGGGGTTGGTGTCGAGTTGCGGCGCATTTTCCTGGACGTTGACCTTTTCCTGTTTCACATTGATGTCGAGCGCAATGTTGAATTGCGCGACTTGACCTGCTGCTACGTCCACGTCGTTCTGCACAAACACGGCGAACCCCTGGGCATTGGCCGTGACGGTATATTTGCCCGGCGCAAGGTTCCCGATTTCGTAACTGCCGCTGCGGTTGGTGGCTGCAGAATGCGTCTGTCCGCCGGATACCAGGACCGCCACCGTGGCGTTTGTAACCACCGCTCCTGAGGGGTCCGTCACTTGTCCGCGCAAGGTTCCCGTCGTGGTTGATGACTGGGCCGGCAACTGCGCCGACGCAGGCGTCGCCATGCCGATCAGCGTCGCCACAATCAGAATCGCGAAAATGAAGACCGATAACTTCAACCCACACCTTTTCTTTCTAGCCAGATCACATTGACTAAGAACATGAAGTGCGATTCCTTCACGGTTGCGCGGCTTCACCTTCTCCACCGGGGGGGGAGCCCAGCGACCACGACGACAACAGCGAAGAACTTCGACCTGGCGACGCCGTCAGGATAGCCTCCACTCCGGCCAGCAGCTTAATCGCCGTAGCCGTGTCCGAATTTCCATCCTTCGTCGCCACGATATAAACGGTATCGCCCTTTTGCAGGTCTGCCAGCTTGCTGTTTGGCAAACGGCCGAGCGAGCGCTGGAACATCCGTTGCAAATCTGGAGCCCCATTCCCGCCTGACCCGCTGCCCGGCCCGCGCCGCGCTTCTGTCGCTGGCCGCGTCCCGCCAGCGCCCGGCGGAGCACCCTGCCCGGTCGTGCCTGGGCCGTTCCCGCGCTGCTCTCCACCTCCACTCCCGCCGCCCGCCGCGCCTTTCAATTGCATCGCGAAGCGTTGGTCCATTTCCGCCGGCAGCTTCCACACTAGCGAGTCGGGAGGCACTTCCACTACCACCGCGCTCTTGCGGATCGCATCCTGCACCGTCACCGTATTCCTCACCGCGTCGATCGCCTTGATCGTTCCCTCAATAATCGGAAATGTACCGGAGACAACTTCCTCCGCGCTCAGTTCGCTGCCATCCGGGTTGCGAGTTCCGCGCGCGTGCAACTGATCTCCCGCCTTGATTTGTTCAAAGGGCGCCAGTTTCGCATCTTCATACTTCGCCAAGCCGGGCGGGTAGCGGCGCAGGATCGTGTCCTTGGCAATGTGGACGGCGATACTCCGGCCTGCGCCTATTCCACCGGGTGAGATTGTGATGATGCCCGTCGTAGCGTCCACCTTACTGACGATCCCGTCCACCCCTCGCTTTTGCCAGTCCTCAAGGTCGCGCTGATGCTTTGCTGCCGCGTCGGCCTGTTTCATCACAATCACCGAGAGCGCGACGATCATGTGCCCGTCTCCATTCGTCAATGCCTGCCCGCGAACCAGCACGCGATCTCCAGGCTGCAAGTCTTGCGCCTGCAGAACGGTCGCGTTCTTCAGATCCTTTTCTCCTGGCGGCACGCGCAGGATTTTCGTCGAGCCCGTCAGCTTCGCAACAATGTCGCCCTCGCCACCGGATTCAGCCGCGACTGTGATGGAATCCGCCTGAATGCTCTTGATTGTGCCCACGGCCTTGGCGACTTGCGGGTCTTCCAAGTTTCTCGCCGGCTTGGCCTGCGCCAAAACATAGCCTGGCCCTGTCAGAATCGCAGGAACCATCGCCGTGAACAGGCAGGTCGTAACAAGGCGCAGCGGCTTCTGCCAGAAACGTTGCATGACCTAACTTTAGCATCGCCCAACGCCTCGTATTTGCCCTTTACGAAGTTTTACCCGGCATTGACGTTGCTTTTACAGGACGCTGGCAACTACAACCATGTCGCCGCGCATCCAGTCATACAACTGTTCTCATAAATGGAAAAATAATGCTCGCTTGGATGCCCAAGTCCGCTGACACCGCCAGTTCCGAAAAGCAGTCCGATTCGGTCGCGGCAAGTCTCCTATACCGGTTGGAGGTTGCCTTCCCCATCTGGGCGGGTGCGATCCTGGCTGTCTACTCTATTTTCCTGTGCAGATTCGGCGCACTTAAGATTCGTCTCAGATAAGCGGTAATCTTGGATACGCGATTAACGGAGAATACAAAGTGAATGAGTCCCGGCCGCTTAATTCGCGGCCCAGTAAAGAAACGATTGCGCAGCGTTCCAGCTTGGTCAAGCCGGTTGTCTATGCGCTGATCACCGCGCTGGTTGCTCTTCCCGGAGTCGGCCCGGCGATGTGGGCTCAGGATGCCGCTACCACGATTGCCGTCGACGTCAAGGTAGTCACGCTGCCGGTCACGGTTCGCGACAAGCATGGCAAGATTATCCGCGACCTCACCAAAGACGATTTCACGCTGCAGGAAGACGGCCGCCCACAGACCATCCGCTATTTTTCGCAGGACACAAATCTCCCGCTCACGATGGGTCTGCTGGTCGACACCAGCCGGAGCCAGAGTAATGTCCTCGACGCGGAGCGCAACGCCAGCCGGAGTTTTCTCGATCAGATGCTGGTACAGCCCAAAGACAAAGCTTTCCTCATCCACTTTGATCGCGAAGTAGAACTGCTGCAGGATTTGACGTCATCCCGCGAGAAGCTGCAGTCGGCGCTGGATTTGCTCAAAACGCCATCCGACCGCGAGCGCTCGAACGACCCGAATGATCCCTCTAATTCGCCTTCCGGCTCAGATTCGCACCACGGCGGTACTCAGCTTTACGATGCCGTGTTTCTGGCGTCGAACGAATTGATGAAAAAGCAGCAGGGCCGGAAGGCGCTCATTATTCTTTCGGACGGCGTCGACCGCGGCAGCAAGACTTACTTGGACAGCGCGATCGAGTCTGCTCAACGTGCCGACACAGTCGTTTACTCTATCTATTTCGCGGAGACTCGTCGCGAGGACCGTAACGAAGGCCAAAGGCGAGGTGGCGGAATGGGCCGGGGCGGCGGCGGTTGGCCCGGAGGAGGTGGCGGTGGCTGGCCCGGTGGCGGAGGTGGATATCCGGGAGGCGGCGGCGGTCGTGGCGGTCCCGGCGGAGGCCAACGTCGTCCCGAGGAACCGCGCACCGATGGCAAGAAAATTTTGGAGCGGATTTCCAAAGAAACGGGTGGACGTTTCTTTGAAGTGTCTAAGAAACAAACCGTCGGCGAGATCTACGACAGCATTGTCGAGGAACTGCGAACCCAGTACAACATGGGTTTTACGCCCGATAAAGACAGCGCGGCTTCTGGTTATCACCACGTCAAGTTGGAGGTGAAGGGCAAAGACCTGAATGTGCAAACCAGAGAGGGATATTACGCGGATCGCTAGAGTAAGACAGTGGAGCGACGGGCGTCTCGCCCGGCTCTCCACCAGCTCTGCGTAAAGGAAAAACTATTTTGCCGCGAGTTCCTCGCGCAGCGCCTGTCCCAACGCCGCCTGCCGCTCCACGCTCAACTTAGCTGCACCCGAGGTCAGATAGAGAACGTCAATTGCCATCTGGCCCTCGGTCTCGATCAGCGCGATTTCGATGTTGCACTCATGCTTCGAGACCAGCGAGCACATACGATAAAGCAGTCCCGGACGATCCTGGGTCAGAACTTGCATCAGCGTGCTGTGCGCCGAGCAGGTATCGTCGAACTCGATCTGCGTCTCGATCTTGACCTTCGTGCTGTCCGCCTTCTCCGATTTAAGGCGGTCGTGCAACATGCGCGCCACGTCAGCTTCTCCCTTGACCACGGCCGCGATACTTTTTCTCAAACGCTCCCATTCCTGCAAATTCATTTCCAGCGTTCGAAAGCGATCGGTGAAATAAAAGGTGTCGACCACCGTGCCTGCGGCATTCGAGAAGGCATTTGCTTTCACGATGTTCATGCCCCACGCCGCCAGCGTTCCAGAAACCGAAGCAAAGAGGAAGGGCCGGTCCGTCGTGACCAAGGTCAGCTCATACCAGTGACGGATCTGCTTCAAATTCAGTTGGACGCCGTCCTGTCCCACCCGGGCTGCCATTTCGGCATGCGCCAGAACGTCCGTCGCGCCATGCATCCGCAGATACCGCTGCGGCAAGCCTTCCAGGAAAATGTTGAACTTCTTGCCGGCAACCCGAGCCAGCGAGCGCAGATGAGTCAGGTTTGCGACTCCAACGCTCGCGCTGTCTTTGTCGCTACCCGTGTGCACGCGTTCATCGGCGCTGCGGCTCAGATAATTCGCGCACGCAATATAGAGTTGCCATAAGTTATCCGCCTTCCACGGCGTCATGGCCTCCGGGTTCACGGCTTTGATGTCGGAATAAGTCAGCAGGCACAGCATCTTCAGGCGCTCGGGGACGCCTACTTTGTCGGCGAACGATCTCACGTTTGCGGGATCGAATACATCTCGCCGCATCGCCGCCGACATTTCCAGATGGCTCCCCACCAGATAGCGCACCGTCTCGCGATCCACCGCATCAAGATCCAGCCGCTCCGTGCAACTATCCGTCAGTTGCAGGCTGACTTCAACGTGGTTCTCGCCCGGCACGGCTTTGCCGGAATCATGCAGCAGCAGCGCCAGGTAAAGCAATTCCGGCTGCTCGAGTTCACTTTGCAACTCGGCGAAGCGCTGGTCCCATTCCGATTTCGATTCTTTCAGACGATGCAGATGTTCGATCGCCAAAAACGAGTGTTCGTCTACCGTGTAGCGATGGTAAAAATCCCGTACCACTAGCGCCTCAATTCCCTTTAGCTCCGGCAGCAGCAGCGCCAGCAGGCGAAGCGCGTTCATGGCGCGCAAAGCGTCGGCCGCGTGCGGTTGCACCAGCGTTTCCTGCATGTAGAGCCACAACTCGGCTCCCCGCGGAGGCGTCGCCGCCAGTGCCGGCAGCGCTTGCTCGACTTTGTATTCTGTGGTCGTGCTTAGCTTCAGGCCATGCTCGGCCATGAAATGAAAAAGCCGTAACAACATCTCCGGATCACGCAGCCCGCCCGGTTGCTGCAGGAAAATCAGGCCATCCACCACGGAAAAGTCCGCGCTTGCGACTTTCGAACGCCAGCCCTGGAACTGCCGGTACAACGACGACCAGGCCGCCGGAATCTCCTCCAGCAATTGCGTGCAGACGCGGTGCACGCTGCGCACGTGGCCAAAGTAGACGCGCATCCAGTCCGCCGCGTTCGCGATTTCCGCATCGCTGGCGCCGATTTTTCGCGCGGCCGCTTCGTCCTGCGCCTCCCAGGTGAGCGTGTTATCGTGACGCCCGTGCCGGAAGTGCAGAAAGCAGCGCACCGACATTTGGAAATCCAGCGCCGCGTCGAACGCCCGGCGCGAAGAAACGGGCAGCAGCGTCTGCGTGTCCGGCCACACCTTCAACTTTTCCATCGCGGAAATCAGCGCCAGCCAGTTGGCAACGCTGTAGTCGCGCAAACCGCCGGGCCCATCCTTTACGTTCGGCTCCAGATGAAAGACGGTGTTGCCAAATTTATGATGGCGCGCGCGCGTAATCTCGCCCAGGTTCTGGATCAGATTCTGGCAGTCCCGTCCAACCAGACGAGGCACAGCTTTCTCGCGCAGCCGCGAAAACAGCTCGCGATCGCCCGCCAGGTACCGGCAGTCGAGCAGCGAGATGGCAAACTCAACATTGTTTGGATCGAGCCGTTCGCATTCCGCGAGATTTCGCGTAGCGGGACTGAGCTTCAGCCGCAGGTCCCATAACTCCTGCGAGAAACGCCGGATGGGCTCCTTGAATTCGCTCTCGGAGCCGCTCCCCGCGTGCAAGAACAGCAGATCAATATCGGAGTGGGGAAAAAGCCAGCCGCGCCCGAATCCTCCGGTTGCTACCAACGCGAAATTCTTGGGGCTATCCAGATCGACAGGGCCGGAACCAGACTTAGTAGAAGCAGGTTGAGAGCCAACGATAATTTCGTTCCATAGCCGCTGAACAATGGAATCGACCAGCGCCGTACGCCTGGCGAGCGCCGTTCGCCCTTCACCGGTGAGGGAGAATTCCCGCTCGATGGCAGCGGACTCGCGCCCGTACAGGTCCGATAATTCACTGTGGACGGTGGCGGCGGTGGTCATTCGATGACAGACTCCCCAAAATGTTCGGCAGCCCGTGTCGAAAGTTGGCACACGAGCGGCACCACTTATAAAGTGTCGCAAAGGATGACAATTGTCGCTCAGAACGACAATTCATGATCTGTGCGCTTACAGCACGCTATCGCCACGTTCGTCATTGCGAATCCGAATCGCTTCGTCGATGCGCGAAAGAAAAATCTTCCCGTCGCCGATTTTGCCCGTACGCGCTGCGGTGGTGATCGCCTGCACGACTTTTTCAACCATTTCGTCGGCCAGCACGATCTCGAGTTTCACCTTCGGGATCAGGTCCACGGTGTACTCGCGTCCTCGATAAAACTCGGTGTGTCCCTTTTGCCGGCCATGTCCGCGGGCCTCAAAAACGGTCATGCCTTCGACGCCCACTTCGTGTAATGCGTCTTTCACGGCTTCGAGCTTGGAAACTTGAATAATCGCTTCGACCTTTGTCATGGTTTTCCGTCCCTTTGGTTCCATTGCCTCGTTTCGGCTTTTCGCTATGCGGAAGACTCCCAAGAATAACCCTCTTCGCCGTGCTGCGAGAGATCAAGCCCTTGCAGCTCGTGCTCCTCTGGAACGCGCAGGCCGATAGTAAGGTCCACCAACTTCAGGAGGACCACGGTTCCCACGATCGCCAACCCCCAGGCAATCGCTACTCCGACCAGTTGATTAAGGAACTGGTGGGCATTGCCCTCCAGCAGGCCCGAAGCGATCGTGCTTCCCTGAGCGTTCTTGAAGATGGGATTCACGGCGCTTGAAGCGAACACGCCCGTCAACAGCGCTCCCAGAGTTCCACCCGCACCGTGAACCCCGAACGCATCGAGCGAGTCATCGTAGCGGAACATGGACTTGACCTTGGTCACCATGAGGAAACAGACAATGCCTGCGGCCAATCCGATGGCGATGGCCGACATGGGCGAGACAAACCCAGCGGCCGGAGTAATCGCGACCAGCCCCGCCACCGCTCCCGAGATCGCGCCCAGTGCGCTGGGTTTCCCCCTCTTCCACCACTCTGCCGCGCTCCAGCCGAGGGTGGCGGCGGCGGCGCCAAAATGCGTGGCGACGAATGCACTCGTAGCCAGAGCTCCCGCCGACAGCGCGCTGCCCGCGTTGAATCCAAACCATCCCACCCAGAGCAAGCAGGCCCCAATGAAACTTAACACCACGCTATGCGGAGGCATGGACTGCTTCGGATAGCCGAGGCGAGGTCCCAGATACACCGCACACACCAACGCCGATACTCCCGACGTAACGTGCACCACCGTGCCGCCGGCAAAATCCAGACAGGGGAACCGTCCGCCGAGCGAAGCATTCAGCAGGCCACCCTTGCCCCAGACCATATGCGCCATGGGGGCGTACACCACGAGCGACCACAGCACCATGAAGACTGCCATCGCGCTGAATTTCATGCGCTCCGCGAACGCGCCCGTGATCAGCGCCGGGGTGATGATGGCGAACATCAGCTGGTAGATCATGAATGTCTGGAGTGGAATGGTCGCGGCGTAATCGGGGTCAGGTTGAGATCCCACGCCGCGGAGAAAGACGCTGTGCAAGCCGCCAATAAAGCTGTTTCCCGATGCAAATGCCAGACTGTACAAGACCACGCCCCACAGCAGAGTGATGATGGCCATCAGCGCGAAGCTTTGCATCATCGTCGACAGGACGTTCTTCTTCCGCACCAACCCGCCATAGAACAACGTCAGGCCAGGTCCGGTCATCATGAGGACCAGGGCGGAACTCGTCAGCATCCAGGCGTTGTCGCCGGAAGACTTGGCGTCGGCCACGGCCTGTTCCAATTTTGCGATCTGCGCCGCTTGCGCTTCATTCGCGGCGCCCGTCCCGGTCGCGGCGGTATTTTCACCTGAAGTCTGCGCCAGTGCGCCAATCGCGAATAGACACACCATCACCACCGTAAGACAAACCGTGGCGGAATTCTTCATTGATCCCTTCTGCCTCCTCGGCTTCAAAGCAACATAACAATAGTCGCTGAGCTGCCCTTTGCGGAAGTCGAAACTATTTATGTTCGTCATTGGAAATCCTTATGTGTGCAGAGTCGGACGGTGGAGCGACGGGCGGGGACGCCCGGCGCTCCACGAGGAATTGACGCCGGAGGGCTTTCTGCGGTTGGATGGAAGCTGCGTGGCACCTTCGTCTCCCATTCTCGATCCCGACTCCCGACGGTTGAGCCGCCTCGATGCCGCATGGCTTGCGATCTGGCTTATCTTCCTCGCCGGACTCGCCGTGCTGCCGCCTCAACTCGAATGGCACAAGCAGCTAACCCTCCTCGCCATCGGAATCGTGCAGCTGCTGGAGACAAAGTTGATCTCCCACTTGCACAAACGGGGAGTCTTCTACGTCATCCTGCTCAAGATTTTGTTGGCAACCCTGCTGATCGCTCACACCGAAGAAGTCGGAATCAACAGCAGTTATTATCCTATTTACTACCTCCCGATTGTCACCGCGGCGCTCTACTGCGGCCCCTTGCTGACGCTGCTCTGGACGCTGTTTGCGTCCGCCACCTACTGCTCGTATCTCTTCATCGACCCCGCGATGCAGGATTACGAATTAACTCCCGAGGCTTTCGGCTACCTCGCCCTGCGCATCATGTTTTTCTTTCTCGCCGCCATGGTCGTCAATCGCTTCTCGCAGCAGAGCCAGCATCAAACTCAGTTGTACCGTGAACTCGCCGAACGCCTTGCCGAAACCAATCGCCGCCTGGAGCAAGCTCAGGACGAAGCGCGGCGCTCCGAACGGCTGGCTGCGCTTGGCCAACTCTCGGCTGGGTTGGCGCATGAAATTCGCAACCCCCTCGGAGTGATCAAGGGCTCCGCCGAAATGTTGACCCAGAAATTGCAGGCCTCCGACGAACTTTCCCGCGAGTTGGCCGGCTACATTTCGACCGAGGTCAACCGGCTCAGCGCCCTGGTCACCGAGTTTCTGGACTTCGCTCGTCCGCTTCATGCGCAGCCGCATCCTGCGAACCTGACCGCGCTTCTCGATCGCGTCCTGCAAATTGTCGCTGATCGCTTTGCCGGCAAACAATTTACTGGCACACAGCAGACGGGCAGCCAAGACATGGGTAAACCCGTGCGCGTCGAGCGCCACTACGCGAGCGGACTGCCGCCGGTTCCGCTCGACGAAAGCCTGTGCGAGCAGGCCTTCCTCAATCTGGTGCAGAATGCCTACGAAGCCATGCAGGATGAAGACCACGGCGGCACACTGCGGGTTGACGTTCGACCCGCTAAGCAGAACGATCGGGAAGGGGTGGAACTCCGACTGGCCGACACCGGCCCCGGCGTTCCCGAAGAAATGCGCGAAGAAATTTTCAACCCGTTTGTGACCACGAAGAAAACCGGCGTGGGACTGGGCCTCTCCATCGTTTCAAAGATCGTAGATGGTCATCGAGGGTCGATCCATGTCGCGAACGCCCCCGAGGGCGGCGCCGTATTTACAATCTTCTTTCCGCTCGAGGAAACCGTCGAGACGACCGCGAATAGCGAACGCCGAACAGCGAACGACCGATGACCAACGACTAACGACCAACGACCAATGACCAACGACTAGCCATGCCAACTATCCTCATCATCGAAGACGAAGCCAAGATGCGCCGTCTGCTCGAACTGAACCTCGGCGACGACGGCTTCAAGACGCTCTCCGCCGGCGACGCCGAAACTGGTTTGAAGCTGCTTGCCTCCGAACCGGTTCACCTCGTCCTCACCGATCTAAGACTTCCTGGCATCAACGGCCTTGAATTTCTGCAAACCGCCAAACAGCAAAATCCCGCGCTGCCCATCGTCGTCATGACTGCTTTCGGCTCGGTCGAAACCGCGGTTGAGGCGATGAAAGCCGGGGCCAGCGACTACGTGCTTAAACCTTTTTCACTTGCCGAAATGCGCATGGTGGTGCACAAGGAACTTGACAACTCCCGTCTGCGCGAGGAAAATCGGTCGCTTCGCGAAGCCCTCGGACAGAAGTACAGTCACCCCAACATCATCGCGATCAGTCCCAAGATGCAGGAAGTGCTGGCGACGGTCGAGCGCGTTGCGCCCACCAACTCCACCGTTCTGCTGGGCGGCGAAAGTGGAGTTGGCAAAGACCTCATCGCCCGCGCCATCCACGAAAAATCGCGCCGCGCTTCCGGTCCATTTATCAAGATCAACAGCACCGCTATTCCAGAAAACTTATTGGAGAGTGAACTTTTCGGCTACGAAAAAGGAGCGTTCACCGGAGCCGCCACCAGCAAGCCCGGCAAATTCGAACTCGCCGACAAAGGCACGCTCTTTCTCGATGAAATCGGGGACGTGCCGCCTGCTATCCAGGTCAAACTTCTCCGCGTGCTGCAGGAGCGCGAGTTCGAGCGGCTCGGCGGCACGCGCACCATCAAAGTTGATGTTCGCCTAATCGCTGCCACCAACCGCGACTTGCGCGCCGCGCTCGAAGATGGAACGTTTCGCGAAGACCTCTACTACCGGCTCAATGTGGTCCCCATCGATATCCCGCCGCTGCGCGAACACAAAGAAGATGTCGCTGGACTCGCGAATCTGTTTCTCGCGCGTTTCGCCAAAGATTCCGGGAGATCGGAGCCCATCACCGGCATCGCGCCCGCCGCCATGCAGCTTCTCGCCGGTCATTATTGGCCGGGCAATGTACGTGAACTGCAGAACGTCATCGAACGCGCCTGCGCCCTTGCCCAAGGCGGCCAGTTGGAATCCAGCGACATTCAACTCGACTCGCCGCGCAATCGCAGCGGGGCTGCGTCCGATCGCTTTCTCCCCGATGGCATGACGCTTGACCAGTGGGAAGATGAAATGATCCGCGAAGCTCTGAAGCGTGCTGGCGGCAACAAGTCGCAGGCTGCGCGTCTGCTGGGACTCTCGCGGAATGCGCTGCGGTATCGCTTGTCGAAGATTGGGATTGACGACAACGAAGCCGAGTGACGCGGATCATCGGATGATCTGGCGATCTACGACGATCTGGTGACCTGGTAATATCCGCTCCCCGTTAAGTTGCTGAGAGTACGTGAGTGCAAGGAGCGCTGCCCCCAAGTCGTTGCTCGGAGCGCTGTAAGAAACGGTTGGCCGCGTCCTTTCCTCATTGAGGATCTGGGCAGCCTTACGGATAGCTTCGCCTACTTCCATTGCATTAAGAATAACAAACGGCAATGTACAGGCAAGAAAAGCCGCTGGAGCACCCGCGCGGCCATTAAGTCCTAGACAGTTTGACCCATCCTTCATGGGTTCGATCTTGCTCATTGGCACGGTGCTTTCGTCCAATCGACGACTCTCAGCTTTTTGATGCGGGCGAAGGCATGGTCTCTTAACGCGCGTCGCAGCTGCCCGCGCCCTTCCTCGGTTCAACAATCCGCTACAATCTCCAGCGAGAACACTTGGTTTCGCGGTCATGTGAATTGGAGGACTATTTCTGTGAAATCTTCACGAAACGTTCTAGTTGCCTGCGCCAGTCTGGCGCTGATCGCGGCTTCTCTGGTTGCCCAGGATGCGACCAGGATCCCAGCCCAAACGCCGCCGCCCGCGCTGAATGGATACCAACCGCGTTGGTGGAAAGAAGCCGTCGTCTATCAGGTCTATCCCCGCTCTTTTAAGGACACCAACGGCGACGGCATCGGTGATTTGAAGGGCATCACCTCTGAGCTCGATTACATTCGGGGCCTCGGGGTCAACGTGATCTGGCTGAGCCCGCACTACGATTCTCCCAACGCCGACAACGGGTATGACATCCGCAACTATCGCAAGGTTATGACCGAGTTCGGAACCATGGCCGACTTTGACGAACTGCTGAAGGGCATCAAACAGCGAAACATGAAGCTGGTTCTCGACCTGGTCGTAAATCACAGCAGCGATGAACACGCCTGGTTCGTCGAAAGCCGCAAGTCGAAAGACAATCCTTACCGCAATTACTACATCTGGCGCCCGGCTAAGAATGGCAAGGAGCCCAACAACTGGACGTCTTTTTTTTCCGGTTCCGCATGGAAGCTCGATCCCGCGACCGGCGAATACTACCTGCACCTCTTTGCCGAAAAGCAGCCCGATCTCAACTGGGACAATCCCAAAGTTCGTCATGAAGTCTATGACCTGATGAAGTTCTGGCTCGATAAGGGCGTGGATGGCTTCCGCATGGACGTGATTCCGTTTGTCTCGAAAGATCCGGCATTCCCGGATTTTCCCGCGAACTTCGACGGACACGCCGAGTACATCTACGCCGCCGGCCCACACATGCATGAGTACCTGCAGGAGATGAACCGCGAGGTTCTGTCGAAATACGACATGATGACCGTGGGCGAGGCCTTCGGCGTCAGCCTCCAAGACACGCCTCTTCTCGTCGATGAGCGACGCCACGAACTGAACATGATCTTCAACTTCGACGCCGTCCGGCTCGATCAACAGAGCGGCCGGTGGAGGGATTGGACGCTGCCGGAACTGAAGTCCATCTATACCCAGCAGGATCGCGGCCTCGCTGCCCATAGCTGGAACACCGTTTTTCTTTCCAACCACGACAATCCCCGCATCGTCTCTGCCTTTGGCAATGACTCCGCCGCCTATCGCGTACCCTCGGCCAAGGTGCTGGCGACCATGCTGCTTACGCTGAAGGGGACGCCCTTCGTTTATCAAGGCGACGAGTTGGGAATGACCAACTATCCCTTCAAGAGCATCGAAGACTTCGATGACATCGCGGTCAAGAACGCGTGGAAGGAGCATGTCCTCACGCGGCGAGTGAGCGCCGAAGATTTCCTCGCGAACATGCGCCAGACCAGCCGCGACAACGCCCGAACTCCGATGCAGTGGGACAACTCTCCGAATGCGGGATTCACGACTGCTCGGAAGCCTTGGCTCGCGGTGAATTCCAACTATCCTGAAGTCAATGCCAGGCAGGCAGGGGAGGATCCCAACTCGATCTATCACTACTATCGGCGGCTGATCGATCTGCGCAGAAAAACACCGGCCCTGGTCTACGGCGATTACAAAGACGTTGATCCGGCGAATGGGAAAATTTTTGCTTATACGCGGACTCTGGGCAAAGACACCTACCTGGTCGTCCTGAACTTTTCCAGTGATGCCATCTCCTATTCACTTCCGGCTGGTCTGAAGGCAGGCCGATTGGAGACCTCGAACTTGGGCGGGTCGGAAGAGAATACAAACACGTTGCACCTGAAGGCGTGGGACGGCAGAGTCTACAAACTTGCGGTCTCCCCGTCCGGGGCCGGCAGCAACTGACTGCCGAACCAAGGCGGCATTACGCCATGTTTCCCGATTGCCAGCGCTTGGCCGAAAACCACCACCCCTGGTGGAACCGGGCCACCGGAGCCTCGCAAATCGCCGTATCGCCACGGCGTCGCGCCACCCTTAATTTACTAAAAATAAAGTAGTTACAGCAAGTTTCGATGGGCACCCGACATTGGCACTCGGCCTGCATTCTTTCAGGTAGACGTTTGTGTCCCGAGCAAGGTGGAGGTATCTATGAAACTGAAATTCAGATTAATAGCAGCACTCTTAGGATTGATGATCGCGATTCCAGGCGCCGTCTTCGCGCAGAGCGCGGACGACCAGATGCCGGATCAAGACGCGAAGCCGTCGGCTGGCATTCGAGCGCCGATGCAAGGTCCGAACGATCAAGGTTCCATGGAGCAAGATTCGAATGACCAGGGTTCGATGAATCAGGGGCCGACGCAACCGGGCTCCAACGACTCCGGCGACCAAAGTTATAACACTCCGGCTCCGGAGGAAAAAAACGGCATCGCGCGGGTCAGTCTAATTCACGGCGATGTATCCACGCAGCGTGGCGATAACGGCAGCTGGTCGGCGGCGGCGCTGAATGCTCCCGTGCTCGCGGGCGACCGCGTTTCTACCGGCGACAAAGCGCGCACTGAACTTCAACTCGACTATGCCAACATGCTTCGTCTTGCTGAACATTCGCAGGCGAACATCAACACCCTCACGCGCTCGCAAATCCAGATTCAAATGGGACGCGGCATGGCGAACTACACCGTCCTGAAAAACAGCGATGCGGATGCGGAAATCGACACGCCCAACGTTGCGATTCGCACCAATCGCGCCGAATCGAGCTTCCGAATTCTGGTGAGTGCCGACGATCACACCGAAGTGCTGGTGCGCAGCGGCGAAGTGGAAATTACGACTCCGCAGGGCGGCACCCGCGTGACGCACGGGCAGTTCATTACGATTCAGGGCGCGGGCGATCAGGCGCAATACAAGATTGGCGAAGCTCCGGCCCGCGATGATTGGGATCAGTGGAATACCGATCGCGACAACGTGATCCGCAACTCGGTATCGCGCCGGAACACGAACGACTACTACGTTGGAACCGAAGACCTCGACGCGCACGGCACCTGGTCGGAAGTTCCGGATTACGGGCGAGTGTGGCGGCCAACGGTGACGGACCCTGATTGGGCGCCGTATCGCGATGGACGCTGGGTGTATGAGCCTTATTGGGGCTGGACCTGGGTTTCGTATGATTCGTGGGGCTGGGCGCCGTATCACTACGGCCGCTGGATGATGATTGACGGCGGTTGGGGATGGTGGCCGGGTCCGGCGTACGGGTATCCGTACTATCGTCCGATCTGGGCGCCGGCTTATGTTTCGTTCTTCGGGTGGGGCGGTGGCTTTGGATATGGCTTTGGTGGCGGCTGGGGCTCGGTCGGCTGGCTTCCCCTGGGGCCGTGTGACCGTTTCCATCCATGGTGGGGCGGCTATGGCGGACGCTTCGGGCAAAGGGACCTTCGTGGATGGAACCACGGCGGGTTCGCTGCGCTGCACGGCGGCAACCGGTTCTCGAACGTGAACCTGGCGCTGCATGACCAGCACTTCCGCGGCGGGACGACGGTTTCGGGCAACGAGTTCGGCCGAGGCGGTATGCGCGGCCGCGCGATCAGTCACGCGCAGTTCCAGAATGCGCGTTTCACCGGGGGCAGATTGCCCATGACGCCGAGTCGCGAAAGCTTCTCGGCCAGCGGACGCCCGGCGGCTGCTTCGACGACTCGGAACGTGTCGCAGAACCAGCACTTCTTCTCGTCGCGCGGCAATCCGGCAAGCGGATCGAATGGCCGGTCGTTTGGAAACGGCCGCGAAGTTGGGCGATCCGGCAACGGCGGATTGAACAGAGGATCGAACAACACTTCGAACAACGGGGCCGGATCGCGCTCCACCGGCCTGAACAATTCTCCTTCACGTCAGGAAACGCGAGGCAATTCGAATTGGGGTTCGGCGGCCAGGCCCGGCAACTCGGGTAGTTCGCCAAGCGCTCGCGGAAATGGCAGCAGCAACGGTGGCGGCTGGCAAAAGTTTTCGCCGATGTCTCCGCGTGCGTCGTCCGGACCCGCCAGACCGGAGGCGATGGGCCGCGGCGAAGACCGCAGTTCGTACGGCTCCGCTTCCCGCAACTCGGGCCCACAGAGCCGCGGATACAGCCCAGAAAGTCGGGGCTATAGCGGATATTCACGTCCGCCACTCAATATGAGGCAGCCCATTGCGACTCCGCGCTCTTACGGCGGCGGCCCTTATGGCGGCAATCGCGGCGGCTACAGCGGACGCCCGGCCCCGAGTTATGGCGGCGGTGCACGGTCAGCTCCGAGCTACGGTGGTGGCGGACGGTCAGCTCCCGGCTACAGCGGTGTCCGTTCGGCGCCGAGCGGGGGAGCCCCTCACGGCGGCGGTGGATCGTCGCACGGTGGTGGATCCCCACATGGTGGCGGCGGATCGTCGCACGGTGGCGGTGGCGGTGGCGGCAGACATGGGCGGTAATACTGCGCTGGATTTCTTCCCAGCGTAGCAACATAGCAACACTCTACCCCAGCAGTGAGACGCGCCAAGCGCGCGCTCACTGCTTTTTTCCCGCTCAAGTTTGTGGAGCGACGGGCGCCCCCGCCCGTCAAGCCGAGCGCAGCTCGGCAGCGTTGCCCAGTGAAACTTCAGGGTTAAGCGAACACTCTCTTATGTCCAAGGGTCCAGCAACACGTCAGTACAAAGCTGGGGTTCAAATCGCAGAACTAGACAGGGCGGCCGAGCTGGAAAGACAAACTAGAACTGCGGACGCTCCGTCGCGAGCGAAGCGTCCGCGCGGTTTCACCCCAAGCTCAATTCGCCGGTACTTTGACTTTCAGCACTTGTCCCGCCCCAATCGGAGGCGGACCGAACCCGAGATTCGACACATACAGGTTTCCATCCGGTCCGAATGTCATGGCGGTGGGCAGCGACAAGCCGGTCGCAATCTCCTTGTATCTGTTCTTGCCATCGACTCGCAGGATCTTTCCCGTTCCCGGCGTCGGGAACGGGTTCCCGGTCGTGTTCTCCAGTACATAGAGTCGGCCGCTCGCGTCGAAGGCAAGTCCCAGAATGTCGCTCAAATTAATGTAGACGGTGGTGATCTCTCCCCCGGGTGTAATCTTCATGATTTTCGATGAACCATCCTTGATGGGAAATGTGTCCAGGTTCCCAACGAGGAAGTCCTGGCCGTCGAAAGCAAGGGCGGTGGGCACGATGTGGCCCTCGATACTCGAGATATCCAAGATCCTGCTAATTCGTCCGCGTGTTGAGATGGCATCAAGTTCCCCGTGATTCGGCTCGATCGCGTAGAAAACGCCATTGACCACGATCATGCTGTACCACGTGCCATCGGGTTCGAAGTCGTCGGGTTGGGGATTGGCGACCGGGTGGCTCTTCTGGAATGACGACAGATTGGCAACCAAGGTCGTGCTGCCATCTTGGTTCACGCGAAGCACATCGTTGTGCGTGCCGGCAAGTCCATGGGAGCAACCCGCCCCGGACAAAATCGCGTACAGCGTGTTGCCTATGAACGCCACGTCGGCAACGCCGCTTACCAAGCTGCCCTGGCCGGCCGAGGTCTGGTCCGAGGGCAGGTTATTGGCGACGGTGGTCACGGTTCCGTCAGGAGTCACCTTTGAGATCCGTGCGGTAAACCCGCCGGTGTAGGGACCGATGGGAGCAACTACCTGTTTGCACGCTCCGACGCTGGACAAAGTTCCCCCCGCGCCACCCTCCGCAACATAGAGATTGCCGTCCGGACCGAACTTCAGACCGCGGGGATTGTTGAAGCCCGTGGCGAAAACCGACACGTTGGACGACGTTTGTGCCAGCGCCGCGAACGCAGCGAGCACGACCATTCCCAGAGTTACTAATTTGAAAGTCTTCATACAAGTGTCCTTTCGAGCTCGATGAGCTTTTCCTGGCAATTCCTGCCAGGGTTTTGACTGCCATTGCCCTCCGGCAATATCGACAGACAATTTACTGAGACGCACTGTGAGTGACGGCGTGCCCCGCGTTGAAAATTCAGGAATTCAGCGGTGAGCGCCTCATGACGCACTTCTTTCTGAACTTGTGCTTGCAGGACCCCAATACGGCTTCGAACGCCAGAGCCTTAGGAGGCGAAAGTTAGATTCGCTAGGTAGAGGCTCCCCACGATGTGCGTGCAACACTGCTCCCAAAAGGAGCCCTTGTCAATGCGCATTAATTTGCACATGGCGCCTTGCCGATTGCCCCAATCGGTGTTGAAGTCGGATAGTTGGAGAAAAAACCCCATTTCACTAACAACCGAGCGGTCGGTCATTAGTGTAATTGATTCCATGACAATGTCTGCTCCTGTACCCGAGTAGACATCAATCATCG
>CZLA01000094.1_pt4 | contig 43597 bp, 31 predicted proteins | sample 1122381 | NCBI WGS metagenome assembly CZLA01 (sample SAMEA3539301, study PRJEB10725) | soil metagenome | biome: tundra; feature: field; material: soil | place: USA | collected 2010-05 | depth 0.15 m
TCCTTGATGGTTCCCTTCATATCGTGGAAACTGCCCTTGATCTTATCTTTCGCACTGGTTTTCATATTTCTCCTTCGCCCCCGTAAAGCGCGGATTGCGGCTCCTCTGAGCCTCGTCGAGGGCTGCCACTTTTGTAATCCCGTGGCCTTCTGAGGTCTGAGCAGAATTGACCACCTCTGGAATGGGTCCTCGTCTGCAACCCGGAACAGACAGAGGTTAGATTTGTCGGGTCAACTTGTCGGCAATACAAAGTGTGCATTATTGCTCAGCCTCTTGACTCCTGATTAGCTAACGTCGGAATCGACCTGGTGCGCCGGCATCTCTAGCGGGAATTGCGTGTGACTGTACCCACAGCACGAGGCAAGAGATGCGGCGCAGAGGCAACAGAAACGAGGTTGTCCCATGAAGAAAGTAATGTTCGTACTTGCGATGTTGGGTCTCGGCACGTTGTGCTGGGCAGGATCGGCGCGGGAAGATGCCACCGAACGGCTGGGCAACGCCACCACAGTGTTACACGAAATCATGGGGATGCCGGACAAGGGAGTGCCGGAAGAAGTGTTGGAGCACGCAAAGTGCGTGGCCGTTATCCCACACATGGTCAAAGGCGGCTTGATCTTCGGAGCTAAAGGAGGCAAAGGCGTAGCTACCTGCCGCACCGCGAATGGCTGGAGTGCGCCGGCGTTTATCACGATTTCGGGCGGAAGCTGGGGGCTGCAGATCGGAGTGGAAGCGGTGGACGTGGTGTTGATCATTCAGAATGAAAAAGGGATGCAAAAGCTGCTCGAAAGTAATTTCCACGTTGGAGCGGACGCTTCCGCGGCCGCAGGGCCAGTTGGACGGCATGCCGAGGCCGGTACGGATTGGAAGATGGACACGGAAATCCTGACCTACTCCCGCGCCAAGGGTGTGTTCGCGGGGCTCACCTTGGAAGGTGCGTCGATCCGCCAGGACAGTGACTCCCGACACGCGATGTATGGACACAAGGTCACTACGCGGGCTTTGCTGTTGGGCAAAGTATCGGCTCCAGCCGCAGCTCAGCCCTTCCTTGCGGAAGTTCGCGGAGCAAAAGGCCAAGCCGTAGCCGAAGGCAAAGCTGAAACAAAAGCCAAAGCCAAAGACAAGAAGTAGGGCTAGCAGAACTGGGCTGCCGCTGTTTGTCATTCCGCCGACTCTGTATGTTCGGATGGCGGCAGAGCTCATCGTCTATACGCTTGTTCTGTTCGCGCGGAGCAGTTGTCTCGAGGACATGGGATGAGATTCACATTCGGGTGCCCGCGAATGAGCACAGGAGGTCGACATGCTCTGGACAGTTCTTTGTTGTAAAACCAAGAAACTTTTCTACTGCCTTCGAGCTGCATAATCGAGCACCGTTCATCCACCGCAAAGCGCAGTAAGCGTGCGCATGTCGTCGAGGTCTTCCAAATGGCTCACCAGTTCGACGACCCTGTTGGCCCGGGCGATGGGCCATTGCGCGAAATCGGCACAGCCATGAAACTTCTCTGCAACTTCGTCGTAACTCATCGGATTGGCCGGACTGCCTTTGCCAAAGTCGGCGCGCCCCGCGAGCACGCGTCCGTCTTTCAGGTGAATTTTTAGGATCGTCGTCATCTTGTCATATCCCGCCTTCTCGGCTTCGGGATCGGTGTAGAAGCGGACGCGCTCGATCATCTGCTGCACGTCGGGCCGGTTGACTACGGCGTCGGTGAATTCGCCGAGTCCGGCCTTGCCCTCGAGCAGCAGGATGGCGATGCAGAACTCCATGCTGAACTTGGCTTGCAGGTTGTTCTTCGGGCGATGGTGAATCAGGGTGTTGAGCATGTTGTGATTCGTACCCACTTCAACCGTCTCGACGTCGGCAGCCTTGATCTTCTCAGTTTGGATAAGCCGCTGCATCTCGGTCATGCCGGGATGCGTCAGTGAACCACAGGGGTAGGGTTTGATGGAGACGCCTGGGTTGGCGATCGTCCAAGGCTGGCCGAGCTTGTGGAAGATGGCAGCGGGATCGTAGCTGCCGCCAAAAGCATGGAAGAAGCCGCGGTCAGCTTCCAGTATCTGCTCGGCGCCGCTCCAGCCGAGAGCCGCCAGGTCAGTGGCAAAGACTCCGACCTCAGCCGCATGCCCGGCATGGAATGATTTCATCATGGTTCCGAAGTTCTCACGCAGGCCGCTGCTCTGGCTCGCTGCAATTCCAAAGGCGCGCGAGATCTGAGGTTCATCGAAGCCGCGAAGTTTGGCGCAGGCCGTCGTGCCGCCAAACACTCCGCAGGTTCCGGTGGAATGAAAGCCATCCTCGTAGTGGCGGGGCGAGATCGCTTCTGCGATTTTGCATTCGACCTCCACGCCCAGGTGATAGGCGACCAGAAAATCCCTGGCGCTGGTGGCGGCGGTTTCGGTTAAAGCCAATGCCGCAGGGAGCACGGGCGCCGTGGGATGAACCAGCAGCCCGTACGTGCGGTCCTTGCCGACCGCCAACTGGGTGTCATCAAAATCCTCGACGTGGATCGCCAAGCCATTGGCAAAGGCCGCAAAGCGCGGCGGCAGCTTGGTTTTGGTCCCCATCACCGTGGCGCCGCGGTCCGGAAGGCCGAGGCTGGCCATATACTCCCGGAACAGCTTTCCGTTCTGGGCTCGGGACCCGGCCAGGGCTAAGCCCAAACCGTCCAGAATAGACTTCTTGCCGAGATCAATCACATCCGCCGGCAGATCGGTGAACTTTGTGTTCCGCACAAACTCGACAACGTATTTCGTCAGCCCTGGGGTCTGCGGGAATGGAATCGGAACGCAGGGCGGATTCTCGCTTGCGCCGAGCGTGGCAGGAGACAATCCGACGGTCGTTATGACCACGCCCAAGCTGGCGGAAGACCGCAAGAAATCTCGTCTCTGCATGTCAGCGAATATCCCCTTTTTCTTCCGGAGTGATGACGATGGCGCGATAACCTGAGACAGAACAAACAGGGTCGAGGGCGGCCTACCGCAGCCCCGGAAACCTCGGCCCCGTTCTTCAGTTGTTGTAGGGCGCTGCCGTTCCTACTTCTTTCCCACAGCAATCACGGCAAACGAATTCGGCAACGGCTGAGGCCGCCCTCGCGGATTTTCCGGACTCGGCTTCGGTGCCGGACCGAGGTCGGCGGTCACAGTCAGGAACTGGCCGGTGCTGGCGTCAAACCCGATGGTCCGTGCGCCCTTCTTGGTCGTAACGTTCTCCAGCAGAACATATTTTCCGTCGCGTTTGCCGACGAAGCTCATGTTGCCTTCGCCATTCGAAGTGACCGCGACTTTCGCCTTGGGATCGAAGGCCAAGCCGTCACTGCCGTCACCGGTGGGAATCGTCGCGATCAGCTTGCCGGTCTTCGCATCCACAATCGCCATGAGTTTATTGCCGCAGGCGGCAAACAGCGTACCCTCGTCCTGATCCATATCCAGACCGCTGGGCTCGTCGCAGCCGGCCATCGGCCACTCGGCGACAACTCTGTTCGCATTAGTGTCGACGACTGCGAGGGTATTCTTGTCCTCAATGTTGATGTACATGCGGCCTTTTCCATCGGGCACCGGGGTTTCTGGCTTGCCGCTGAGGGAGATGGTCGCCACAACTTTGCGCGATTTCGGGTCGATCACGGAAGCGCTCTTGCCGTGGCCATTCATCGTGAAAATATTTCCCGATGCCGGATCGTAGACGATGGCGTCCGGCCCTTCGCCGGTCTTGATTTTTTCCGACACTTTTAGTGTCTTCAGATCAAACACGCTCGACATGTTCTCGCGGCCGTTGCTGGTAAAACCGATGCCAAGAGCGGTCACGACGGCTACACCATGGGCGCCGGGCGTATCCGGAATTTCGCCCGCCAGTTTGCCGGATTCCAGATCAACCACCATGAATCGGGTGGCGCGGGCGATGTAAGCGCGGCGCGCTCCAGCATCAACGAAGACGTAGTCCCACCCACCGTCTCCCCCAAGCAGCATGGTGCGGACGACACCGTAGCCAGGTGCGGTTTGGGCCGCTGCAGGCGCAGCCGCGAAAACGCAGGCGCTGAGGACAACGACAAAAAGGGCTAGGCACAGAATCAAGTTAGCGAATCTAGTTTTCATAAATCCTCCTGAAATACCAGCGGGTGTCTTCGCCCTCTGGTTTCGTAAAAGTACTATTGACCATTCTGCGAACCAGTCGCAGGGGTGCTTTCTTCCCAGCCACCGGTTACGAAGAAGTGGACGGCCGGGGTGATGATGAGCGAAAGCACCATCGAAATCACAACTCCCCCGATCACTGCAATTGCCAGGGGTTGTAACATTTGCGAACCAGCGCCGATCGCAAAGGATAACGGTAGCATCCCGGCAAGCGTTGCCAGTGCTGTCATGACGATCGGGCGCAGTCTTCTGCGGCTGGACTGCAATATCGCTTGTTCCGCCGAAAAGCCGAGATCTCGAAATTTCTGATCGGCATCAAGCAAAAGGATCCCATTCTTGGCCACAATGCCGATTACCATGATCATCCCCATGAAGGAGGAAATATTGAACGTCGTTCGGGTAATCAGAAGAGCAAGGATGACACCCGAAGTGGACAGCAGTGCCGACGACAGGATAGCGAGGGGAGCGGCGAAGGTTCCGAACTCGAAGAGCAGCACGCAGAAGACCAGCACGATGGCAAGCACGAGCACGGTGACAAGGTCACGGAAGGAGCGCTGCTGTTCTTTGTAGGTGCCGCCGTACTCGACGCGAATGGACGGCGGCAGGTGTAAATCCGCGATGGCGCTTTGGACTTTCGCGATAGCGGTTCCGAGATCGGTGCCCTCCAGGCGGGCAGACACCGTGACTTGCCGCTGCAGGTTATCGCGGCGGATTTCGGTCTGTCCGGGGATGGAGGTGACGCTGGCGAGGGCGCCGAGCGTGGCGGTTCTTCCGCTACTACTGGTCAGCAGAGTGTCGCGCAGGGCTCCAACGGAAGCGCGGCTGGCGGCGGGGAAACGGACGCGGAGGATGTAGGCGTGATCGTTGCTGACCACGGGAATAGGAGACGGCTCGCCCTCAACCATGGCGGCTGTGGTGGTGGCAATTTCCTCCGGAGTGAACCCAGCGCGAGCGGCGACCGAAGGATTGATCTGAAACATCACGGCCGGACCGCTGATGGTGTTGTCGATGCCGTTCAACACATCGACGACGCCCTTGATCTTAGCGATCGATTCGCCGACCTTGGAGGCCCAATCGGCCAGCAACGCCTGATCCTGCGAGAAAAGCTTGACCTCGATGGGCTGCGGTTCGCCGGTGAGATCGGAGATCATGTCCTGCAAGGTTTGCGTAAATTCCACATCCAGCAAGGGTTCCTGCTGCTTGACTTGGGCGCGCACTTCGGAGATGACCTCATCGATTCCGCGGCTGCGTTTGTTCTTGAGCTTGACCAGGATATCGCCGTAGTTGGCCTCGGTGACGGCGGCCAGGCCTAACTGCATCCCGGTGCGCCGCGAAGTGCTTTCGACTTCTGGAACTTCGCTGAGGACCTGCTCAATGTGGGTCACCACGCGATTGGTTTCGGCGAGCGAACTGCCCGCCGGCATGAGGTAGTCCAGCACGAATGCGCCTTCATCCATTTCGGGAAGCAGGTCCGAACCCAGGAGGCGATAGCCGCCGTAGGAGAGAACGATCAAAGCCAGACTCAGCGCGGCGAGTGTTTTCGGATGCTGCAGAGCGCGGCGCAGCCACTTCTCGTGGAAGTTGATGACTTTGAGGAAGAAACCGCCCACGGAAGCCTCTTCGGCGGCAAGCAGGCGGGTGATGGCTTCTTCTTCGGGCTCGACCCCGGGGCCAGGCGCGGCAGTGTCACTGTACTTGCCATGCCGGATGAGGAATTGACTGAGTGTGGGAGTCCACGTCAGAGCCAGGGCGAGCGAAGTGAACAGCGAGACTGCCATGGTGACGGCGAGCGCGCGGAAGAACGTTCCAGTCACGCCGGCAATCGAGATCAAGGGCAGGAACACGACGACGGGTGTCACGGTGGAGCCGATCAGTGGTTTTGTAATTTCGCCGAGCGCGCTGTGAATGGCTTGCAGGCGCGTCTGCCCAGTGTCGCGATGCAAGACGATGTTCTCGACCACCACGATGGCATCGTCGATGACCAAGCCCACGGCGGCAGCGAGGCCACCGAGGGTCATCAGGTTGAAGCTTTGGCCGAGAAGTTTCAGGGCAATGAAAGTGACGGAAATCGTGACCGGAATTACCAGACCCGCGACAATCGAAGTGCCCCAGTCGCGCAGGAAGACGACGAGAATGATGGAAGCGAGGATCAGCCCGATCAGAATCGCGTCGCGCACGCTCGAGATCGATTGATGGACAATCTCCGACTGGTCATAGAAGGGCTGCATGGTGACGCCGCGGGGAAGGGCTGCGCGAATGCGATCGATTTCGGCGTGGACTTCGTCCGCCACCTGGACGGTGTTGCTCTCCGGCTGGCGGTTGATATTAATGAGGAGGGACGGCTTGCCGTTCGCGGTGACGATGGTGTAGACGGGCTTCACGGCGGGCGTGATGGTGGCCACGTCACCGATGCGCACCGGGATGCCTGTGGCCGTCGTCTTGATGACCACGTCGGCGATCTCTTGGGGAGTTCGCACTTGGCCGTTGATGAGACCGAGGATGAGCTGATGGTTTTCTTCGAGTAGTCCGGGCGAATCAATTAGGTTGGTGCGGCGAACGGATTCGAGAATGTCAGGCACCGTGACGCCCGCCACCAGGAGCTTTGCGGGGTCGGGAATGATGTGAAACTCGGGCTCCTGTCCACCCTGGATAATGACCGTGGAAATGCCGTCGAGACGATTTAAGCGCGGCTTGATTTCGTAGGTTGCCATTTCCCACAGCTTGGTGGGCTCCATCGTAGCGGATGTAAGGCTGTAGCCCAGGATGGGAAAACTGGCGAAGGTCATGCGATGGGCTTCGATTTTCGCGGAGGGCGGGAGTTCGGTCTGCACCCGCGAAAGCGCGGCGTTCACATACTGCAAAGTCTGGAACATGTCGACGTCCCAGCTAAAAAACAGATCGATTTCCGCGGAGCCGCGGCTAGTGATGGAGCGGACGTTTTGCAGACCCGGCACACTATTCACCCCTTCTTCCAGTGGACGGGTGATGGTCACCATCATCTGATCGATGGGCATGACGCCGTTATCGACGGAAATCAGAATGCGCGGGAAATTGGTGGCGGGAAATACGGCGACCGGAATCGTAAAGGCGACAAAGGCGCCGACGAGCGCGAGGGTGGCAATCAGAAAAATCACCGACCGCGAATGACGGGCGAACCAGTACGGAGACTTCCTGCTATTGGAGGCCACTTACGGTTTTTCCTCCTTGCCGAAATCCTTGGCGGAAGGCGCTTCACCGGCTGCGGGTTTGTCACTTCCCTTCTCTGTCTCTTTTTCTTTTGCTGCTTCGACGGAAACCTTGCTGTTATCCGGGAGACCGTACGCGCCAGCGGCGACGACGCTCTGGCCCTGTTTCAACCCATCGAGAATCTGAACGTTCTCATCTTGCCGGATTCCAACCTTGACCGCGGTCTGGTGAGCGTGTTGATCAGAGCCGATGACCATGACCGTCGCAGCACCATCGGTGGCCGTCAGGACCGCCGAGGCGGGGACGATCAAGGCATCCGGCACCGTCTCAGACACCATGGACAAACGCACGCTCGTGCCCGGTTTCAGAGTTTGACCCGGGTTTTTCGCTTGTACCCACACTTCGACGGTAGTGCTGTTGGGATCAAGTGCCGGACTAACCAGAGTTACCGTGCCCTCCGCCGGATTGTCGAGCCCCGGAACCTCGATGGTGGCTTGGTCACCAACCTTGAGCAAGGCAGCGTCTTTTTGCGGGATATGGGCGCGCGCGGTCACTCGCGCAAGGTCCATGACCGTGATCAGCGGCACTCCCGCACTGGGCATCTCTCCCGCGTAAAGGGGCCGATCCGTGACGACGCCGTCAATGGGGCTACGAATTTCCGAATAGCTGTATTGGGCCTGCGCCCCAAGATATTTGCCTTTAGCAGCCGACAACTGTCCCTCGAATCCCTTGGTCTCCTGCTGCTTGACCACGGCGTTGAGGGAATCGAGATGCCTTTTTGCCAGCTCATATTGAGCTCGCGCTTGGGTGAGGCTGACTCCGGATTGATCCAGGTCCTTCCGCGGTAAAGCTCCTTGCTTGAACAGCTCTTGCCGGCTGTCGTAGACCTTCTGTTGCGCGTCGAACATTTCTTTCGCCGACTGGGCGTCAAATGTAGCCTTCTGTATTTCTTCCGGCAAGCCGGCTGCTGTACTAGTGACGTAAGTAGCTTCGGCTTGCTCAAAGGCGCCTTTATTTTCTTCTTTGGCGGCGGCCAGATCCGAGTTCTCCAGAACGGCCAGCAATTGCCCCTTATGGACCTTGCTTCCCCGGTTTACGTAAAACTGTTTTACCGGCGCGCTGATCTTCGGCACGATGGCGGCTTGTTGCAGCGGGAACAACACGGCATCCGCGGTGACAGCGCGTTGAATGTTTGCTTTATGGACGCTCGCCGCGGTAACGGGAACGGCAGCTTCTTCGGTTTTCTCCTTAGAGCAGCCCACGGACAAAGTCGCGATGGCGATGGCAAAGAGAACCAAAATCGCAAGCCGCGGGGAACGCCAAGCCCGGGTACCTTCACGAATCGTCTTCAGGGATAACAGTTTTTCAGTATTCATCGGTTTCAGAACTTTCCAGTAAGGGTCTGAATGTTCGCCAGCGCGACCCGAAACCGTACCTGCCCATCGTCGTAGGCATTGCTGGTAGCGGTCAGTGTAGTCTGCGCATCCACAACTTCCAATACGGTAGCTTCGCCCGACTGGTAGCGCAGGGTGGTCAATCGCAGACTCTCGGATGCCAGTTGGACGGATTGGCTTAGCAGTTCCAATTCGGCGCGCGCGGCCTGACCTTCATTGTAAAAGGAACGCAGCTTTGCCAGCAGCGTGCGCTGGGCCGCGCTCAACTCTACCACTGCCTGCTTCTTCTGCAGATTGGCCTGCTTCACCTTGCTGAAGTTGGCTCCCCAACTCCAGATGGGAAGCTGTAGAGTTGCCGCCGCCGAACTACCGAGGTTGCTGAAATGGTCCGGAGCCGGAGTCCGGGCGGCGAACTGGTTGGCGTCGATTCCATACCAGTAATCCAGTGTGACCGCAGGCAGAACTCCTCCCCAGGCGCTCGTGACTTCTTGGCTGGCCTGCTGGAGCGCGGCTTGCGCGGCACGGAAATCAGGATTGTTCCGCGTGCCCGCTGCGTTGACCTCATCAAACGTCGGCAGCGGTTCAGGAGATCCAAAGTCGTTCATCACGGTGAAGTTCTCGTTAAAGTCCTTGAAAAGCAAAACAGCCAGGTCGAGACGACTTTTGTTCATCCCTAGCTCGGCTTCCCGCAAATCCCGCTGTTGCTGGCGGAACTGGAGTTCGGCTTTGATGACGTCCGAATGTGCCACTTCGCCGCCCTTTTCCAGTTTGTCGCTGATTCCCAGAAATCGTTGTGCTTCCTGATGGGCGCGTTGTGCAGTAGCGTACTTCCGTTGCGCCGCGAGGTAACCGTAATACGCCTGCGACACCGTGACGGCCAGGCCGCGCAAAGCGATTTCGGACTTGGCCCTGGCTACCGCCTGCGCGGCCGAAGCTCGACCGTAGTCGCCGAATGTTTGCAGGGAAAGCGCCTGATGCACATTGCCTTGTGCTATGTATTCGTGAACTCCGTTATTGGCAATAAAAATCGGGTTGTTGGTTCCGTGCGGGGTCGGCTCGGTATATACGGCCTGCATGTTGTAACTCACATTTGGAAGCAGCGCCGCACGGCTTTGCACAAGATCCTGATGGGCGAGGCCAAGCGCCGTGAATGCCGCTCGCGCTTGAGGATTGTTCGCCGTGGCTCGCTGTAGCGCCTCGGAGAAAGTGATGGTCGCCGGCGAAGCGGCGGCGGAGCTTGGGGAAGGGCTTTGCTCCACCGCCGTGATCCGCACGCCCGGGGCGGGTTCGCTCGCTTGGGCGGCTGTGCGCCCAGCCAGCACAAAAAGAAGAGACTGGATCAAGACGATCCCCGCGATCGCGGCTCTTCGCACTCGCGCGTAGCTGGTTCCAGGATTTCGCATACTCCTCAGCATTTGTGTCTTTCAATATCCCGTTACGGTTGGACTCATCGCATACCGCGACCCGGGAGCGATTCAGCCGAGGCAAACATCCGCTGCTGGCTGCTGAAACCCGGAATCACGGACACACATAGAGTTACTCGCGTCAGATTAAAGCGCTCTGAAAAAAGGATAAAATTGTGTTCAGAGTCAGTGCGTACGAAGCGCTGGCTTGGCCAGTTCAATTTCAGGAACATCCAGGAGCGGCAACTCCACTGTGAAGCGACTGCCGTGGCCTTCCTGGCTGGAAACCTTGATTTCCGCGCCATGTGCGGTGCAGATGGCTTTCACAATGGCAAGGCCCAATCCAGCCCCGCCGGAGTTGCGCGAGCGTGCCTTATCCGCCCGGAAGAAGCGCTCGAAGACATGGGGGAGGGCGTGGGCCGATATCCCGGCGCCATTGTCGGAGACCTCGAGGACAGCGGTAGCCCCGTCTCGGCGAACACTGACTTCGACATCGCCACCTTCTTGCGTGTACTTGATGGCATTGGCGACCAGGTTCACGATGACTTGCTGAAGGCGCGATCGATCGCCCTCGACGCAGATATTGGTCGCCACATTGCTGCGAAAAAAGATCGACTTTTCCTCGGCCAATAATCTCATTTGCTCTGCCGTTGACGCCGCCAGATCGCCGAGGTCCAGCCGGGTCTTGTCCATTTTCACCTCACCCGCATCGAGGCGTGAGATGGCCAACAGGCTCTCGACGATATGAGACATGCGGTGGGTCTCTTCCAGGGCGCTGCCAATCTGATCCGTTAGCGAAGGGTTGAGGCGGTGGCTTTGGGCGATGCCCTCAAGCTCCAATTGAAGAATCGTCAATGGTGTCCGCAACTCGTGAGAAGCGTCAGCAGAAAAGCGGTTGATGTGCTGGAAGGCCTGATCCAGGCGTTCGATCATGCGATTCAGGGAAACAGAAAGTCTTTCGAGCTCATCCCCGGTTCGGATGACGGGCAATCGCTCGCTGAGGTGGGTGGAGGTAATTCCCTCCGCCCTTTTCGTGATCTCGTCCACAGGCTGCAGCGATCGCCTCATCAGCCAGTAACCGCTCACCACGGCCAGCGAAATGATGAAGGGCATGTAGACGGCAAACGTCAGCAGCAACCCGTGGAGCACGACTTCTATCTGGTGATACGGCACTCCACTTTCGACAACGAACCTACTTCCATCCGGCGCCGTGAATTGCAGGGTGTCGATCAGTAACTGACGTCCTTCACCGAAACGTATCTTTCGCTGACGATTCGTTTCTTCTCCATTGGGCAATGGAACCTGAGACGGGTCGAAGGCGCCGTCCTTCGGCGCACCGGAAATGTACAGGACTCCAACACCTTCCTGAATCACGCGAATAAAGTGGCTGTTGACCTCGGGCGCATAAGCCTCGTCGATTTCAGTTTCCAGCCAGGTTGTGCGTTTGAAAGGATGTTGTGTAAGCAACTGGGTACCGATCGTCCGGCACTCCGAGCCCAGCGTCCTTTCAAGATTCCAGTTGAGGTAGCGCTCCAATCCGAGGTAGACCGATACGCCAAAAACCAACAACGCGCCCGCGAGGAGCCCCGCATACCAGGCCGTGATGCGGAAACGGAGCGATCGAGTATTCACGAATGCGCTCCATTACTGATGCTATAGCCAACGCCACGAACAGTACGAATCAACTTCTGGTCATAGGGGTCGTCTACTTTGCTTCGAAGGTGCCGCACATAAACGTCCACGATGTTGGTGATGCCGTCGAAGCTCTGATCCCACACATGTTCGATGATCATGGTTCGCGACAAAACCCTGCCGGCGTTCGACATCAGGTATTCGAGCAAGGAGTATTCTTTCGAGGTCAGATCGATCCTTTTGCCGGCACGCTTCACTTGCTGAGAGAGACGGTCGAGTTCCAAATCTCCCACGCGAACCACGCTGCTGCGGCTGACGGGGCCACGCCGGAGTAGCGCCTTGACACGAACCAGTAGTTCCGCAAAGGCGAAGGGCTTAGTGAGGTAGTCGTCCGCGCCTGCCTCAAAATTACCCACCTTGTCGGCGACCGCGTCGCGGGCCGTCAGAATCAATACTGGAACATTGACATTCTGACTCCGAAGACGGCGAAGAACCTGGGTGCCGTCCATTTTCGGCAACATCAAGTCGAGGATCACGAGGTCATAGCTGTATGTGGTCGCGAGTTCGAGTCCGGCTTGGCCGTCCGCGATCACGTCGACCGCGAAGCGCTCGGCCATTAACCCGCGCGCGACAAAGCTCGAGACCTTCGTTTCGTCTTCGACCAGCAAGATGCGCATTGATTCTCCCGCAACATAGTATATTGCGGTTTCAAGATGAAGCCTAAACAAAGCCAGGATGAAAAGTCATTCAGAATCGACATACTTCTAACTCGCGGGCGCCAAGTATTGAGACTGTTGCGGCGGCTTCAGAAGTTCAGTCTGACCCTGACCAACTCCAGTCTGAACAAAGTTTCATTTGGCCTTCATTGGGCGTTAATGTTGCCAGCCGACCATCGGTGGCCACCATGCTGAAGAGATATTTTGCCGCGCTACTGTTCTTGATCTTTGCCTGCGCTCTGGCCACCGCCCAAACAACGGCGCCGGACCATTGGATCGCGATTCGAGCCGGCCGACTTTTTGACACGAAGTCCGAGAAGCTGGCGAACAACCAGGTTGTGCTGATCCACGGAGACCGCATCACCGAGGTGGGCCCGGCCGAACGAGTGAAGGTGCCCGCGGGCGCCGAGGTTGTCGACCTGAGTCACGCCACCGTGCTTCCAGGCTTGATCGACGCGCACACACACGTTTTCGGAAACGGGCCGGACTTGGAAGCGCAACTCCTGCGCGATTCCTACCAGTACCGCACCTTGACTGCACTGGCGAACGCGCAAAAAGACATGATGGCAGGCTTCACGACGCTTCGCGATCTCAAGACGCTGGGCGCCATGTACAGCGACGTGGATCTGCGCAACGCCATCGACCGCGGCATCGTGCCGGGTCCTCGAATGCAGGTTTCTACCCGCGGCATTCAGGCGACGGGTGGCTTCATCATGAACGGCTACTCGGACGAGGTGCCGCTTCCGAGGGCGCTGCAGGTGGTGGATTCTCCCTGGGCGGCGCGCGAGGCCGTGCGCGATCAGATTACCCATGGGGCAGACTGGATCAAGTTGTATGCGGCGTACCAGTTTCATTTCACCGCTGACGGGAAAATGGTTGTCCCGCCGACCTTCACTGCCGAAGAAGTAAATGCGATCGTGGACGAGGCTCATAGAAGAGGACACAAAGTTTCCTGTCACGCCTTTGGTGGCGAGGGACTGCACAACTGCATCAATGCGGGTGTGGAGTCGATCGAACACGGCGTGGATCTTGATGACGGCGAGATCAAGATGATGATTCAGAAAGGCATCTACCTGGTGCCGACTCTGTATCATTACCAACTTGATCGCGAAGAGAACGAGAAGAAATACGGTGGACACAGCGTTGCGGAAGTCTCGGAACTCAGCTTCCCCAAAGCCGTGGCGCAAGGGGTAAAGATTGCGTTCGGTTCCGGGGCAGGGCCGTTTCCCCATGGAACTCAAACCAAGGAATTTGGATACATGGTGAAGTTCGGCATGACTCCGGTGCAGGCGATACTTGCCGCAACCACCGGAGCTGCGCAACTCATGGGATGGCAGGATCGTGTAGGCTCCCTCGAAGCGGGTAAGTTTGCCGATGTCATCGCCGTAACCGGAGATCCGACCACCGACATCACTGAACTTGAGCGGGTGAGGTTCGTGATGAAAGGTGGACAGGTATACAAAAACGAGCTGAAGTAAGCCGATTCGAGGGACCTTGAAGAATTACAAAATAGCAGTCATCGAAGGAGACGGCATTGGGCGCGAAGTGGTCCCCGAGGGGATTCGCGTGCTCGAGGCGGTAGCGCGTCATTTTGACTTCTCTTTGTCGTGGCAGCACTTTAATTGGAGCTGCGAGACTTATCTCAGTACCGGGCGCATGATGCCTGAGGACGGACTGGAACAGTTGCGCCCGTTTGATGCGATCTTCCTTGGGGCGGTGGGCTATCCCGGCGTGCCTGATCACGCCTCGCTCTGGGGTTTGCTGATTCCCATCCGCCGGGCGTTCAAGCAGTACGTAAATCTCCGGCCGATTCGGCTGCTGGAGGGAATCGAGAGTCCACTCCGCAATTGCGAAGCGGGTGATATCGACTTCTGCATCGTCCGGGAGAACAACGAAGGCGAGTACTCCGAAGTGGGCGGCCGACTGCATAAGAACACGGATCTCGAAATGGCGATTCAGGAGACAGTGTTCACGCGGCAAGGATGCGACCGGATCATGACCTACGCCTTCGAATTAGCTCAGGCCCGCAAGAGTCATGTCACTTCAGCGACAAAATCGAATGGCATTGTCTTCACCATGCCTTTCTGGGATGAACGTTTCGCCGCGATTTCAAAGAAGTATCCGCTCGTCAAAGCCGACCAATACCACATTGATATTTTGAGCGCGCACTTCGTAAGCCGTCCTGACCGGTTTGATGTGGTGGTCGGATCGAATCTTTTTGGAGACATTCTGTCCGATCTCGGCGCAGCCGTCGTGGGATCGATGGGGCTTGCTCCTTCAGCAAATCTAAACCCTGAGCGGGAGTTCCCTTCAATGTTCGAGCCGGTACACGGTTCAGCTCCTGATATTGCCGGGAAAAAAATTGCCAACCCGGTCGCGCAAATCTGGTCGGGGGCGATGATGCTTGACCACCTGGGCGAGAAGAAAGCCGCACGCGCAGTCGAAGAGGCCATCTTCAGAGTGCTCTCCCGTCGCGATCCCCGCACTCCGGACATCGGGGGGAAGGCTGGCACCGAGGATATGGGAAAGGCCATCGCCGCGGAGATTGCCTCAGCGCCGGCACGATCCTGATACTGGATTTGACACGTATCGGTTGAGTTGGATTGAGCCCTCCCCCTACTGATTACGACGTACCAAAAGACGGACGCTCTGCCAAAGAACGACAGAGCGTCCGCTCCTACGTGGCTAGTGCGACGACCTTGCTACAAGCCCAAAACCACCTTAGGGCAGCACGTTGTAAACACGTATTTCAGCAGCCTGCTTCTCGTGATGCGGAACCGCGAGGTAAAAGCGATTCAATTCCGGAACGAGAATTGCCGTTTTAGCTCGAAACGAGGTCGGAATGTGCCCGATCTGCTCGTAATGGTCCGCGTCACTCTGCTGGAACACGTCGGTAAATAGCGTCCCCGCAAAGTAGATGCGCTTGCGCTGTCCGTCGTAAGCCATGTCATCGACCATGGCCGCAGCCGGCATACTGGCCACAACCTTGCCGGAATCCGAGTTCACAACAATCAGTTTCCCGGGATCGCGAGGGCCGACAAAGAGCCGGTGACCGTCCTCATCGAAGGCTATCGCGGTGGGCTTTTTGCCCTCTTGCGCAATTGACCAAGTCGCAAGCAAGGTGTGCTTGTTGCGGTCAAACACCTCGATGGAGTTGTTACCCCGGATAACGACGAAGATGCGCGGTCCCGACTTTTCTATGGCCATGCCTTCCACGTCATTGGAGTCAACCTTGATTTCGCCCACAGTCTTGGCGGTGGTGGTATCAACGAGGCTGATGTAGGCGTTGGGGAGTTTGGCATCCTTGCCACCGTTCACGACATACAGGTACTTGGTCGAAGGATCATAAGCGCTGGCATCCGCGCCCTCCTTCAGCTTTATGCTTCCGACCGGCTTGTAGGAGTCCGTTTCGTAGATCTTGACTTCACCCAAGTCTCCATCGACCACGAAAAGCTTCTTCAAATCGGCCCGATAAAGCAGCGAATGCGGTGCCTTAAGATCGCTAATGGTTTGGATCAGCTTGGCGGTCTTGAGATCAAAGACGAGGACTTTCGAGTTTTCTTCGGCGGTGGAGAACAGACGGTTCCCCGCAACATCCGCAGTAAAGTGGTCGAAATCGCCATCTTTGAGCTCTGGCAGTGGCGTCGTTTGCAAAAGTTCCAGCGAAGGTTTTTGTTGAGCCCAGACGCCGGTTACTAGCGCGAAGAACAAAGCAGACAAAATCATTACTCTCGTTTTATTCACTCGTACCTCCAGAATTGAGAAACAAGACCGTCACTAGTCCATGAAACGTGTCACTAACATTAACCAAGATCAAGATGAAGCACGCATGAATCGAACATTAAAAACAATTCGTGCTTTTCATCGCGCAAATTCTAGGCGACCGATGCAGCCACACCGGAAGCCGGGCGCCGCCCGGCACCCACCGCGAGCATCAGCAGCCCCGACGTCACCAGACTCCCTACCAGGTACCACAGCCCGGCGGCGAAGCTATGAGTGCGCCCAACCAAATAGCCCATCACCATAGGTCCGACAAAGCCGCCGAGATTCCCGACTGAATTAATGAGTCCGATCGAGGCAGCCGCGGCCGACTCGCTTAGAAAAAGTGTCGGCAGCGCCCAAAAGCACGGTTGAAAGCCATAAAACGAAGCCCCTACGAGAACGAACAGGCCTATGGATATCGCGGGCCGGGAGCTGTTGACAACAGCGAGCGAAAGGGCCAGTGCACATAGAAAAACAGGGATCGCCGCATGCCACCGGCGCTCGCCAGTCCGATCAGAATGCCAGCCGTTCACTTGCTGCGTAATGAAGGCGGCGATGTACGGCAAGGCGGCGAGCAGGGTCACCTTTAGATCGCTTAGTCCCGAGAGGCGTTTCAGAATCGTGGGCAGCCAGAAGGCGATGCCGTAACTCCCAGTCATGGCGCAGAAATAACAGAGTGTCAGCAGGATTACATCGCGGTTGCGCAGAGCTCCCCAAACACTAAACGAATGACGACGGTTCTTGGTTTGCTTTTCACGCTGCAGTTGTTCGACGATCCAGGACCGCTCATCCGCGGGCAGCCAACGTGCCTGCGCTGGCCAGTCCGTCAGATAGAAGATCGTGATCACACCCAGCACGATGGCCGGGACTCCTTCCAGGATGAACAGCCATCTCCATCCTCTTAGCCCCAGCCACGAGAGGCCGAGTAGCAAACCCGCGATCGGCGAGCCAATCACGTAGGAAAGAGGATTGGCGGCATAGAAGAACGCAACGGCCTTTCCTCGGTCCTCGTATCGGAACCAATGGGTCAGGTACACGATGACCCCGGGCAAAAACCCCGCTTCCGCGGCGCCGACGAAAAAACGCACTAGGTAGAATTGCTGCGCCGTGTGAATGAAGGCCATCAACACGGTGACCATTCCCCAGGAGATCATGATGCGCGCAATCCACCGGCGTGCACTCCATCGTTCCACAATCAATGCGCCGGGGATTTCCAGCAGGAAGTAGCCGAGGAAGAAAATACCTGCCCCCATGCCGACCACACGATCGCTGAATCCCAGGTCCCGGGGCATCTGGAGGGCGGCAGCCCCAATGTTCATTCGATCCAGGAACGCGATGACGTACAGCGCAAAGAGGAACGGCAGCAGACGCCGCGCGATACGATGTCTGGCGCGCTGAGCAACCTCGGAGGTCGAGGAGGACGAATCGATGTTTGCGGCTTCCGGGGAAGCGGTAGTTTGTTCGGCCATAGTTTCTATTTGTGCTCGTTGCGCTGGAACCGATCTTCTTCCGGGGGACTTACAGCCCCGCAGGTTTAGTGCAGAACCAAAGTATTCATCCGCTTGGGTACTTCCCCCACCGGGATACGGGCGACTTCTTTCAGCGTGTGGGCGTCAATTACCGACACCAATCGAAGCGCGGAGTCCGCTACATAGACCCATTTGCTGTCGGGCGTGAACGCAATCCAATCGGGAATCGCGCCAGTCGGTGCGTGACCCATGGGGTGAACCAGGGGTAGTTCGACATGTCCGATCAACTTAAGATCGGGGAGCGAGTATTCGAAAACGGAGTTGGCAAGCGTACTGTCGACCCATAAGGACTTCCCGTCGGGAGCCACGCCGATTCCGTGCGACGGAATTCCTGCTCGTCCCTCTGCAATTCCGAAACCGCCGGGGTGGTCCGGCAGCTTGATTCTTGCCACCTCCGCCCGCTTAGCGAAGTCCACAACGGCGAATCCGTGGACACCGGAGAGTTGGACGAAAATGCGACGGGTCGAGCCGTCGGGATTTGTGTCGAAGACCATCGGCCGCACGGGGCGGTCGAACTGCACTTCCCACACCATTTGCTGGCTCTGGAGATCGACGACAGAGGCAATCTTGCTTTCGATCGAACCACTGACCGCGTATTTGCCATCCGGCGTGACGTACACGTTGTGCACCCCACCATCCACGGGAATGCTCTTTACATTTTTGAGCGAGGTCGTGTCGATCACATCGAGCACGCCCGACTTCGCCCGGATGCCAACCAACACCTGCGATCCATCTTTGGTGATGGCAAGATTGTTCGGCCGAGCGCTGAGAGGTACCTTGCTGAGAATTTCCCCGCTCTTGCGATCCACCACGTCGAGCACGCTCTCCGCTTCATTGCTGATGTAAATCCGCACCCCGTCGGGAGAGAAAACGATTCCATGCGGCAACTCGATGCCATGGATTACTTGCACGACTTTGTTCGTTGCGGGATCAATAACGTCGATAGTGTCGCTGGCGCTGTTCGTAACATAGATCCGGGTTAAAGAGTGCGGCGCCGACTCCGACACAGCATCCGTGCCAACGCCGCGCACCCATTCCGCCATCATCAGCCAGTCGGGATCGTTCTGAGAAGCAAACTGCCTGCCCCCCGAATGAAACGGATCGCCTCCGGCTTCCGGCGCAAGGGGATGGAGCAAGAGCTTGCTGGAAGCGGGATCGCCCGGAACCACCACCTCCAGAGCGCGCTCGAAGTTTCGCTTTGATTGCTCGTCGGTCCAGTCCGTGTTTCCCGGCGACAACGTCTCGAGATGAAAAATCCTGTTCGACAGAATATGGCAACCGTAGCAGCGGGCATGCTCCGGCCGGTTCTTCAGGAAGATGGGCCCGACCTTGGTCCTGAAGAACTCGTAACTGAGCGTGGCCGTCTGCGTGGACCCCGAAGCCGCTGGTTCAGCCGGTAGCGCCGCGGTGCGCAGTTCTTTTGCCCGGGAATACAAGCTGGTCACACTGGCAACGGAGAACACCAGCAGCAGCGTCGCTCTCTTGGTCCGTGTCATCCTGACGCATCCTTGGTCGCACCAAAAAGCTGCAGCGGTTTCTGTTTCATTTGTTCCAATGTTCGAGTCAAGAACCGCTCTGCAGTAAGGGTCGAAGCTCTCGTACGTCCTTCACGTTCTCGAGTGTCAACACGCGCTCGATCAAGCTCGAGCAAGTGGCGGCGCCGAGAACGGGCTCCATCAGCTCGCGCGCCTTTGCGACCACCTCGTCGCGAGTCATCGGATTTTCGGGAGTTCCACGTACATGCTCGACCCGCTCGCTGAGACGCGTCCCATCGTTGAGCGTGACTTCTACGATGGCCACTCGCACCGGTATCAACTTCTCAAGTTCTTCGTCGGGGACGAGCTGCACTTTGGCACGTTCGCGGAGTATCGCCGCGTCCTGCATGCGCGCCTTATCGTGGGCGGCGCGGAAGGAAACCGTCTTGTCGATCAGCATCACCGCGACCAGGTGCTGCAGACAAATGTCCGGCATGTCGCGGTTGTTCACGGTGTAGGCGGCGCTCGTGGCCGCGCGCACCACCACTTGCTTCACTTGATCCGCCTGAAAGGCCTGCCGTTTACGCAGATTTTCCAGTGCGTCCAGCGGCGCCTGAATCGGCCCTCCCGTGGTCCACTTCTTGATCGTCGTCTGCACCACTCCGTAACGCTCGCCGAGTTGCTCGATCATCCCCGCAGGATCGGCTTTGGGATTGTAGGACTCCACAAAATTGTTAGGGCCGGACAAAACATCGTTGACGCCAGTCCAGCCGGAATGAACGACGAGCGCGGCGTTGACGCCGTTGCGTGCCCCCATTCCTCCGAAGACAAACGCCTTCTCGATGTGCTCGGTGTCGCGGCGCCACGAACCAATACCCGCGCCTGCCTGCTGGGCAGCGTAGTCGAACAGCCAGCGCATCTGCTGGGCGGTGAGACTGGCGGCACATCCGGCAGCCGCCGTCGCGCCCATGGTGCCGACTAAAGGATGCGTTTCTTTCATCCCCGGCCCAACCGTCTTCATGGCCCGCATGGCAACGTCATAGCCGAGCGCCACGGCCCGCACGAAATGCGTGCCGCTGATGCCGCACTGCTCGCCCACAGCCAGCGCCGCCGGGACCACCGCGCAGCCCGGATGCGCTCCTCCCGTGGTGAAATCGTCATCGGTTTCATCGGAATGAGCTAGCTGCCCGTTCGCAAGTGCCGCCTCGATCGGCCCGCAGAGAATCTTCGAGGCGACGACCGTGGCAATTTTCTCGCCGCCATAAGAGCGTGCGAACTCGATCGCCAGGCGTCCGGGAGCTAACTCCGATCCCGAAACCATGGCGGCAATCGTGTCGAGGATGTGGTGCTCCGTCTCCCGCACGACATTGTCGGGCAGCGTGCGGTTGCGGGCCTCGGCCATGTAGGCGCTGAGCTTCTCCATGACCGGACTGATGGCTGAGCTGGCATCCGGGGCGGCGGCCCAGGCGAACCGGGGGAATGCCGCGCTCGCGGAGACCCATGCCGCTTGCTCAAGCCAGCCGCGCCGGGTCAAACCCGGAGCACCGATTCCATCTCTTCTATTTTCTTCACGTCGATCTTTTCCACTCACTTATCACCTTTGCGAATCTTCCTAGAAGACGACTTTCACCGCGAATTGAATTTCGCGTGAAGTGGTTGTGGTCCTGGCGACCTGACCCGCCACGGAGTTCAGCGCTCCCGTCCCGTCAAAGATGTCGGTGTTGGTGGGTGTCGAGGGTGGGGCAAAGTTGGAGTGATTCAGAATGTTAAAAATCTCCGCGCGGAACTGCACGTTGAATTTCTCCGAAACCTTCTTAATGTAATTGTTCTTGAAAACGGAGAAGTCCAGCGACGTCACGCCGGGACCGATCAGGATGTTGCGGCCGGCGTTGCCACGAAGATTGAAGCATCTTAGATCACCGGGGGCAAGCGGCCCCCCTAGACTCGGCGGCGCTGGGTCGCAGTTCGCATTCCAAAAGGCTTGGCTAGGAGCGGTGGGGACGGCGAAACAATTGGTCTTGATGTAGGCTCCGGGATGACCAGTCGTGAGAGTCTTGCACCCGGACCCTCCCAACCGGTTTGGGAAAGCCCAATCGTCGCTGCTGAGAGTGTTTTGCGGATCGGACCCAGTTCCCCAACTTGGAGTAAAAGGAATTCCGTCGCTCGCCGTGAAGATGACACCAAGCTCCCATCCACCCAATGCCCACTGTGCCGGCGCGGACAAAGACTTCGGAGTCGGCGCTTCCCATGTGCCGTTGACGACCAGGGTGCGACCAACATTGAAGTCGGAAAGGCCGCGGCTCAATCTCAGGTCAAACCAAGAGAGGCTGGAAATCGAATTTCCGAATGTGTCGCCAGCAACGGACGCTGAACTGGTGTCCATGCTCTTCGCCCAAGTGAAGGTACCTTGTGCCTGAAAACCGTGGCTCATCCTTTTGGCAAGCTGCGCCTCAAGAGCGTTGTAGTAAGAATGGCCCTCGTAAAACATCCCGCGTACTGAACCAAAGGCCGGGTTGATGGGGTTTGGCGGGAGACAGGACGGATCGGTGTCCGGGGGACCGTTGGGGTCGGTAGCGTTGCATACCGGCGAATAGATGTTTCCGAAGACATCAACCTTGGGCCAAAGGTATCCGTTTGGTCCCTTGGTAGGAATGACGAGATTTGCTTCGTCGACGCGGAAGGGCTGATGCACTCCACGCGATCCCACATAGGCAACCATGGCGGCCAAGGTCGGCGTAAGTTGCTGCTGCAGGTTGAGATTCCACTGCATGACGTAATCCCGCTTGGGGCGCTGGACGTAAGTCGAGCGCAAGGTGTTCGCCGGGAATTGCTGGTTTATACCTTTGAAGTTGGGGAAGTTGCCCTGCCCTGGGCTATTGATCGCGGTATAAGAAAAGTAAGGAGCTGCCTGGGTTGTCAGAAGAACGAACTGATACGGCAGCGGTTGGACGTCGAACAACCCGATTCCACCACGGATGGCGGTCTTCCCATTACTCAACGGGTCCCACGCAAAACCAACCCGGGGCTCAAAATTGTGGAGCGTCGGGTTGTTAAAGAAGGGACCGGCCCCTGAGCACTCTCCCGGCACTACCCTGCCGCAAACCGGCAACGGGTCAGACAAGTTGCGGAGATTAGCAATCTTGCCGTTGGTTTCCGTCGGTACCGTCGACATCTCGTAGCGTAGCCCGAGATTCACTGTGAGATTCGGGCGCACGCGCCAGTCGTCCTGAAGATAGGTACCGAACAGGGTCTGGCGCAGGTTACGCGGCGAAAGCGTATTGGCAATTCCGCCTTGAAATTTCTTCGGCAGATTTTGAAGGAACGTGCTCCTCACAAACACCCCAGTGTTCGGGTCGAACTCGCTCAATGACCCGAACTTCCAAATTCCATTGGGATCGGTGTCTGCAAGCACGTTGAGGAACATGCGTTCGACGGCGATGCCGAAGCGGATGGAATGCGTACGTTTGGTGATGAACGCGTCGTCGTAGAGTTGTGCTGAATTCCAGTGATAGAAATAGGTCGGACTACCTCCGATTCCTCCTGTAAAGTCAGTGATCCCGCTGATAAGAACCTGAGGGGCAGCGCGCCCCGCAAAGGCTGTGCCTCCAACTCCAAAGTCAGTCTTGGCGGCGTCGGGATTGATCGCCTTCAAGCTCAGATTGTTGTTCACCGCTTCGTGGTTACCGCCGATACGGAACGAATTCGCAAAGCTGGGCGAGAAGATATGCGTTTCTTCGATGGATACGAATTGTCTCGATGTTAATGTGCTAAATTCGACATTGTTCAACCCGTCGGGAGATGCGTACGGTGTTTTGTCGAACATGTACGAACCGGCGAGACTGTCTTTGTCGGAAAACCTGTGGTCAACGCGAGTCGTGAAAAAATTCTCACTGACTATTTGCTGTGCGGCGAACGTGTAGGATCCCTGGTCGCCATTTCCGAAGACCTCCTGGGGTTTGGGTAGCGGGTAAAACGTGGAAAACTTGGCTGCATTGGGGTCCACGGTGATCTGGGTCGTGTTGCAGGGATTTGGCTGCGGTTGCGGAATCGAGCATAGTGTGCCATTCCACGCGGCCTGTGACGGCACAGTCGTCAGCACGGAGATTCCCTTCGACTGCCGAATTCCTTCATAGTCAGCGAAGAAAAAAGTCCGATTCTTAAAGATCGGTCCGCCAACTGCGCCTCCAAACTGGTTGCGCTTGAAGGGGGGAACCCCTCCCACGTCGAAATAGTTCCTCGTATCGAGTGCGCTATTTCTTAGGAACTCATACCCACTACCGTGAAACTGATTCGTGCCCGATCGCGTAATCGCGTTGACCACTCCGCCCGATGTCTTTCCGTACTCGGCCGAGTAGTTGCTGGTCAGCACCGAAAATTCTTGAATGGCGTCGACGCCGAGGCTGCCTCCCAAGACGCTGCCCGGCGCTCCGTTGGCGTAGTCGTTGAGGCTGACGCCGTCCAAACGATAGTTGTTCTGCTGCGGCCGCGCACCGGAGATGGTCAATTGTTGTCCGAACCCGCGGTTGCCCCGGTCCGTCCCCGCCGAGAAGTCCGGCTGCGTCTGGATCCGATTCACTCCCGGCTGCAACGTTGCCAGATCCGTCCAGCTACGTCCGTTCAACGGAAGCTCGCGTACCGTATTCGCATTGACCACGGCGCTGATATCCGATGTGGTAAGCTGCACGTCGGGGACTTCGCTCTGCACTTCTATCGTCTCTTTCGTTGTGCCCACTCGCATCGTCATGTTCAACGTCACGGTCGCGCCTACGGTCAGTCCGATGCCGGTCCTCACTTCGGTCCTGAATCCCGGAGCTGTAAACTTCAGCTCGTAGCTTGCCGGCAACAAGTTCGGTGCGATGTAGATGCCATCTTCGTTGGTGGTCACACTGCGGTTGATGCCCGTGGCCACGTTCGTGATGGAGACGCTAACGTTGGCTACCACGCCCCCACTGGTATCCACGACCGTTCCGGTAATGGATCCGCCAGCGACTTGGGCCTGAACGTTAACGTGAACCGCGACGCTGTGGATGAGCACCAGAGCAAAAACACTCGCAGCGACCGTATGCAACTTCGAGGGACACTTCATGGTGACCTCTTTCTGTGCGCCACAGATTAACTCACAGTCAAGGAGTCGGAACACATTAATTTCCATTCATGCATTAACTTCTGTTCATCTGTAATCTGCACACTTGGGAGAAAGACGGAGTGCGCTGTCCGCTCGCCCGTCGCTACCGCAGCTACAATTGCGCCGTGGATTTTTTCTGACGGAGTACGCGCGACTAGTAAGAAGTATGATTACGCTTCAATTGAATTGATCGCGAGGTTGGGGTAAGAAGTCCGGTCTAGTTTTCAAGAACGAGGAAACAGTGCTCAAGCGCTACTGGTTAGTCGTAATCGGAACGATAGTCCTAGTCGCGGTCTTCGTCGCCTTTCAATTCAGGGGACAGGACAAGCCGCAGTACTTCACCACTAAGGCTGATCGGGGAGACATTCGCGAGGTCGTGGAAGCCACCGGCAGCATCAATGCCGTCATCACGGTTCAGGTCGGCTCGCAAGATTCGGGGACGATTTCGCATCTCTTTGTGGATTTCAATTCCCGCGTCAAGAAAGGCCAGGTAGTCGCGCAGATCGATCCTGCTCTATTCGAAGGCGCAGTGCTGCAGGCCAAAGGCGACCTCGCCAACGCCAGGGCCAACGTGGCCTCGGCACGAGCCAATCTGGAAAAAGCCAGGGCTGCGGAAGTTCAGACCAAGGCGGACTACGAACGTACGGTTGGCCTGGTCAAAGAATCCGTGATGAGCCAACAGCAACTCGATCTGGCGAAAGCCAATCGCGACTCGGCGGTGGCGGGCGTTGCCGCGGCCGACGCCCAGGTCACGCAAGCCCTCGCCCAAGTACAGCAGAAAGAAGCTGCCCTGACTGTGGCCCAGACGAACCTGGACTACACCACGATCCATGCACCGATCGATGGCACGGTGATCGCCCGGAATGTGGATGTCGGCCAGACTGTGGCCGCGTCGTTACAGGCGCCCACGCTCTTCACCATCGCGCAAGATCTCACCAAGATGCAGGTGTACGCCAGCACCGATGAGTCGGATGTGGGAATGATCAAGACCGGGCAAGTGGTCACCTTCAAAGTAGACGCCTTTCCCCGCGACACGTTTTCCGGACGCGTCTCCCAAATCCGAATGAACGCAACGACGGTGCAGAACGTCGTTACGTACAACACAGTGATTGATTTCGACAACCCGGATTTGAAGCTCTTCCCGGGAATGACTGCGTACATAACGATTCCAGTGGCTACAGCGAGTAACGCCTTGCGCGTTCCGAATGGTGCGCTGCGCTATAAACCCGATCTGAAGGCGGAAGAAATTCGAGCGTTGTTGCAAAAATATGGACTGGATGACAAAGCCAATGCGTTAATTGCCAGCGACAGCTCGGCGGGTGGCGTGGTTGGCAAGCAATCTCGCGCCCATGCGCCCGGCCAAGAAGGTGGCGGGAACGATACCGCGCAAGGCCGAACACCGCGTCTTGATGTCGCGCTGCTTTGGAAGTTGCATCCGGACAACACACTTGAGCCAGTCAGAATTCGCACCGGCATCACCGACCACACCGTTACAGAGGCAGCGGAGATCCTCAAAGGCGAGTTGAAGATGGGCGACGAACTGGTCACAGGTTCGATGACCGCCAGCAAGACATCGGGCCCGGGTATGGGTACGCAACGCCGGTAGTCGGGGGAGTGAATTACGGGAAGCGAAACGATTCGACATGGCCACACCCTCACAGTCCGATGCAAGTCTCACGGGAACGAAGGATCACGAAACGATAATTTTGGCCGAGGAGATTCATAAGTACTACGAGCTCGGAGAAACGCGTGTGCACGCCTTGCGCGGCGCGACCGTCAAAATCGCGCGCGGGGAATTCGTCACCATCATGGGCGCCAGCGGCAGCGGTAAATCGACGTTCATGAATATTCTGGGCTGCCTCGACAAACCCAGCTCCGGACGCTATCTGCTCGAAGGGGTCGAGGTTTCCAGCCTCAGCAAGAAAGAACTGGCCGCCATCCGCAATCGCAAAATAGGATTCGTCTTTCAGGGCTTCAACCTGCTTTCGCGCACTACCGCGCTCGAGAACGTCGAACTGCCCACGCTGTACGCGCGCATCAGCAAGGCAGAAGGCGAAAAGCGGTCCCGCGAGGCGCTTGCTCTAGTCGGACTCGGAGACCGCGTCGCCCATTTCCCTTCACAACTATCCGGCGGGCAACAGCAGCGAGTGGCGATCGCCCGCGCCCTGGTGAATCGGCCCTCGATCCTGCTCGCGGACGAACCCACCGGAAACCTCGACAGCCGCACATCCGTCGAGATCATGGATATTTTTCAGAAGTTGAATGATGAAGGCCTGACGATTGTGCTGGTGACGCACGAACCAGACATCGCACAGTTCGCTAAGCGCAGCATTCAGTTTCGTGACGGCAAGATTCGCCGCGATGAGCGGAACCAGAATCGGCCCCTCGCATCTGAGGTCATCAAGAACCTGCCAAAACTGGAGGACTGAACGAATTATGGATTTGCTCGCAATCATCCGCATCGCGATGCGTGCCCTGGCGCGCAACAAGATGCGCTCCGTCCTGACCATGCTGGGCATCATTATCGGCGTGGGGGCGGTGATCGCCATGCTGGGGGTCGGGCAAGGTGCGCGGCAGACGATGCAGGAGCAGATTCAAGCCATGGGGTCCAACCTATTGTTTGTCGGTGCAGGCACTGTTACCCGCAGCGGCATGCACATGGGTTGGGGCTCGACCAAGAGCCTGATCTACGATGACATGCTCGCCATATTGCGGGAGTGCCCGGCGGCCCATGCGGCGGCACCGGGCAGCAGTTCCAGTGGGCAGGTTGTGTTTGGCAACGATAATTGGGCTACACGCCTGAACGGCACCGAGCCGCAATACTTCGAAATTCGCAGTTGGCCGTTTGTGGAGGGTTCCCCCTTCACGCAGGATGATGTGGCGATGTCGGCCAACGTAGCCGTAATCGGTGAAACCGTTCGTAAGAATCTTTTCGGCGCGACCGACCCGGTTGGCCAGACAATTCGCATCAACAACCTGCCGTTCCGTGTGACCGGCGTTCTCGCTCCCAAAGGCACATCCGCTGCCATGGGCGATGACCAGGATGACATCATCCTGGTTCCCCTCACGACCCTGCAGAAAAAGATTACTGGTCAACCCTGGTTGCGCTGGATCATGGTCTCCGCCGTATCCCGGCAGGGCAGTTATGCGGCGCAGCAGCAGATTACGTCGCTCCTCCGCGATCGTCATCGCATTCGCGCGGGGGACGATCCTGATTTCTTCGTGCGCAATCTCGCCGACATGGCCGACGTCGCTGATGAAGCTGGCCGAATCATGACTTTGTTGCTCGCTTCGATCGCCAGCGTGTCGCTCCTCGTCGGCGGCATCGGCATCATGAATATCATGCTGGTCTCCGTGACCGAGCGCACCCGCGAAATCGGCCTTCGCGTGGCCATCGGTGCAACCGAAGGCAACGTCCAGCAACAGTTTCTTATCGAAGCCGTGGTCCTCAGTTTGATGGGAGGAGTTGCAGGCATCCTCTTTGGGTTAGGTGCATCGTACGTGATCACCCAGACGCTCGGCTGGCCAGTTCTGGTTTCTCCGCTCGTGATCGTCATCGCAGTTGTGTTCTCGATGGCGGTGGGAGTGTTCTTCGGCTTCTATCCCGCCCGCAAGGCCGCTCAACTGGATCCGATTGAGGCTCTCCGCTACGAATAACTGCGCGGAGCGCCTTTTCATCGGGATCTGTAGAGAACCTGGAATCCAAACTTACTCGAAGCGAAGCCCCTGGATCGGATCAAGCTGCGATGCCTTGCGAGCGGGGTAGAAGCCAAACAGAATTCCGATGGCGGCGGAGAATAGGCCACCGATAGCAAATATCTCGTAAGAGAGCTTGGTCGGCATTTGAAAGAGACTTTCAACAAGTGTGGAGGAGAAAAATCCACCTAGCAAGCCGAGCAATCCCCCGAGCAGGCTGAGTACGATTGCCTCACTAAGGAATTGGAGTTGCACGTCCGATTCCGTGGCCCCTACGGCCAGTCGCAGCCCGATTTCCCGCGTGCGCTGCGTGACCGACACCAGCATGATATTCATGATGCCGATGCCACCCACCAGCAAGGATAAGGACGCAACGCTAGCCAACAGAATCGTCATGATTCTGCTGGTCGCAAGCTGGGCCTGCACCACATCTTCCGGCCGGCGAACGTTGAAATCGTCGTCTTCCGCTGGATTGAGATGGTGCCGTTCCCGCAAGAGACTGACGATTTGCTTGGTAGCTTCCGGCATTGCTTCCCGGGAAACAGCCGAGCAGAAAATATCGTCTAGCCAGAATGTTCCGGTGATTCTTTTCTGCGCCGTCGTAAACGGCATCACGACAAAATCGTCCTGATCCTGCCCAGTCGCAGAAAAACCCTTTGCCTGCAAAACTCCCACTACCTTGCACGGCATACTCTGGATGCGGACGGTCTTGGTGATGGGATCATCGCTGCCGAACAGATTGTCCACCACCGTCTGACCGAGGACGCAAAGCGGTGCGGAGGCATCCACGTCTGCCTGGGTAAAGAAAGTCCCCAGCCTCATATCCCACCGTCGAATCTGCAGAAACTCGGGTGTGACCCCTCGAAAACGGGTGGCCCAGTTCTCCCCCTCATAAATGACCTGAACGCTTCCGTCCGCATTGGGAGACATTGCTTTGATTAAGGGCACCTGCTCGGCAATCGCCGTGGCATCGGCGAGAATCAAAGTGCGATCGCCCCGGGCTCCGTAGCGGACGCCATTCCTGGCACGGCTTCCGGCCTCTATCCAAACAAAGTTGTCGCCCAGGTTTTGCAGTTGCTTCTCGATGCTGCTGCTGCCCGCGTTTCCAATCGCGACCACGCAAATGAACGCACCCACCCCCACCGATATCCCGAGAATCGTAAGGACACTTCTGACCCAATTACGCCTTAGTGCAGTGGTCGCCTCCCGGACTATGTTCTTGAAGTTCATCGTTATAAAGTTACGGCGGCACGTTGGGTTCAACATCCAACGTGCGGGGTTGCGGACTTTGCCCGGCCTCATATCGTACAAGATCACGAGTTCTGCTGCGCGGCGCGGCGTGTCAGGGCAAGAATCTGTTTCCACATCCACGACTCTCCCCCGAAGTTGATTCCTGGTTTTGGCCGCAAGATAGGCCTTTCGGCGTATCCTTTTGCCCACCATTTTCGTCCTAGAGATAGCACCGAGCGTTGGTCGTAGGAGGTTCGCATATGGCTGTTCTCAAGCGTATTGGTCCAGCTTCCGCGTTCAAGATCGGCCTTGTTTCATACGCCTTTCTGGGCTTGGTTGCCGGCGTTTTCTGCAGTCTGATCGCGCTGACCGGAGCCTCGTTTGCTCCTCATGCGCACATGCCGTTTGCGCGTGCCATTCGCCTAATGGCCGTGATTGTGTGCCCTGTCGTGTATGGGATCATCGGCGGCATCGCTGCCGTGATCGGCGCGCTCATCTACAACATTGCCTCCGGCTGGGTTGGCGGAGTCGAAGTCGAAATCAACTGACGGCACGGCCCCGGCTCAACTGTTCGTCCTGTCTGAAAGGACTGGGTACAACCATGTTTCGTCACAATGTTGGTGGCCTTGACAGAGTTTTGCGCTTGACGCTGGGAGGAATTCTTTTTCTCGCCGGCCTACTCCTGCTAGCCAGCAGAATCACGCCTGGAGTAATACTCGCCGTGGTCGGCGTGCTCGTACTGCTGACCGGCATTGTCCGGTTCTGTGCACTGTACATTCCGTTTGGCATTTCGACCGCGCGGCCAGGAGTACAGCCCCTCAACCGGGTTTGCGACTGTGCCGCATGGGTGAAGACAGTACGGGACAATCGCACCGCCGTCGATCCACCGGCCTCGGAGGACAAGGAAGTCGCCGAGGCTATGACCACAGCTCGCGGCCGGTAGCGACGCTCCAGGACGAGACGCCAGCTCCTGTATTTCGATTCACGGGCGCACTCCAAGCCGTGATTGGCGTCACGGATTTCCGCAGGCTACGAGCGTTAAATAGTTCTATGGCCCTGGCGAGCGAGACCGTTGACGCAGGCGCGCTGTTCGACGCTCACCATGATCGAATCTATCGCTACGTCCTTAGTCTCGTAAGAAGCCCCGCCGAAGCCGAAGACCTGACGCAGGACACGTTTCTCCGCGCCTATCGTTATGGAGACTCGCTACGCGATCCAAAGGCCGTTCGCGGCTGGCTGTACCGCATCGCTACACACGCATGCCTTGATCGTTTGCGCCAACGCAAGCCGCTTGTTTCCCTCGACAGTGAAGAGGGAGAGCGTCGCGTAAAGCCGCCAGTTTCGCAGTCTCCCTCGCCTCTCGACGTTTCCGAGCGGAAGGAAACCAGCGCGTGCGTTCAACGGTGTCTGGATTTTCTGCCCGATCAGTACCGCGCCGTGATTCTGCTGCACGAAGCCCACTCGCTTACCGCGGCGGAGATCGCCGGCCTCCTTGGAGTGACCGTCGCCACGGTCAAGATCCGACTCCATCGCGCTCGCCGGGGATTGCAGCAAGTGATGGAGCGCGGATGCGCCGTTTCGAATGACAACGGCGGAGTACCCACCTGCCATCCCAAGTCCTGAGAACAATGTCAACGAGGCTCTGGAGAATGACCGCAATCTGCGCTACCAGCACGCCTCGGACAAGAAGAATGGATGGGAGCGCACGGGCTAGTGCGTCATTCGGTCGTGTAGTTGATTTCCATGCGCCGGACTTGGAGGCTGGAAGCATAAAGAGCAAGCAGGGCCAGGGTTACAAGGCCAACGACTGCAACCGCGCCGGACACGGGATCGGGATTGGAGACCAACATGGCAAACAGAGGCGGCGTGCCCGGAGGCGTGGGAACGTTCACCGGGCAAAGCGATTTCAAGTAGTAAATGACGCTGAACTGCTTGAGCAACGGGGGCAGAAAGGGATTTACGGCTTCCCAGATCAAGATCCCCGCGGCCGGCAGGATCGGGTTCCGGAACAGCATTCCCGCAGCCAGGAAGAAAGCTCCATAGCCGAGGCAGGCGAGAGCGGTCACTCCCAGATACGTCACTGCGTGCGCGAGGCCGTGGTTGTGGTACAGGTAGAGGTCCCTCTGATTCGGACTGAAATGCCAGGTGAAGGCAACGATCTGGAGCAATTCACTGGTCAGGAAGATGACACAGGTTGCCAACAGCCCGGCGAGAAACTTTCCTACCATCAGGACTTCGCGGCGGATGGGAGCAAGCAAGTAAAAATGGAGACTGCGGTCCAGGATTTCGCCACGAAAAAGATTCATGAAGATTCCCAGACACCCGAAAAAGACGGCCAGGCGAATAAAGAAAAATTGGAACACGCCGGCAAACATGACAGAATCTTCGCCTGGGTTGTACCCTTCGCGGACGTTGACGCTCTCAACCTTGCCATCTGCCAGCTCCAGGAACAACTCGTTGCTTCCATCCGAGTAGTGGTAGCTCTCGTGGCGGATATTCGCTACTCCACCTTCCTCAAGCGGCCTCTTTTCGTCCCAGTGAAAATGACGCGGCGGCTTCCCCAGCAAGGCAATCACTTCGTCGCTCGTCATGCCCGATTTGACCGCCTGCAGATCATGGAAGGCCAGAGGCTTCTCATTCTGCATGGCGAGCTGGCCGCTCTGTTCCCGCGAGCGTGCATTGGCGATGGCGAACGCGATGAAGAGCAGGAGAGGCAACAGGGCCAGCACATAAACCCACAGGCCGCGGGTGGCAAAGAATGTCTTCTTCATCTCCAGACGGATGACCGATTTGATTTGTGCCCACCAGAATTTGGGAACTGGTTTGATCATCGGAGCGCCTCGTCGTTCCCGATCAGATATTCGTAAACAGAATTCACATCGTCGTCGGCGGGAGCGACCGATTCAATGTCAATGCCGTTCAGCGCGATCTGGTTCAGCATGAGATAGAGCCCGTCGGCGTCGCGCGTCTTGACGAGCAGGCCAAGGTCGTCATGGTGAATGGATACTTCGATGGTCTGGTTGCACTCCATCGTCTTGGCGGCAAGTTCCCGCGGCCGGTTGCAGCGGATGAGAATCTGAGCCGGATGCTCCTGGATTTCGCCGCGCACGCTGTGAATTTGACCTTCCGCCACCACGTAGCCGTTGCTCAGCAGGATGACCTGATCGGAAATCACATCGACTTCGTGCAGGATGTGGCTGGAGAGGATCACGGAACAACCTCGCGCCGCCGCCGCACGGAAGAGCGCGATCATCTCCGAGCGCGCCAGCGGGTCCAGTCCGTTCAGAGGTTCGTCGAGCACCAGCACTCGCGGTTCGTGCGCCATGGCCTGCGCCAGGCGGATTCGTTGGCGCATCCCTTTGCTGTAGCCGGCTATGTTGCGCGACGCGGCATCCGCGAGGTTCGCAAGCTCAATGGCGCGCCAGGCAAGTTGGGCGGCAGTTTCGGCATCTCGGCCTCCCAGCCGCAGATAGGAATAGACAAACTGATATCCCGTCAGACCCTTGGGAAAGGCGTCGAACTGGGTGCAATAGCCGAGAATCTTGAAGAGCGCTTCCGGTTCGTCGGTGCGGTATCCGAGCACATGGATCTGCCCCTGCGTGGGCCGAACCAAACCCGTCATCAAATTCATCAGGGTGGTCTTGCCCGACCCGTTCGGACCGACGAGGCTTGTAATGCCCGCGGGAATCGAGAGGTTCACACGGTTTACGCCCAGAATCTCGCCGTAGAACTTCGACACGTTTTCGAAAACGATGCGATCGTTCATTTGATCACCTCGTAGGCGCGCACTTTGCGGACGAGCAGAACGAGGCAGATCGCACAGTAGGCGAGCAGCGCCATCCAAGCCTGGAAGACGGGGATCGCGCGCTCGGCGTCGATCCGGAACAGCGAGTTCCAAACCGTCGCCATCAAATAGACAACGTTGAGGAAGTGTCCCACTTGGGTGCGCATTACATTATTAATGGCTTGTGCGAAACCGGCCCCGAAGAACAAAACTGCGAGCAGCAGCGCGCCAGCAACGATTCTCCACTTCACCCACGCCGAGAGTGCCATCGCCAGCAGCGCCAGAAACGCGATCCAGATGAGAAAAGAAGAGACCATGCTGCCCGCAATCCATAGGTAATCCCACGCCCAAGCGCGACCCGCCAGCGCCGCCTGCATGGCAAAAAGAACCAGGCCGGGAATCCACGTAACTTGAGAGAGCAGAATCACCAACACCGACGACTTGCCGAGCACATATTCTAGGCGCGAGAAGGGGCGGCAGAAGTACAACGGCAGCGCGCCATTTGCGAGGTCGGGAGAAATCAGGCCCGGCCCCACAAAAGCGGTGAGGAGAAACGCCAGCACACCCTGCACGTTCACGAAGTAGAAGAAGAACTTGTTGTCAATGATGACGAGTTGAGTGCCGGCTGCGCCGAACTTCTGCAGAAAGTCGAGGTTGTGGGCGACATAGATCACGAACAGGCAGAACACCGGATAGAAGAAACAGGCCGCAAACAATCCGGTTTGGAACTTCGAGCGAAACAGGTTTCGCCGGGAATAATGAAAGAGAACGAGGCCGCGCGACCATGCCGGAGTCAGCGCTCCGGAGTATGACGCGTAGCTGCGCCTATAGACGGCCATCAGCGCTCTCCTGCCAGCTTGGTCTTGCCTTTCATATCGACTCTCAACTCTCAGCTCTCCATCGCTTTCATGAAAATATCCTCCAGCGTGTCTCGGCGAAAATTAAGCCGCCGGATGCGTACTTCGCGTTCCGCGGCCAGGCGATAGATGTCGCGAACCTCAATCCCATCGGCAAGAATCATCTTCATGCGGTTCGCCGTGACCGCGCACTCACAGCCCAGTTTCTCGACCGCTTCGGTGAAGTCTCCATTCGCGCCGTAAGTTTCCAACTCCAGGAACCTCTTGTTCGCACTGCGCTCTTCCACCAGGTTCGAGTAGTGGGCGATTCGTCCCTGCTTCAGGATCAGCACTTCGTCGCATGTGTCTTCGACGTCGCGCAAAAGGTGCGAGCAGAGCACGATTCGCAACTCATTGCCGTCGCGGATTTCGCGGATCAGGCGGATCATGCGCTGGCGCGCCAGGGGATCGAGGCCGTTCGTGGGCTCGTCGAGAATCAGCACCTTGGGCCCGTGAACGATCGCCTGCGCCAGCTTTGCCAGTTGCTTCATACCCAGCGAATAGGTGCCTATCTCGCGATAGCGCGCTTCCGCCAGTCCCACATAGAAGAGCGCTTCGTGCGCCCGCTCCAGCGCCGTGGAGGAGGGCAGGCCGGAGAGTTCCCCCATCATGCGGACGAAAGAGACCGCGCTCATTTTCGAAATGAACGCGTCGTTTTCCGGCATGTAACCAACCAGGCTGCGGATTTTTCTGGTGTCCGTGCGGATGTCGTATCCAAACACCCGCGCCGAACCAGAAGATGGCTTGTAGAAGCCGAGTAGAGTGTTGATCAGGGTAGATTTGCCGGCGCCATTCGGACCCAGCAGCCCGATTGCCCGCCCGCGCAGAGAACCGGTGAGGCTCCGCAGGATTTCGCGGCGGCCGAACTGAACGGAAAGACCCTGAAGTTCGACAAGTGGTAATTGCGGGGCAGCAGGCGGAGTCTGCTCATCCTCACCGCCTGCCGCTCCGCGTTGTGTCGCCATGGTCACTGAGAGTGCGTTCGAGCAGGGTTGCTCAGGGCTCGGCCCAAAAGCATCTGCGGCAAGAAAGGCCCATTATCACCCATCGTCAGCAGAGTACCTACGTCGAATCCCATGAAGCCGGTATTGCTCGCCACTATGATCCGGTCCGGCTCGCCGTAAGCGTAGATCAGGCCCGGCGCGGAGTTCGCTGTGAGCGCATCGATCGATTGCCGCTGCTGCGACGTCAGGGCTCCGCTGGATTTCAGTTGCTCCGCGATCGGGCCCACCACCGGACCGATGTTGTGATAGAAGATCGCGGAGAAGTTCGTGTATCCATCGCTCGGCAGGAGCGCTTGAAAGGCCGGAGAATGCGTCAATGTATATCCGGCCTGGCGATCTTGGATGGCCTTCGACAGTGTGCCGAGATCGGGCGCGGCAATCAGGTAACCGTCCACAAAGGTGTAGTCGATCTCTGAATTCGGCTGCTTCTGGCTGCTCAGGACATAGTAGGTCTGAGAGCCAACTCGGCGCGTCGTAAGCTGGAACGAGTGGCCTTCCGCGGAGCCCTCTCGATTGAAGCTGTCGACCAGTTTCGCGATGGTCGCCTGCAAGGTTGCCGGATCATACACCTCGAAAACCAGCTTCCATCGGGGTGTCGGTAGTACCGGGCCGTCGAACGCCATCGTCACTTCGCCGCCAAGCGGCGCTGCAATGTCATCGAGCACGTTCACCCCTGTCTTCGCCTCGAATTCCGACAGATGCTGACTGAAGTTCGCGTTGCCGCTCTCCATCATCTGGAAGAGTCCTTCCAAAATGCTCCTCGGATTCTTAACGACGGCGGACGTCACCATGCTGGCATCGGGCGAAACGAATTCCAACGAGCCCATGGAAGCAGGAGCTGCCAGCCACGACGCTACTCCCTGGCGCTGGGAAGCGAACGTCAAGTCGGCACGATTGTCGGTCTTGCCTCCGACCTCTCGATGTCCCATCGTCAGGTATCTAACGTCCCCGATCCCCGGCGGTAGGTCGTTGTTGCTACCACTCTGTACGTTTTGCGCGACGATTTGTTCCATGTCCGCGCACAAGAGCCAACCCGCGCCCTGCTGGTAGGAGCGAACGATCTGCTGGTAGAGCGGTGTTTCGGCAAAGTGACCGGTGCTCGATTGCTGCACCCGCGTAGCCACGTTTTGCAATTCGGCGGCATCCGGGCTAGCCATCAACAGATCGTCCTTTAGATAAACCAGGAGTGCCTGTCCGCTCGGAGAGGACACTGCCCACGGATTGCGAACCGTCTGCAGCGCGGTCTGCGACCCTTTTGAACTGAGCCGCCGGTTCTCTTCCTGCAGAAAGGACTCCAACCCCGATTGGCGCACCCTGGCGAGCACAACTGGCGCACCGTAGGTCGGACCGTTCTTTCCCACCGCGAAGACAATCTCGTCTCCCAAATAGCTGCTGAAAGTTTTCAGCTGGTCGAGCACATCTTCGAGCTTTGGTCCGCTACCCTTTTGCTGTTGCCGCCACCAGTGGCGCAGGGCTGGGCTTTGCTGCATGCGGTCCTGGAATATCCGGCTGGCTTCACCCAGAGTGGTCGCAAGATTGGGAATCGCGACATAGACAACGGTGTTATCCGGAACGTACTGCACAAGGTCGGAGCTGTAGCGCAGTCCCGGCCCAGGAATCGCCGCAAATTGTTTCTGCAGGACCGCAAAGTCTCCCAGCAAAGCAAGGTATTTCGCGGCGTTCCTGCTCCAGGCGATTTCGTTCTGGATCGGAATTTTCGAAACGCTGGCGCTCGAAGTCGCTTCGTCCCCGGCGTGCAGTTCGCTGCTCCGCTCGCCATAGTCCACTCGCACCACGCCCTCGATCACGGCCACGCGCGAGCCCTTGATGCCGCGATTGACCGAGAAAATTGTCCCCTTCACCGAAACCAGGCAATCGTCGGTCGCGACATAGAGGCGACCCGTGCGCTGTTTGGCCGCTTGCACAATCACTTGGCCGCCATCCAGATGAATCGTCGTCCCCTTCCATTCGCGCGACAACGAAATATCAGAGCGCTCCCCCATCTCGACCAGCGAACCGTCGACCAGCCGCACCACCGCACTCGCACCTTTGGCCGTGCGGATCTCATCTCCATTCCGGATCTCGTACCCCGCCGGAATCATTCGTACTTGGTCACCGGTCACGGCATAAAGCGACCCGTCCACATTCTGAACGGCGCCCCGGACGACACGTTGCCCGGGGAAGATGCCCATGGACAGCGCGAGCCCGGCAAGCGCAACCGCGGCAACCGCGGTCCCGGCCATCGCCCACCGCCATACCGGGAAGCCGCGACGCTTGATTGAGGACCGCCAAACCGCGTGCAGTTCGCCGTCGCGAGTGCGCTCCAGCGCGTGCCGGCATGCGACACACGAGTGCATGTGGTCCTCAAACAGTAATGCGCGAGCCTCCGGCAGTTGCTGCCCGAGATATCCCGGGATGAGCGCCTGGAAATCTTCACAGCCGCGCAGCGTGTGCGTGCCGAGATCCGCCGCCGCCGATCCGGCAATCGAGTTCCAGACACGCTCGCCCGCCTGGGCAACAACCTGGTTGTCCACCTGCTCATTTCGAATCTCGGAAAGCAAACGATCGAATTTCTGATTCTTCATAACTTGTCTCCTAAGTACGAGCCAAGCTCCTTGCGGAGCTGTTGCCGGGTACGATGGACAATGACTGCCACCAGCACCTGGGAAATGCCGAGCCTCTGAGCAATCTGCGGATTACTAAAGCCCTCGAGAAAGCGCAGCGCGAAGATCTCCGCTGCCCTCGGCTTTAGTTGAGCCATCGCCCGGCCGAGCGCCTGCCGCAGATCTGGCATGAGATCGTGGCCATGGTTCTGTACAGTCTCATCGGGCAGATCCGGAAGTTCGACGGTTGGGTTCGTCTGTCGCGAGCGAATCACATCCAAGGCGGCATTGATGGCTGCCCGGCGCAGGTAACTCTCCTGATTCTCGACCACATTTTCAACCGGATCGGCGTTCGCGCCCCGGCGGACAAGCCGCAGAAAGACTGTCTGCAACACGTCCTCGGCGTCCGCAGCGTCGCCCGTAATCCGGTACGCGGTACGGAACACAAGGCCGTTGTGCGCCCGAAAAGCCCGCTCCAGTTCGTCAGGGATGGCGATCACCGACTCCTCAACCAGTACGCTTCGCAGAGTACGCCTCCTGTCACTCTCTTTCATGACTAAAGACGGTCGGTAGCCTGAATTATTACAGCGGTGCTCCGCCGGGCGTTACCCAGGCGAGATATTGGGCAGGTGCGACCGGGGAGCGGCGTGGAACTCCTCCGCAATTATCTCCAACATGCTCCCGATTCGGACGATCAGTCTGTCTCAAGTGGTAACGGTCTCCAATCCAGGAACCGCACCGCTCGTGATCAACCACGACACTGCCGTCAAGCTTACTTCCACTCAAAGGTCACTACCGATTGGGCCGGCAGAGTGTAATTGAAGTAGGTCCCCTTCCAACTCACGGAAAAGGTCCCGGGCGCACTCCCCGAGTTCAGCGCGAATAGAACGATCGAGCCATCGGGATTCTGAAAAGCAACATCTTCGATTCCGCCTGCGTTGAACGTGTTCGAGTCAATGCGATGGGCCCCCGGCACGACAAACTTCGCCAAGTGGCCGAGCACGTAATACTCAACGTTATCGGTGATGCTTGCCGGAGACGTCCGGGTATCAATGGTCACCACCCCTCGGCAACTGGAGCAGCCCCCATTCGTCGGTCCGTAGTTCTGATCGAGGGCGAGATTCCACAACGAGATGCTGCGCGCCCAATTGCGAGTCGCGCCAATCAGCAGGTTTTCTGAGTTCCACACCAGATCGCCGGCGAAGCTCGACCCGACCGTGCCGCTACATTCCGTGAACCAGATGTCGTTGCCGGGATAGGCCGTTTTCACTGTCGATTGCGCGCTCACATTGCCGTTGTAACAGTGAAAAGAACTACCGGCTACGTAGGCAGAGGCAGAGCTGGCGAGAACGGCCTCGGGATAGTCGGTGTTGTCCCAGTTATGCTCATAGGCAAGGATTTTCACCGCGCCCAGTCCGGCGTTGTTCAGCGTTGGCCCAAGATAGTTGGCGATAAAATCTGATTCGTCACTCGCAGCCATGTACTCGCTCGGGTAGGAAGTGGTCGAATTCAGCGGTTCGTTCTGCACCGAGACGGCATAAATCGGAATCCCCGCCTGCGGGTACGCCTGCAGATAGAGAACGAAATACTGCGCCAGGCTGGGGAAGTAAGTCGTGTTCATGTCCCCGCCATTCATCGTTCCGCTAGTTTTCATCCATGCCGGCGGACTCCACGGGAGCGCAACCACTTTCGCCAGGGGGTTGACCGCGAGCGCCTGCCGCAGCAAGGGAATGATGTAAGGCGTGTCATGTGCGATGGAGAACTGGACGAGTTGCGGGTCGGTTTGCCCGGACGGAACATCGTCATAACTGTAATTTCCATTTACGGCAAAATCGGAGGCCCCCATCGGCTGCCGCAGGAAACTCAGGCCGATTCCCGCCGTCGGGCTGAACAGTTGCTGCATCAGCGCAGATTGCTGCGAAGAATTCAGATCGTTCCAGATCACCCAGGCGGAGGAATCGGTGAGCGAGGCGCCGAAGCCGTCGATGGGCTGGTACCGCGTGGCTTCATTCACCGTGATGACCGGCGAGTTCTGGCTCCCGCCCGTCCCGAACGTAACGGTTGGTCCGGGCTGAAGCAGCTGAGACTGGTCGCCCGTGGTCACGACAACCTGCGCATTCGGACCCGTCGGCGTGAAAGGCACTGGCTGGTTGCCGCCACCACCGCCGCAGGCTACAAAACCGAGAGCTAGAAAGCAAAACAGCGCCGTCCCAGCGATCGGCGTTCCAACAATCGAGAACCGTAAATTAGCATCCGACATGGGATTTACCAAACTCACCGTTCCTTCGACCACACCCACGTGGCCATGGAATCTTTGTCCAGAGCAATGTCCGCCTGCATCGCCTCCATCTGCACCGTTGCCGTCTGGGCGGGGCCGGAGTTAGTCACCACCAGCACCCGTGTTCCATCCGGATTTGCGAAGGCCGCATGGCTGATCCCGGTCAGCGTGCTCTGGGAATCGAAGCGGCGCGCGCCCCGGCGAACAGCTCGCGAAAAATGCGCGAACGCCCAGTATTGTCCGCTGCGCGTGAGTTCCCCGGTCTGGGAGTGAATGGTGACGAGGCCTCCGCAAGGGAACGGCCCGATGTTCGGCCGGCCGAGTTCGTCCAGCGCCAGGTTCCATCCGGTCAATGAACCACACCAGTCACGCAAAGCCGTGGTGAACATCTCTCCCCACTTTGCCCAGTCCGTCAGGTAATCGGGGCTGGTGTAATCCGGCCCTCCTTCGGTCCAATGCATCTCCGCGTCAGGATGCGCCTCATGCGCCTTGGTCATCATCTCCGGGGTTCCAACATAGCCATGCCAGGCAATCGCATTGCAGTATTTCCGCAGGACGGGATCATCGAGTTCCGCCACCGCGCGGCCCCACAAGTTGTAGTTGTGATCGAGAACCCAGATCTTCGTCGCGAGGCCTTGCTTTTCGAGCAACGGGCCCAGATGCTTGCCGACGAACTCAATTTCGTATTCTTGCGGCCAAATGCAGGCCGGCATCCGTCCGTCCTGGTCCGTGTCCACTTCGTTTTGTGGGGTGACGGCCTGAATCGCAACTCCCTCCCCGGCATAAGCCTGCAGAAACTTCAGGAAGTAATGGGCGTAGGCCTCCATGTAGCGGCGTCGCATGGAACCTCCCAGCATCGACCCTCCCGCTTTCATCCAGCCCGGCGGACTCCACGGCGACGAAAAAAGAAAAATCTCCGGATTCGCCTTTCGAGCTTCGCGCAACGTCGGCAGAATGTACTGGCGGTCCTGCTCAATCGAGAAACGCTTCAATTCCGGGTCGGCTTCGCCTTCGTCATAGCTGTAAACCTTGGTCGAGTAGTCGCTCGATCCCATGCAGGTGCGGCAGACGTTGAGCCCCATCTCCGCCGGATGAAAGAGCTCGTGAAACAAACGCTCGCGCGCGGGCGGCGAGAGTTGGTTGAACGTATAGCAGGCGGCATCGGTAAATGCCGCGCCGAAACCAAGAATCGTCTGGAACTCTTTCTCCGGGTTGAGAACGATTGTTTGTTCGGAAGGCTTGGCTGCCGAGGTCCGCCACCGCAGCCCACTCGCGCGGGCAAAGCGATTTTTCTCGCTCGTAACCCAAGCCGTGATTTCTCTATCTTGCCCTGCGCTGTCCATCGCGAACATGGGCAACGCTCGAGCCGTTGCGGTAGCTGCCAATCCCACAGCCGAGGATCTCAGAAACTCCCGCCTCGTTTTTTCCATCGCCATCGCGTTCTCCTGATTTCTTTGCAATAATGTGCCAGTTCACAACTTATGAACGCCGCGTTGCGCCGTAACGCGCTTGCAGCGGGGGTTCTCTATGCCATCCGGACAGAAACGGTTCCTTTTGCTGTACGTGTTCATCATTGTTATGGGCCTCGCCATAACCTGCGCTTCTCAAACCACCCCGGCTCCGGCAAGAAGTACAGACTGGACGCTCGCATGGAGCGACGAATTCAGCGGCGCCAGCGGTTCCGCCGTGGATCGCTCCAAGTGGGTTCTTGAAACCGGTGGCGAAGGCTGGGGCAACCAGGAACTGGAGTACTACACCGATCACAACGCGAACGCCTCGGTTCATGACGGCAATCTGGTGATCAAAGCGATAGCGGAAAAATACACCGGCCCCGACGGCGTCACACGAAATTACACCTCGGCGCGGCTCAAAACTTTGGGCAAATTCTCCCAAACCTACGGCCGCTTCGAAGCCCGCATCAAAATTCCCCACGGTCAGGGCATGTGGCCCGCCTTCTGGATGCTCGGCGATGACATCGACAGAGTCGGCTGGCCTGCCTGCGGCGAAATCGACATCATGGAAAACATCGGCAAGGAGCCTGCCATCATTCATGGTTCGATTCACGGCCCTGGATACGTCGGCGGCACAGGCATCGAGGCGCCTTACAAACTCCCTGCCCAGCAGCGTTTCGCCGACGACTTCCACGTCTTCGCCATCGAGTGGGATACCGACTCTGTCAGCTTCTTCGTCGACCATGATCTCTACGTGCGCCGCACCCGCGCCGATCTTCAGCCCGGATGGAAATGGGCCTTCGACAAACCGTTCTTTCTGATCCTCAACTTGGCGGTGGGTGGCGACTGGCCCGGGAACCCGGACTCCACCACCGTGTTTCCTCAAACCATGCTGGTGGATTACGTGCGCGTGTACCAGAAAGCCGAACCCCAGCAGAAAGGGCCCGCACAGCCCTGAAGACATCTAGTACGGAGCCAACTCATCCCTCTGACAGCAGCGAAATTCGTGGGCCCCGGTCGCTACCCTACGATATTCCTCTACTGAGTGAAACCGAGCACCTTAGACCTTAGGCGGCGAAGATGCAACCGAAATCTGTTAATCTCTGTCTTCTCATGCTCCTTCGCACACGGGGAGCAACTCACCATGAAGCACCGGTTCTCAACCCGGCTATTTGCACACGAGCGCTGCGGACTCCTACCGGTTTTCCAATTCGTTCGCGGGGTTTTGGCGCTGGTGACGTTCGCCGGGTTGGCTTGGGCGCAACCTGGAACGCGGGCGCTCCCGGTACTGACTCACGCGGATCAAGTGCGACGCCTCAGTCCCGAAGAAGCGGCTCTGGGCTATCCCGTTCGGATTCGTGGAGTTGTCACAGACGACGTACCATCTCCCGACTTTTTCGTGCAGGATGCCACCGCCGGCATTTACGTTGAGGGCAGTCCCGCTCCCAAGTTCGCCCACCACTGGGGTGATTTGGTCGAGTTGGAAGGGACTACCGGCCCGGGAAAGTTCGCGCCAGTCATTCGTGAACAAAGAACGCGTGTGGTGGGCAAGGGGACCTTGCCGAGCACGCGGACATACCGTTTCAGTGAACTCGGCGGCGGACAGCAGGACAGCCAATGGACGCAGATTCGCGGTATTGTGCGATCGGTCTCGATCGACCGCACTTCCTGGCCCGAAACCGTCCTGGCCATGAACATCGCCTCCGGCGGTGGTTCTTTCAATGTACGAACGCCCATCACGCAGGAACAGGACTTTTCTTCCTGGATCGACAGCGAGGTACTGATCGAAGGCGTCTGCGGCAGCTTGTTTAATACCCAAAGGCAATTGATCCGAGTGCTGTTTTATGTTCCGGATCTCCGGTTCATCAAAATCGAGACGCCGTCGAAGGGAGTGCCGTTCTCAGCGCTCATGCGTTTTTCCCCAGGTGAGGGTTCGCAGCACCGTGTCAGGGTTCAGGGGGTGGTTACCTATCAGCAGCCCGGTCAGGCACTGTTCTTGCAGAATGGCGGACAGGGATTGCGTGTGCTCACGCAGCAGGACGAACTGCTGGCAATTGGCGATGTAGTAGACATTCTCGGCTTCCCGGCCATGGGAGAATCGGCGCCGCTGCTGGAGGACGCCGCGTTTCATCGCGTCGGCCATGCGCCGCCTCCCCAGGCGATCAAACTCGACCTGGCCGTCCCCTGGGAACAATACGACGGCGCGCTGATTACGACGGATGCCACGCTGCTGCACTTGGAACCGCAACCCAATGGCTTGCGTCTCCTTCTGCAGCAAGGCAGCGGAGTCTTTGAAGCCATGCTCGAACCACGC
>CZLA01000036.1_pt1 | contig 41338 bp, 33 predicted proteins | sample 1122381 | NCBI WGS metagenome assembly CZLA01 (sample SAMEA3539301, study PRJEB10725) | soil metagenome | biome: tundra; feature: field; material: soil | place: USA | collected 2010-05 | depth 0.15 m
TCTCCCCCTCGGCGTTCCACGGTCTTATAGCGGTCCTTCTCATGGATATCTCCCGATTGGAAATTGGCGTCATAGGTTTCAAAACCACGGTCAAAACCCGGAGCACCGCCGGCCGGGTCGAGGGCGAGCGAGCCGATGAAGGCTGCGGTGTGATATCCATGGGCGCGCAGGATATCGGGGGCATAGGGCAGGTCCTTCAGCAGCGGCATCGGGAAATCGAGCACCTGGTGGAATTGCGGATAGGTGCCGGTGAAAATCGTCGCGTGCGACACTGGTGTCAGCGGAGCCTGCGCGTAAGCATGCGTGAAAACGGCCGACTGCCGGGCCAAAGCATCCAGGTTCGGCGTCAGAGCGCGCTTCGAGCCCAGAAACCCCATACGGTCGGCACGGGTCGTGTCCAGCGTAATCACGATGACGCTGGGACGCGGCGCGGTTGCGGCACCCGCCGCCAGCGCGCTCGCTGCCATCCCTACGACACACAACCACTGCCGAATCACACCCATGATTTAGGAGTATTGGAAACCAGAATCATCAACTGCCGGATCACGGCTGCGACTTGCCTGCCGACGGTGCAGCCCGTTTTTTCTTAACCCCTGGATTCTTCTCCGGAGGTTGGGGTAGCCCCTTCCCGCAATGCTTCTGGCGAACGAAGAGCGTGGGATCCACCGGACCCAAGACGACATCCTTGTACTGAATTATACTGTGCCTGCTCCCCCTCAAAACCTCCACTTTGACCGGAAAACCGTGCAGATCTTCGGCTTCCCAGAGTTTCAGCTTCATGGGCATCGCCAGATCGCCGCCAGAAACAGTAACGTCCTCGACCTGACACATATGGCCGTCCACCGATTCTTTGCCGGCGGCCACACGCTCGATCTTGCGACCCGGCCTGGAAGCGGAAAACGGAAAGGCGCGGAAATAGGGGTGCGGGTCGTTGGTGCATCCCAGCCTGGTGAAGGCGTACGTCTCGAAGGATGCCAAATCGGTCAGGAAATAGCCGATTCCTTCTGTACCCTGCATTCTCAGAAGGTTGCCGGAACGGTAAATATGCCCCTCCCGCTCGTCTCCCATCAACACGCTTCCCACCATAATGGCTGAAAATTCTTGAAATTGATCAAATGGAAACCCGCTGGTTGCGGGTGCCGGGGCGACTGGCGGCTCGGCCGGTGCCTGCTCTGATGCCTGACCTTGTGCCCCTTCCTGAGCTTGGGCAGGCGCGCCAGCCACCTGCGCCGCCATACAACCGGTCAACAGCATGAATACAATCCACCGAATCATCTCAATCCTCTTAAGGGCAACCCGTTTTCAAGAATACAAGAAAAGGCCACGCCGCGAAACGGCGTGGCCATCTCCAACAATAAACCACCCGGATATTACCGCGAGGCTACTTCTTGGTGTGCGCCGCCTTCAGATCTCGCAAGGTTTGGGTGCCGATCGTGGTCTTCAGGAGAGGCTTCTGCGCAGCCGAGGGAAGTGTGGATGTCAAGAAGCCCATATTCCCCAGGAATTCATAACCGAAGAAGCCCACCCAGCCAGCCCAGGATTCTTTTCCAAACTGGATCTTGGTCGGAGCGGTCTTGGTAATCACCACCCACTGTTCTTGCGTCCAGCCACCGTAGTAGGCGTCGTAAAGCTGGTCGGCATACACATAGGCCTTACCAGACACCGGCGAAAACGCAGCTAAGGGAACGTTGATCGCGAAGCCGTTGATGCTGGCTCCAGCGACAGGCGAGTTGGGACACAGGGAGAGAACATCGTATCCCTGTAGATAGAAATTACCTTTGCCGCCGGTGGTGAACTGTTCGTAGTTGCAGTACTCGTTCACTCCGCTTGCGGAGAGAAATCCAAAGGTGTAGGACTGCGCAAAGGCAGCACTACAGCCCACGACTAACAGCACGATTATCGCCAAGCCTTTCAATTTCACTGGTCTCCTCCTGGGATGTTCAAACTAATACGTTGTTGTTTTGCGTTGTTTGGTTTAGTTGAGTTTCGAGAAGCAGTTTCCCGAATCCGTACGAGTCTACTGCAATGACCTCTCATGTCAAGCATGCAGTTGAAATTTAATGAGAAAAATTCTTCCGTATAGGCAAAACTATGCGCACATACCGCAATCATACGGTTGGGTGAAACCGGAAACAATGCGGCCGTTGGCGCAAAATCACCATCTCCCCAGCCCCGCTCCCCAGCTTGTTTACGAGATGGGTTCTAGTCCAGCGCCTTGCCTTTGAGCCGCCGCTGTAACGAGGTGGGATGAATGCCGAGAATCCGAGCCGCCTGCGTTTTATTGTTGCCGGTGGCGGCCAGGACCTGTTCGATGTAGTTATCTTCCAGCGCGCGCAGAGTGAGGAACTGGTCTCCAGTCGGAGAAATGTCGTCCTCGGAGAATGCTTCGCTGACCTTCTTCTCAGCATGTTGGTCGCGAATCTCTTCCGGAAGATGGCCAGCGTCAATCTCGCCTTGCGCGCTGAGAATCATGGTGCGCTCCAGCACATTCCTCAACTCGCGAATGTTGCCAGGCCAGGGATACTGCTCCAGCAGTTCCCCAGCCGCCGGAGTGAATCCGGTAAAGCTCTTTCTCAGCTCGCGATTGAGGTGCTGCATGATTTCGAGCGCCAGTGGCACGATATCCTCCCTGCGCTCACGCAGGGGAGGAATATAGAGCTGCACCACATTCACGCGGTAGTAGAGGTCCTCGCGAAATCGCCCCTGGCTGACGGCATTTTTCAGGTGGTCATTGGTGGCGGCGATCAATCGGATATTGACCTTGATCGTGCTCGTGCCGCCGAGCCGCATGAACGTCCCTTCCTCCAGCACCCGCAGGATCTTGGCCTGCACGCTGGCGGACATGTTGCCGATTTCATCGAGAAAAACCGTGCCGCCGCTGGCGCGTTCCAGCAAGCCCTCTTTGCGGCGGCGAGCATCGGTGAAGGCCCCAGGTTCGTAGCCGAAGAGCTCGCTCTCCAGGAGCGCATCGGGAAGGGCGGCGCAATTGATTTCCAGCAGCGGCATGGAGGTGCGCGGACTGGCGTAGTGAATGGCTTTGGCGAGCACACCTTTGCCGGTGCCACTCTGGCCCTGGATCATAATCGTGGTATGGTCGGACTCGGCGGCCTTGCGGGCGATCTCCAACATCTTGATGGTGGCCGGATTGTGCGTGACGATGCGTCCGAAATCGTAGCGCCCCCTCTCCGACTCCACCGAATCACGCACCCGCACTCGTAAAGTCAGCACCTCGGCCGCGCGATGCAGCGTGGTCATCATGTCACCCAGCTGAAAGGGCTTGACCAGATAGTCAAAGGCTCCCAGCTTCATGGCTTCGACGGCGCGCTCCACCAGATGGTAAGCGCTCATCATGATCACGATCGCCGTGGCGTTCGCTTCTTTGATCTGGCGCAGCACTTCGACCCCATCGATGCCGGGGAGGACGATGTCCAGCAAAATGAGGTCGGGTTTTTCCTCGCGAAAAAGTTTCAGGCCCTCCTCGCCGGAGAGCGCGGTGAATACCTCAAATCCATCCTGGCGCAAGCCGCGCGAGATGGTACGAAGTGTGAGCTCTTCGTCGTCGATGATCAGGGCGGAATAGGGCATGTTTAATTCACGATCTTTAATTCACGATCAGCGGTACTCATTCGAGGTTCTCAAACCACGATTTCAGATTCTTCTTTGCCTTTGTGCGACTCCTCCTGCCGGATGGGCAGCGTGATGGTTACCGTGGTCCCATGGTTCAACACACTGTCGATTCGAATCTCACCCTTATTTCTCCGCACATAGGTGGCACTAATGCTGAGGCCAAGCCCGGTGCCTTTGCCGGGTTTGGTGGTGAAAAAAGGCTCAAAGACATGCGGCAGAATATCAAGCGGGATGCCACAACCGGTGTCACTGACGCGGATTTCAATGCTGTCCGCGAATGCCAGCTTGTTGGCGGAAACCGTGATACGCCCGCCGTCGGGCGTCGCTTCCGCCGCATTGATCAGCAAATTCATCAGCACCTGCGAAAGCTGATTGGAATCAACCAGGATGTGGGGTAAATCTACGGGAACCTCATTCTCCGCCCGTTTGCCGCGCAGTGCCGGCTGGCCTTCGAGAAAGCTCAGCGTATCGGTAACCAGGCGATGCAGGTTGAGGTTGCTCAACACCAGAGGGCCCGGACGAGCGTAATTCACGAGTCCGCGCAAGGTAGCGGCAATACGCTTGGTGCCAGCAATGCATTGTTCGACTTCCCAGCGTTGGTCGGGATCGCTGGCGCTCTTCAACTCGAGTTCCAGATGCGACAGGATGCCGAGCAGCGGATTGTTAATCCCGTGTGCCGCACCCAGCGCCAGTTGAGCGAGCGTGGAATACTTCTCGTATTCTGCGAGCTGCGCCTGGAACTGGAATTTCTCCTTATTCAACTCACGATCTTCGTACAAGCGGCGAAAGACTTCTTCCTGCGCCTGATCGCGCTCCCGCACGAACTGCTGGTTCAGTTCTGTCGCCCGCTTCAGAGCTTCGCACGCTCGGTTCCATTCCACGCGCTGCAGCCGCCACACCAGTAACGTCACCACAAAGGCAACGAAAGTGAGCGGCAGGAGGTAGCGCGTCACCTGCAATCCCAGGGTGTTTCCTGATATTCCGATTCCGATTCCGAAGACCGGCCAAAGGCTCCCGGCTACGTCCCAACAACCTCGCGCCTCTGTCCAGTGCGGATGCATCCTTACATACACCATGGACCGGATCATCCCATGCCGCAGTGATGGGGGTCACACCTTCCCGCCATGCCCCCGGCCTCTCGCATATAATGTGACAAGTGGGAACTGCGAGCTCTCCCCGTTTGCACCACGCCTGTGTCCAGCCCAAAGCCCAGAGCCAAGAACCAAAAGCTAGTATCCTATTAGCGAGTTACTAACCCGATGCAAATGGTGATTGACGTTTTCGCGCAGATTTTCGGCACCCTCTGGGCGCACAAACTGCGTTCCTTCCTCACCATGTTCGGCATTGCCTGGGGCGTCGGTTCCCTGCTGCTCTTGGTCGGCCTCGGCGAGGGCTTCAGAACCGGCAACCAGCGCGGCCTTTCGGAGATCGGCGAAAACATCCTGTTTATCTTCCCCGGCCGTGCTCCCGCCGTTCCGGGCAGCATGAACTCCGCGCGGGAGTACCGGCTCACTTACCAGGATTACCTCGACATCCGCAAGGAATCTCCGCACATTCGGACCATCACTCCCGTCCTCGCCACCAACGACGTGCACGCCGTCAGTGAGTTCGCCAGTGCCAGTGGACAGCTTACCGGCGCCGAACCGCAGTACAATGGAATCCGCTTCCTCCCGCTGAAACTAGGACGCTGGCTCAACGACCTCGACGAAACTCAGAAACGCTACGTCGTCGTCCTCGGCGATGAGATGACGCACAATCTTTTTCCGGGGCGTCCGGCAGTTGGCGCGTTCATTTTGCTCAATGGCCATCGCTTCGAAGTGATCGGCACTCTGAAGCGCGTCGGGCGCGGCGACGAAAACTCAACCAACACCCGCGCCTACATTCCCTTCCAGGTCATGCGCAACGATTTCCCGGTCAAGGGCGAAGAGGCATACGACGCGATTTCGTCCCTCAACTATCAGCCCCGTATCGCCGACGAACACCTGATCGCCCAGGATGAGGCGCGCCGCATCATTGCCCGCAATCACCACTTCGATTATCACGATGAAGACGCTTTCGAAGGCTGGGATACCATCCAGCAGGCCAAAGATATGGGCATCATCTTCGACACGATGAACGATTTCCTTGGCACCGTCGGCCTGGTCACGCTCGCGCTCGGCGCCATCGGAGTCATCAACATCATGCTCGTCGCCGTCACCGAGCGCACTCGCGAAATCGGACTGCGCAAGGCTCTCGGCGCCACCAGCCGCAGCATTATGCTGCAATTCTTCGCCGAGGGCATTCTGCTCACGCTGGTCAGCGGACTCATCGGCATGGCCCTGGCCGGCGGCTCTATGGCTTTGTTTGCGAATTACAACGGCCCCGGCGGGTTCGATCCGCCGCGACTCGTACCCAAAACCGCGATCCTGGCCATCGCCAGCCTGACTCTCGCCGGCGTCGCTGCGGGACTCTACCCCGCGCGCAAGGCTGCCCGCCTGGAACCGGTCGAGGCCTTGAGACAGGAATGAAATGGATTTTGTAATTTGGCAATTGTGTAATTTTGTAGTCTGAAAATCGTGCGGCTTCAGATTTCACAATTACCCGATTACAAAATTACAAACGATCTTGCTATGATGCGCGACATTCTCCACGAATCCTACGATGCCATGCGCCACAATCGGCGGCGCACCGCACTCACCATGCTGGGTATGGCCTGGGGCATCGCCACCGTCGTCATGCTTCTTGCCTACGGCGATGGTTTCGGCCGCGCCATCGCCAACATCTTCGCCAACTTCGGCACCAAGCTGATCATTGTCGTTCCCGGCCGCTCCTCCATGCAGGCTGGCGGACAGAAAGCCGGCGCGGAAACCCGCCTCACACTGGACGACGTGGACCTGCTCTCGGCCAACGTCCCGCAGATCACTCACATCACTCCCAGTTGCAGCAAGGATGCGACCGTACAGTACGACACCCGCTCCTACACCATGAGCGCCAACGGCGAATACCCCAACACTTTCGCCATCCGCGCGATCACCCTCGACCAGGGACGTTTCTACAACCCCGAAGACGAGATTCAACGGGCGCGCGTCGCCGTCATCGGTTCCGAAACCAAGGAGAAACTCTTCTCCGGACGCAACGCCCTCGGCGAACACATCCGCGTGGACGGCGTCAGCTTCGAAGTCGTCGGCGTCCTCGGCCCCAAGATGCAAGCCGGCGACAACAACATCAATCGCGTCGTCTATGTCCCGTTCACCACTATGAGCGACCTCAAGGACACTCACTATCTCGACTCCATGTGGTTCAACTACGAGACCAACGACTACGAGCGCATCGAGCAATCCGTGCGCTACGCCCTGGCGGGACCGCACAAATTCAATCCCGCCGACCGCCGCGCCCTGCGTGTCTTTAATCTCATGGTCCAGCTCCATCAGTTCGAGGTCATCACCATCGGCCTCAAAATCCTGCTCGGCTTCATCGGCACCCTCACTCTGGGCATCGGCGGCGTCGGCCTGATGAACATCATGCTCGTCTCCGTCACCCAGCGCACCCGCGAAATCGGCGTCGAAAAAGCGCTGGGCGCACGCCGCCGCTACATCTTCTTCCAGTTCCTGGCCGAAGCCCTCGCCATCACCTTCGTTGGCGGACTCCTCGGCATCATCCTGGCATACGCAGTTGCTTTCTCCGTCGGCAGGCTTACGCTCTACAGCGCCATGGCCAAACACGCCGAAGCTGGCGACATCCGACTTATGATCAACCCCGTCACCCTCATCGTCGCCGTCCTCATCCTCAGTGCCGTCGGATTGATCAGCGGTATGGTCCCCGCCATCCGCGCCTCTCGCCTCGACCCCATCGAAGCCCTCCGCTACGAATAGAAGCCTGCGGCGCGGATTTCCGCAATCTCGCAAATCCACAGAAACATCTAAATACGAGTGGTGTTATCGTCATTTGAAGGATGGTGAAAACAAAATGAAAAAGCTGATTGGATTGCTCGCGCTAGGTTTCGTGTTCTCTCTCTCAGCCCTGGCCCAGCACGGCGGCCATCAAGGTGGCGGCCGGCCGGAGGTCGGTGGCGGCCATCAAAACATTCCCAAGCACGGTCCCGCGAGAGTAACCACGCCGCATCCGGCCGAGGAAAATCGCCACTTCAACGAAAAAGAAGGACACCCCAATGCTCCTCACGTGGATCGTGGCAGACAATGGGTAGGCCATGATACCGGCCGCGACGACGCTCATTACCATCTGGATCATCCCTGGGAGCATGGTCGCTTCACCGGCGGTTTCGGGCGCAGCCATGTGTGGCGCCTCGGTGGCGGTGGTCCCGGCCGTTTCTGGTTCGGCGGTTTCTTCTTCTCCGTAGCTCCCTACGACATTGGTTTCTGTGACGGATGGCTCTGGGATGCGGACGACATCGTCATCTACGATGATCCCGATCACATCGGCTGGTACCTCGCCTACAACGTCAGGCTCGGAACCTACGCCCATGTGACGTATATGGGAAGGTAAGCGCGGTAAGATTTTATTGAGGCAGTAGTCCGGTGGAGCGGCGGGCGTCTCGGCCCGTCCTCCACCGGCTAAAGATTGCCTACTTCTTTTCTTCGGGCTTATCGTTTTTGAGTTCTTGGCTCTTGTCGTCCTTCTTTTCGTCTTTCGCCTTTTCCGCGATCGAGATCAGCTCAACTTCGAAGATCAGGGTCGTGTTGGGTCCAATCCCGGCGCGCGGCTGCCCCGCTTCGCCATAGGCGAGGCTCGAAGGGACGAAGAGTTGCCACTTCGAACCCGTTGGCATAAGCTGCAGCGCCTCGGTCCAGCCTTTGATGACCTGTCCAACTCCAAACGTCGCCGGTTGCCCACGCTTATAGGAGCTGTCAAATTCCGTGCCGTTGGCGAGAGTCCCCCGGTAGTTGCACACCACCGAGTCGCTGGCCGTGGGCTTCGGTCCGGCGCCCGCTGTCAGAATCTTGTATTGCAAACCGCTGGGCAACGTGACCACGCCGTCTTTCGCTTTGTTGGCGGTCAGAAAGGCTTCGCTTTCCGTCTTGTTCTTGTCCGCAATCTCTTTGGTTATGTCGTTCTGCATCTCGGTCAGTACGGCCTTCTTTTCCTCTTCCGTCAGACGCGTCTTAGCACCAGACATGGAGTCCTTCAATCCCTGGGATACAAGATTCGGGTCCACTTCCACTGACTGCTTTTTCAGGTTGGCCCCAAGACCCGAACCGATGTCCATGCCCAGTGCGTAACTGAACTTTTGTTTTCGCGTGGTAAGCGCAGGCGCCGCCGCGCTTTTCGCCGCCGTTCCTGTCTTCTTCACCGGAGCTTTCGCCGTTATGGCAGCTTTCGGAGTTGTGGCTGCAGGAGCCGCTGGTGTGGTTGCCGCCGGAGTGCTTGCTGGAGTCTGCTGGCCATAGCCGTCCCCGGCCAGCATCATCGCCGCGGCCAATAGAAAGGTCGTAGTGAGAAATTTTTGCATTCATCTATTGTCACATTGCATCGCGTTCTACGCCAGAGGTGCGCGGTGTCGATTAAGCGTCCGGGACACAAGGAGAACCAAGTAGACTCCAGCAAATTCAAGTCTTCGTGTCCTTTGTGGTGGATGAATTTAGGCCACCACCCATCTCCCAAACGATTGGAGCCGGACCTCCTTACTTTCGCTATAATCCCTGCATGAAAACCTTCCGCTTGTTCCCGCTCGCACTTTTCGTGATCACGCTCGCATCGGCCAGTTCGGCCAAGATGCTGGTTCAACTCAAGGATGCTCAAGGCAAGATTGTGGGCAGCGCGATTCTGTGGGAATCGGCCCCGGGGATCGGGATGGAAGTCAATATCGAGAATCTGCCGCCCGGCGAACATGCCATCCATTTCCATCAGAACGCGAAGTGCGACGCCCCCGACTTCAAGTCCGCCGGAGGCCACTTCAATCCCGATGCCAAGAAGCATGGGCTGGAGAATCCGGAAGGGCACCACGCCGGCGACAATCCTAACTTCATCGTGGGCGCGGACGGCAAAGCACATTTCAAGATTGAGGACAAAGACGTCACGCTCGGCAGCGACAGCCATTCCCTGTTCAGCAACGGAGGCACGGCCATCGTTGTGCACGCCAAGCCCGACGACCAAAAGACCGACCCCACAGGCAACGCCGGCGACCGCATCGCCTGCGGCGCAATTACGAAGTAATGGAGCGACGGGCGTCTCGCCCGTCCCGTCGGGCGGGGACGCCCGGCGCTCAATTATTTTCGTTCTTGATTCCTACTTCCCTGCCGGCACGTATAGCGCCGGGATATTCTGCTTGTTCACCATCTCGTTCAACGCTGGCAGGTCTTTCGACATCAGCTCGCGATACTGCACCAGCAGCGGTCGCGACTGCTTTTCCAGATCCTCGAAGACCTCATACTGCTGCTTCGTGGGCGCGGCATCGCCGAACTCGACGCTGAACAGCAGTGAGTGCAGCCGTTCGTCGATCAGCACTGGGTAATTAAGGTTCGACTCCGAACTCTTCGAGTTTACCTGGAGCAACTGCGACTCCAGATCGTAGCTCTTCTTGTCGAAGTCTTTGGCGGCCGAAACAAGCGCAGCATAGCGTGAGGCATCGCCCAGACGTTCGTCGCCAAGACGCCGGCTCAGCCCACGAGTCTGCGTGCGCACTTCGCGGATGGTTCCGATCGCCTCGTGAATCTCCGACACTTGTGCCACGATCTTGAGGCCCAATGCACTCTGCTTTTGCAGGTCGTCGTTCGACACCTTCACCCGCGGATCCGCTCTTAACTCCAGCGGCGCGGTGTATGATTTTCCCTCCGCCGTGAGCCGCACCTGATAAGCACCCGGCGGCACCATCGGCCCACGATTGCGGAATTCCGCGCCCGGCTCTCCCGACAGCGGCGTCGGCCCTTGCCAACGCAAATCCCACGCAAAACGGTTCACGCCCGCCTCGGCCGGAATCTTCTCGTCGGGGGGCGTCTGGTCGGGCCACTCTGGAGGCGTATCCGCTTCCTTCTTCTCTTCGTTCGAGTAGCGCCGCACAACTTTCCCCGACCCATCCAGAAATTCGAGCGCCACTACGCCCTTCGGCGCGGTTGAAAAATAGTAATAAACGATTGCGCCGCTCGGTGGGTTCTCGCCCACCGGTTGCCGCCGCTCGAAGAAATCAGGCCAGCGCAGGCGATAGGTCAATCGCGGCTTGTACAGCACGGCTTCCGCCGCCGCTTGCGCCGTTGCTGCCCGCAGCGGCGTGAGATCGTCCAGAATCCAGAAAGATCGCCCGTGCGTCGCCACCACCAGATCGTCATTTTTCACGATCAGGTCGTGGATCGGAGAGTTCGGCAAATTCAGTTGCAGCGATTGCCAGTTCGCTCCCCCATCGAGCGAAACGTAAATCCCCGTCTCCGTACCCGCGTACAGCAGGTTCTTTCGCACCGGATCTTCGCGCACCGCGTGCGTGTAAGCGCCATCCGGAATCCCGCTCGTGATCTTGGTCCACGTCTTGCCAAAATCCGTAGTCTTGAAAATATACGGCTTAAAGTCATCCAGCTTATGTGTGTCGATCGCAGCATACGCTGTGCCCGCATCCTGCGGCGACGCCTCAATCAAGCTGACCAGGCTCCACTCCGGAATTCCCTTGGGGGTTACGTTCGCCCAGTTCTTGCCGCCATCGCGCGAAACGTGAATCAACCCATCATCGGTTCCCGCCCACAACAAGTCTTTCTGCAGGGGCGACTCCGCGACCGTGAACACCGTATCGTAATATTCGACCGAGGTATTGTCCTTAGTCAGCGGGCCGCCAGAAGAAACTTGTTTGCTTTTATCGTTGCGCGTCAGATCGGAACTGATCGCCGTCCAACTCTTGCCATCATCGATAGTTTTGAAGACGCGCTCGGCCGTCGTGTAGAGCACATTGGGATCATGCGGTGAGATCACGATGGGCTGCGTCCATCCCAGACGATATTTCAGATCGCCAACACCGTGGCCGGCACCATCCTCCGGCCAGACCGTAATGTCCTGCTCCTGGTTGCTGCGGCGATCAAGGCGTGTGACCGCGCCGCCGCCCGAACCGGCATAAATAATGTTCGAGTCTCGCGGATCGGGCGCAATGTAGCCGCTCTCTCCGCCGCCTGCGTCGAACCAGTGCTGCCGCCCGACGTAGCCGTCGTCGGTGCGGCTGGCGATGCCAATGGTCGAGTTGTCCTGCTGCGCACCATACACTTTGTACAGAAAATCGTTGTCCGCGGCCACGTGATAAAACTGCGCCGTTGGCTGGTTGTACTCGGTGGACCAACTCTTGCCGCCATCGACCGAAACCGTTGCCCCGCCGTCGTTCCCGTTGATCATGCGATCTGGATTCTGCGGATCGATCCAGAAGCCGTGATGATCGCCATGCGGCGCGGGCAGAAGATTCAGCGTCTTGCCCCCATCGGTCGAGCGGAACACGCCGGTGTTCAGCATGTAGACGGTGTCCGCGCTCTTTGGATCGGCGAAAATATGGGTGAAGTACCACGCGCGCTGCGTGAGCCGCTGGTCTTCGTTGACGCGTGCCCAAGTTTCGCCACCGTCATCGGAACGATACAGCCCACTCTGCTTGGACTCGATGAGCGCGTACACGCGATTCGAGTCGGCGCCCGATACGCTGACCCCTATGCGCCCCAAAATACCGTCCGGCAGCCCCTTGCCTTCGAGGTGCTTCCAGGAATTTCCGCCGTCAGTCGAGCGGTACAATCCGCTGCCCGGACCACCGCTTTCCAAACTCCACGGCGTGCGCTGGATCTGGTAAAGTGCGGCGAACATCACGTTGGGATTGTGCGGATCGACCGCGAGATCGATGGCGCCTGACTTTTCGTCCTTGTAGAGAATCTTCTCCCAGGTCTTGCCGCCATCGGTGGTGCGAAAAATGCCGCGATCCGGATTCGGCCCGTACGCATGACCGAGCGCCGCAACCAGCACATGGTCGGGGTTGCGCGGATCAATCCAGACCCGCGCAATATGCTGCGTGTCTTTCAATCCAATGTGCTGCCACGTCTTTCCGCCATCGGTCGTCTTGTAAACGCCATCGCCATACGAAATATTGCCGCGCAGGCAACTCTCGCCTGTCCCCACATAGATTACGTTCGGATTCGATTCCGACACGGCAATCGCGCCGATCGACGAGATTACGCTCTTGTCGGAAATCGGCTGCCAGCTTCCGCCACCATCCGTGGTGCGCCACACCCCTCCCGCAACGCCGCCGAAGTAGTAGGTGAAAGGACTGCCGGGAATTCCCGTCACGGCCAGCACGCGACCGCCGCGATAGGGCCCAATGTCGCGCCACTTCATTCCCTTGAACTGCGCTTCGTTATACGGCTGGGCCGCCGCCGAGATTCCGAGCGCCACAACCAGCACACACCATCCCACCAAACCGCGAACCTTCATAGACGCCCCCGAAAACATGATCTCTGAGAAGAAGACCGATAATGATAACCCATGGTTAACGCCTTACTTTAACGCTAACCCTTAACGCTAAACTTTGACGCCACTCTTTATTTTCCGACGCGATCCGAATAAAGAAACTCCAGCGCTTCCGGAAGCCTTACCGCCCAGGCCGATTCAGTGTGCGTAGCGCCATCTTCGATGCGAACCTTCAGCCGTTGTTCGTCCAATCCAGCCGCGCGCAAAATGGCTTCCAACGCGCGGACGTCCGCGACAATCTTTGCGTCCTTCTCCGCATTCCCCACTTCCCGCGTCCCCATCCCCAGGTAAGTGCGCGCCGGCCAATTGCCAAAGCCACGGCTCTCATCCAGAATTTTCCGGTTGGCCGCATACAGAGACGGGCTCTCGATCAACAATCGTCCAAACACTCCCGGCACCGCCAACTGCGTGTACAACGTGATCAGTCCCCCGAGAGAGGAGCCTCCCAATCCCGTGTTCTCCGGTCCCTTCAATACCGAATAACGCTCTTCGATCAACGGCATCACTTCCCGCTGCAGAAAATCGGGATAGCATTTTCCTTTCGCATTGAAAACTCTGGGATCTTTTGACTTGTAGGGAACGTACTCGCAAACCCGGTTCTTTGTGTTGTCGATACCGACGATAATAAGCGGACGGATTCTCCCTTCGGCAATCAACCGCGCCGCCGTCTCGCCCACTTGCCAGTGCACTCCGGCAAAGGCCGTTGCCGGATCGAATAGATTCTGTCCGTCATTCAAATAAAGGACCGGATAAGAAGTCGCGCCCCATCCGTCGTATTCGTTAGGTAGCCAAACCCGTACCAGTCGCGTGTTCCCGAAGATACGGCTGCTGAGTTCATGCAACCAGAGGTCGCCGGTTGAAACCGGCAAGGCAACGCTGGCGGCCGCCTTCCGGTTCAACGTCAGTTTTGGTTTTCGCGTTGTGAGCCGAGGCATGGAGTGAGTCGGATTCGTTCCAAGGTATCGCTTTAGCGATACCGTAGATTCTTCAAAGTCAGATGCCCCTTCAGGGGCTGGCCACCAGCTACCGGCTAGCGCCTCGCATCCACCAAATCGCCGCCGCCAACATCGTCGTCGTCGCAATCACCACCAGCGAACTCAAACACAAAATGCACCAGACTCCCAGCACGCGCGCTTCAATGTAGGTCAGATACAAAGCAAACGCCAGGCCCGCAGCAGCTCCCCCGAAAAGCATTCCCGGAGTCTCGCGTCGATTGCGATACACCGTGGCCAGCCCCGCCAGTGCCGCGTACCCGAGCATCCCCATCAGCGCGACCGGGATTCCGAAGATCGACGAATACTCGCTCCGGTTCACGATGTCACAGTTGAACGTCTCTCCGATATCGCAGTACGCCGTCTTTGAGGTCGCATAATGGTGCTGGAGCGAAATGGACGACACCACGATTCCGCACAACGCCAGAATCGCGACCAGGCTCATCAGACGCTTCGTCAAATCGGTCACTGCAGCGGGCACCCCGTCCGGTCACTCAATTCTTCCAGCGTAAACGTGCGCTCCACGCGTTCACCGGTGGGCGGAAACTGCCAGGTGGGATAATGCTTGACGTTTTCGTCTTTGCAAACCTGTGACTGCCCCTGGGTTTGGCCCCTGATGCCGCACTCCACGTAAGGAGCGTACTCGAACGACGCCCCAAACTTTTCCTTTTGCTCCACGCAATGCGGACACCACCACGCCCCGTACATCTTCACCCCACGCTCGGTCAGACAGCGCGCGAACGCATCATGTTTATGCTCGTTGCGATGGTAGAGATAGTAGGCCAGCCCGAACGCGGCCACGGCCAGCACGGCATAGATCGCGATGCGCCCCGAGTTCCGGCTCGAAGTCCTAATCCCCAATTTTTCGTTTCGCCGTTCTCTTCGCTCTTGCGACATGGAATTCTTATATCACGATTGTTTGAAGTAGAGACGGGGCTTCCCCCTCTCAAACCACCACTCGAAGCGCCGCCGGCAGCACTTCAATTGCCTGGCACTCCAGCGTCAGCACCTCGCCATCGACCATCACATCCACCGGGCCATTGAGTTGAAACTCCACGCGTCGAACCGCCTGCCGCTCCGCCAGAGGATGCCGCGTGTGTGTGCCATCGTAAAGCGTCGCCAGATTTCGGATCAGTCCCAGCCGCCCAATCGGCCCCCACCGCACATACTCAATCAGCCCGTCATCGGTGAGAGCGTTGGGCGCGATCATCATGGTGCCGCCTGTGAACTTGCTGTTGTTAAATGTCAAGAACAAGCACGGTCGCGAATCAAACTCTCTCTGCCCCTCTAACCGCACCGGAAACGGGCGCCGCTCAAGGCGCGCCAAACAAAGAAAAATAGACAGCAGATATCCGGCCCGCCGCAATCCCAGAAACCGTCGATGCCGCAACGTAGCCACATTCGCCGCAAACCCGACGCTCAGCAGATTCGTGAAGTAGATCGCTCCGTCTTTGTGCTCCAAGCGCAAAACATCGCATGGTCGCGAACGCCGCGCCTCCACAGCCTGCATCGCGTGCTCCAGGCCGTGATCACGGGAATTCCGATCGCTGAAATCGCGCAGAAACGAATTGCCCGTCCCCAGTGGAAGAAATCCCAGCGTTGCGATTGCGTCTTCGGGCCCGCTTAGTGAATTGCCTGCCGACACGGCTACCAGCGAATCCGGAAACAGTCCGTTTACGATCTCATAAGAGGTTCCATCTCCACCCACCGCCAAGAACTTCCGATAGCCGCGCCCATAGGCTTCGCGAGCAATCCGAGTGGCCTCGCCAGCCGCGCTGGTCTCCGCCGTCTCCAGCTCAATCCCCGCGGCCCGCAAGCGATCGAGAGCCGCGCCCACGCGTTCGCCGCACCGCCCGCCTCCAGCCGCCGGATTGATAATGGCAAGAAAAGTTTTGTTCACGTTTAAGGGTTGGCTCTTAGCTCATGGCTCGCAACTCGTAGCACGCCGCACTTCCGCAAGACTGAAAGCTGATAGCTGACAGCCGCGATCTAAATCCCCACCACTCCCGCCCGCGTCGCGCCCGCCCCAATCTCCGCCGCCAATTCTCCACGCTTGATCTTCAACGACGCCGTGCGCGGAAAATCTTTCTCCCACAGCAGATATCCCCCCACGCGCTTGAAGTCGGCCAGTCGCCGGTTCCGCGCCAGAGTCTCTTCGCGCAACTTATCGTCAAACTGCTGGTTCAGCTCCAACCGCACCACCAGCACCAGCATCTCGTTGCCGAGCGTCTTCCGCGGCCACAAATAATTCGCCGCAAACACGCAGAATTCCTTCACCGGCAGGCCATCAAACACCGCCTCAATGTCCTCGGGATAGATATTCTTCCCGCCCTCGGTGACAATCATATTTTTCTTGCGTCCAAAAAGTTGCAGGTGCCCATGCCCATCAAAGCGTCCCTGATCGCCCGTCAGCAGCCAGCCTTCGACGATCGTCTGCGCCGTTTGTTCCGGGTCATCCAGATAATGCGACATGACCGCGCGGCTGCGCACCGCAACTTCGCCGATCCCGTCGCCATCCGGATTCAGCACGCGCACCTCAGTCCCAGGCAGTGGCTTGCCCACCGTGTCGGCGCGAAACGGTTTCAGATCGTTGAGCGTCACCGCCGTGCAGGCTTCCGTCAGCCCATACCCGCAAGTCACCGGAATTCCCAGATCGTAGAAAAACTGCAACGTCGAAGGATCCGTAAATGCTCCTCCAACAATCAACGCGCGCAGTTCTCCGCCAAACGCCCTGTGCACTTGCGGCAGCAGACGCCTGCTGAACTCCACATGCGGACGTGCTCGCGTCAGGATCTTGTTGAGCCCGATCAACCGGTCCAGCAGCAACCGCTTTGCGGGCTTCAGTTCATCAAACTTGGCGCGCAGTCCGCGTTCCAGGTTCTTCAGCACCATCGGCACCAGGCTCACATAAGTGATGCGATAGCGCACGAACGCATCGCGTACAAATTCCGGACGCAGTGTCCGCAAATGAACTACGCAAGCTCCGCACACAAAGGGCCCTATAAATCCAACCATGAAATCAATCGCGTGATTCGTAGGCAGAATACTCAAATAGCGCACTCCCGGCCAAAACGGATACCACGCCGTCAGGGAAGCGCACTGCTCCAGATAACTGTCGTGCGTGAGCACGCACCCCTTCGGACGCCCGCCCGTCCCCGACGAATAGACGATGCAGGCCGTGTCCTCACGCTGTCGCGTCACGAATAGCGGATCGCCCTTCCTCTTGAATTCTTCCCAACGGTAAGCCCCTCGCAAATCCGCCCCCGCCGGCGCCTCCGTCACCAGCACAATCTCAACCGCCAGTTTCGAGAATTCCGGTGCCTGCGTGATCGCCCGCCACAAGTGGTATTCGACAAACAGAAAACGCGCCTTCGAATGGGCCAGCAATTGCAAATGCTCAGCCGCGGTCAATTTGTAGTCCAACGGAACCAAAACGCCGCCGCAGAAGAAAATCGAGTATGCAGAAATCAGCCACTTCGACTGATTCGTCATGATGATCGCCGCCCGGTCCCCCGCCTTGAAATCGGCGTCCTCAAGCGCGCGGCAAAGCGGCCGCGCCATTTCCTTGAAATCAGAGTAGGTGAGCCGCACCTTTTCGCGATCGCGATCGGCTTCAATTAGGCAGGTTTCCTGGGGCCAGCGCTCCAGCGCATCTTTTAGCGCTGCACCCAGGCTGGCATATTGACGGAGATCAAGCATTCAATTATTTGGTTTCTACAGGCGCGCCTGAATCCGCTCCGCCAGCGTCCGAAAATCTGATACGCCCTGTACCTCATAGTCCGGCAGTTCGACGTGAAAGTGGCTCTCGAGACGGGTCACCAGATCAAGCTTTTGCAGGCTGTCGATGACTTTGCCTTGATTTTTCAGCGCTTCATAAAAATCGCCATCGGGTGTGAGCGTCTCACGAGGAACTTTGAAGTGAGCTGCGGCCATAGCCAGTAGTTCGTCGAGGGTCTGATCCGTTGTGGCCATATACTCTCGTTTCTAAGATATTAAATTACTGCGTACGTTGCCGGACTACGGTAGGTAGGGCGCCTGCCCCTCATTCTCCACAAACTTCCGCAGCCCTTCTTCGACGGCTGGACGCGAATAAAGGTCGCAGAAAATATCAATCTCGCGCTTCAGTTCCTCATACGGAATCGGCTTCACAAACTCCTTCGCCGCTGCTGCCGTGCGCCGGTCAAATTTCCCCACCTGGCTGGCCGTAGCGCGCGCCACCCGCAGCGCCTCGCCCTCGGCGGCAATCTGACTCACCAACCCAACCTGCTGCGCCTTCATCACATTGAAGCTGCGCCCGGTCAGCAGCAGATCGCGCACCACCGCATTGCCCAAATCCCGCTTCAGCCGCGGAATCCCGCCGAACCCGGGAATCAGCCCCAGCCGCAGCTCCGGAAAGCAAAATCGCGCCATGCGGTCGGCAATCATAATGTCGCAGACGAGCGCCAGTTCGAACCCGCCGCCAAACGTCACCCCATGCACCGCCGCAATCGTAGTCAGAGGCACGGCATCGAGCGCGTTCATAACGGCGTGAATGCGCTCCAGAAATTCTCGCACTCCGCGCAGGGCCGCGTCCTTTTCCATTTCTTGCCCGCGCCGAAACAACTCGCGCAAATCCGCTCCCGCGGAAAACCCAGCCTTCAGCGTCGAGTGGACAATCAACGCGCGAGCCTCCTTCGCCAACCCGGGCAGAGCCGCCGTAAATTTCTCCAACTCCTCCAGCGTAAGCGACCCAATCTCGTTGCAAGGAGCGCGATGCAGCGCAAGCTCGATCGCTCCATTCACGATCTGCCACGAGATGGTCTGCCCTTTGAAGTCGTTCATGCCGTCTTCGCCGCCTGATTCTTCGAGGCCTGCTTCTCCGAGATCAGGTACATCGCGTCAATTTCGTTTCGAAACCGCTCTGCAATCACGTCGCGCTTCAGCTTCCCGTTCGCCGTCAGCAGCCCGCTCTCGATAGTGAATGCTTCCTCCATCACATGAAATGCGCGCACCTGCTTGTAATGCGGCTGGCCCGGATTCACAAGGTCCAGCGCCGCCTGCGTTTTATCGCTGCTCACTTTGCCCGTGACCAGCGCCGCCAGATATCCACGCGCATTACCCACAACCACCACCTGAATCGCTCCCGGCAATTCGTGCAGGATATTATCCTCAATCGGCTCTGGAGCGATGTTATGCCCCGACCCAAGAATAATCAGGTTTTTGATGCGCCCGACAATTTTCCAGTTTCCGTTCGCGTCTACTTCGCCCTGATCGCCAGTATGAAACCAGTCATCGCGCAGCACCTTCGCCGTCTCCTCCGGACGATTCCAGTACCCCGGAAAAATATTCGGCCCGCGCACCACGATCTCCGCGTTCTCCGCGATCTTCATCTCCACGCCCGCAATCGCCGGCCCCGTGCGCCCCGGAATCACCGGCGCATCCGGATTATCCATGGTGCAGATCGCCGTCGTCTCGGTCAGGCCGTACACCTGCAACACGGGAATGCCCAGCATCATAAAAAACAGTTGCGTCTCCACACTCAGCGGCGCCGAACCACAAATCAGCGCGCGCAGCTTGCCGCCGATCATCTTTTTCCGAATCGTAGGAACGACGAGCCGATTCGCCAGCCCGAGCCACAACCCGTCCCCAGCACGCGGTTTGCCCTCCTGCCGCCGCACCCACGCACCCTTTGCCTTGGTGTACACCTTCAACGGAAATCCGCCCGTCTTCCAAAGCTGCTCGTCGACCGCTTTGCGCATGCGTTCGAGAAGCGCGGGAACATTCAGGAAATAATCTGGCGCCGCCAGCCGCATCTCCGCCGCAATCTTTCCCAGGTCCGTATTCAACGTCAGCTTGGCGCCGCGCAGCAGGCAGGTCAGCATCATGATCCACGAGCCTGCAAAGCAAAACGGCAGGTAATGAAACACGGCGTCCCGCCCCGGCCGGTTCTTCATCGGATGGCTCCGCATAAGCTGATTCAGTCGCCTCGAAGTGCAGCTCAGCATGTGTCCGACGTTGCCCGCATTCAGCATCACACCCTTGGCTTCACCCGACGTGCCCGAGGTGTAGATGACGGTCACCACATCTTCTTCCGCGACGGACAGCGCCGGATTCTCCACCAGCCCGCGCCCTGCCGCGAAAACATTCTCAAAGCAGAAATGCGGCGGCGCTTCAGGCCACGCCTCCACGATCGCATCGGCCAGTGACTGCTGGCCGCATGCAATCACGGACGGCCAGCAATCCTTCATCATCGCGACCAGTTCGACCGGCGCCTGCCGCGCGTAAAGCGGCACCACCGTCAACCCCTCCGCCATGACGGCCAGATCCATCACCACCCACTGCATCGAGTTATGCGCCAGCAGCGCGCAGCGGTCGCCCTTCTTCAGCCGCAGCCGCCGCAGATAAGCCCGCGCCACTTCCACCTGCGCCAACAACTGCCGCGCGGTGAGTGGAATCGCCTGTCCCTCGCGCATCTCCTGCAGCACGACGGCATCGCTGCTGCGCTCCAAACTCGCAAAAATCTGTTCAAGAAAAGTCATCTGTTCCCACAATTGTCATGCTGAGCGAAGCGAAGGACCTGCTTTTCGGCGCAACTTCCATCCATTGCCATCGTGAGCGGCGCGGCCGATTTGAACTTACTATCGCCGCAGCCAGGCATTCTCCCAGCGACAACTACCCGTACGCTTTCACCAACTCTCGCAACCCATCGCCCATCGGCGGCAAATAATCTTCCCAGCTCCATTCGCCGCGCCGAGTGGGAAATTCCGGATAGCGCCGCTGCACTTCTTCTTCGAAATAAACGCCCATGCGCGCCATCAATTTCAAATTTCGCACCACCGTCCGCGCGATGCCGTCGGCAATCCGCTCCCCGTCGCGATCCAGAATTTCAATCGCCGCCAGAGTCCGCGCCTCCAGGTCCGAATCGTCCACATTCATCAGCAACTCCTGATGCCCGCGCTCGTTCATCAGATTGCGAATGCGCTCATCCATCGTGATCCCCGCCGACGCCACCAGCGCCGGCATCGAAGTCACAATCCCGTGATAGCGTGAAGACACCATCATGCGGCACGCACGCAGAATGCTGACCAATTGGTACATGTTGTAATCATCCGAAGTCAGCACCGGAACTCCGCCCAGCTTTTCCGAGATACGACCGCAAGGCCGTGCATCCATACGCTCGGTCGCGGCCATGATCACAAACACATTCTTCTTCTGGCGGAACGCGGCCACCGCCTTGGCAATCGAACTCAAGTAATGTTCGTAGGCGCGATCCGCCTCCGGCCCCGCGTGATGAAAATAAGGTCCGCGGTAGTGGCTCTCTTTGTATGCGCCGGTCAGGCTGTGCAGCGCGGCCTTCGCCACCGACGCCTTCACCGGCCACTCAAATGGATTGATCGGACACACCACCAGCACCGGCGTCTTCCCATCCCAACCCACATCGCGCAGCGCTTTCTGCCCATACTCCGCACCCAGCGGCTCAAACGTCCACGCCGTGTCCGTACCCAGTTCCGTCGGTACTCCGAGCTCGCGCAGAATCTTCCGCGACTCGTCATTGCGCGTGATCACCAATGAATTCCTGCAATAACGCCCGCACATCTTCGCGACCAGCGGATCCATATGCCCAGCCTCGGCACCGTAGCCGATCGACAACTTATTCTCCGCCGCCGCGATGCCCAGCGACCCAATCATCATCGTCGCCAACGCATTCGCAAATTTCGATTTGAACATCGAACCTTCGCACGCCACTACACCATGATGTTTCGGCACTTCATTCGCCAGGAAGGGCGGAAAAATATCCGGCAGCCGCACCTGCGACGTGCCTTCGAAATATCCGCGCGAGCGGTCAAAATTGAACGTCATCATGCTGAGGTCAACATTCTCGGGCCCCAGAATCCGCCGGATCTGCCGCAGCATTTCTTCCACCCTCACATCCGACCCGGTATTGCGCGTGCCGTTGTACCCCGCAAACAGCAACTTCAGTCTTTCACCCGGCTGCCACGGCTCCCGTTTGCCCATCATCCACTGCATTTTCTTGCCCTCGATGATGCTCGACACCCACGCTTCCAGAACGAAGTCCATCATGCGGCGGACCCTCCTGCCTGCGTGCTCTCCGGCCAGGGCTGATACGGGTATTCAAAATTGCGCTCGCGGCTGAACCGGAGGAGCGGAAAACTGTATTGCGAAAACGGCGCCGGCTTGCGCCCCATTTCCGCTGTCACCCGCGTGTTGTCGAACACCGTGTTCCAGGTCAAATACGGCAGGAACACTTTCATCAGCGCCGCACTGTGCCCCACTGACCCTTTGCGGTTCGCGAGCGTATTGACGATGGAGCTGAACGGTTTTTCGAGGATCGGCAAAAACACCGGCCCGCGCCGGTTCTGCTCGGACGCCAGCGCCCTGGTCAATTCCTGAAACGACTGCGCGCCGTTGCCCGAAGAAAGGTGATAGGTGTCGTGTTCGGGACTCGCCTTCATGTGCAAAGTCGAAATCGCATCGGCCACGAAGTCCACATTCACAATGTCGATCTTGTCATGCGGACGAAACGGCAGCACCGGCAATCCCGCGAGGAACACGAACGACCGCACCATATCGAACTGCGTCGTCTGCGGATAGCGACTGTCCCCCAACACGATACTCGGCCGGAAAATTGTCAACGGCACATCCGGCAGCAACTCCCGCACCATGTGCTCGCAGAATTTCTTCGTCCGCGCATAGGGATCGTAATCCGAACGGTCCCATTCAATCGACCGGTCTTCCACCACAACTTCGTGGCTGCGTTTCCCCGCCACCGCCACCGTGCTCACATTCGAAAACCGCCGCAGCCCGTGGTAGTACTGCGATCGCCGCGCCAGTTGCACCACTTCAAGCGTCCCGCGCAGATTCACATTCAAACAACTTTTTTCCGATTTCCGATTTAGCGAAGCCGCGCAGTGGATCACCGAATCGGTGGTGTGCACGAGCCGGTCGTAATCGTCCGGCGCAAGCCCGAACTGCGGCGACGTAAGATCTCCGCGAAAAATCCGGATCTTCGCCTGCAAGTATTCGTAGAATTTGGGAAACGGCAGGTGCAGTTGCAAGGCCTGCCAAAGCCGCAGTTCCGCGTCACGCGGATCGCGGCCGCGCACCAGCAGATTCAAGGTCGCGTCATGCCGCTCCAGCAGATTGGCGGCGACATGCGCGCCGATGTACCCGGTCCCACCGGTCAGGAAAATTGCCACGTTGCTCCGTTCGTCCCCGTCTTCATCGTCTCGCCGTTTTCGTGCGTCGTTGTAGCTGTCGTTGCCGGTGTTGTGGGCGCCGGTGGCATCTGCAGCACCCGCGGCGCGCGCGCTTCCAGCGACCGCCCTTCAATCAGCGGATACGTCCACCGCCGCAATGCCGGAATATGGATATCGATCCAATACTCCCACCAGTCCAGCCCCGCCGTGTCATATCCGAATATTTCTTTCTCTTCTGGCGCCAAAGCCTGCGACAACTTCTCTACATTATCCGCGACAAAGTCATGTTCGTTGTGCAGAATAAACGGCTCGAACAGGCCCACTAATTTTTCCACACGCTCGAGGTTGCGTTCGGTTTTCGCCAGCGGCTTGGTCATCGAAGACGGCAGCGGAGACATCACCCGCTGAATCGACTTGATGATCATCTTCTGCGCCGGCGCCGACATGCGGTTATACCGCTCCTTCGAAACCGGAATCGCATCCATTCGCAACCGCAGCCAATACTCCAGACCTTCCTGCGCCCGATAGTGACGCCGATGCCCCAGGCTCGTCAACTCAATCGAACGTCCCATGTCACAAGGGTTCGTGACCGAGGTCGCCAGTTGATACAGCGGATCGTGCCGCCGCTCCACCAGAGCCGCGCCAATCAGCGTCATCCCCGCGCACACAGCATCCACCGGAATAATGTCCAACCGCTTGCGTTCGTTTGAAGGCAGTTGCCGGAACGCCGTCCCTAGCAGATACGACAGCGACGCCGAGGTATTGATGCCCTCATTCCACCCTCGAAATGGCTTCGCCACCGATGTCTCGACAATCGCTGGGCGCACGATCGCAATCGGCAGTCCCGCGCCATGTTTCGCGATCAGCGATTCCGCCAGGCACTTGGTGAAGGTGTAAGTATTCGGCCAGCCTAGCTCCTTCGCGCGCCGCGTGCCTTCTTCGGTAAGATAAGTTTTCAGCCAGCGAACCCGGTTCTTGCGGATTTGGTTTTCGAGCGCATGGCCGCTCAGCCCTTTCGCCGCATGCTCTTTCCCGAGAGCCTGCCGCTTCAGTTCCTCGGTGACTTCCGGTCCCTCCGCGCGCGCTTCCGCCGACTCCACCACTTCATGCAGCCGATGCCATTCTTTTTCCGCGTCGAAGTCCTTCAGATGCGTCGGCGTGTAATTCAGACGGACCCGCTCACTCACGCGCCCATCGCGTTGTCCCGCCACATAGCAAGTCGAAAGATGCAGCAACGCCGCGTGATCCGACCGGCGAATGAATTCGATCAGGTGGTGCGTCGAATCCACATTCACCGCCAACGCGTCGCGCAGATCGGGATTGAAATCCGTTAACCCCGAGCTGTTGATGATGAGATCAAGATCCTTGCTCAACTGCGCTGCCGTCGCCGGGTCCAACCCCACGCCGGGCTGCGCCACATCACCCTCCACCACCTCAACTTTTTCCGCCAGCAGTGCACCCAGCCGGTCGCCGTATTTCTCAAACAAAGGATCGAAAACCGGCGAGCCTTCCATCATCTTTTCGAAGCGCGTTTGCGCCGGACTCGACTTCTGCCGCCGGATCAGCAAATAGAGTTTCCCGATCTCCGGCAGATCCATCAGCGTATTCGCCAACCACACTTTGCCGATAAATCCCGTAACGCCGATGAGCATCACGCGCTTTCCGCCCAGCGCCTTGCGCACCGAAAACTCCGCCGGGTACCGCTTTTCGTCGAAATACACAATCGGACGAACCCGCGGCGCCTCCACTCGTACCGCCGGCACCATCGCCGACGCCAGCGCTTTCGGACCGCGCAATCCGAGAGCCCGCACCCATCGCGCCGGACTCTGCTGCCCGTCCGGACCCGCTTCGCGAATCCGCGCAAATATTCCTCGCGGCCGAATCACCGGACTCAGCAGCCGTCCCGTCGCAACTCCATCGCGGAAGTCGAGGCGGTTAGCGATCATCCACCGCACTCCCAGATGGCGCGCCAGCGGCCGCATCACGTGCTCCAACCCCTGGCTCACCAGCACCACGTCCGCGCCCGTCGCCTGCAACGCCTTCAGGTGCCGCACTCCTTCTTCTTTGAGCAGCGGCTTGATCTTGTATTCAAATTCCTCTTCGCCCAGCAGATCGAGGCGGTCGCGCGTAATCCCTCGCAGCACGGCATGCACGATGCGAGTCGCGGCCACGCGGTTCGCCGCATACAGAAATGGCCGTAGCACCGCCATCAAAAGCACCAGGCTGCGGCGCGCTGCCCGTGCGATAAATGTCTGGCTGTTCCAGGTAAAAAACGCGATCGGACGGACCGTAGTCAGTTCCAGCAGACTTCCCTCCACGCGCCAGTAAACAGGCGACGAAGGCCGCGGACGCCCAGGCGGCGAAGCAATGGGCGGCGCCAAAGTCACACCACCTGGCGAGCCGCCTCCAGGCAACGTCTGCGCCCGACCGTCTTCGAGATTGTTCACAGTTCCCACGAATCAATTCCGTCCGCTCTCACAGTATCCTTGGCAAGCCCAACGGAATCTCCTATTTTAACCTCTCCTTCACAAACCACGAAGAATAACCGCGCACCCATCCCGGCGCGGGTTCTCACGCCGCCCGCTCCACCCAGCACACATCCCAATACTTCCCAAACTTTCGCCCAACCTCGCTGAACACGCCTACCACTTTAAATCCGAACTTCCGATGCAGCTCCTCGCTAGCCGCATTCGGCAACGTATACCCCGCCACAAAACGATGGATGTCTTTACCCTTCAACATTTCGTACAACTCCGCATACAACCGCTTCCCCAGGCCCTTCCCCACCGCCTCCGGCGCACAATAAATTGTCGTCTCCACCGTCGTCTCATACGCCGCCTTCGGACGAAACCGTATGGTCCCCGCGTATCCCATCACCTTCCCATTGTCCTCGGCGACCAACAGACGATGCCGTCCCGCCTCTCCAAACTGCGCAAACCAGGCTTCCCGCCCCTCCACCGTGTAAGCCTCAACATCAAACGTCACCGGAGTATGTAGAACGTAGTAGTTGTAGATCTCGGTGATCCGCGCCAGATCTCCACGATCCGCCGTCCGAATCCGCATCTCGCTCATTTCCACCCTCTTACTCTGAATTCTGCCACTAACGTATTGCCCACCCAACGACCGCCGCCGCCGCTACCACCCAGGCCGAGTTCACGCGAAAGCGGAGCAGCGCGACCAAGCTCACGCCGAAGAGGACCAGCGAAGTCCGGTCCACGATCGACGCCTTCGCCAACTGCCACGCCACCACCGCCATCAATGCGAGCGAGCCCGCGACCACTCCTTCCAGCATTGCCGCCACTGCTGCCGATCTTCGCAGCCGCGGAATCAGCGGCCCACTCACCGCCACCAGCACGAACCCGGGCAGAAAGATTCCCACCGTCGCTACCACTGCGCCCGTCCAGCCCGCCACCACGTACCCGATAAACGTCGCAGTCGTAAACAGCGGACCGGGCGTAAACTGTCCCACCGCGACCGCGTCCAGCAACTGCTTATCGGTCAGCCAGTGCAGACGCTCCACAAATTCGGTCTGCAGAAATGCCAGCAGGACGTATCCGCTGCCGAATACCACCGACCCAACTTTCAGAAAGGAGAAAAACAGTCGCGCTAGGCCGACGGGAAGAGCCGCGCCCATGGCCGCCATCGCCATTGCACTAGCGACCACTTTCGGAAGTCCGACGCCAGCACCAAGCAGCCGGTTCTTCATCCCAAAAGCCGCCGCCGATACCAACCCGGCAAACACCAGCACCAGCATTGGACTGACTCCCAAGAGATTCAACCCCGCCGCGAGCACCGCAATCACTGCCAGCAAACTCGTCCGCACTCCCGTCCGTCCCAGCTTCCCCAGCGCCTGGATCACGATCGCGACCACGGCCGGCTTGATCGCGTAGAGTACGCCTTCAGCCTTCGGCAACGACCCAAAACGCACATAGGCCCACGCAATCACCGACACAATCACGGCCGCCGGAATGATGAAGCAACAGCCCGCCGCAATCAGTCCGCGCCAGCCGCGTTTCAACTGCCCGACAAAAATCGCGACTTCGGTCGAACTCGGTCCCGGAATCAAATTCGCGGTGGCCAGCCGGTCCAGAAACTCGGCGCGCGTAATCCACTGCCGCCGCCGCACAAATTCTTCTTCCATCATCGCCAGATGCGCCGCCGGCCCGCCAAACGCAATCGTCCCCAGCTTCAGAAACACCAGGGCAATCTCTCCCAGCGATGCCTCGCGAATTTCCGAAGACTCAGCCATAGCCTGTGTGGCGCGGATACTCCTGTCCGCGAACTCTCCGCCGCAGCGCAGAATTTGAGGTTACCGCAAATTGTGAGATTTTGATGGGGCAAGGATTTGCCCTGAGCGGAGGACCAACTTCCGCCGCCCAGAGCCTTGAGAACGATTCGATTTCCTCAGCCGCCGCTTACTCGCCGAACACCGTGTTATAGAATCCGCCCGCCCGCGCGGCGCCCACAATCGGCGCCAGCCAGAACAGCCACAACTGCGAGAGCGCCCATCCACCCACGAAAATCGCGGGTCCCGTGCTCCGCGCCGGATTCACCGAAAGATTCGTCACCGGAATGCCGATCGGGTGAATCAGGGTGAGGCACAGCCCAATCGCAATCGGAGCAAACCCCGCTGGAGCGCGCTTGTCGGTCGATCCCATGATCACCATCAAGAAGAAAAACGTCAGCACCACTTCCGCCACCAGACAAGCAACCATCGAATAACCGCCCGGCGAGTGCTCCGCGTATCCATTCGAAGCAAAGCCTCCTAACTGAAAGCCCCCCTTGCCGCTCGCGATTATGTAGAGCACGCCCGCGCCAGCGATTCCACCGAGCACTTGCGCCACCACGTACGGCAAGAATTCCGACGCCGGAAATCGCTTCCCCACCACCAACCCCGCCGAAACCGCGGGATTCAGATGACATCCCGAAATATGCCCAATGCGAACGCCATCGTAAGCACAGTAAGCCCGAAGGCCAGCGCCACGCCGGCAAATCCGATGCCCAACTGCGGAAACGCCGCCGCCCAGCACCGCGCTCCCGCATCTGCCAAACACCAGCCAGAAGGTCCCGAAAAATTCCGCGATAGCCCGCTTCGATAAGCTCATATCTCCTTCTCGGTGAGGTTATTGATGAAGTTGACTGCGTAAGTGCCAGCGATTCTACCGCAATCTGACAAGGATGTAGGGAGTCTGTAAGAATTGGTGGCGTGAATACGCTCACGCTATTCGGATTGTTCGCCGTGACCGCGATGTTGGTCACCTACGCGTTGGAGAGACGCAGTAACTGGTTCGTCCTCGCGTTTGCGATTTCCTGCGTGCTCGCCTCGGCTTACGCTTTCTTGCAAGGCGCCTGGCCCTTTGGAGTGGCGGAGATTATCTGGTCGGCCGTCGCGCTGCACCGCTGGTATCACGCCCGCTGACTTAGCTGCACGCTTGTGTGGAAGCGGAGCTCCGCCCCGCTTGGACGGGGCAAAGCACCGTCCCCACACTTTTAGAGTTTATTCAGCCCATCGAGCGCCGCGACCTTATAGGCCTCCGCCAGCGTAGGATAGTTGAACACCGTGTCTCGAAAATATTCGATGGTCGCTCCCATCGTCAGCACCGCTTGTCCAATGTGCACAATCTCTGCCGCCCGATCTCCAATAATGTGCACGCCTAGCAATTTCAGCGTATCCGGATCAAACAGAATTTTCAGCAGTCCCTGATCGTCGCCCAGCATCTGCCCTTTCGCCAGTTCCGAGTAGCGCGCCAGCCCGCTCTCGTACGGCGTCCTGTTGCGCGTCAGCTCTTCTTCGGTCGCGCCCACCATCGAAATTTCCGGAATGGTGTAGATGCCGTACGGAATCAGATTCGGCAGCAACCGGCTGGGCTTGCCGAACATGTGACAACCCGCCAGCCGCCCCTGCTCCATCGAGGTACTAGCCAGCGCCGGGAATCCAATCACATCGCCCGCCGCATAGATATGCGGGACCGCCGTCTGGAAATGTTCGTTCACCGCCAACTTGCCGCGCTCTTCCGCTTGCAGACCCGCAGCCTCGAGTTTTAGCTTGTCACTATTCGCTTGCCGGCCAATCGTGTACAGCAGCGCCTGCCCGCGGACTTTCTTCCCACTCTCCAGCGTCGCGAAAACCTTGTCCTTCTCCTGGTCGAAGCCAACCGACACCACTTTCTCCCCGACCCGGAAGACCGTTCCCAGTTGCCGCAACTGGAAGCACAGACTTTCGATGATCTCTCGATCCACAAAATCCAGCAGCGTCGGCCGCTGGTCCAGCAGCGTCACCTTCACCCCAAGCGCCGCGAACATGGACGCATATTCCAGCCCGATAATCCCCGCACCCACCACAATCAATTCTCGCGGTATCTCCTCCAGGCAGTGCACCTGATCCGAATCGAAGATGCGCTGCCCGTCCACCGGAATCCCGTCGATGTGCGCCGGCCGCGTACCACAGGCGATCAGAATCTTCTCTCCTCGAACCTGTTGCACTCCTTCTTCGCTAACGATCTCAATCGTGTGCGGATCGGTAAAGTGCGCGTCGCCTTCAAGCGCGGTCACGTAGTTCCGCCGCAGTTGGGCCTTGATCACGTCCACTTCCCGCGTCATCACCGCCGTCGACCGCAGCACCAGATCCGACATCATGATCCGGTCCTTCACTACATAGCCGCGTCCATAAAACATCCGCTGCCGCAAGCCGCTCAAGTAGAGCACCGCCTCACGCAGGACTTTGCTCGGGATTGTTCCGGTATGGACGCAAACCCCTCCCATCGTCAGCCGCCGGTCGATGATCGCGACTTTTTTGCGCATTTTCGCCGCGCAAATCGCGCCCTTCTGCCCCGCCGGACCGCTGCCAATCACCACCAGATCGTATTCATTAGCCTGCATATATATGCGCTTCGCTGCAGCACGAAACTAGCACTTTTCGTGCCCCAAGCAAAAGGTATCTTTCGTTTTCAATTCAAAACCAAGAGTCCTTATAACAGTAATGGGACCGTGTGGCGCGGACACTCCTGTCCGCGAACTCTATCCAAGGGAGGAAACGCCTACATCGGACAATTCATTTCACAGCATACGCAACCACCGTCCGCCCACGCGGCCCTATGCTCTTCTCTACGTCCCGCACCAGCTTTGCCTCCAGGTCATCCGGATCAACAATCATCTCGCAATCAGCAATCTCCTCATCACTCGCGCCCTGAAAGCACAGTTCGCAGACTCCCAGCCCGCCTTCCGATCGCACGGGAGGACCAAACGTGCGGCAGGTCATCGGCCGAGCGTCGTAGAGATCGCACAACCCCGTCTCCGGATCGAGCACCGGACAAGGTTCATCATTGGCCAACTCCGCAAAGCGCTTTTCCGCCTCCGGACCTTCATCAAGCACGCCCGTTCTTGCGTTGCCAGGAAAATCCGCCGCCAACCGCCGCACCGATTCTCGCGCCCGCAAGCGAATACGCCCCGCCCGCCGCGGGTCCGTCTTCTCAAGGGCAGCCAACCCGCGCTGCAACCGCGCCGCGTCCAGTTGATTGATCGCAAACACACCCACGCAGCACTGCGTGCATCCCGGACGACACACCAGCCACTCGCCGCTACGCCGCGCAACATCGGCCAAAGCAGCGTCCACAATCTGAATCAGCGCGCCATCCCCAGCCGGCAATCGCCGCAAAGACATCCCGGAAGCATAACCCATAGCCCGTGTGGCGCGGACACTCCTGTCCGCGGGTCGGTAGCCAAATACCTCACACGTAGGGACAGCCGCCCCCTGTCAGTCCAAGCGGAGCGAAGCTCTGCCCCGCTTCGTGGTAGGGGATGGCCTCATTATGCCGTAAGGCCCCCCAACAAGATCGCGTCAGCCCGCGGCGAAGTGCCGCGCTAAGGAAGCGCCTTCAGGCGTTGAGGGTCGTCAGATGGACGCTCTTCAGGCGATGGAAACCTCACCGCCAACGCAACCGCGCCGCTCACTCCCAGCGCTCCACCCACCAGCAGTAGGCCTCCCTTGAACTGCCCGCTCGATGTGTGCACGACTCCGATCACATAAGGGCCAACGAAGCCGCCTAGATTTCCCATCGCGTTGATCACAGCAATCCCGGCCGCCGCTGCCGTGCCCGACAGGATGCCGGTCGGCATCGCCCAGAATGGGCCCATCATCGAGAACACTCCCAGCACCGCAATGCTGATGGCAAGGATTGCCGGGCCAACCGAAGTCGCGTAGGCGGCTCCAGTCAGCGCGATCGCCCCGGCAAACGCCGGCAGCGCGGCGTGCCAGCGTCGTTCCCCCGACCGGTCGGAGTGCGCTCCGACCACTACCATCGCCACCGCCGCCGCGATATACGGAATGGCCGACAGCAAGCCGATGCTGAAATCGCTGCCCACGGAAAGACTTCGTATAAGCTTCGGCAACCACAGGCTGATGCCATACGACGCCGTGTTCAGACCGAAATAAACCAAGGCCAGTAGCCAGATTCGCCCGCTGCGCATGGCCGAAAAAACTCCCAACTTCCCGGCCACCGGCTGCTCGTTTTCCAGCGCGGCGAGCAGCCAGTCCCGCTCCACCGGCGGAAGCCACCGGGCCTGCGCCGGACGATCCACCAGATACACAAGCACGACGCTTCCCAGCAACACGGCCGGGATGCCTTCCAGCAGGAACATCCACTGCCATCCCGCCAAACCTCCCTCGCCGTGCAGAGCAACGTGCAACCCGAGCAGCGCTCCCGACAACGGTCCCCCCACCACGCCCGAGAGCGGGGCGGCCGTCATGAACCAGGCGACCGCGCGCGCCCGTGCCCGCGCTGGAAACCAGTTCTTCAAATAGAGGATGACTCCAGGAAAGAATCCCGCTTCCGCGGCCCCAAGAAGAAAGCGTAACGCATAGAAACTGCGCGGCCCGCTGATCAACACCATCGACGAAGAGATGACGCCCCAGGTCACCATCAGCGCGGCAATCCAGCGCCGCGCGCCGATCCGCTCCACCGCCAGGTTGCTCGGCACCTGGAAGAAGAAATAACCGCTGAAGAACATGCCCGCGCCCAGTCCATACACGGCGTCGGTAAACCCCAGTTGCCGCTGCATCTGCAGCGCCGCAAATCCCACGTTGATGCGGTCGAGATAGGCCACGATGTAGAGCAGAAACAGAAACGGTACCAGGCGCCATGTCAGCCGGCGTACCACCGCCTCCATCACGTCCTCCGGCTTCGTTTTCTGCCCCTCGATGTCCATTGCGTTTTAACCGGCTGCTGAAAAAGATGTCACTCTCTAACGTTTTCCCTCCAGCAACAATTTCCTCCGAATCTCCGCCACGATCTCCTCCGGCGACCGGTCGACATCCACCACCACCGCGTCCTCTGGCTCTTCCAGCGTGGCCAACTGGCTCTCCAGCATCCGCTCTGTCATAAAATGTCCGAGCCGCGCCCGCATTCGCCTTTGCAGCAATGCCACCGAGCCCTTCAGATACACCACCCGAACCTCCGGGCTCACCTGCAAGCGTTCCCGATACGCGCGCTTGAGCGCCGAACACGCCAGCACGCCGCTCTTCCCCGAAGCAATCCAATTGGCGATCAATGACCGCAGAATTTCCAGCCATGGCGCGCGATCGGCATCGCTCAGCGGAATCCCGTTCCGCATCTTCTCCACATTCGCCGCCGGATGGTAGTCGTCGCCATCGGCAAACTCCCAGGCCAACTGCGACGCCACCAGGTTTCCGACCGTCGTCTTCCCCGCGCCCGCCACTCCCATCATTACAATAACCAAGTCCTACCCCGTGGAATTATTCTTCTCTACACTGCCAAAGCACGCTTGCAGTCTACCCCCAAATACGCTTTGATAAATCACATGACTATCTCTCGCCGCCTCTGCTTGCAGTGGGTATTCCTCCTCCTTGCGCTAGTCACCGTCAGCGCCGCCACAGATTCCCCAAAAAACAAATATCTTCTTTTCGTCGGCACTTACACCGGCAAGGAGAGCAAAGGCATCTACGCCTACCGTTTCAATGCCGCATCCTCTGAACTAACTCCCCTGGGTGTAGCCGCGGAAACCACCAATCCCTCATTCCTCGCCATCGACCCGACCCGCCGCTTCCTCTATGCCGTGAACGAAGTCCCCGACTATAAAGGTGGCAACAGCGGAGCGATTAGCGCCTTCTCCATCGATTCCCAAAAGGACGACTTTCGCGCAGGCGATCTTCGCATCGCCAAATTATCCTTGCTGAACCAAGTCGCCTCGCGCGGCGCCGACCCCTGCTACATCGCCTTCGACAAGACCGGTAACTACGCCCTGGTCGCAAACTACACCGGAGGAAGCGTAGCCGCGTTCCCCGTGCGCGCCGACGGACGCATCGGTGAGTTCTCCGCCTTCGTTCAACACGCCGGGTCCAGCGTCAACCACGAACGCCAGCAAGGTCCGCACGCTCACTGGATCGAGACCACTCCCGATAATCGTTTTGCCATTGCTGTCGATCTCGGCCTGGATGAGCTGCTCGTCTACCGCTTCGACGCCAAAGCCGGCTCCCTCACGGCGAACATTCCTCCCTACGCCAAGCTCGACGCTGGAGCCGGACCGCGCCACCTCGCCTTTCATCCCAACGGCAAGTTCGCTTTCGTAGTAAATGAATTGCAGTCCACCATCACAACTTTCTCTTACGATGCGCGCGCGGGCGCGCTGCATAAGCTGAAGACTGTCTCAACACTTCCCAAAGCCTTCTCCGGCAACAACGACACCGCTGAAATCCACGTACATCCCAACGGCAAATTCCTCTTCGCCTCCAATCGCGGGCACGACAGCATTGCCGTCTTCGCCATCGACCGCCACACCGCTGTTCTCACTCTAGTGGATCACTTCCCCACCCAGGGCAAGACCCCGCGCAACTTCGAAATCGATCCCACCGGTAAGTTTCTCTTCCTCGCCAATCAGGACACCAACAACGTCGTAGTTTTTCGGATTGACCCCAACTCCGGAAGACTAACCCCTACCGGCCAAACGCTCCACGTCCCCTCGCCCGTGTGCCTGAAGTTCGTCGCCGCCGATTAAGAATCTGCACCTATCTGTAGGACCGCACCCAAAGTGCTGACTGCGCTTCCCTAACCTCGTACGTAATATTTTTGTAATGTAACCCCGATCACGGTGAATCACTCTGCCGACCACTATCCTCCAGTCATGGGATCGATTACACCGGCGTTCACAGAAACTCAGCAGGCAATTCATCCAAAAGGCAGTGGCGCACGCGTCCTGCTCAGCTCCGTCTTCGGGCCTTACGCGCAAGACGACGAATTTGGCAGCCGCGCCATCAATCCGATGGAGCTCTATCACAACCAGGTCACCCGCGCGCAAGGCAGCTTCTCGCTGCGCATGTTCCATCGCTCCTGGGGCATCATGATGATTCAGGAAAATATTTCAGCGCCCTGCAGCGTGCTGGATTTTCCCACGCGCGAAGCCTTTGCTCGTGAATTGACCACCAACCACTATGACGTAGTGGGCATCTCTTCGATCATCGTGAACGTCGGTAAAGTTCGCGAGATGTGCCGCATGGTTCGAGAACTATCTCCGGATTCTGTGATCGTGGTGGGCGGACACGTCACTGCCATTCCCGGCGTGGAAACCATGATCGACGCCGACCACATCGTACGCGGAGAAGGAATCTCCTGGATGCGCCGCTACCTCGGAGAAGACGACCACGCTCCCATCCGCCATCCCGCCATTGTTTCCGGAATAGAAACGCGCATCATGGGAATCCGCCTCCCGAATCGCAAAGGCGGCACCGCCGCCACCATCATCCCGTCGGTCGGCTGCCCCATGGGATGTAACTTCTGCACCACGTCCGCCTTTTTTGGCGGCAAAGGAAAATTTGTCAACTTCTACGAGACCGGCGATGAGCTATTTGACGTGATGTGCGGCATCGAAGCGGAACTCAAAGTACATTCCTTCTTTGTCATGGACGAAAATTTCCTCCTGCACCGCAAGCGCGCCCTGCAACTGCTCGAGCGCATGAAGCAGGCCGGCAAGAGCTGGGAGCTTTCCATCTTTGCTTCCGCCAATGCCATTCGAAAATACACCATGCTCGAACTGGTCGAACTCGGCGTTTCCTGGGTCTGGATGGGTTTGGAATCGCCCAAGTCCAGTTATAGCAAGCTGCAGGGTGAGGATATTGGGCAACTCACGCGGGAGCTTCGCGAACACGGTATACGAGTGCAGGGCTCGACGATCGTCGGACTAGAACACCACACCCCCGACAACATCGCGGAGGAAATTGAATCGGCGGTCGCTTACCAGACCGACTTCCACCAGTTCATGCTCTACACCCCGGTTCCGGGCACCCCGCTTTACCAGGAAATGTCCGATCAAGGTCGACTGCTAAAAGACATTGACCCCGCCGATATCCACGGCCAGTTCAAATTCAACTTCCGCCACGCCGCCATCTCGCGCGAGGATTCCAAGAGGTACCTCGACTGGGCCTTCTGGCGCGATTTCGAGAGTAACGGCCCAAGCCTCTATCGCATGTGCCAGACCATGCTCAAAGGCTGGAACCGCTACAAAGACCATCCCGATCCCCGCGTTCGCGAGCGCTTTACCCGCGAAGTGAAAAAGCTAAGCAGCGCCTACAACGCTGCTCTTTGGGTAATGGAGAAGGAATTCAAGAAGGTCAATCGCACCGTGAGCGACCGCATTCACAAACTGCGCCGCGAAGTCGAAAAAGAGTTCCCCGTCGCAGCCCGCCTTACCGCCGCTTCTCTCGGCCCCATCTTATTGTGGGCCACACGCCGAGAAGAACGTCGCCTGGCCAAGGGACGTACCTACGAACCTCCAACCTTTGTCGAGCGCCGTAATTGGGTCCCAGCTTCGTAGGCCTTCTGCCGCAGATTGCGGTCATCAGAAGCTATCTCATAAATCGTTTTGGGTAGGGACGCGGCTAAGCCGCGCCGTCTAGGGCCAACAACCACGCGGGCTTTAGCCCCTGAGGGATAGGCAGGCTACCCCTTCCGCCCATTGTCAGATGGCTTCGAGCTCTCTGCCACTGAACAGCGTTTCTTCGAGTTTAGTAACCATTACCCCGAATCGCCGATCCTGCAGACCTAATTCGCTGAAGTTTTCTCACACCATGCCGATCCTACCTTTATATGATCAATCCCATTAGCGGTGCCCAAGCCAATTCCGCCAATCAAGTTTCACAACCGGCTGCTCGCCAGCCCCAGCCCCCGGCCCAGTCGCCACCGCAGGACAAAGTTACTCTGCGGAGCACGGGCGACGCCGACCACGACGGCGACAGCAAGTAATCCTCACTTTCCGCTGTTACCAAACCTGTACTGGAGGAGCGGCGAACCTGCCAATCCTCCATATTTTTTCGCGGTGCCCTTGAGGGTTTTCCCGCTAGCGAACAAAAATGAAGTAAAACATCCCCAAGTACAAAAGCACGCCAACAAACCAATACCAGCTCTTTGCGTCCTGCGGCGACCACACCCATGCCAAGAAACTGAGCAGCACGGCATGCGGCACACCCACCACCATCTGCACCCAAGCCGGCCACTGCCCAAACTTTGTCATTTGAAGTATTAGAAAGGAAATATTACAAACACGCTCTCCACTGGTCTTCTACTTCGCCTGCACTTCCACCGCTCCTGCCAAATGCATGGTGGTTGGTGAACGCTCTCCGACCTCAATCGTTTGCCCATGCTTCAGATACGCCGCAAGCACGACAGGCTCGGACCAATCCAGATCCCAGCCGTTTTCAATGGCAATGATGGTGTACGAGCCCGGAATCACATTCGCCAGACTGAAACTTCCGTCAAGATCGCTCTGGTCCCGGCGAAAGCGATCATGGTTTGTTTCCGGATTCTTCGGCACCAAAACAATCATCGCGCCCGACGCCCCTTTTCCAGCGCGCGTTGCGAAGCCTTCGACCGTGACCGAGCCTCCCACCAGCCTTACCGCAATGCTGAGCGACACGCCCGCAGGCACTTCCAACACGTGTCCAGAAGTTGTTCCCGCCTCCGACGCGATCCGAACCACCGCATACCGTTGCGTCGCCGACCCCGCCACGACGTCATACTTCCCAGGTACTACATCCTCAAAGTTCGCCTCGCCCTTGGCGTCCACGAGCATAACCTCTACCCGGCCCTTGCTGTTGCGCAGTCCAATCTGGAGCTGCGCCGGCAGACCAGTTGCACCCCCCACCTGAACCGTCGCCTTGATCTTGCTCGTCGATCTCCCCGACGACGCGTTGATTTCGCCGCCACTAGTGAGATTGAGTTCTGTGGGTTCTTTTCCCTGACCGCTGGCATCCGCCATGCGAACCGCGTACCGGCCCGGCGCAATTCCAGTGATTTCATACACCCCAGGAACGGTTACCTCAATGTGGCTGGCCTCGACCTGTTCCAGTCCGTCGAAAACGGGCTTTTGCAGCGTGGGGATGGTCATCCCCTGTTTGTCCTCTTCCGGCACGTGCACGATGAGATGCAGCGACGGAGCGGGATTCATGTGGATATCCGCTTCCAGGCGATCCCCGCCGCGCACCGGAATCGGAGCCGCATCCTCGGCCTCGGTCGTGTCGCCGTAGTAAGTGATCGGATAAGCAACGTCGAGAGATGAATCCACCTGCGGAGGCGAACTCGCCGCCCCCTCGCCACTCGAACTAGGATGGACCGCGTACCACGGCGAAGCTTTTGCCGAAACAAAGTAAGTCCCTTCGTCGAGCGGGGTCACTTCATAGCGCCCCTGATCGTCCGTCATGGCACCGCGATAACGAAAGATGCGACTCACACCCTGAAAATGATTCTCCCGATAGACCATGACTTGCGCATGCCGGACCGGATCTCCAAATTCATCCAGCACCTTGCCGCTAAGCACGGCGTTCGGCGCTAGCCGCAGAGCCAGGCTTTCCGTATCGAGATCGGCACCAGTGACGATCGCGGTCGAGTACCCGTCATGCTGGTTGTAGGAAGCCGCAATAAATCCGCGCTTCGCCCCCTCGAGCGAGTACTTGCCTGCCGAAACACGAAACTCGAAGCGTCCATCATCGCCAGTAATGACCGATTGCAAGCTCTGCCGATTCTTAACGTCCCCAATCGTGACGCGCGCCCGCGCCAGCACGCCGCCACTCTTCGCATTCACCACCGTCCCCGCGATACGGTACGGCCCGGAAGGAATCCGTGTCCGGCGAGGATTCTCTATCTGCGCGTACGCGGAAAAGAGAAGTACCAAAATGCTAAAGAATCCAGCCCCGTAGGGGCGAACGAGCTTAGCCCAGCGCTTCAGCGCTGGGAATAGTGGAAGAAATGATTTAAGTCCTGGAGGGACGACCCAGTTCTCACGCACACTTTTTAGCACTGCTACGAGACAAACTCTAGCCATCATTGCTCGCTCCCGGTAACGCCCGTCGGAATAACCGGCAACGTCACGTGTTCCTTCTGTCCGCCAACCACCCTAACCACCGGCCCCTTCCCTTCGTAAGCCCGCATAGCTTCCGGGTTCCTGTACTCGAGCTCGGCTTGCGCCCGATCAAACGCCAACAGCCGATACGCTCCCGGAGCCAGTCCCGACGAAACAAAATTTCCATCCGGATTCACCCATATCTCGGTGAACTGCCCGCTGCTGTCCGCCAGCGGAATGCAGTAGATATGCGCCCCTGCCTGTCCCCCGAAAGGCGTATAAGGAGTCCAGCCTCCGGCGCCGTAGCTTGTACTGACGTTGCCGCTCGCAATGTCAGCCCCCTGCGCCGCCCCAGTAACTCCCTCGACCGTACCGCTGATCTCCGCCGAATCGTCGCGCATTGTAATCTCGATAGGAGACGCTCCACCTCCCGCGCCGACCACCAGCGGCTGATGCTGCAGGTCAAGGTTGCCCGAACGGATCGAGGCCGGATATCCGCGTGAAGAGTTGACTCGCACCCAGTAGCGTCCCGCCGACACTCCCTCCATCACTAAAGCATCATCTCCAGCCCTGGTCGGGTCCCGCATCGTTCCCCCTCCCCGCGTGCCAAAGTCGTCCGCGGCCTCCAGCGAAACGTTCAAATAACGCCGCGGTCCCCTTATGACCCGGGTGCGACCGTTGACGCTCCATGTCAAGGGGTCAGTGTGGTCGTCCGACGTGAATTCTTCCTTCACATTGACCGGAATCGAAGCATTGGGCACCAGCGTCATGCGCGGCCCAGCAATCGGCGCGCCTTTGATGGTGATCGTCTGCTGCCCGGTCACCCCGTTTGGTCCACCGCTCGAAGCTTCGACGGTGTACGTTCCATCGGGCAACATGCCTTCAATCGCATGGTGAGGGTCGTTGTAGCCAAGGGAAAATCCCGGCCCCTTTCGTCCGTGAGCGTATACGTTGACGGCGAGCCCGTTTAACGGCATTTCATTGACGGGCACGATTACCGGCGCGATAACCGGCACTTTGACGCGGTAGTACGACTGCTTCACCAGCGCCAGGTTGACGGTTTGCGTCTGCCCAGCGCCTAACTCAATTGTGCTGGCAGATCCGAAGTCGGCCGCACTCTGATAGTAGACGGGCGGGTACCCAAACAGCGGTCCGCGCGAATCGGAAGTGAGCGAATCAACATTGAGTGGATCGACGTTGAGCGGATCCAGAGTAACCGGGTCGCGGTCGAGTAACTCCTGCGTCACCAGCTTATAAGTCCCAGCCGTAAGATCCGCAAAACGGAATTGACCATCCGAAGTGGACTGAGTGCCTCCAGCCGCAATCCACTGCGCATGGCCGTCCTGCACCTGCCGGCGGAAGATCTGCATCGTGATGCTGTCGGGCGCCTCCGACGTGGGCAGTGTGACCGTGCCCACAATCAGGCTCTCCGGTGTGAGCGTAAGCGTCAAGTCCTTCGCTGCTCCGGTCTGAAGGTTCTGAGAAGGGTTCCTGGGATCGGTCATGTATCCCGGCTTACGTGCCAAAAGCACAAAAGGACGATTCGAAACGCCAGTCTGAACCCCGGTTCCAAAGCGACTGGTCGCACTGCCACGCACGCCACTGTTCGAATCCATTCCGCCCTCGGCAGCCGACTCGACCTTAGGCACGTTGAATTCAAAGCGTCCTTCACTGGTAGTCATCGTCGCAAAACGATTGTCAGGGCAAGAAACCAGGGCGCGAGCGATCGGTTCCCGAGTAACGCTGTCGATCACCACGCCGCGAATCGTCTCAGTGTTGTCAACCGTAGACTGCGCCAAGCTCCGCGCTCCACACAGGCACGCGCCGGCGAGAGCGAAAGAGAAGAGGCAGACTGCAAGAGGAGACATCCGCCCCAATAAACGATGGTAGCCGCTCTTCAACTCCACTGCTCCAGACCTGAACTATTGTGGCCCAAGAGCACGGAATTGCAAAACGCCGAGTGGCCTAGCCTTTCGCTAGCACAACCGCGCAGGGGGTGGTCCATTTTTCGGGCACTTTTCGCAAAGGATGGGTGGCAGTCTGATCGCACCATAAGACTCGCCTTTACGCCCGCGCGCGCCCAAAACGGAATCCTTCCCCTCGGACGGGGTTCTTGCCGGATAACCGGACAAGTGGATAGATACAATCACGGTAGTGATCTAACCCGCACTCAAAAACAAAAGGCCGCCCTTTTATCGGAGCAGCCTTTCTCATCCCTTACGCTAAAGAGCTAAGGGCCAACAGCCAAGAGGTGAACTCTAGTCCCCCGCCACCGGTTCGCCAACTTCTTCGGTCTTCTTCGCGCCGCCATTCCCATTAGACGGAGCGTTCGCCGAAGTGATCGCGCCCAAAGGAATGAATCCACCTTCCGAAGTTGCCGGCTTCTCTTTCAGGACAACTTCCCGATAGAGTTGCGCCATGCGCGCATCGTAGGCTGCGTCGTTCTTGACCTTATTGGTTTCGGCCTTGCTGTCGCGCGCGCGTTTCTTCTCTTCGCGCGCCGTCTTCGCAATGCCCAGCTTGTCGAGATCGTGCTGCACTTCGTTGGTCACGATTTCGTCGCGCAGATACAGGGCGTGCGCTTCGTCTTGCATCTTGACTTTCTTGCCGCCCGCAAAAATCTCGTGACGTCCATGCTCTTCGTACCACTTGGTAAGCGTGGAGGTCATGTGCATCTTCTCAATAATGTTGCGCCAGCCCACGCCCGTGTTGTAAGCGCAGAAGCTGATCTCGCCTTCTTGCGTAGCATAAGGAATGATGCACTGCTCCGTC
>CZLA01000005.1_pt1 | contig 39917 bp, 37 predicted proteins | sample 1122381 | NCBI WGS metagenome assembly CZLA01 (sample SAMEA3539301, study PRJEB10725) | soil metagenome | biome: tundra; feature: field; material: soil | place: USA | collected 2010-05 | depth 0.15 m
CATCCGCTGTTCCTCGATGCGCTGCAAGCACCCCTTCAAAAAATCGATCTCCAAAGCCTGCTGACCGATCTTCCGTTCCAACTCGGCAATCCGGCCCTCGCTCCAGCGCGCCTGCCCGTTGCCGGGAAACGCATTGCCGGGCCCCTGCCGAAACTCACGCCGCCAACGGTGCAATACATTGGGGTTGACTTCCAACGCCCGCGCCGCCTCGGCCAACGATACCCCTGCTTCCAGCCGCCGTACCGCGGCCAGCTTGAACTCCTTGGTGAACTGCCTGCGAGATAATCCCATGACTCAATTCTCCATTCAATGGATTTTGAGTCTTAACCGATTGTGTCAAAAATGGGGGCAAGTCCATTCCATACCCGCGTTCAATGAGCGTTAGAACGACATTTGAGACTAGGTGCGAATCTCGATTCGCTGACTTGAACCACTCAACAATTTCCTCGTAGTCCTTATCTAGAAGCATGGCTAAACAAGCCACCACGCAATCTTCCGACGTTTTTTGTTCGACTCGTTTCATTTCGGACGGGTGGGGCCACTCTAACGGGGAAGTATAACCCAGGGTTTGTCTTTTGATATTGACCGAAACAAACCACCAGCCAGAATCACGATTCCAGTCATCAACTATGACCCGAGCGTCAGCAGCGCCTTCCTGAACCGCCCGTGCCGCTGCGTAAGATGCAGGTAGAGCATTTCGTCCGGTTTGGATTTGGCGCGGATGATTCGGACGAGGTCTTCTTTTTCTTCTCGTGTCCACGCACGCAATCCCGGCACCTGCGCCAAAACGAGCGCAAAATTCTCGAAGGCTGCCTTCTCCAGCGTTCTCCACGAAGACGTGCTAACGCCCAGCATTCGCTCCAGCGCACGCCTCGCGTGCTCGCGCATGAGGACGGCATCTCCGCCAAAATCGCGCGCCATCCGCCGGTTGACTCGCAATCCGATGTTGCGCGTTGAAAATCTATCCCACGCGCCCACTTCGCTGCCGGGCAACTCGTAGAAGACGTGCCCCGCTGCCAGCCGCTTCAGCGTGCGCGCGGGCGTCCGGTACTTGGGATCGGCGGCGATTCTGCCTTCTTCGCGCTCCGCCAATTTTTGCAGCTCGGCGCGTCCAGGCCTGAAGCCCAGCTTCCGGTAGAACCAGAACGCGCCCGATTCGATCGCCTCCTCGTTGTCATGGCCCAGTTGATACGGGTAGACCGAGACGCACGTCGTCCCCATCAGGTGACACAAGCAGCGCAGCACTTGCGCGTAAATCCATCCCGCTTCGCCACCGCGGAACGTGTAGAAGGTGTTGAAGCCGACCTCCATCCACTCGCAGAGTCCGATGGCTTCGATGTAGTTGATCGGCACGCCGTTTTTCAGCGTCAATCCCGCGACATACGAGCGCAGCGGCAGACGGCGATCAGGCCGCAGGTTCCACATATAGATGGAAACGCCGCGGCCAGCTTCGTGCTCTCCAAGATCGGACCGCATCACCGAGGCGGGATCGCCCAGCGTCGTGCCGTAGAGTTCGCGGTAGCGCACCAGCATGATCTCGCGGATCATAGCAATGACGTGGTCGCCCTGCTGGCGCGAAAGCTTCGTCAGCAACGGCGGACGCCGTGCCAACTCGCCAGCCAGCGAAACCTGACTCCGGCTGATTAGCGGTTCGCTGTGGTAAAAAACGCTGCGCACCGGCTTCCAGTTTCGCGTTCGCGTGACGGTGGAATTCGCAAGATTCCAACGCAAGGGCACGCGCAATGATTCGTAAAGCTCAGCTTTTTGTTGCGGCGAGAGCGCCAACTCTTCGAAGCGTTCAATCAGCCACGCCGCACTGTGATGCTTCTTGCCACCAGCTGCCTCCAGCCATCGCCGCCAGGGCGTGTCGGCCTCGACATAGGCGTCGTCCTCGAGCAGCGGCATAAAACGCGGGCCGGTCGTGCCCAATTCTCGTCCTGGTTCGTAGTTTTCCCACGCGATTTCGACTTTGCCGGGCATGCGCTTGGTGAGCCAGCGGGCAACATCGAAGCTGAGCGTGTCTTCCATCTCGGTGCCGGCGATGCCGGAGACTTCGATGGGCTCGAAGTCATCCATGTCGGCACCGGCTTTGCGCAACGCTTCCACTTTCTTGTGGAAGCTATTGAGAATGCGCTCCGTAGCACGCACCACGGCTGGCCCTTGCGGAAAGGCGCGCAGGAAAAGGAGCGCTTCGTGGAAGCGGATCAGCGCAGCCGGATCAGGGAAGCGCGCGGCGTCGAGCCGTTGCAGCAACTTCACTGCGCGCGCGGCTTCGTAGCGGCCGAAGCGATAGCGGCAGGCTTCGAGTTCGGTAAGTTGGCGATCTAGAGCGTTTGGAGCCATGGCCTATTCTCGACAAGGGTATCTCATGCGGCGCCCGCGCGGCATTGCCTGGTTGATAACACCCCTGCGGCCTTGCCGAAGACAATACTCGAGCCAAATGAAAGCGGCAGCATGACCGGTGCGACCCGAAGTCGCTCGCGATCAGTCATCTCTTTTTAACGCGCCGTTCATCCACCGTTAACGTTTGGGTAATGGCCGCGCAATATCCTTCTCGCCAGTTCCATTCTTCACTTTCAATCACTCAGGAGGCTTTGCCAGTGACAGATCGTCGCGTTCTCTCTGCTCTGCTCGCCGCAGTCGTAGTAGCGTGCTTGCTTCCAACCACGGCCGCCGCACAGGCCGGCAACATTAAGCATGTACTTCTCATCAGCGTCGACGGTATGCACGCGCTCGACGTTGCGAACTATGTCGATAAAAATCCCGGGTCGGCGCTGGCTGAACTTTCCAGTCACGGCGTCACCTACACCAACGCCCGGACGCCCGGGAACTCCGATTCTTTCCCCGGCCTTCTGGCGCTGGTAACCGGCGGCTCGCCCATCAGCCACGGATTGTTCTACGACGTCAGCTACGATCGCACGGTTTTCGATCCCACCAACGTCACGTGCTCGGGTCCTGCCGGCAACATGATGGTTTTTGACGAGAGCATCGACCTCTACGTGAACAACATCTCGCAAAATGTGATTGACCCGACCAAGCTGCCGCGTGTCCGCGACAGATACGGCAACTGCGTGGCGTTGTATCCGCACAGCGCGCTCCGCACCAACACGATTTTCGAGGTAGCCAAATCGAAAGGCTGGCACACGGCATGGGCCGACAAGCATCCCGCGTACGATCTGGTGAATGGTCCTTCCGGCAAGGGCGTGGATGATCTCTACACTCCGGAAATCACCAACGTCGGCGGACTCGATAACACGCACAGCGTGGTTTGCACAGCCGGGAACGACAACCTGAAGGTTCAGGCCGTCATCAACGAGATCCATGGCCTGACCCACGACGGCAAACCTGGACCGGGCACTCCTGTGATTTTTGGGATGAACTTCCAGGCAGTGAGTGTTGGACAGAAGCTGGTCAAGGACAACTACGACAACAGCTGTGTAAGCGACACGAATCCCGCTATCAACCAGCAGCCCGGCGGCTACGTCGATGGCTCTGGAACGCCGAGCGCGGTTCTGGCTTATGGCCTGCAGCAGACCGATGCGGCCTTGGGCAGCATGATCGCCGCACTGAAAGCGCAGGGCCTCTATAACTCGACGTTATTCATCGTCAGCGCCAAACACGGTCAATCGCCGATCAACCCGGCCAAGATCAACAAGCCCGGCCATTTTGCGGATCTAGTTGCAGCGTTGCCGGATGGCAACAGCAATCCCGCCGCAATTGCAATCGTCAATGCCTTCAATTGTCCGACCGGCCCGTGTGGTGCGATCTCGGACGATGACGTCGCGCTGATCTGGCTGCAGGGCCAGAACGTCTCCAACCAGCAAGTTACGGACTACCTGAACACGAACGCGGTTCCTCTCTTCATCGACGAAGTGATGGGCGGCGCCGAACTTCTTCTCAAGTTCAACGATCCGGCTACCGACAGCCGCACTCCCGACATCATTGTGGAGCCGACGTATGGCACCACCTACACCAAGTCCAGCGCGAAAAACATGGAGCACGGCGGTTTCAGCTACGGCGATACGAACGTCGGGCTCATCGTCTCCAATCCGGCGTTCAAATCCACCGTGCTGAAGACTCCTGTCTCGACCTCGCAAGTCGCACCCAGCATTCTGCACGCCCTCGGAGTCAGTCCGAGTGCCCTGAAGTCGCTGCAGGCCGAGAAGACTGCGGTGCTCCCCGCGCTTCCGTAAAAGCGGCGTCTTCGCTGAATTTACGGCAAAACCATGGACGGGCTGCGCCATGCAGCCCGTCTTTTCAAACTGCCTCGCGTCTGCACCGCCATGCTATAATCTCCATTCGCCTGAATGTTTTAGGTCGAGGCTGATCCTGTGATTTCCTCCGCGGGCGGATCCGTAATTCCGAGAAACGGCGCCATTCAAGGTTTCGTTTTCTAGAAGACTAGAGACGAGGTACAGCTATGTCCGGCCATTCTAAGTGGGCAACCATCAAGCACAAGAAGGGTGCGCTCGACGCCAAGCGCGGCAAGATCTTCACCCGTCTTATCAAGGAAATCGCCATGGCAGCGAAGTCGGGCGGCGATCCTGACATGAACCCGCGCCTGCGTACGGCGATCCTGGCGGCGAAGTCCGAGAACATGCCCGCCGACAACATCAAGCGCGCTATCCAGCGAGGCACCGGCGAACTGCCGGGATTGACTTACGAAGAATTTGTGCTGGAGGGCTACGGCCCCGGCGGCGTGGCTTTGCTGGCGGAGATTTCCACCGACAACCGCAATCGAACGGTGAGCGAAATCCGCCACGTCTTTGGCAAAAACAATGGCAACATGGCCGCCGCGGGCTCGGTGTCGTATATGTTCCACAAGAAGGGCGACATCATCATCCCCAAGTCGGCGGCTAAGGAAGACGATCTGATGAACATCATCCTGGAAGCGGGTGGCGAGGATTTGAAGGACGATGGCGAGAATTGGGAAATCCTGACCGAGACCTCCGCTTATGAGGACGTGCTGGAGGCGGTGAAGAAGGCTGGCATCATGCCTGCTTCGTCGAGTGTGGCCATGATTCCCGATACCTACATCAAACTGGAAGGGCAGCAGGCGACGCAGATGATCCGCCTGATGGAAGCGCTCGAAGATAACGAGGATGTGCAGAATGTGCACGCCAACTTCGATATCGACCAGAAAACTCTAGAAGAAGTTGCGGGCTGACTTGTATCCGATCCGATGGTAGAGCCGCCCTTCTGGGCGGCTTTTTTGTGGCTCCTGCGAATCTGCCTTCCGACGCGAGGGCGTCTGGCTGGCCACTGCGCGAAGTTTTCAACACCTCCGAGGAAAAGTGTGTGGAAAAGCGGGAACTTACTCTTGTAACCTTCTGTTAATACGTCGGGTTCAACATTCTGCACAGCATCGGGTGCTAGCTGCATCGAACCGATTCGATTTTTCGATACTCAGTGAAGACACGTCTCGACAAATTGCTCGTGGATCGTGGGCTGACGCCATCGCGTGAGCGAGCGCAGGCCCTCATCCTCGCCGGAAAAGTTCTCGTCAACGAGCAGAAGATCGAGAAGGCGGGCGCATCGATTGACTCCAGCTCGACCTTGCGCCTGCTGGGCGCGGATCTTCGCTACGTCAGCCGCGGCGGACTCAAGTTGGAGAAGGCTCTTGAGCACTGGCTCGTCGATCTCCATGGCAAAGTCTGTCTCGACGTCGGCGCTTCCACCGGGGGCTTCAGCGACTGCATGCTGCAGCACGGCGCCGCCAACGTGATTGCTGTGGATACCGGGTATGGTCAGATGGATTTCGGATTGCGCAACGATCCGCGCATTCGGCTGCTGGAGAAAACCAACGCCCGCTATCTTGAGCCCAGCGATATTGGTGAACCTGTCGACTTCATTGCCATGGATGTCTCCTTCATCTCCGCCACCCTCGTGCTGCCGGCGGTAATTCGCGCCACTTCGTTTTACGCCAGCCAGGCTCCCGGGCCGATTGAGATTGTGGTGCTGGTGAAACCGCAGTTCGAAGCGGGCAGGGAAATGGTGGGCAAAGGCGGAATCGTGCGCAACGAAAACGCACAGCGGGCGGCCGTAGCCAGAGTAGAGGCGGCACTCGCACAACTCGGATGCGCCAACTCCGAATGGATCGAGTCCCCCATCCTCGGCGGCGAAGGCAATCGCGAATTCCTGCTTCACGCACAGTTTTCGCCGCCTGCCATCATCTGATTCTGTACAATCGGTAGTCCGATGTCAGAAGAGATGTCAGAACAGACGCGCGAAGACATGCCCGAGTCTCCCCAAAGCTCGACCCGCCAGAAAACCGTCGCCATCATTTCCAAGCCGGACCGTCCCGAGCTCTCCGAAGCGCTGCCAGCACTCGAAAAATGGCTGCAGCAGCGCAACTACGCCGTCGTGGTGGACCAGGAAAGCGCAGCCTACTTCCGGGCGTCCACCATACTGCCGCGGAGCGAGCTGGCCATACGGTCGCCAAGTCTCGCGCTGGTGCTCGGCGGCGACGGCACTCTGCTGTCGGCGGCGCGCGCGGTGGCAAAAGTCGAAACGCTCATCCTCGGCGTCAACCTGGGCACGCTCGGATTCATGACCGAACTTCCACTGGCCGATCTGTATCCCGCTCTGGAGGCGATCGAGAAAGAGCGCTACCTCGTCGACATCCGTTCCATGCTAAGTTGCTCGCTGGTCCGGGGAGGTGAGGTGGTCGCCACTCACTCCGCCTTGAACGAACTGGTAGTGAGCAAGAGCGCCATCGCGCGCTTGAATTATTTTGAGCTTTTCGTGGATGCGGAGTTTGTTTCCAGTTACAGGGCGGATGGTCTCATTATCGCGACGCCGACTGGCTCTACCGCATATTCTCTCGGGGCGGGAGGGCCAATCCTCAAACCGGACGTGGATGCGTTCGTCATCACACCGGTCTCGCCCCACGGCTTGACTCACCGTCCGGTGGTGGTGCGCGATACGGTCGAGATCGAAATCCGGGTCAAGACCGGCGAGGAAGAAGCGTACCTGAGTCTCGATGGACAAGTCGGCATGCCGATGCGAGACGGCGACATCGTGCGCTGCGTGAAGGCCGAACATCCGGCCAGGCTGCTCCGTTTTCAGAAGACGTTCTTCGAGGTGCTAGCCACCAAGCTCAAGTGGGGAGAACGCTGAGCCGTCTCTGCAACAGGATCGTGTCCGGGAGGAAAAAATGAAACGCTGCTTGCTGCAGCTAGTCACGGTTCTCGGGTGCGCGCTGTGCACCTTGGCGCAAACGAAGCCGGCCGCGGACCTTATCATCCGAAATGCGCGCGTCTGGACAGTCGATCCTTCGCGCCCGGAAGCTGAGGCGGTTGCCATCCTCGGCGATCGCATCGTGGCCGTCGGATCGAACCCGCAGGTGGATACCTGGCGCGGTCCCCACACCCGCGTAGTCGATGCAGCAGGGAAGCACCTGCTACCGGGCTTCAACGACGCTCACGTGCACTTCACGGATGGTGGAGCGCAACTCGACAACGTCGAACTCAACGACGCCACGAGCGCGCAGGAATTTGCTCGCCGCATTCGTGAGCGCGCCGCGAAGACTGCCAAGGGCGAATGGCTTCTCGGCGGCGATTGGGACGAGACGAAGTGGAGTCCAGCGGAATTTCCGACCAAGGAGCTGATCGACGCCGCAACGACAGAGACACCGGTTGCCGTAAATCGCTATGACGGCCACATGATTCTGGCGAACTCGCTTGCGCTAAAGCTGGCCGGAATTACCGCGCAAACGCCCGATCCAGCGGGCGGAGTGATTGTCCGCGATCAGCAGGGAAATCCCACGGGCGCGCTGAAAGACGCGGCCCAGGACATGCTGTTTAAGGCGGTTCCAGCACTCACCCACGACCAGCGCCGCCACTCCATTGAGCGCGCGCTCGCGCACGCCGCTTCACTCGGAGTGACCAGCGTGCAGCACATGAATCCCGAGCCTGCCGACATCGCGATCTACTCGGAGTTACTCGACGAAGGCAAGCTGACCACGCGCATCTATGCCGCACCGCTGATCACGCAAGTGGACGACCAGGTGAAGATCGGCATCCGGCGGGCGTTTGGCGGGCCGTACCTGCGCATTGGCGGGGTGAAGGCCTACGCCGATGGCTCGCTCGGCTCGGCCACGGCGTATTTCTTTGAAGCTTTTTCGGATCAGCCCGGCAATCGCGGCCTGCTCTCCGACGAGATGCAACCCATCTCCCTGATGCGCGATCGCATGATGCGCGCCGACGCCGCTGGACTGCAACTCTGCACTCATGCGATCGGAGACGCTGGAATCTCGGCCATTCTCGACATCTACGACGAAATCGAAAAGGCGCATGGCAGCCGTGATCGCCGTTGGCGCATCGAGCACGCCCAGCACATGGCCGCCAAAGACTTCGACCGCTTTACACAACTGCACGTCATCGCATCCGTGCAGCCCTATCACGCCATCGACGATGGTCGCTGGGCTGAGCGCCGCATCGGACACGACCGCGCGAGCCGCACCTACGCCTTCCGAACATTTCTCGATCACGGCGTTCGCCTCGCATTGGGCACCGATTGGAACGTCGCGCCGCTCAATCCCATGCTCACGCTGTATGCGGCCACAACCCGCGCTACCCTCGATGGCAAGAATCCAAATGGATGGTTTCCCGAACAGAAGTTGACCATAAAAGAAGCCATCGACGCCTACACTATGGGCTCGGCCTACGCCGAATTTCAGGAGAGCGAAAAAGGCTCGATTACCGCGGGCAAACTGGCCGACATGGTATTGCTCAGTGACGACGTGCTCGCCATCGATCCCGCAAAGATCCGCGACGTAAAGGTGCTCAAAACCTGGGTCGGTGGCAAGCTCACGTACGAAGTCGCGAGCCAGTGACTAATGTCAGTGAAATGTGATGAGTGAAAACCATCCCGGCCTCGTTGAGCGCACCTTCGACACGGGCGAAGTGCGATTGAACTACGCCGAAGGCCCTGCCCATGGGCCGCCGCTCGTGCTGCTGCATGGACTCGGCCGGCGCTGGCAAGTATTTCTCCCCGTGATTCCCGCGCTGAGCCTGCGTTGGCAGATCTTCGCGCCCGACCTTCGCGGGCATGGCAAATCCTCCCGCGTCGTCCGCGGATACCAAGGCACGCAGTATTCCGAAGACATCGCCCGTCTGATTCGCGAGCGCGTTTCCGCTCCCGCCGTGCTCTTCGGACATTCGCTCGGCGGCATGCTGGCCATGTGGGTCGCTTCTCATCACCCCGAACTGGTGCGCGCTTTGATTCTCGGCGACAACATGATCGTTGTCCGAAAGCTGAGCAGCCCGATGTATACGAAGCTGTTCTCGGGACTGCGCGATCTCTCGCGCCAAGGCGGCTCCGTCGAACAAATTGCGGACGGCATCGGCAAGATTGCTCTTCCATCTCCGAGTGGAGAGGGGTGTGTTAATATCCGCGAACTCCCCGGCAACGATGAAGCCTATCTGCTCTCTTGGGCGCGCTGCGTGCAGCAGGCCGACCCTGACACGTATGAAATGACGCTTGATGGCTCGTCGCTCGAAGGCTGGGACGGCGAGATCGTATTGCGCGGAATCACGTGCCCAACGCTGCTTCTGCAAGCAACGCAGGAATTAGGCGGCCTGATGTCCGACGGGGACGTTGCCCTGGCCACGCGCTTGTTGCCCCATCATACGCATGTAAAATTCCGCAACCTGGGACACGCTCTGTTCATCCAGCAGCCCGAGCCGGTGTTGCGGGCAGTGACGAATTTTTTGGAAGCGCTGTAACTGCGATCGGCTTGTGCGGGCGTTCACTGCGACTGGCGATTGAACGCCTCTGCCGCCGGACTATTGGCATGCAATGGCCAGCGTCAAAAGACCCTGAACCTTCCCCCAATCGTCGGCGTCGCTATGGAACTCGGTTTCCCTGCGCTGGTCAGAAAATCGTGGATCCAGCAACAACAGTCGGTGGACTGCAAGCTGACGTCGTCCGTCGGTGTACAAGATTTCATCGAAGATCGCTCCGTACATCACGTAAAAGTGCGACTTCCATTCGAAGAGTAGAGCGCGGCGCTCCAGCAGGGAGCCAATCATCAGTTCCGGGGTGATCGCATTTTGCGGAACATAATCTGCTTTGACCATGACGGGCAGCCCGTCGCCCAAGACATGCCTTCCCTGTAATCTGGGGCTAAGTTCTTTGAGACTCTGCGGATCTGCAAACACGGCGTCCGCAAAGGCGGAGTCCTTTCCGCAGCACATGATCTTGTCATGAACGACTATCTCCAGCGCCGTCGCCAGCGCTGCGGACTTGTTCATTGACGAAGCCGTTAGCACCGGCAGATCGGTGACGCAGACCTCTTGATTGGGATGAACCACATAGCTCGAATCTTCTTGGGCAAAGACGGATACTGCGGCGATGCAAACCATCACCAAACACGCGAAGGGAGCCGTCCCAGTCAAGAATGAGTATTTCCTCGGGAATGAACGTAGCGCGCTCATGGTTGCCTCCAGTCACGAGTACCCAGACCTATACTGAACCGAAGCCAAGCAAAAAACACTGCACCGAAGTCACGGCAAGGCTACGACACTTCCAGCCTCACCTGATCCTCCAAGCTCTCGCGCCGCCGTATCACTTTCGTTCTTTCGCCATCCACCAGTACTTCCGCCGCCCGGCCGCGCGTGTTGTAGTTCGATCCCAGCACCGAGCCGTAGGCCCCCACGTCGAGAATCGCCAGCAAATCTCCCTCGCTGACCAGTGGAAGCTTTCGGTCGCGCGCAAAAAAGTCGCCCGTCTCGCAGATGGGGCCGACTACATCGGTGATCTCCGTTTCTCGCGACTCGCGGCACACCGGAACAATTTCGTGATACGCGCCATACAGAGATGGACGCAGCAGATCGTTCATCGCTGCATCGACAATCAGAAAGCGTTTGTGGTTGTTCGTCTTCCGGTAGAGGACGCGTGTCAGCAACACGCCCGCCGGCCCCACGATGGATCGTCCCGGCTCGAGCAGTAGATGCAGTTTCATTCCGCGCAACGGAGCAAGCACCGCCTTCGCGTACGGCGCGATCTGCTTCTCGAAACTGTCCTGCGCTCCGTCGTAAGAAATTCCCAAGCCCCCACCCGCGTCGATATAGCGGAGGTCGTGGCCTTGCTCGCGCAGTGCGCGAACCAGATCGGCTACGCGCTCAAGCGCCTCCTGAAAGGAACCGACATCGGTGATCTGCGACCCGATGTGGACGCTTACTCCCGCAACTTTCAGATAAGGTTGCTTCGCGGCTTGCGCGTAGAGGGTCTGCGCCTCGGGAATCGGCACGCCGAATTTGTGCTGGTGCAAGCCAGTCGAAATATAGGGATGAGTTTTTGCCGAAACATCCGGATTGACTCGCACCGCCACCGCCGCACGTTTCTTCAGTCGCGTCGCGGTTGCTGCAAGCAAATTCAATTCTGACGCGCTTTCAATATTGAAGAGCAGGATTCCCGAGCGGACGGCGAGTTCCATCTCCGCCGCCGTCTTGCCCACACCGGAGAACACAACCTTGCTTGCCGCCTTCCGGTTTACGCGCAGCACTCGTTGCAGTTCTCCGCCAGAAACCACATCGAAGCCGGCGCCCTCGCCGGCCAGCAGTCGCAAAATCGCGAGCGTCGAATTGGCTTTGACGGAATAGCACAGGGTGTGAGGAATCGAACGAAAAGCGCTAGCAAACGCGTTCACGCGCGCCCGGATCATTGCCGCGGAATAAACATACAGCGGAGTTCCATGGCGCGCGGCCAAGCCTTCCAGCGCCACCGCCTCGCAGTAGAGTTCGGTAGTATGCGGCGCTGAAGTCGCGCCATGATACCCAAACGCGGGCGGGCGTAACGCTTGCGATTCGCGCGTGCGCTTCACTTGCGTTTGCCCGGGCCGGCTTTCACCTTGATGGCGACGACCGTTTGATCGTCGAACGCATCCACCCCGGCAGCGTGCTCGGACACCGCTTTGAATATCTCGTTCACCACGCAGTCCGCAGATTTGGTCACGCAGCCAGCGACGATCGCTTCCACACGCTCCTGCCCAAACGACTGACCGTTCCGGTTGCGAGCGTCGAGAATACCGTCGCTGTAGAACACGAACAGATCGGCGGGCTTGGCCTTAAAACTGAATTCGTCGTACTCCGCTTCGTCGAACAGCCCCAGCGGCAGTCCCGTAGCCTCGATAATCTCAATCTTGCCATCATGACAATAAATAGGCCGCGGCAAGCCCGAATTCGCCACCACTAGCGTCCGCCGCTCGTCATCCCATACGGCGTAGATGATCGATACAAACTGCGCCGCGATCCGGCGCTCGGCCAGCGACAGATTTACCGCGGAAAGCATCTCCGCCGGGCCCGGCTCAATTGGAGCATGAGAACGCAGAATGCCGCTAACCAGGGCGGCATAAATGGCAGCCGGCGCGCCCTTGCCACTTACGTCTCCAATTGCGATCCCCAACCGCCCCAACGAATACGGAACGAAGTCGTAGAGGTCGCCGCCGATAGCACGGGCGGGAACAAATTTCGCTTCGACGTCGAGCTGCGGCATCTTCGGCAGCGAATGCGGCAGCAACCGAAACTGAAGTTCGCGCGCCAGCGCCAGATCGAGTTCCAGCCGCTGCTCTTGCCGGGCAATCTCCTCGTACAAGCGCGCGTTTTCAATGGCGATGGCAAGCTGCGCCGCAAGCGTGGTCAGGGTCCGTTTGTGATCCTCCGTGAAATAGCCGCGGCGCGTGTTCTCCAGGTCGAGCACTCCAATCACTCTTTCCTGGTAGATCAGCGGCACCGCCAGCTCGGAGCGCGTCTCCGGATTCACCGCGATGTAGCGCTCACTCTTCGCAACATCAGGCACCAGGACCGCTTCCTTGGCCTGTGCGGCGTACCCCACCACTCCGCGGCCCAGTGGGATGTCGTGCTTCAGGTGCAATCTTTCCTCGAAGCGCTGCGCGAACCGGTGCTGCAGCTTTTCTCCCGTCTGATCCACCAGAAGAATGCTGAACATCTGGTACTCGATCAGCCGGTTGAGCAACTCGGCGATGCGCTTGAGCAGTTCGTCCAGATTCAGAATCGACGTGAGTTCGCGCGCGATCTCGTTCAACAAAAGCAGCGTGCGGGCCTGGCGCGTTATGCGCGTGTGCAGACGCGCATTTTCGATGCCCACTGCCATGCGCGAAGCGATCAGCGTCAGCAGGCGTTTGTGCTCTTCGGTAAAGTAACCCTTTTCGCGCGCCTCCAGGTCGATCACGCCAATCACCCGGTTCTTGACGATCAGAGGGATCGCCAGTTCCGAGCGAACGTTGGGCAGGGCTTCAATGTAGAAATCTTCCTGCGTCGCATCGGCGACCAACACTGCCTGTCGTGTCTGTGCGGCCCGCCCGGTAACTCCCTGGCCCACTTTCACACGCACGTGGTCGGCGACCTCCGGCGGATACCCTACATGGAAGCGGACGTACAATTCCTGCCGCTGCTCGTTCAGCAACAGGATCGCAAAAATCTCGTAGTCAATAACCTTGCGTACCAGCTCGGCTACGCGCCGCAGGGTGGTTTCCAGGTCGAGCGTGGTGTTCACCACGTCGGCCACTTCCAGCAGGAGGGGTTCCACCTCGGAAGGGCGTCCAATTTGCGAGGCGGTCGTTTTCACAAGCTTCATTCTAGCAGCCGATTAATTTGCAATTGGCAATTTGTAATTGGTAATTTGAAAAGCGAAGACGACGGGTTTGAAAATTACAAATTACTATTCAGCAGTCACAAATTCTCCAACACGCAAATATCCGGCAGGTTACGGTATTTTTCCGCATAGTCCAAGCCGTAGCCAACCACGTAGGCATCGGGAATTGTGAAGCCGATATAGTGCGCTTTGATTGGCTGCTTGCGGCGCGAAGGCTTGTCCAGCAGGGCCGCAATGCGCAGCGACCTTGGTTGATGCGCCTGCACCAGCTTCGAAATGTAGTTCAGCGTCAGCCCGGTGTCGAGAATGTCCTCGACCAGGATCACGTTTCGGTCCGCCAGCGACTGATCCATGTCTTTGGTCAAACGGACTTCTCCTAGCGAATCCCAAGCCGCGTGGCCCGCCGGGTCCTCCTTGGCGATGGGACGGTTTCCGTAGCTGGAAACCCCGATAAAGTCGAAGGTGGCATCGAGCGAAACGTGACGAGCAAGATCGCTTAGGAAAATGGCTGCGCCTTTGAGAACGCCGACAAAGATAATCGATTGGCCGCGAAAATCGCGCGCAATCTCTTCTCCCATCTCGGCGACCCGCTTAGCAATGGTTTCGCGTGACAGCAACACTTTGAGGTCGGGCATTTGAGCACCATCTTATACACGAGAGTGGTTGTAACCGGAACGGTTTTAATCAAGACTCCATTTTTGCGGGAGTTGTGAGCTCGTTGCGCCCTTTCCCCGGCGTCACTAGAATGTGAGGTCGCAGGTTTGCCTGAGGAGTATTTTGTGAATCTTCAAGGAACTCAACTCACCTGGCTGGGCCACTCCACCTTCCGCATCCAGACGCCGGAAGGGAGGACCCTCTACATCGATCCGTGGATCGCTGGCAATCCGATGTGTCCGGAGAACGAGAAGAACGTCAAGAAGGCCGACGTGCTGCTCTGCACCCACGGGCATGGCGATCACATCGGGGACGCGGTCGAACTGGGCAAAAAGCTCAATCCTATCGCCGTGGGCATCTTCGAACTCTGCTTGTGGCTGCAGAAAAAAGGGGTCAAACAGATCGCGCCCATGAACAAAGGGGGCACGCAAACGGTCGCCGGCGTGAAGGTCACCATGGTTCACGCGGTGCATTCCTGCGGCATTCAGGATGGCGACCAGATCGTTTACGGCGGGGAAGCTTGCGGCTATGTGCTCGAGTTCTCGAACGGCGTGAAGTTGTACCACGCGGGCGATACCAACGTCTTTAGCGATATGGCCATCATTCGCGACCTCTACGCGCCGAAAATTGTTTTGCTGCCCATCGGCGACCTTTTCACCATGTCGCCGCGCGAGGCCGCCTATGCCTGTAAACTGCTGCAACCGGAAACTGTCATTCCCATGCACTTCGGTATATTTCCCCAGTTGACGGGAACGCCCGGCGCGTTTCAGAAACTGGTGCCGGACGTGGAAGTGTTGGCACTCAAACCGGGGCAGACAATTTCGTAAAAGAGAATTTTCCAAAACTTGATCCGCTAGGAGCAACATGGCCAACCAACCCGCAAACGCGTACTGGCGCATGGGTGGAATTACCGTCCCGGAAGTCGAAGACTATCTGTACGAGATGCTGCCGCCGCGCGACGAAGTTCTCGCCGAGATGGAGGACGACGCCACCAAGAACGACTATGCCATCGTCGGCCCCGCGGTCGCTCGCGTCCTTTATCAACTGGCTACCATCAGCGGCGCGAAGCGAATCTTCGAAATGGGCTCTGCTATCGGCTATTCCACCATCTGGTGGGCGCGCGCGGTGGGCGAAGGCGGACGCGTCGTCTACACCGATGGCGATCCCAAGCGCGCCGAAAAAGCCCGCCGCTACTTCGATCGTGCCGGCGTCAGCCAGCGCATCACGGTTCGCGTGGGCGACGCGCTTGAAATTCTTTCCGAGGAGAAGGAATCCTACGACATCATCTTTAACGACGTCGACAAGATCGACTACCCGCGCGTCTTTCGTTTAGCGCTCCCGCGCCTGAAAAGCGGCGGCCTCTTTATCACGGATAACGTTCTTTGGAGCGGCAAGCTCCGTAAACCCAACCCTGACGCCCAAACCAAGGCCATCCTCGAATTCAACAAACTGATCTGCGAGTCGCCAGATCTGTTCACGACCATCTTGCCGATCCGCGACGGAGTTTCAGTTTGCGTGAAAAAGTAGGGGAATCGTATGCCGCGCGCTCGGACGACGCGGTGCTAGAATGATGCGTTTCCATCCCGTGCGATGAAGGCTCTGACACCCTTGCCTGTACAACAGATTCCCGAAACTCTGCCCCGTGCTCAATCCCAGACGCGGCCGGACTCCTGGACCGATGTGCTGGTCGTGGGGGCTGGCCCCACCGGCATGGCCTGCGCCATCGAGGCTCAGAAGGCTGGATTCAAGGCGCTCATCGTCGACAAAGGATGCCTGGTCAATTCCATCTATCACTATCCCAACAACATGGTGTTCTTCACCACGCCGGAGTTGCTCGAGATTGGCGATGTTCCATTTACCACCGCCTCCGCAAAGCCCAACCGCCTCGAAGCGCTCGAATATTACCGGCGGGTCGCCGAGCATTTTCATTTGCACATCCGGCAGTACGAATGGGTGAAGACGATTACGGGCGAGGATCGCAATTTTCGTGTCACCACCAGCGACCGGCACAGCGCCATTCACGACTATCGCGCGCGCAAGATCGTGCTCGCCACCGGCTACTACGATCTCGCCAATCAAATCAATGTCCCCGGCGAGGACCTGGAGAAAGTTTTCCATTACTATCGGGAGCCGCATCCTTATTTCGACACCGACGTTCTGGTGATCGGCGGCAAGAATTCGGCGGCTGAGGCGGCTTTGGATTTGTGGCGTCATGGCGCGCGGGTCACGCTTGTCCATCGGGGATCGCAGATGCACAACCACGTCAAATACTGGGTGCGTCCCGACATCGAGAACCGCATCAAGGCCGGCGAAATCACCGCGTACTTCAACAGCACCGTGCAGGAGATCGGCGCCGATTACGTTGTGTTGCGAACTCCGTCTGGTCCGCTTCACCTGAAGAACGATTTTGCCTTCGCGCTCACCGGCTACCATCCCGACTACGATTTTCTCCGCAGTGTGGGCATTGAGCTTGCCACCGAACAGATGCGTCCGGTCTGCGATCCCGAAAACCTCGAATCGAACGTGCCTGGGATCTACGTCGCGGGCGTGATTGTCGCGGGCTCGCGGACCAACGAAATCTTCATTGAGAATGGGCGGTTTCACGGCAAACTGATCGCCGCCCATCTGAGCCAGGAACTGGGCGGCGGGAATCCGAATTTTCCTCTGGATGCGACGTAATAGTGATCTGACACCAAGCCGAGGTGTCGGCTCTGCGGCGCAGTTCTCAGTTCTCCGTCTGTTCGCCCGAAAATAAATTTCTTGGCGATTGCTTGGGAAGAGGTATTTTTCTGTGGGTGGTGTTTACTGGTCGGTAACGGGGGCACCCCCCTCTCCCATGGCCGGTCTTTTGGAATCAATACTTTAGCGGGTTCTCCCGCAGGTCTTTGAGGAATAAAGACTTAGAGGTAAAGTCTTTATTCTTCTTTCAGTTAGGGACGTTCCGCCGCCGGTTCGGGCTCCAGGATGGGGGCTTTTGCTTCCTCCCGGCTTCGGATCCCCATTTCATCCCGATCAAAAAGTCAAGCTTGACAAAAGCGGGGCCACGAGAGGGGGCCTTTTCTTGCGTCATGGCTTTTTGGGCTATGACGAGGGTGGGCACTCCCCGTCCTTATAAAAGATAGCTGTTGAAGTGGAATACTCATGGGCTTGGGATCCGCTTTGCATCTCGGTCACCAGCGTAGACCCGGTGCACAGCGTGATTTTCACTACCGGGTTTCAGCCGTCAACCCTAGCGAAGTCGCATCAAATTACCAAGCCGCAAGTGGAGGGGATGTACGCCGTTGACGGGATGTGGTGGAAGCCTGAGCGGGCAGTAGCGGGCTTCGTTGCGTTGTCCAATACGACGTCTTCGGCTGTTAACGCGCGTGTACAGGCCAGTGATAGTCAGGGGAATGTTGTTGGAGATTATGCCATTCGGGTCTCAGCGCACGGCACCAAGATCGTGACATTGCGTGCTCTGGAAACCTTAGCGGAGGGCAACGTAGGAGGCCTGCGTGTCTTGCATTCGGGAACCGTAGAAGGGGTGCTAATCAATGGCTGGCTGGAAGATCAGTCGAGTGGATACTCTGCGAACCTGGCGTTTCACTACAGTTTCACGGGCGCGTCGCAGCAGAACGGTCCGGAGATTTACGCGGAACTGGGTTTGATGACGGGAGCCGCCGATCCCATGATGCAATTCCCCGCCGGTACGACGTTCATGCCATTTTCCGTGGCGCGAAATGTTTCGAGCCAGCCGGTCTCCGTAACACCGACATTTTACTGGATGCAGGAGGGCAGCGCTCACTCAGTGAAGCTACAGTCATTTACGCTATTGCCTGCGGAGGCGCGGGACCTTAACGTTCCCAATCTGCTGGTGGGTGCCGGCTTGAAAGATTTTAACGGCAGCGTGAATCTGATTTTGGAGTCTACTGGCAGTCCGCGCGCGTTGCTGCTCGCAAGCGGGGTGTCGATCAGAGGAAGACTTACGTGTTCCAAGTGCTGCCCCGAGGCGTAAGAGAAAGCAACGCGAAGAGCATCTCGTACTGGAGCACCGGAAACGGCGATGACACCATGGTCACGGTATGGAACCCGGCCGACGAATCGCAAGATTTCCGATTTACGCTGTCCTTCACAGGAGGTCACTACCAGCTTTCGATTCATTTGGAACCGCGAGCCACCCGCACGTTCAATATTTCGGAGGTCATTCAGAACCAGATCCCAGATGAAGAAGGAAACATTATACCGGCGATCGTGCATGAGGGAAGTGCAAAGATTGCTGGCGTCCATGCCGATAACGAAGAGATTCTCGTTGCCCTGGATGCGGGCACATATAATGTGCGCAAAGCTACCTGCTCATATTACTGCATCAGCTGTGATGGAACGCTATACGTTATCCCGGACATAACGCCATTCAATATGGCAAAGGGTGCGACTAATCAGTTGTACATTTATGCCGCGCAGAATACTGGTGGGGGATATTATTCGAGCGGAACGTGGAGCAGCACCAAGACCAACGTTGCGACCGTTAACAATGCCGGACTAGCGATAGGCATGTCACCTGGAACTTCTACCTTTGCCGCTAATTCAAATCAGGACATCTATAGTTCTGATTACTGTGCGTACGATCCGTTTTGCCCTGACGTCAGCAATCTTTATGGTAGTGGGCCGGGGACGGTGGGGACAGTCAACGTCACCAATGTTGCACCTTCACCTCTAGTCGCAGGCAGTAGCGGGGCGATGGCGATAAGTGGTTCCTTGTTTTCGTCATTTGGGGGAACAATCAGCGTGACGTTCAGCGGAAGTGGGATAACGGTGAAGAATCCGACCGTCGTCAACGACGGGCTGATCACGGCCTCATACAATGTGGCCAGCAATACTGCGGTTGGTTCGCAAAACCTAACCGTTAGTTTCGGAGCATATGACGGAGGATCCGGAGCGCAAAGCAATGCCTTTCCAGTATCCGTAACAGCGACGGCGCAGGGATCGGTAACGGGCATCTCTCCTGCACAGGGCCTCATCGGGGCAACCCAGAGCAATGTAACCATCACGGGAAGTGGATTCGGGTCCACTCCAACCGTGAACGCAGGGACCGGCATCACCGTGACGTATGTTTCGAGAAGCGACACCAGCATAACGGCGAACTTTGTCGTCGCGAGTAGTGCACCCGCCGGTAAACACAGGGTACTCGTAACTACTACTACGGGGGCTCAACTCCAGCCCGTAGACTTCTACGTGCAGATCCCCACTCATGTCCAACTCTTCAACCAGGCACCCGAGGCACCTGGAGGCCGCGGACCTGTTATTCCCGTTGTCAACGGTACCATTTACAAGCTCGACGGAAGCGTTTATGCCACGAATCAATGCGGGGTGTACGAAAACTTCCTCTTTGACATCGCCGATCAGCAAGGTACGCAAATCCTCAACGGCACAGTTTACGTAACTGAGGTGTTCTCAAACATAACGAACCCTCCAGGCTCGACGCCCTCGACCAACTTCGCTGTCAACCTGGCTTCGCAGGGATACGAGGACCTACACGCGCGTTCTCGTACGTATCCGACGTGTCTCGCATACAACGAGAATCAGACTTACGACCTGACCTGGACAGTGAAGGTGGGTTCGGTGAGTGCAACGGCCTATCCCGTAGCTACGAGCGTTTACATCACGAAGGGCAATTTCAATGGGACTCTGAACGTGACGTTAACCGTCACAACCCCATGACGCATGACGACGACAGAGGATTCGATATGAGTAAATATTTTCTTGCCGCAACATTCTTGCTTTTGGTAGCAGCTGCTGGGGCGCAGACAAAGGCGGACTCCGCAGTTCCTGCCAACAACACCGATCATTCGCAACCCTCCGGTGTCTTCCTTCCGGAGCTTGTATTGCGAGGGACCATGCCAATAATGTTTGCCACGCTGGTTCGAGAGGCAGGCTTTTCAGGTGGCGTGGCCGTCTCCAACCAACACTGTTCCCGGAGTCCGGAATCCTCAATTTCCGTCCCAGCCGGAACCAGGTTCGACACTGCACTCGGGCAACTTGCGAGCAGTAAGGCTACGTTCGAGTGGAAACTTAGAGACGGTGTTGTAACCCTGCTTCGTGCTGGCTCGGTGCCACCGTTGCTCCAGGTGCGGATCCGCCGGTTTGAGTGGGATAGAACAGCCTCGGTACGGGAGGTCATGGACCGATTACGTCAACTACCCGAAGTGTCAGAAGAAGCCTTGAAGCTTGGCCTAGAGGAAGCACCGGTCGAGGGCGGCGCGAGCGCGATCTGTATCCGAGGCGACTGCAGCGAGAAGCCTAAGCCGATGAAAGCGGTAGAAACAGAGGAAGGCGTAACGCTGCTGACAGTGCTGAACCGAATCGTGCGGGCTCATAGCGGGGCTGTCTGGAGTTATTCGGAGTACCGTTGCCACAGCAACACACTGTTCTCATTGGAAGTATTGGCTGAATGAGAAGATCTCCTCGTAGCCCGGGTCACTGTTCGCCCGACGTTCCCGGCGCGTTTCGAGGAACCTCGACTGCCGCGATCACCCCGTATATGTTTGCGGCGGGTGTCCTTTCACTGCTTCTGTGCGTTCAGAGCTACGCACTGCGCGACATTCTAGACGTAGCGCTCCAATGGGACAACGCCGCTCTGCAAGGCGTACGCGACGCCAAGCTTGGCGCACCAGTTGCTGCTCGGGCTTTGGCCGTAGTGCATACGTGCATGTATGACGCGTGGGCTGCCTACGATGAGCGCGCCGTCGCAACTCAGTTGGCGGGGGCGTTGCGCCGTCCGGCATCCGATCGCACACTAAGCAACAAAGATCGAGCGGTCAGCTATGCAGCCTACCGCGCGCTGATGGACGTGCTGCCCGTCGACACCAACTCTGTTTACGTTCCGCTGATGAAACAGCTTGGGTACGATCCGCGTGACGATTCCACAGACATTGAGACACCCACCGGTATTGGCAACGTGGCATGTGCGGCGGTGCTGGAATTCCGTCACCACGACAAGTCGAACCAGTTAGGCGATCTCGCCCAGGGAGCTTACTCGGACTGGAGCGGCTACGCGCCGGTGAAAACTCCGAGTGCCGTCCCGGTTCGCACCAATCTTGCGGACCCGAATCGTTGGCAGCCCCTGACCTATGTAAACTCCACCGGAGACATGGTCGCCCAGAGATTCGTCGGTGCGCAGTGGTGCTACGTGACGCCGTTTGCGCTGTCCAGCGGAGACGAGTTCCGCTATTTGGTGCAGCCTCTGGGACCGGCGAAATACGGATCGAAAGAATATCAGGACCAGGCGGAGGAGTTGATTCAGATCAGCGCCGGGCTGACCGACCGGCAGAAGATGATTTCCGAGTACTGGTCGGATGGGCCGAATTCGGAGCAGCCCCCGGCCACTGGGCGCTGTTCGCGCAGTTCGTGTCGGCCCGAGATCATCACACGCTCGACGACGACGTGAAGATGTTCTTCGCGTTGAGCAATGCGATCTTCGATGCCGGCATTGCGGCTTGGGACGCGAAGCGAACCTACGATTCGGTGCGGCCGGTCACAGCCGTCCCGCTACTCTACAAGGGCAAGATAATTCACAGTTGGGGAGGTCCAGGTAAGGGTACAGTCGAGATGGATGGGGCTCGCTGGATTCCTTATCAGGCAGCGACATTCCCCACGCCTCCGTTTCCCGAGTACGTTTCGGGCCACAGCACCTACAGCGCGGCGGCGGCGCGAATTCTGGCGCTGTGGACGGGCAGCGACCGGTTCAGCGATTCCGTAACGCTTCCAGCAGGCAGCTCAAAGATCGAACCTGGGACAACACCTGTCCGCCCGGTCGTGCTCAATTGGCCGACCTTCACAGATGCGGCAGACGAGGCGGGCATGTCTCGGCGCTATGGCGGGATACATTTCCGCGGCGCCGACTTAGCCGGAAGATTGTTAGGGCGTTTCGTCGCCACGAAGTCCTGGCAAAAGGCGCAGAGTTACTTTGACGGCACGGTCACTATGCAAGCCAACTCGGAGCTTGCGAGCGGCTCTCTAGACTTGCCCACCAGCGAGCCAGTTCGCTGAGTCTCTTCCTGAACCTCCCCGCCGCTTTCGCTGGTTTATACTGACTCCATGTCGGAGCCCGCCTCCAAGACGTTTTACCTGGAAACCTTTGGGTGCCAGATGAATGCGCACGACTCCGAAAAGGTGGTCGGGACGCTGGTGCGGGAGGGGTATCGGCAGGTTCCGACGGTGGAAGAGGCGGGGCTGGTGCTGTATAACACTTGCTCCATTCGCGACAAGGCGGAGCAGAAGGTCTTCAACCGGCTGGCCGATTATAAGAAGTATCGGGCGCAGGGGAAACAGTTTGGCGTCCTGGGATGCGTGGCGCAGCAGGAAGGCGAGAAGATTTTTGAGCGCGCGCCTTACGTTTCGCTGGTGTGCGGGTCCGCTTCCTACAACAATCTTCCGCAGATGCTGGTGCAGCTCGAGACGGTCGGGCAGCGCGTTACCGGGCTTGACGATCGCGAGACTGACAAGTGCTTCGAGACCGAGTACACGGCTCGCACCAATCCGCATCGCGGGTACATCACGATCATTGAGGGATGCGACAAGTTTTGCGCCTACTGCGTGGTGCCTTATACGCGGGGCAAGGAGCGGAGCCGGACTTCGTCGTCGGTGCTGGAAGAAGCGCGGCAGCTCGTGGACCTTGGGTATACGGAGATTCAACTGCTCGGGCAAAACGTGAACTCTTACCGCGATCCCGATGGAAAGAAGAGCTTTGCCGAGCTGCTGGCGGCGGTCGCTTCGGTTGCGGGGATTCGGCGGGTGCGCTTTACTACCTCTCATCCGCGCGATTTTGGACGCGATATTGTCGATGTGATCGATGCCGTGCCTGCGCTGTGCGATCATGTTCATCTGCCGGTGCAGAGCGGATCTACTCGGGTGCTGGATGCCATGCAGCGGCTTTACACTCGGGACGAGTACCTGGAGCGCGTTGGCTGGATTCAGGCGGCTCGGCGCGATATTTCTCTCACTAGCGACCTGATCGTTGGATTTCCTGGCGAGACGGAACGGGAATTTGAGGAGACTTTGGATTTGCTGGAAGTTGTTGGGTATGACAGCGTATTTACTTTTAAGTATTCTCCTCGGCCAAATACTCCGGCGTTGCGGCTGGATGACGCGATCCCCGATGCGGAGAAGGCGCGACGGCTGGCCGTGCTGAACGACAAGCAGAAGCAGATCGGGGTGCGGCGCAATCAGCGGCATGTGGGGCAGGTGCTTGAGGTCATGGTGGAAGGGAAGAATCCGGCGCGGGGACAGTGGATCGGCCGGACGTCGCAGATTAAGGTGATGAACTTTACCGTGCCGGAGGGCGTTGAGCTTACGACTGGGAGCTACGTTCCGGTGCGGGTCACGGCGAGTTTTCCAAACAGCTTGGTGGGAGAGATGGCTACTTAGCTCAACGGCGGAGCGACGGGCGTCTCGGCCGTCCAGCAGTGTGGGGGCCGGGCGGGGACGCCCGGCGATCCAGTAGCATAGTTTTCGAGGTTTTTATGGAAGTTGAAATGAAAATTCGCGGACTCATGATGGACCCGGTTTCGAACATGCCGATTGTACTGCTCAAGGACGTTGGGAGCGACACGGTGCTTCCCATCTGGGTGGGCGTGTACGAAGCCAATGCGATCGCGCTCGAAATCGAGAAAGTCAGTACACCGCGGCCCATGACGCATGACTTGATCAAGAACGTGCTCACCGGCCTCGACGCGCTGGTTCACAAAGTGGTGGTCACGGAATTGAAAGACGATACTTTTTACGCCGTGATCTGGCTGGAAAGGGAAGGCCACGTCATCAGCATCGACTCGCGTCCTTCGGACGCGCTGGCGCTGGCGCTGCGCGTGGATTGCCCCATCTTCGTTGAGGATGAGGTTCTGAAGAACTCGAGACAGGCGGTCAATCCCGTCCCCGCGGTTAGCGGCGAGGAGTTGCGCAAGTGGCTGGAAGATCTCGGCGATGACGATCTCGGCAAGTACAAGATGTAGGAAAGAAAGTTGTCAGTTCTCAGTTGTCAGGTCTAAGTTGGGTTTGGCGGCAGTCTTGACGCAAGATGAAATTATTCTTCTCGGGTCTATTCGCGTTCTTCATTGTCGCGGGATTCTCTTCTGCGTTGTTGACGGCCCAAATTAATTCGACGACGCCCGCGCCGTCCACAAAGACCCCGGTTTCCGCCGCGAACGCTTCCGGCTCGACAATTTCGCTGCGCGCCTCCTCGGCCGTGAATCTGACGTCTGAGATGGGAGGGGCGTTCATGAGCCCCTCGAAGTGCGATGCCGACGGAAATCTCTACATCCGCAAGTTGGCGATGGATCGGCCCCTGCTCGGCCCGGTGGTCAAGATCGATGCCGATGGCAAGCGCACTGCGCTGTTTGACCCGGCGGCATTTTCTAAGTTGGCGCTCGACCGCGCCGACGCCTTCTCGCCCGCGGCCGATGGCGGCATGTATCAGATCGCGCAGAGTGGGGTGTTGAAACCGCTTAGCTACGTACTTCGTTTTTCTTCGGACGGATCGCCTTCATCGCCGACGCGGATCGACGCGGACTTCGAGGTGTATACGTTTGCCGCGTTTGCCAGCGGGAATTTCCTGGTCTCGGGCGTGCAGCGCGAGGTGCAGAATAGAAACGATCGGGGGCGGAATTTCACCGCGGTGATTTCGGCGGATGGAAGGGAACTGGTGCAACTGTCATTTCAGCAGCCCCTTCAACCGGCGAAGGGTTCAAAAAGATCAGACGCGGGGGGATCTAAGAAGCAAGCCCAAAAAGAACCCGCGAACGACGCCGGGGAGCCGGTGCCGATGCTCGATCTGGCGGACGCCGAAGTCGGGAGTGACGGCAACCTCTACGTCATGCGAGCTTCTTCGCCTGCGCTGGTCCATGTGATTGCCCCGAACGGAAAGATCATGCAGACGCTTAAAGTGGCCGGTCCGGCTGGCGCCCTGCCCGGAGCCTTTCATGTTTCCGGAAATCGGCTGGCGATTTTATTCTGGAATGAAGAAAACCAGAGCGGGACGATGGTGATTGCGGATGCGCAAACTGGCCGGAGGATCGCCAGCTACGCCGATGCCACGGGCGTGGGGACGTCGTTTGCATGCTATTCGGCGAACGATGGAATTTTCACCTTTCTGAAACTGGGCGAGGGAAATGCGCTGGAAGTCATTCGCGCTGAGGCGCAGTAAGCGCTGCAGGTTGAACGAGAGGCGCAGCACAAGGAGATGTGGCAAGCCGCGTCTCTACGCTACAAATTACAAAAGTGGGAATTACAAGACTACCAATTTTCCCCATGCCTGATTCCGCCGAACAACTCCAACGCCTTTACCTTGCGGGATTCGAACTGCAGACTTTCGAACGCTATCCCAAGTGCATTGGTGTGATGCGCGACAACTGCGTTGCCATGCTCGTACCGGGCGTGGACGGCCTGCAAATCCTGGGCACGCCGGGTTGGCGCCTGGGGGAAGTGATGGGCGTGCTCACCGAAAGGGAAGGCCGCAAAGTCTTCCAGGCGAAGAGCGAGGTGGTGGAGGCCACGCCGGAGCGGCTCTTGGCATTGCAGAAATTCCGCGATGAACTTAAAGAACTGCTGCATGGTCAGATCTAGTTCGTCACTGCTCAGTTCCCGAGCTGTTCTCTCATTGCGGCGGCGTAGCCTTGTTCATGTGGGAGTATTTCCGCCCGCGCTACGAGCACGGACCGGGAATGCCCAGGCAGCCAGACAGGCCGCTGGAGGCGGCCGGCGAAGAGCTTGCCGCGCGGGTCTGGCGAGCGCACACAGTGAGGGAGCGTGCGCGGTCCATCAGGCCGCAGTGGCTGTTTCAACTTTCTGCTTGGCAGCTTTTGGGAGTTCGAACTTGAGCAGTCCCGCCTCTAATTCGACCACTGCGTTCTCCGCCGTCACGTCCGTTGCAAGATCGATGACCTGCAGGATCTGGTCGGGATGCCCGGCAAGGGGCTCAATTGTTCCTCCCTCAGCTTGCATTGCGCTCACCGCTTTTTCCCCAAGAATCGTGAGGCGTCGGGGCTCGACGCTGACTTTGAGTTCGTTCTCCTTGAAGCCGAGCACGTTGACGCGAACACTGATCCGATCCTCTGACTCCAACAGCGTCACGGAAACCGGGCGCACCAGCTCGGATTGCGCTCGGAACCAGTCTTCCCAGTCGTGGCCGTGTTCCCGGCCGCGAGTCTCAAATAACTCGTAGGCACGACGGGTGATGGCAAGCTGCACCTGTTGCATCTGCCGACGGAGAGCGTCGGCATTGCATCGGCTCAGCAATGTAGCGGGTGGCTCAGGTTGCTTCTGGTGGGACGCCTTTTGAGGTTTCATAACACCCTCCTACGGATGTTGCGCTGAAGGAGCTTCGCTCGCGCTTCTGTCGCTACCGGCAGAGGCGAGGGTGAGCCGTCGAAAAGGCTTGCTGTGAGAAAAACCACTTACACATCTAAATTTTATCACTGCTGATTCGCGCTGGCTTGTCGATCCGCATGCAACCCGCCAGCTGAGGCAGCCGAGGGGTCTCGGGAAAACGTCGGTCGCGAAGGGAAGCACTAGGGCCGAACGGGTTTGAGGGGGTCATCAGGTAGGAAATGTGGGTCGAGTGGTAAAGACTGGCGAACAAGGTGCGTCCGCGCGTAGGTTTCGTGATTCAGGTCGTATGTTTAACATAATACCTGTTATCGGACATTCCATATAATACTGCGGCACATTTCCACTTCACCCCTCAGTTCACCCGGTGAAGACGATGGCCGGACGGAAAAGCGTCCCCGCGATTCGAGTGGCGATGGCAATCAGGTCGCGCTGGCCGTAGAACACTTTCACCTGGGGAGCGCGGGACATCTCCGGCAGATTTACGGCCCGGCCATTGCGGATGAAGGCAGCGCTTTCTTCGTTGGCGGTGACGCTGGGCAGCCGGGGGACCAACTTCCTGGGATGGACAAGGAGCGACTCAACAGTTCCCTGCTGCATTGCGGCTTCGAGCGCCGGCAGCGAGTGGGCTTCTTCGATCGCGAACTCAGCGACGGCGATGCGTCGCAGGCTGGCCAAGTGAGCGCCGCAGCCGAGTCTCTGGCCCATTTCGTGGGCCACGGATCTTATGTATGTGCCCGAGGCCACGCGCGCGCGGCAAGTGGCTTGATCGGCAGCGGTATCCAGAATTTCGAACTCCTTGATTTCTACCTGCACCGGCTTGAGCTCGACCTGCTGCTTCTTGCGAGCCAGTTTGTAGGCGGGGACTCCGGCAATCTTCTTGGCGGAAAATGGCGGCGGCATCTGCTCGATAACGCCTTGAAACTGCGCGGCCAGTTGGCGTATCTCGTCAGCGTCCAACTGCACGCTTTGGGGCGGCGTGGTGGGTTCGCCATCGGCATCATAGGTGTCGGTGGCGAAGCCGAAGCGAATCACGCCTTTGTACGTCTTCTCGGAATGGGCGTAGAACTGCGCCAGGCGCGTGAGGTTGCCGAGAACAACCGGCAGAACTCCGGTGGCCAAGGGGTCAAGGGTTCCGAGATGGCCGACCGAGCGCTGACCGAGAATTCGGCGCACGCGATTGACCACATCGTGCGACGTCAGGCCGGGCGGTTTATCGATGATTACGACGCCGTTCATGGGGATTTGTAATCTGGTAATTTGTAATTGGTAATTTAAGGGCAAGATCGCTGAGGCAGTGACGATCGGGACTCGGTTACCTATTACAAATTAACAGATTGCCAATGGAATGATTCCTCTTCGTGACGATCAGCCCACCTTTTCGACGCCGTTCGTTAACTATTTCTTGATCGTCCTGAACGTCGTAATTTTTCTGTGGGAGTTCTCGACCGGAATGCAGAGCCATCGGGCGCTGAATTCCTTCCTGTACGAATTTGGCGTGGTTCCTCAGCACACATTGGCGGTGCTGACAGGACACTCCTACGACGGGCTGGCTACGGCCTTCTTGCCTTTGTTTACCTCGATGTTTCTGCACGCTTCATTCTTACACGTGGCTGGGAACATGCTGTTCTTGTGGATCTTCGGCGACAACATCGAAGACTATATCGGACACTTCCAGTATCTGGTGTTCTACCTGGTCAGCGGAGTAGCGGCCGGCGTCACGCACATTCTTCTAAACCAGGGCTCGCGCGTGCCCAGCGTAGGCGCGAGCGGCGCCATTGCGGGGGTGATGGGCGCGTACTTTATTTTATATCCGCGAGCGCGCGTGCTGATCTGGTTTCCGCCGATATTTCTGTTTCACGTACCGGCATGGCTGATGCTGGGCTACTGGTTCGTGGGAAACTTCCTGAGCGGGACGGTTACCGCGATCGCCGAAACCAGCCAGACGACTACGGGCGGGATTGCTTTCTGGGCGCATGTTGGAGGCTTCGTTGCGGGCGTGGTCATGATCAACGTATTCCGCGAGCGGCCGCACCGATATCGCTATGGAACGTGGTAGGACAGCGCTCAGTTGTCAGTTATCAGTTCTCAGCGGCGCGGTTCGGGCGCAGGGCCAGGAGGCAGAATCTCCACTTCTTTGGAATTGGAATTGGCATTCACCTGTTGGCGAGTGACGAACCATACGGCTGCGGTCCAGGTGGGAAAAAGATCGGCGCCGGGAATCAGTTCGGCTGCGAGGGTGGGCAGAAAAGCCCAATGCCATCCGAGCAGGCGAATCAGTAAGAAGCCAACAATCAGGTCGAGGAGCGCGTCGGCGGGAGACATGCCTCCCTCGGCGAAGAATGGAAACGCCGCGATTTGCAGCGTGTCGGCGGCGATGGCTACGGCCCATGCCAGGCGGTGCTCCGGCTGTTTCAGCGACTTGAAGTAATTCAGGACTGACATGCTGGTTTCTCGGTCGTTAGTCGTTGGTCGTTGGTCGCTAGTCGTCGGTCGTTCGCGAACAACAGCAAACGGATTACGTTACTTTAGATGCTCAATCTCACGCCCGCGTCGCCACTTCCGCGAGTCTTACCTACAGAGTGCCGGTGGACGGCATCACAATGATTTTCTCTATCGTCGTGTTTTCCGGCAAGAGTAGCGCGTCGACCACCGTACGGGCCACGGTTTCGGCGGACATCATTTTGCGTCTGGGGGCTTTTGGCCACAGCGCGTCCCAAATCGCAGTGTCGGTTGCGCCGGGCATGAGGGCAATTACGCGAATGCCCTTTGGCCTCAACTCTTCGCGCAAAGTGTTGGTGAACCCGAGCGCGCCATGCTTCGACGCGTTGTAGGCTGCCGAGCCCGCGAAGACGCGCTCGGCGGCGATCGAAAGATTGTTCACGATCGTGCTGCCGCGCTTCATCACGGCGAGCGCCGCCTGCGTCATGAGGAACAGGCCGGTAAGGTTGGTGTCGATCACTTCCAGCCAGGTGGGGTAGGGCAACTCGCTGACGGAACGATTCGGATGTCCAATGCCGGCGTTGTTGATGAGGATATCGAGGGGCTGGTGCAATCCACGTACGAGCGCGAAGAGATAGTCGACCGAGACGGGGCTGCGGACGTCGCAGGACTGCGCCAGCACGTGAGCGTTCCGTTTCTTCGGCTGGAGCTTCTCCAGTTCAGCGCGCGCCTTGGCCAAGGCACGCTCGTCGCGTCCGGTGATGACGAGGTTGCATCCGTCACGCGCCAGTGCGCGGGCGATGGCGAGACCGATGCCGCGGCTGGCACCCGTGATGAGGGCGAGACGGCCGGAGAGGGTCGGTTCGCGCAGCGTTGTTTTGCGTAATTGGGATTTACTTTTGGGCATGCAGTATTTTTCAGCTTATGCCAACCGTAGTTGTTTTGGAGCAGGGAGTTCACGATAAGGCAATAGCGCCAGAGGATATTCCGACCTGCTGACACGGCACGCAGGCTGCCGAGCTGGGCTCGGCTGGACGGGGCAAAGCCCCGTCACCACACGAACGATTCAAATCACACGCCGTTCGAGCGCTGGCGGATGAGCGACAGGAATTCGGTTCGGGTTTCCTCTTCGTTGCGGAAGCTGCCGAGCATGGACGAAGTTACCGCCGAACAATGCTGTTTCTCGACGCCCCGCATCATCATGCACAGGTGGCGGGCCTCGATGACCACGCCGACGCCCTGCGGTTCGATGGTGTTTTGGATCGCCTCGGCAATTTGCGTGGTCAGGCGCTCCTGGATCTGCAAGCGGCGCGAGAAGGCTTCGATGAGGCGCGGTATTTTGCTCAGGCCGATCACTTTTCCGTTGGGGATGTAGGCCACGTGCACCTTGCCAAAAAACGGCAGAAGGTGGTGCTCGCACAGGCTGAACATTTCGATGTCTTTCACGATCACCATCTCGTCGTAGCTGACCGTGAACAGCGCCTTGCGCAACAGCGCTTCGGGATCGTCCTTGTAGCCTTTGACGAGGAACTGCATGGCTTTTTGCACGCGCGCGGGGGTGCGCGAAAGGCCTTCGCGATTGGGATCTTCGCCGAGGCGGATAATCATTTCGCGCACTAGTTCTTCGTAGGTGGCGCTGGTCAGGGTGGCTGGGGAGTCGGTGGATTTCATAGGATTTGTGATTTGTAATTTGTAATTTGCAATCGAAAAACAATTACAAATTACAAATTGCCAATTACAAATCCCCCGAGTATTCGAACGAATTCATCATCGTCTCTTCAATTCGTATCTTCTCTAGATGCGCTTTATGGAAGCCGCGCTTCACAATTTCGTAGATGGCGATGCACAGGTTTTCTGTCGTGGGAACCTCCTTCGCGAATTCTGCGAGCAGGTTCAGATTCTGGTGGTCGTAGCGTTCGAGGATCTGGCTGTGTACGAAGCCATCCAGATCGACCAGATTGCAGACCATGCCGGTCTGGGCATCGACCGGTCCACTGACGGTGACTTCGACCGTGTAGTTGTGGCCGTGTCCGTAGGGATTGTTGCACTTGCCATAGATCGCGCGGTTTTCTTCCGCCGACATCTGGTCGCTATGCAAGCGGTGCGACGCCGAAAACATGTATCGCCGGGTCAGGTGTGCCTTCATGCTTCTCCGTAAAAATCGACGAACAGGTCGGGCGTTTCATAAACGCGCACGCGATGCAGCTGCGCCGCGTTGAGTTTCGGCGCGAGGCGCTGCCAGATAGCGATGGCCAGGTTCTCTGTGGTCGGGATTTTGGTAAAGAACTCGGGCACTTCCTTGTTCAGGAAGCGATGGTCGAGCGCGTCGAGCACTTCCCTGCTCATGACGTCCTTCAACTGCTTCAGGTCGACGACGAATCCCGACTTGGGATCGACCTTGCCCTTCACGGTAACTTCCAGGGTGTAATTATGCCCGTGCCCATTGGGGTTATTGCACTTGCCAAAGACGCGCTGGTTCTCTTCCGGAGTAAATTTCGGATTGTGATAGAAGTGCGATGCGGAGAATTCCGCTTTGCGTGTCAGGTAAATCATCTCTTGCCTCGGTCCATTCAGTATATCGGTCGTGACGCCGAATCTTCAGGCCCGTAAGAGTGTGCGCGAGAACTCGGTCGTCCCTCCGGGACTTGAATCATTTGTTCGACTTCACCCAGCGCTGAAGCGCTGGGCTAAGCTCGGTCGCCCCTCCGGGGCTGGATTCTCGCGTATTTTGGTCCACCGGATTGTCCGAAAACTACTTCTTACGCACACGCTGCACGTCGATCAACTTGCGGCTCTCCTGGCAGTGTCTGCTCTGAGCGCCATGAAGTCTTGCAGTTCGCGCAAGAACATTCTTCCCACGACTGGAGCGTCAAAGCGGCGAACAAACTCGCGCGCCGCATTACCGAGCGACTCGCGCAAGAGCGGGTCCCGATAAAGCCGTTCGATCGCGTCGGCCAGTTCCTGGTCGTTGTCCGGCTCCGCCAGCAAGCCGTGCCGGACCACCTCGGGTGCTGCCCCTGCGCACGCGGCCACGATGGGCTTGCCGTTGGCCATGGCTTCCAGAAAGACGATGCCGAATCCTTCCTGAACGCTCGGCAGGCAGAAGAGGTGGCATTGACCGTACTCGCGCGCCAGTTCCTCCCCAGAGATATTGTGACGCCAGACCACAATATCTTCCAGGTTTCGTTGGCGGCAGATCGCTTGCAGATGAGCTTCCTCCGGGCCTCCGCCGACGATGCGAACTTCGAGCCCCGGAATCCGCGAGCGCAAACGATCGGCGGCCGCGAGCAGAACCGGCAGTCTTTTCCTGGGGTAGAAGCGGCACACCGAGAGCACGATGAACTTGTCCCTTGGAGGGGGCGCGATCGGTTGGGCTAATTTCTCCCATGCCGCAAAGTCAATCAGTTCGGGGACAATTCGCGGGGGTTCAGAAACACCGTAAAGCTGGCAAATCTGCCCGGCCGCATAGGCGCTCGTGGTCATCACGAAGTCGGCGCGTCGAACATGCTCGGCTTCGCAGGCCGCCTGCACCCGCATGGTCATTTTTGTCAGGCCCGACTCAAAACGCATCTCGTCGGCGATCACGCCTTTGATGGCGGCGACATGAGTACTTGGGGCGGCCCCGGCGCTGCTGTGTCCTGCGATGGTGTAGCCGTCCATGTCAAAGCCTACGGTCACGTCGTAGTCGTTCCGGCGGCGGAACCTCAACGATTGATTGAACAGCAGGCGCTGCACCGTGAAAATGGGGAAAGGAAGGCTGGGCGCGACGATGTCGACCTGCACGCCCAAAGCTCGGAGCGACCGCGCCAGGGTTTCGATGCCGACGTAGGTTCCACTTCCCTGGTATACGTTCATGGGAGTGGAAGAGATGAAGCGGATGCGCATAGATACGGTTGTCAGTTCTCAGTTGTCAGTTCTCAGTAAAATCTCAGTTTGTCGACAGCGGTCTGACGGATGTTGGCGGTTCTCCAGGGAAGCGAAAAACATAGCGAATTTCCGCTATTATATCGTTGTGAAGCGAACCGCCCTTGTCCTTGGATTGTTGGCCGCCCTTACCGGATGCTACAGCGGTAGCCATCCCGCGCGCATCGGTTCGAACGCCCCGGACTTCACCGTGCAGGATTCCGACCACAAAATCACGCTCAGCCAGTTTCGCGGGCAGGTGGTGGTGCTGAATTTCTGGGCGACGTGGTGTCCGCCGTGTATTGAAGAGACTCCGTCGCTGGTTCGGATGCAGTCGCGTCTCAAGGATAAAGGTGTGGTGGTGCTCGCCGTCAGTATTGACGCGGATGACACGGCGTACCACAAGTTCCTCAAGGACTACAGCGTCAATATGGTTACCGTGCGCGATGAAGCGAAGAAGGCGGCTTCACTCTACGGCACGTTTGGCTGGCCGGAAAGCTATGTGATCGATCGCAACGGAGTCATTCGCCGCAAGTTTATCGGAGCGGTGGATTGGAGCAGCCCGGAAGTTACGGATTACCTGAGCAAGCTGTAAATCTCTTCGCGTTGATTTACGTAAAACCCATGCCGCAGTATGTGTGGGGAGAGGTCCCCGTAATCGCATACTCGGCGCGTGCACAACTGCCAGGAGGGTGCATCCATGAGGCGACTGGGAAAATGGTTTCTGATCGGCGTTATCGCGCTGGCTGGGGCGTTGGCGATTGCCATCACTTTGACCATCGGGTGGCGTCCATTGATCGGGCCGAAAGCGCGCCCGCTCACAAGCCGCACTTTTGAACGCACACCGCAGCGCTTGGAGCGCGGGCGATACATCGCTATGGCTCTGAGTGGCTGCCTGTACTGCCATTCCGGTCATGATTGGGCGGCTCCGGGTTCGCCCCTCGTCCCGGGCACAGAGGGCGCCGGGGAGGTTCAGCCGGAAACCGATCTTCCCGGGCGCATCGTTGCGCCCAACCTGACTCCCGATCCGGAAACGGGGGCCGGCAAATGGACGGACGACCAACTGGCCCGCTCGATTCGCGAGGGCATTGGACACGACGGCCGGGCGCTTTTTCCCATGATGCCCTACACCCATTACCGGGAAATGTCGGATGAGGATTTGGCGTCGGTCATCGTTTATTTGCGATCGCTGCCTGCGGTGCGGCGCGAACTACCGAAGACAGAGATCATGTTCCCGGTGAAATATCTGATCCGCGGCGTGCCAGAGCCTGTAACATCGCCGGTCGGCGAAGATGCGGCCACATCTGACTTGGTTAAGCGCGGGGCACACCTGGTCAATCTGGCGGGTTGCAGTGACTGTCACACGCCGCGGGCGCGTGGTGATAACGTACACGGCATGGATTTTGCGGGTGGAGCGATACTTTCGGGCCCGTGGGGGAATGTCGCCAGCGCGAACCTCACGCCGGATCCCACGGGAATTCCTTACTACGACGAAGCCCTTTTTGTGCAGGTCCTCCACAGCGGATATGTTCAAGCGCGTCCAGTGCATCCCACTATGCCGGCCACGGTCTATACCAACCTTACCGACAGCGACTTGAAAGCGATGTTTGCCTATCTGCGCACTTTGAAGCCCGTGAAGCATCGCGTGGACAACTCTAAACCAGCCACAGAGTGCAAGTTGTGCCGGCAGAAGCACGGGGCTGGAGCTGAAAACTAGAGGCTACAACCTACAGATCCACCTTCCGCAGTCGCAGCGAGTTCGTAATTACCGAAACTGAACTAAAGCTCATCGCGGCCGCGGCCAGGATTGGGCTTAGCAGCAGTCCGAACACGGGATAGAGCACGCCCGCGGCAATCGGCACTCCAATCGAGTTGTAGAGGAAAGCGAAGAACAGATTCTGGCGGATATTGCGCATCGTCGCCTGGCTTAACTTGCGGGCCCGCAGAATTCCTTCAAGGTCTCCTTTAAGCAGTGTGATGCCGCCGCTTTCCATCGCGATGTCGGTTCCCGTGCCCATAGCGATTCCGACATGTGCCTGGGCCAGTGCGGGCGCGTCGTTGATGCCGTCGCCTGCCATGGCAACGATTCGACCTTCGTGCTGGAGACTCCTGACGATCTCGGCTTTTTGTGCGGGCAGAACCTCGGCTTTGTAGTCTTCGATTCCGAGGTCGCGCGCAATCTCCTGGGCCGTTGCCTGGTTGTCGCCGGTGAGCATGACCAGCCGGATTCCCTGGGCTTTCAACTCGCGGAGTGCGTTCGGAGTGGACGGCTTCAGCGGGTCCGCGACTGCGATGGAGCCGGCGTACTTGCCATCGATCGCCACATAGATCTCAGTTGAACCCGCGTGTCTAGCAACTGAGACCGTGGTCTCGTTCTCGAAAGCGCCGACGGCGCGCATTAGAGCGCTGTTCCCCACCGCCACGCTCTTCCCTTCCGCCGTCCCACGCACGCCTTGGCCCGGCACGTACTGAAAATTCGCAGGCTCGCTCAAATTCAATTTCTCATCGTTCGCTTTCAAGACAATCGCCGCGCCCAGCGCATGCTCGCTGGCGCGTTCCAGACTTGCCGCCAGCCGCAGAAGTTCATTTTTTGAAATGGCTGGCGGATTCCCGGCGCTGGTAATCGACACCACCTTCGGTTTTCCCTCGGTCAGCGTCCCGGTTTTATCGAAGACTATGGTGTCCACTTTCTCCAGCGTCTCCAGCGCCTCGGCATTCTTGATGAGGACGCCCGCATGCGCGCCGCGACCGGTGCCGACCATGATCGCCATCGGCGTCGCCAGGCCCAGCGCGCATGGACAGGCGATGATCAGCACGGCTACGGCATTCACGATTGCATGCGCGAAACGCGGCTCTGGTCCAAAACTTGCCCAGGCGATGAATGTCGCTACTGCAATCGCGATCACCGCCGGAACAAACCAGCCGGCAACTCTATCCGCCAGCTGTTGGATCGGAGCGCGCGTGCGCTGCGCCTGGCTGACCATTTGGACGATCTGCGCCAGCATGGTTTCGCTGCCAACGCGTTCGGCGCGCATCACGAGAGATCCGTTGCCATTCACGGTTGCGCCGATCACGCGCGACGATGCCGTCTTCTCCACGGGAACGGACTCGCCCGTGATCATCGATTCGTCCACTACGCTCGATCCGTCGAGCACCACGCCATCGACAGGAATCTTTTCGCCCGGACGCACGCGCAAGCGATCTCCCGGCTTCACAGCTTCGAGCGGGATATCGCGATCACTTTCAGAGCCGTCTTCGCTCAGCACACGCGCCATCTTCGGACTCAGATCGAGTAGCGCCCGGATCGCGCTCGAAGTCTGGCTGCGCGCACGCAGTTCCAGCATCTGTCCCAGCAGAACCAGCGTGACGATGGCCGCTGCAGCTTCGAAGTAGACATCCGGGCGGTCGCCCATGGTGCGGAACGACGGCGGAAATAGCTGCGGGAACAAAGTTGCGATCACGCTGAAAACGTACGCGACACCAGTGCCCATCGCGATCAGCGTGAACATGTTGGTGCTGCGGTTGACCACCGACGCCCATCCACGCTGAAAGAACGGCCAGCCGCACCATAGCACGGCGGGCGTTGCGAGCAGCAGTTCGAGCCATGGCAGCCCCCAGTTCCACGGCGATGCCATGAACATGTGCGGCGAAAGCATACTGCCCATGGCAATCGCCAGCAGTGGCGCGGTCAACGCGAGGCTGATCCAAAACCGGCGTGTCATGTCGCGCAGTTCGGGATTGTCTTCTTCGACCGTCACCGTGCGCGGCTCCAGGGCCATACCGCAGATCGGACAACTCCCCGGCGCGGCGCGCACGATTTCTGGATGCATCGGGCAGGTGTATTCTGTCTTGCTCACGGGGATCGCCGGCGACTCGGGATCGAGCGGCATTCCACACTTGGGACAGGGACCCGGCCCGGCCTGCCGTACCTCCGGGCACATGGGGCAAATGTAGGCCCCGGTGGGTCTCTCGGACCCGCTCGCCGACGCGATCGGGGGCGGCATCGTCAGCTTGGGCGTGACCAGGGTCGGAGCACCCAGAGACAGCAGTCCTGATGTCATCGTCATTGGCTTGGGCGGGGACGATAGAATCGTTTCGGGATTCGCCTGGAACTTCGCCAGGCAACCGGCGCTGCAGAAGAAATAATCTTTTGCATGGTGCAGCGTCTGGAAGCGAGCGGTTGCGGGATTCACATTCATCCCGCAGACGGGGTCCTTTTCTTGCGTCTTGGCGGAGGACGATGCGGGGTCGAGATGGTCCATAGTTTGAGCTGACGTTTGAGCCGCCAGATCGCGCTTGGCGGAATCCATCGCTTATTAGATACTCAAAGAGTAATCCTCGAACCTCGAATCTTGCTAACTGGGAGAAATCAAATGACCTACCTCGAAGCCGCCTACCGCTACCAGACTCCGCCCGGAGAAGCTGAGTTGCGGGCCATTGACAGTGTGCGCGAGGTCTATGGGATTCAGCGCATTCAGTTTAACGAGAAAGAGCGGACGGTGCGCGTGCTGTTCGATGCCTCGCGATTGAAGGGGGACGCGGTAGCCAGGTTGCTGCGTCAGGCTGGCATCGACGTGCAGGATCAACTGGTTCTTGCCTGAGAATTCCGGGGATTGTTTCTTTCGAGAGGGAGTAGATAGCACTTCGCCCGTTTCCCTGCTATTCCTCATTCTAACGAGGACTCTCGGGGGAGGGCCGGGAAACTGGGCGAAATGCAGCTTGGCGACAAACGTAGTATTGCAAAGGGGCATACGGAAAGACCTCTGGCCGAAGTAATCTCCGTAATGCCCCGTTGCGCGCCACTTCGTCTGCCCTAATGAGAAGCATGTCGGGGGCCAATCGCTAAGGCATTGCCAGCATGTATTGGTAAAACGTTGTGGCGGGTAGGTTTTGCGCTGGGGTGGAAACTTTTACCCTAATTTACAAATTTTCTATTTCCACTTTGGCAAGGGCGCCGATTTCCATACTCAGCGCGGGATTTGGCGTGAATCTGAAACGTAATTCAGAGATCATTTTCGGCGAAATGATTCTGTTTCCGTTATAATTCAAAAACACAATTCTTCCAGGATGCGCCCGTAGCTCAATTGGATAGAGTGCTTGGCTACGAACCAAGAGGTTGGGAGTTCGATTCTCTCCGGGCGCACCATCCTCTCAAAGACTTACAGATCATCCACGTTCCGCCCGAAGGCGAGTGCAGCGAGGACTGTAGGGAGCTCTTGAGATTTCAGGCCCGATCCCAAAAAAAGCGGCCGGAGAACAATACCTACGGACGCGCTGGCGCGCTTAGGCATTGACGCCGCTCATTAGCGCGTGTTGTTTTTGCGGCGCACGAGCCAGCCAAGACGAGAGCGCCGTGTTAGGGAGCGACGAGAAGGCGGCAGGTTGAGTTTCGTGATTGCCTCGTTCTTGTTCACGGTCAGCATTGCGTTTTCTCTCTTTTCTGCGCCGACTTGGACGGCGCGGGTTGTGTGGCTTCACTTCCACTGTTTGTTCACGAGTAGGCCAATTTGTCGCCAGGAACAAGGGCTGACCACCAGTCCCCGCAGACGCCGCTGATGAAAAGTTCCCAACAGCTTGCGGCAGGTCGGAGTCCGCAAAGCGGCATGGAAATAACCGTTGACGCCTTGCATCCGCGCGCATCGCTCCCGCTGCTCGGGGTTGACTGGCTGTCTCTGGATTCCATCGCACATGGCGTCGCGGGCCGAGGGCTGGCCGCGCTGATTTTTTGAATCTGAACAGGGCGGGCTGTGAACGTTCGATAAACGGATGATTCTCGAGGATTCCACCCCGATCCGGGTAGTTAGTGAAATCGGGAGTGGGTGTTGAAAAAGTCCATTTTTCTCAAAACAGCCAAAATTTGGGGGATAGAAAATGTCTACCCGAACCGAGAAAGTCGTTTGTAGGGCATCCTAACGCAAAGTTTTTTCTGAGCATTTTCCGGAAGTGAGTTTTTCAACACCCACGGGATTTTTCACCAACTCACAAGCAGTCTGTCGGTTCAATCCGCAATCTTTGTTCCTTGAATCGTGACTACTCTCTTGAGCGGGCCGCCAACTTCTCCCATATCTCCGGTTTGTGTGAACGAGTTTCCGGTGAACCCGAACCAGACTTCGTGCCACAGCATCTTTTTGCCGCCCTGCGGAAATTCCATATCGACCACTAGCTGCTTTCCGTCCCACTTGAGAGAACTGCTCGAGTAAGAGTCTATGTTGCAGGCGGCCTTGCCGGAGTTGTTGCAAAGCATACCACGCAAACTGTTTGAAGACTTGTCCCACCAGTGAAGCGCAAGCAGAAAGACCTCGCCGAACGGAGCCTGAATGTGCTCTTCTTCCATTAGGACGTATCCGCCGGGTCCAGTTCGCCAGAGTTCCTCGCCTTTTCCCGTGCCACCGTTGGCAGCCATGCCACCCGGCTCGAATCTATATGTGGTCGACCACCTGCCTACGAACACTTTCGCTAGACTCTGCATTTCGGGGGATGGAAGTCGAGCTTCTGCGGTTGATCTGTCTGCCGTCGTTTGACAAAAACTCATCAAGCACATCGTGGATGAGGCAACGATACCGATTAACACCAGGCGGGCTCGAACTGTTGCAGACATTGAAGCTGCTCCTTTTGCTGCGCTCGGTTCCGATATTCTAGCCCACAACTGTTGAGAACAGGCGTTAGCACAAGCTTGCGCCGTTTGTTCGCCCTTTTGAAGGGTCAATGAGTGAAATCGGGTAAGCCAACCACGCGCGCAGTGCCAGGGCACGGGCGCGGCGAAACTCAGGAACCAGGCCCGACTGTAGTGAAAACTGCAGGGAGTCTGCTTGGATCAGGGCATATCCTGATGATCCGGTGTGGGCAGCAATCTATTGAGTAAACAGATACTTAGCGATCCTGAGTGATACCGCCATACTACCCTTGAGATGGCTACGAACCAAGAGGTTGGGAGTTCGATTCTCTCC
>CZLA01000194.1_pt1 | contig 38806 bp, 33 predicted proteins | sample 1122381 | NCBI WGS metagenome assembly CZLA01 (sample SAMEA3539301, study PRJEB10725) | soil metagenome | biome: tundra; feature: field; material: soil | place: USA | collected 2010-05 | depth 0.15 m
GCTTCAGAGGGAGTCGCCTATTCCTACCAACTCGCGGCGACCGATCCCGCCGGCGGCACCGTCACATTCTCGCTAACCGCGGCTCCGAGCAGCGCAACCCTGAGCGGCAACACGCTTACTTGGACACCCGCCCCCGCGCAGTCGCGCGTCTCGAACAGCTTCACCGTCACCGCAACCACCACCGCCGGCGGCACCGCAACTCAGTCCTGGAAAGTAGCTCCAACCGGCACCATCACGGTCAATTGGATCAACAACCTCTGGGGTCCAACCGGGTGAAACTCCAGGTCCAATCGGCCCTCTGGCATCTGTGCTTGCACTGGTGCCGCAACCGGATGGCTCTTTCCTTTCGATTCCGGGCACTCTTCAATCCCCTGACACACTCGGCGTTTTTATCATCCCGAATGTGCCCGCTGGCTACTACTGGTTGCTGTTGGCGCCCGTTCCGATCGTTCCGCCCACCGCCTTCTGGACCAGTAGCAGTACCTTCGACAGCGGTCGCGACGAGGCTGGCTCTCCACCTCCATTCGGCCTCAATTCTCAAACCACGACGTTTGATTTCAGCTTGGCAGGCCTGGACCCCGCTCCCGCCACAAGCTGGGTCGCCTTCGTCACCGATAACCTCGGAATTCCCACTGCTTTCCTTAGTGCACAGTCAGGGTCGACCACGCTGAACACCACGCTGTCCCTAACTGACAGGGTGGACTGGTCGAAGGTCAATACCGCTTTCCTAATGCAGCTCGAGCCCGTATCGGTGGGTTCTCTGAATTTGTTGGCGCTGGGCCCGGAGCTGAGTCTGTCGAACTTGTCCTTGACCAGCGGCGCAACCAATCCCATCGACGGGACACTTCAGCCGAGTCCGCAAACCTCAATCAATCTCGATGTCCCGGGATCCCAATGGGCGCGCTTATTCCAGAATGTCGGACCTGTGGCCGCCACCGTTCAGTCTGCGTGGCTTTCCATTCAGCCCGAGCCCTTTGTTAGCGGAAGTAATGCCAACGCCAGTGTGGTTGGGCCGGACCTTTTTATGGTCTCACCCAATTCGGCGCAGGCACCGTATGCTTTTGGCGGCTGCCTGAACATCCCGTTCTTTCTGCCCCCTCTCGGCATGGCCCCGATTCTGACGGATCAGAACTTCGGCACCCTCCCATACGGAGACCCCTTCCCGTCTTCCTGGACTCGCGCGCTGGCCTTCTGCCAGGGAGCCACTGTGCTAGTGCCTCTTCCGGGGGGTGTCCTCAACAGCTTTCCCATCCCAATCGTGGATGGTGAGGTCATTGCGCCCTCCGGTTCAGCGCTGGTGCCGGTAGCTTCGCAGGTACAGAGTCCGACGGTCAACGGCGCCAGCCTGTTCACGGAGACCACCATCAACACAACCGCGGTCACCCTTGCCTGGTCAGCTCCTTCCTCAGGAACTCCGCCGTATGGTTACACCGTGCTGGTCCTGCAGGTGCTGCCCGTTAACCAGGGTATCGAGCTGCTCTCGAAGGGAACCTACAGCACCGCGAAACCCTCGATTACGCTGCCGCCGCAAGCGGCGGGCAGCGTCTACCTCTTCCTGATCACGGCCTATGTCGATGGCATCGCCAACATGGAAACCAGCCCCTACCGTTCCGCGCTGCCCACGGGCAGCGCTAGCGTCATCTCAGCCGCGTTGACGATCAGTTCCGGAGCAACTGCTCCCGCGCTCCGCGGCGACGTCAAAGCCTTCGCTGAGCTTTCCCACCGGAGTATGAAAATGCCTGCGCCGGGCCTTTCCCCGCAGCCTGCGCCTCGCTTGCACTAGCGGTTGCGGTCGACCTTGCATTTGATTTTGGGTGGCGCGGCAGTTCACCGCTGCGATATCTGACTTGGTTTAAAACGATGGCGTTGGCCGCTGCGGTGATACTGCGGCGCAAGAGATACTTTCCGCCCAAGTCTTCAGGTGTGCTGAGTAACCCGGGGGCGCCCCGTCCAAAGCTCTGCGTGGCCGGGGATGTTACGCGGCAGATGCTATCCACCAAATCTTTCCGCCGCGTGAGCCTTTGCCTTCGCGGCCTCTTCTTCCCGATTCTTCGGCGGCGCGTTCGTGTCCAGCGAATGGAGAAGACGTGCCGAAATCGCGGCGATTTCATCGATCGCGCCCTGGAACGCGATCTCATTTGCCTTTGACGGCTTGTTAAAGCCCGTGATCTTTCTGACGAACTGGAGCGAGGCCGCTCGCACCTCCTCGTCCGTCACCGGTGGATCGAAGTTGAACAGGGTCTTTATATTCCGGCACATTCGGCAGGACCTCCCAGCTCTTGATTCTCAACATCCCCGGGACATTTTCTCATGAGCAGGGTGCGGCAGATGAGGCGGGCGGCACCCTCCTCTAGCAAGAAGAAGGGGTGCCAGCTTCGCGCGTGTTCGAGAAGTGGGCTTGCCCCAATCAATGTACCGTGGTACACTGGTACCATGATCAACGAATCGCAACTCCTCGTCGAGCGTGTCCAGACCGGCGTCCGCATGGAAAAACGCCTGCTCAAAGTGCTCAAAGCTCTCGCCGAATATCACGACCTGTCCCTCGGCGATTTGCTCGAAGGCATTGTGCTCCACGCCTTCGACGGCAAGACTCCCTTCAGCTCCGCGTCCCTTAAGCGCATTCAAGACTTGAAGAAGTTCTACGCCCTCGATCTCGATTCCACCGCCAGCCACCGCCTCACTGAAATCAAACACCACTCCGCGGGAAAGAAGACCGTCCGGGGGAAGAAACAATGAACCGCGACCACGAGAACTTAACCCCGAACCCCGTCCATGCTCAACTGGATCGGCGCCTGATCGAGGATTTCGAACAAGGCCACGCTCCCGCCGGCTTTCACCACCCCGATCACTTCCGCGTCGCTTTCGCCTACGTCACGCACTTTCCCTTTCTCGAAGCAGTCGCCAGATTTTGCTCCGCCCTGAAGCGTTTCGCTGCAGCACAAGGGAAGCCTCAGCTCTACCACGAGACCATCACTTGGGCCTACCTGCTTCTGATTCGCGAGCGCATCGCCCGCTCCGGCACCGCCCAGACCTGGGAAGAATTCGCCGAGGGTAATCCCGATCTGCTCATCTGGAAGGGCGGCGTGCTCGCAACCCTCTATCGTCAAGAGACGCTCGACTCCGAGCTCGCCCGCCACACCTTCGTTCTCCCCGACCAGGGCCGGTGATTTGCTTCTTATCCTGATACCCGACACCTGCCACGTCACACCTGGCATGTTCATCCGTCCTTGAAGCCGAGCCGCTTAGGCGGTAGTATTCGATTTCGCTCTTATCGCGACTGTTTCGAGGACTCATGCCGCAAAATTACGTTCCCATCTTCCTCTTCCTCGCCGTCGTCGGCATCCTGATCCCGCTCACGCTGCTGATCGCCAAAATCATCCGCACGCAAAGCCCCAACCGCGTCAAGCTCATGCCCTACGAGTGCGGCATCGACCCCTATGACAGCGCTCGTGGACGCTACACTGTCCGCTTCTACATTATTGCGATCCTGTTCGTGGTCTTCGACGTGGAGACGATTTTCCTTTTTCCGTGGGCGGTGAAGTTCAAGGCCCTCGGCGTTTTCGGGCTGATCGAGATGCTGGTCTTTCTCGGCATCCTGATCGTGGGATATGTATGGATCTGGAAGAAGGGCGCTCTGGAATGGGTCTAAATCCGGCTAGTTCAGTTCCGACTGCTTCCGATGAGAGCTTCACCGCCAGCCGCTGGACCAGGGGGAACTTGTGGTTCCCGACGCGCATCGTGGTCAGCCCGCTGCGCGTGAGCCGTGTCAAGAGGCGTCTATTTGGCAGCAACGAGGAAAGTATTTCGATTTCCCAGGTGGCTTCGGTGAAGATTTCAACCGGAGTCGTTTGGTCGGACATCCTGATTGAGTCGACCGGCGGCACGGATCCGATCACCAGTCATGGCCACCGCAAAGCCGACGCGCTGCGCATCCGCGACTTGGTCGAGGGTTATCAAGCAGGCCGCCGCTAGCGGTCGCTGTGATGGCGGTCATTGACGGTGACGCGACCAGATGTTAGAAGTGAAAGTTTCCTAATAGTTGCGCGGTTTTTGTAACGATAGACCTTTGCATGGCCGAGGAAGTCAAATCGCCTGCTCCACCACCGCCGCCGGAAGGTGAGAAGAAGCCGGCGGCGGAAAAGCCCGTTGCGGCGGCGCCCGCCGCGCCTGCGAAGCCGGCCGCTCCCGCCAAGCCCGCTGGTCCGGTCCCGGTGCCGTGGACCTCGCCGCTGGTTGAAAAATACCGCAGCCAGTACGGATCGGGCCTCGACGCGCAGACGTATCTGGGACAGAACTACCTTAGCGTTGACCGTTCTCTGATCCCCGACATTCTGCGCCTGCTGCGCGACGAAGAACAATTCGACTACTGCGTCGATATCACCGCCGTGCATTATCCGAAACGCGAAAAGCAATTCGACGTTGTATGGATCCTTTATTCCTTCCCGCGCAACGAGCGCATGCGCGTGAAGACGCAGATTGCCGACGGCGCTTCGATCCCATCCAGTGTTTCGATTTGGGCAACCGCCAATTGGCTGGAGCGCGAAGTCTTCGACATGTTCGGCATCCAGTTTGACGGACATCCCGACCTGAAACGTATTCTGCTGCCCGACGGCTGGAAAGGCTACCCGCTGCGCAAAGATTACGGCATCCTGCAACAAGACAAAGAATGGGTGCAGATCAACCTCGGAATCGAGAGCGGCCAATGAGCGACCAGGTGAAGGACGTCTCGAACCGCGCGCTTTCCAACATTGATCGTTCCAATCTCGATCTCGAAACTCCCGAGAAGCCCTATCTCGATTCGAACGAACTCATCATCAACATGGGGCCGCAGCATCCGGCCACGCATGGCGTGCTGCGCGTAATCCTGAGGCTCGACGGCGAAAAAGTTCTCGGCACCGAGTGCGTCATCGGATATCTGCACCGCGGCGTGGAAAAGATCGCCGAGAACCGCACCTACACCATGTTCAATCCCTACGTCGACAGGATGGATTACTGTGCCGCGGTGTCGAATGGGCTGGGCTACTGCGAAGCGGTCGAGAAGTTGATGAATGTGGAAGCGCCGCCGCGCGCGCAATATATTCGCGTGATCCTGACGGAGCTGAATCGCATCGCCAGCCACCAGCTCTGGCTGGGCACGCACGCGCTCGATATCGGAGCCATGACGCCGCTGTTCTACACCTTCCGAGACCGGGAGGAGATCCTCAAGATTTTCGAAAAATACTGCGGCGCGCGCCTGACTACGCACGCCTTTCGCATCGGCGGCTGCCAGTATGAGACTTACGCCGGCTTTGAAAAGGACATAAAGAACTTCCTGACATTTGTGGCGCCGAAGATCGATGAATACGAAACTCTGCTCACCACCAACCGCATCTGGATGGAGCGCACGAAAAACGTCGGCGTGATTTCCGCGGCCGACGCGATTGCTCTCGGCGTCACCGGTCCGGTGCTGCGCGCCAGCGGCGTGAAATGGGATCTGCGCAAGGCCCAGCCCTACGCGGCCTACTCCAAATTCGACTTTGAAATTCCGGTTGGCACCAATGGCGACACCTACGACCGGTACCTGGTGCGCATGGCCGAAATGCGCCAGTCGCTGCGCATCGTCGAGCAAGCCGTCAACAGCATTCCCGAAGGCCCGATCATGGGCAAAGTGCCCAAGGTGATCAAGCCGCCGGTCGGCGAAATCTATCATTCGATCGAAGCGCCGAAGGGCGAACTCGGATTCTTCATCGTCAGCGATGGCTCGACCCAGCCCTATCGGCTGCGCGTGCGTCCGCCATCGTTCGTCAATTTGCAGGCGCTGGACATCATGGTGCGCGGCTTGCTCGTCGCCGACGTGGTCGCCGTCATCGGCACGATTGACATCGTGCTGGGCGAGGTGGACCGCTGATGCCTAATTTCGTCATGTCGTATCTCGGCAGCACGGTGACGCCCGGCGAAGCCGGCAACCAGTTCTGGGCGCTGATGTATGTGCTCATCATTTTTGCGGGCGTGTCGACGGCCGTGATCTGCATGAACTGGATCGAGCGCAAGGCGCTGGCGCATTTCCAGGTTCGCCTCGGCCCCATGCGCGTCGGTCCGCACGGGTTGCTGCAACCTTTCGCAGACGCGCTCAAGCTGATGCTGAAAGAAGACATCATCCCCGCCGAAGCCGACCAGTTCGTTTTCTGGGTTGCGCCTCTGATCGGACTGCTGGCTGCGTTCACCGTTTATACGGTCATTCCGTTTGGACCGTCGCAAGCGGTGAGCGACATGAACATCGGCATCCTCTTTATGCTCGGCGTTTCGTCGCTCGGCGTTCTCGGCATCGTGGTCGCCGGGTGGGCTTCGAACTCGCACTATCCGTTGATCGGCGCGCTCCGGTCGAGCGCGCAGATGGTGTCGTATGAAGTCGCCATGGGTCTGGCCGTGGTTTCGGCGATCTTGATGACTAGCATGAACGCCAGCGGTACGGGCACGCTGAGCATGATTGAGATCGTCCGCGCACAGCAGCAGCAGGGCGTCTGGTTCATCTTCAAATTCTTTCCGCTCGGCCTGATTGCGTTCGTGATTTTCGCCGTCGCCATGGTCGCGGAGGTCAACCGCGCGCCCTTTGACCTGGCCGAAGCCGAGTCGGAGCTGACCGCCGGATTTCACACGGAGTACAGCGGACTGCGCTGGTCGCTCTTCATGCTCGCTGAATATGCGGCCATGATCGCCGTGTCGTCGATTGCCGTGACGCTCTGGCTCGGGGGATGGATGCGTCCGTTTTCGAACCTGCTGCACGCGCCGCCGTGGGACTTTGTTTTTTCTTTGTTCCCCGGGCTCACATTTGGCGGCCTGGCGGCCATCGCCTTGATTGGCACGGCGCGCATGCCGGCGCATTCCTTCTTCAAGATCCAGCGGATCGGGCTCGCCGTTTTCGCGGCACTGCTCGGCTTCATCGCGCTCCTGCTGCTGGTGATTGCGGTCGCGGGCCGTTCCGCGGATGCGAGCCTAGCCGCGAGATTCAACGAAGGCATCGGCTACGTGTATTGGTTCGTGCTCAAAGTTGCCGTCTTCATGTATCTGTTTATCTGGTATCGCGCGACCTGGCCGCGGTATCGCTTTGACCAGTTGATGCGGGTTGGATGGAAAGTCTTGCTGCCGATTTCGCTCGGTGTGCTGGTTGTGACCGCCATCGTGGGGGTGCTGGTTTCATGAACCCGGTGCTCAACTCGGCGCTCAACTCAGGCATGGCCCCGGTCGCGACGCCCTGGTTCTTTTACGCGCTGGCGGGACTCGCCGTCGCCAGTGGCCTGGCGGTCATTACCCGGCGGAACGCCGTGCACTCTGCGCTGGCACTGATCGTGACGCTGCTCTCGGTGGCGGGCCTCTACTTGATGTTGTATGCCCCGTTCGTCGCTGGCGTGCAGATCATCGTCTACGCCGGCGGAATCATGGTGCTGTTCCTGTTCGTGATCATGCTGGTGAACATCGAACGCTCGTCCAAAGAACGGCGGTTCAATCGCATGTGGCCGGTAGGATTGGCAGCGGCCTGCGCGTTGATGGCGTTGTTCGGGTCCGCGTTGGTGAAAGGCAAGGCGCTGTTTCCAGATCGCATGATGCCGCTGCCCGAGTCGTCGAACACGCAGCAGATCGCTGTCATGCTCTACGGAGAAGTTGACAAGGTGGGTCAGTACAGGATGGGCCAATATACGTTCGCCTTCGAAATCGCCTCGTTGCTGTTGCTGGTGGCGATTTTGGGGGCGGTGATTATGACGAAGAAAAAGATCTAGTCGCTGGTCGATAGTCGTTGGTCGTTCGGGGTACCGAGCAGATCGACGAATTGCGAACGACCAGCGACTAACGACTGAATTTATGGTTCCGATCACCACGCTCCACTATCTCGTCGTTGCGGCGGCACTGTTGGTGCTGGGCGTAATTGGTGTGCTCACGCGCCGCAATGTCGTGGTTGTGCTGATGTCGATCGAGCTGATTCTGAACGCGGTGAACTTGAACCTGGTGGCATTCTCGCGCATGTGGGGAAACCTGCACGGGCAGTTGTTCGCGATCTTTGTCACAGTAGACGCCGCCGCCGAAGCCGCCGTTGGACTCGGCATTTTGATCGCCTTCTTCCGCAATAAGGAGACGATCAATGTGGATGAGATTGATTTGTTGAAATGGTAGAAACCGTCGTCAGTCGTCAGTTCTCAGTTTTCAGTTAGAGCCACAAGCGGCGAACTGAGAATTTGAAATTGAAAACTGACAACTGATAACTGACAACTAAATGTTTTTCCTAAACCACATCTGGCTGATCCCGCTCTTCCCGGCCTTCGGGGCCGCGATGATGTTCTTTTTCGGGCGGCGGCTGCAGAAGGCCACGGTCAACGCGGTCTGCGTCGGCGCGGTCGTCATTGCATTCTTGTTCGCCTGCTTTACGGTGGTTGAGTACACGCACTTCGCGCATGGCACGGGACAGCCCTTCGAGAAAATTGTTTATACCTGGCTGGGCAGCGCCGACGGGCATTTGAACTTCATAAAGAAGGACGGCACGCCCGCCTCGTTCAATGCCGATGCCGGGTTCCTGCTCGATCCGCTCTCTTGCATCTGGCTGCTTTTCGTAACCGGCGTGGGCATGCTGATCCACATTTACTCCGTCGGATACATGGCGCACGAAGGCGGTTATAACCGCTTTTTCGGATACCTGAATCTGTTCATGTTTTCGATGCTTACGCTCATCCTAGCGAATAACTACATGCTTCTGTTCGTGGGATGGGAAGGCGTTGGCTTGTGCTCGTATCTTTTGATCGGTTTTTACTTTCATCGCAAGTCGGCCAGCGACGCGGCCAACAAAGCATTCATCGTGAACCGCATCGGCGACGCCGGATTCATTCTCGGAGCGCTCACCCTGGCCTGGTATCTGGGGTCGTTTCGCTTTATCGACATCAACGCAGCGGCGCGCAGCGGACACTTTGCCATCGGCGATCCTGTGCTAACGGCCGCCGCCCTTCTCTTGTTTGTCGGAGCTTGCGGAAAGTCGGCGCAACTTCCTCTTTATGTCTGGCTGCCCGATGCCATGGAGGGCCCTACGCCGGTTTCGGCCCTGATCCACGCCGCGACCATGGTAACGGCGGGCGTGTACATGGTCGCCCGTTCGAATGCGGTGTTCGTGCTGGCGCCTACCGCGATGAAGACCGTGGCCATCATCGGCGCGCTCACCGCGGTGTTCGCTGCGTCCATCGGCCTGGTGCAGAACGATATCAAGCGCGTGCTGGCTTACTCCACCGTTTCGCAACTGGGATACATGTTTCTGGCGCTCGGCGTCGGCGCGTTTGCGGCGGGAGTTTTCCATGTGTTCACGCATGCATTCTTCAAGGCGCTGCTCTTCCTCGGCTCCGGCTCGGTGATTCATGCCATGAGCGGCGAGCAGAACATGCGCAACATGGGCGACCTGCGCGGGCGCATTCCGACCACGTTCAAAACGATGTTCGTCGCGACGCTCGCCATTGCGGGCATTCCACCGCTGGCCGGATTTTTCTCGAAAGACGAAATCCTATGGCAGGCGTGGCGTTCCGCCGACGGCGGCTTCCCGTATCTCTGGCTGATTGGCTTTGGCACGGCGCTGATGACTGCGTTCTACATGGCCCGGCTCATTTTCCTGACCTTCTATGGCCAGCCGCGGATGAGCCATGAAGTCGAGCACCACATTCATGAATCGCCGAAGTCAATGACGGGACCCCTGGTCGTGTTGGCAATTTGTTCGGTCTGCGCGGGGTGGCTGGGCGTCCCCGCGAGCTTGGGTGGGACGAACGCCTTCGGAAAATTTCTGGAACCGGTATTCGCGCAGAATGTCGCCGTTTCCGTCGCCGCTTCCGTCGCGCCAGCCGAGCCGCAAGAGCCCGCCGACGAAGAACATCGCGGCTTGGAATGGACGCTGATGCTGCTCTCCGTCGGGGCTGCGGTCGTCGGTGGAGGATGGGCCTATCACCACTACGCGAAGGCCGGCAAAGACTATCCCGAGCCCATCGCCGTAAAAGCTCCGCCACTCTACACCGTGCTCTATAACAAGTGGTTTGTTGACGAGGCCTACGACTACGTTTTCACCGGGCGTCGCAAGATTGGCAACCTTCGCCTGGGCGCCATGGGCGCGGGCGAAGCGTCATCGTGGTTCGATGCCAAGATCATTGACGGAGCCGTGAACGATGTTGGCTGGGTTACACGCGCCGTCGCCACGCTTTCGACCTGGTGGGATAAGTGGATCATCGATGGCGTAGGGGTGAACGGGCCGGCGATTCTCGCGCGGATGATCTCGTATCCGGCGCGGCTGTTTGAATGGGGGCTGGTGCAGTGGTATGCGCTGGTCATGGTCGCCGGACTGCTTGGATTTGGCGTGTATTACGTGTGGAAGTGAGCTACGGGCTGCGAGCTAACGATCGTACGTGTCAAAGATGGGTTGCTCGAAGCTCGCGGCTCGAAGCCCGTAGCTGCTGGCAACTAGCAACGTGCAACTGAGAACTGCTCTTATGCAGAGTCACATACTTTCGATCATTCTCTTCACGCCGCTGGTGGGCGCGCTTGTACTCCTGTTTGTTCCTAAGGAGAACAAAGACGCGATCCGCTGGATTGCGAACCTGTTCGCACTGGGCGGATTTCTGATCTCGCTGCCGCTGGTGCCCATGTTCTGGGCGCAGCGTTTCGAGCCGGGCTTCAAGTTCCTCGAGGGCACACCCAATAACTGGATTCCCTCGATTGGCGCGGGTTACAACCTGGGCATTGACGGCATCTCTTTTCTGCTGATCATGTTAACGACGCTGCTCGGTTGGATCTCGATTCTCTCTTCGTGGACCGCCATCGAGATTCGGGTGAAGGAATATTACGTCTGGTTTCTCGTGCTGCAGACGGGGATGATGGGCGTCTTCATGGCGCTCGATTTCTTCCTCTTCTTCGTTTTCTGGGAAGCGATGCTGGTGCCGATGTATCTGCTGATCGGCATCTGGGGCGGCCCGCGCAAACTTTATGCGGCCATCAAGTTCTTTTTGTATACGCTGCTGGGCTCTGTGCTGATGCTGCTTGGTATCCTGTTTCTCTATTTCCATCACCACGCGGTTACGGGCGTGTTCACATTCAGCATTCCAGAGCTCTACAAGACGGCGCCGCTGATTCCGTTCCATTACGCGATCTGGCTATTCGTTGCTTTCTTTATTGGATTCGCGATCAAAGTTCCGATGTTTCCGTTCCACACCTGGCTGCCGGATGCGCACGTGGAAGCGCCCACCGCTGGCTCCGTTATTCTGGCGGGCGTTTTGCTGAAAATGGGAACGTACGGATTCGTGCGCTTCTCGCTGCCCTTCTTTCCCTCGGTTGTGTCGCATCCCAGAGTACAAAGCTGGGTGATCGGGCTTTCGCTCGTCGGCATCATCTATGGCGCGCTGGTTTCGCTCATGCAAAAGGATATGAAGAAGTTGGTGGCGTACTCGTCGGTCAGCCACCTGGGCTTTTGCACGCTGGGAATTTTCACGCTGAATTCGATGGGCTTGACTGGCTCGGTACTGCAGCAGATCAATCACGGCATCTCGACCGGCGCGCTGTTCTTGATTGTCGGCATTTTGTATGAGCGGCGGCACACACGTGAAATCGCCGAGTATGGCGGCATTTCGAACGTGATGCCGGTCTACGCGACGATCACGATGATCATGTTCCTCTCGTCGATGGGATTGCCGCTGCTGAACGGATTTGTCGGCGAGTTTACGATTTTGCAGGGAGCATTCACCGCGAACTGGAAGTGGGCAGCGTGGGCGGCGCCGGGCGTGGTGCTGGCGGCGGCTTATCTGCTCTGGCTCTATCAGCGCGTCTTTTTCGGTACGGTGACGAATCCGAAGAACGAAAAGCTGCACGATCTTACGCCGCGCGAAATCCTCACATTTGTGCCGCTGATCATCATGGCGTTATGGATCGGGCTTTATCCCAAGCCGTTTTTCCAGATTCTCGAACAGCCGGTCAATCAAATTGTGCAGAACATTCATGACAACTCCAATGCGAATGCGCCGCTGAATGTGCTGGTTGCGCCCCCATCCTATCCGCAGGCACCCGCCGTCATGGGACCGAATGCGGGAACGACCGTTGCCAGACCGAAAGCCAGAACGAACTCCGCTGTACCGAAAGCGAGTTATTAAGTGCGAGGCTTTTCAACTGAATACCGGTTGATGTTGCCGATGGTGGAACTTACCATCTTTGCGCTCGGCATTCTGTTGATTGACCTGATGGTTCCGCGGGGATGGAAATGGATCAACGCGGCCGGCGCCTTTGTGGGCGTGGCCTTTGCGGCTTTGTGCGTATGGCAAATTCAGTCAATGCTACCGCCGCCGCCGAGGGGCTTGCTCGGGTTCTATAACTCGCTATTAGTCGATCGCTTCGCCATCTACTTCTGGTATCTGTTTCTGGCGGGAGCGGCGATTGCCATCCTGGGGTCGGTGCACTATCTCGACGTGGAAGATGAACACCACGGCGAATATTACGCGTTGCTGCTGCTTTCCGTGGTGGGCATGATGTGCATGGCGGCAGGAATCGACATCGTGCTGATTTTCATCGGGCTCGAGTTGATGGCGATTTCCACTTACGTGCTGGTTGGTTTTTTGCGGCGCGACCGGCGCTCGAACGAAGCGGCCTTAAAGTACCTGCTGCTGGGAGCGTTTTCGTCAGGCATTTTTGCTTACGGGCTCTCGCTGTTCTATGGAATTTCCGGCGGCACCAATCTGGCCATCATTGGGCGCGCGGTTGCGGCGCAGAATCCGCACAATCCCGTAGTGGTGATTGCGCTGCTGACGACGATGGTGGGATTGCTGTTCAAGATCGCCGCCATCCCCTTTCATCAGTGGGCGCCGGACGCTTACGAAGGCGCGCCTACCAGCATTACCGGCTTCATGTCGGTGGCGGTGAAAGCGGCAGCGTGGGCCATGCTGCTGCGCGTACTGGTGTTTGGGTTGTTCCCGCTGCGCTCGGTTTACACGCCCGTGATTGTCGTGGTCGCCATCGCTACGATGACGGGCGCAAACTTCGCGGCGCTTACGCAGACGAATACCAAACGGCTGCTTGCCTACTCCTCGATTGCTCATGTTGGCTACATGCTGCTGGCGTTCGTGGCCATGGGAACCTCGCAGATCGGCAGCCCGGGCTTTCAGGATGGCTTCAAGGGAATCTTGATCTACTTGCTCGTCTATACGTTTATGAATCTGGGCGCGTTCGCGGTGATCACGTCGTTGCGGCAGCGCAACGTGATTGGCGACGAGATCGACGATATGGCGGGGCTCTACCAGCGCGCTCCGGTCGAAGCCGCGCTGATGCTGCTGTTCCTGCTTTCGCTGGCCGGCATTCCGCCCGCAGCCGGGTTCCTGGGCAAGTACTACATCTTCCTCAGCCTGATCGAAAGCGGACATTACGGGCTGGCCTCACTCGGCGTGCTCTACTCGCTCTTTGGACTTTATTACTACTTGAAGATTGCGAATGCCATGTTGATGCGCGCACCGATGGAGACCGAACGGCTGCCTGTCAGCCTGGGAATGCGTTGCGCGGTGGGCGTGACGGCGCTGGCGACGATCGTGATCGGAGTTTATCCCGAGCCGTTTATTCGCAGCGTCAACTGGTCGCTGGGGATTGCGCAGTCTCCGCACGTGGCGGCGATGTTGAAGTGAAGCTGTTAGCTTTTGGCTCTTAGCTGTGGAGAGCCGGGCGTCCTCGCCCGGCTGGACGGGCGAGACGCCCGTCCCTCCACGGCGCACACGGTCACCCTTGATAACTTGGTTTAGAATTCCTTCGCATGCCCGAGAAGCCTAACGTCGAGCCCGACAGGTCTTCGCGGAAGGAAGATCCTGTCGTCTCCCTAGCTCGCTATTCTGAGATGGGGTTCATTATTCCGGCGGCGACCTTGCTGGGTTTCTTTTTGGGTAAGCTGGGCGATCACTGGCTGCATACTCGGTGGCTCTATCTGGTCGGGCTGTTGTTTGGGGCGGTGGTTGGATTTTGGCGTATGATCCGCATGGCTCTGGGCGCTTTCAAAGATGAAAAATGAATGAGCGTGAGCATCCGGACCGTCCCGCGGAAACTCCACCGAATGGGACTCTTGATGAGCTCTCAATCGACGAGCTTTCAATCTATGAGCGCGTCATTCCGCGCGTGCTGCGCAACATGCTGGTGGCCAGTGTTTTGCTGCTGGTGCCGGCGTTCTGGTATTACCGCTGGGCGGGTGCGATTGGGTTTGCCTTTGGGGCCGCGGTTTCCTACGTCAATTTTCGCTCGCTGACACGCGGCGTCGAAGGGCTGGCGGATCGCATCGTCAACCGCAACAGCCGGGAAAAAGGCGGCTGGATTTTGCTCCGGTTCGCGGTCCGCTACGGGTTGGTGGGGCTCGCTGCCTATGCTATATTCAAGAGTTCTTCGCTGGCGTTTCGCGGTTTTTTGTGGGGCTTGTGCGTGCCGGTCGTGGCCTTGATGGTTGAGGCGGTTTGGGAAGGGTATGCAGCCTTCCGGCGGACATCGTAGGAAGCAGTGGAGTTCACCGAGAAGTCTGAGAATTGTCATGGCTCAGCGAACAGCAGGTCCTTCGCTTCGCTCAGGATGACAAATTCTCAATCGGTACAAATTCTAGAATAAGCATTGAACGTCGAAAAATGGAACAACTCGCTTTTACCGCACTTCTGAATCGTCTGTTTGGCGCGCCCGTGCTGGCGTTGCTGCAGGCGCTGCACATTCATCCTAAGTATCCGGCGACTCCAATCTCGAACAGCTTCGCCATGGAACTGCTGGTGGTCCTGCTGCTCACGATATTTTTTATTGCCGTGCGCACCCGGCTTTCGGTGGAGCATCCCGGGGGACTGCAGCACACGATGGAAGGCATCTACGGATTTGTCAATAACCTCGCCTCCGATACGATCCCGCACCATTCGGAGAGGTTCGCACCCTACCTGACCACGCTGGCGTTGTTCATCCTGAGTTGCAATCTGATTGGACTGGTGCCGGGACTGGAATCACCGACGGCGGTGCCGATTGTGCCGCTGGGATGCGCGCTCTTCACCTGGTTTTACTATCATTTTCATGGTGTGCGCGAGAATGGGCCGGGCGGATACCTGGCGCATTTCATCGGGCCGCAGGACAAAGACATTCCGCTGCCGCTGCGGATTTTCCTGCCCATATTGATGTTCCCGATTGAAGTTTTTAGTCATACCGCCCGGGTGATGTCGTTGACCGTTCGTCTGTTTGCCAACATGTTTGCCGGCGAAATGGTCACCCTGGTTTTTTTCTCCCTCATCCCACTCGGGGTCCCGCTTATGTTCGAGGGGTTGCACATCGGTGTGTCGATCATTCAGACGTATATTTTTGTCCTGCTGGCGGCGGCGTATCTCGGCGAGGCGACCGCGCACGGACATTAGAGTTAGAGAAGGTCTCAGGTCTTAGGTGTCAGGTCTCGGGAAATTCAGCGGCAAGGTCTTCCTGAGAACTGAGACCTGGCAACTGACAACTGCCTTCAGTGTGAGGGCGCTGGCTCCAGGAGCACAGCGTCAACCACCCACTGGCGGCAAATCATAAGGAGAAAGCAAATGCGGAAATTCGTGATGTTGATGTTTGTTTTGATCATGGCGTCGGTGATGGCAGTGCCGGCGTTTGCGCAGGGTGGCGGGAGCGCGGCTTCCACAACCAACTGGGTGGCATTGACGGCTGGATTCGCCATCGCGCTGGCGGCGGGACTGGCAGCGCAGGGCCAAGGCAAAGTGGCGGCGGCGGCGTGCGAAGCGCTGGGGCGCAATCCGGCGGCGCGGGCGGGCATTCAACTCGCAATGCTTCTGGGATTGGCTTTTATCGAGTCGCTCGTGCTGTTCACCTTTGTGATGATCTTCCTGAAAGTGAATTAGCCGAAACCGTATCCCGGTATGGTTTGTGAAAATGCTCTGCATGCGCAGCGGCTTTGTTTTATGACGTGAGGGCTCGCGATGACTTTTCGAAGAGTGCGTGAAAACTGGGCCGTCCCTCCGGGACTTTACGGGTTTTACCGGACCTACCCCGCGCTGAAGCGCGGGGCTAAGCTGGCGCGCCCCTCCGGGGCTGGATTCCTGAGCGTGCGAGGCGCACCCGCACTTCCTGAGAACTGAGAACTGAAGGCTGAGAGCCGATCGCTTGCTCTAGGTTTTGCGTTCGCCGTCCCAGTGGGAGGCGCGATTGTCGGGAACTTTTTGCAGAGCCTCGACGAGGACGCGGCGGAGGCGGTAGCGGCTGTCGAGGTCCATGCTGACGAACTCGAACCCGATTTCATTGACGCGGGCGCGGCGGAGGAGAACCTCGCCGCGAATTTTCTTGACGCCAAGCGAGATTTCAACGTGGGCTTCGGAGCCGACGCGGAGATTGTCGCTGCGCGTGCCCATACCGCCGCCGAGACTCATCTCTCGCATCACAATGTTCGACTTTCCCCAGGAACTGGAAAGAGTGGCGGAGAGTGTGCGCGGCAAAATGATGCGTTCGTAGCGGCGCTGACGGACCCATGGACATCCGGGGCCGGAATCGAGCGGAGCGATGGCGAGTTCGCCGGCCTCGAGGCCGCTGTCGGTCAGAGCCTGGGTGCCGTAGCGGGGATCGATTTTAGACAGTGACTGTATGGCGGCCACTCTCAATTCGCGGTGCTGGCTGTAGCCGAAGAGTTTCTTGTCTTCGACGATGGTGCGGAGAACGGAGACGGCCTCAACCTCGCGCAACCGGCCGAGCGATTCGATGGCTTTGAGTTGCACGAAGGGGGGGCGGTTCTGAGCTTCGCCAGCGGTGGCGAGCGCAATCAGGCTGGCGCTGGCGCTGCGGTCCTGGCTCATGCCAATCTCGTCGACGGCTTCGGGCAGGATGAGGACGTCGAGCAGTTCCAGCAGTTCGAGCAGGGTGCGTCCACGGTCGGGTGCGGCGCCGTAGGCGACCTGGCGAACGATGACATCCTGATAGAAACGGTTGAACTCGCTCATGCGCGAGGGCAGCAACTCGAGCAGCGTGGTAACGCCGAGGCGGCTCAACAGGCCGACCGTGGAGGCAGCCTGGCGAGGCTGGCCGGTGCGCAGGATGTCGCGCAGATCGTCGATGGCGGGTTGTCCGAGTTCGCCGACGAGTTCGACAATGCGATCGCATTCCACGCGTTTCTGCGCGCGGAAGAAGCGGTCGGCAAGGTGTTCGACGGAATTTCTCGGAAGCTGCTGCAGGACGTTGATTAGATCCTCGGGCACCTGATCGGCGTTGATCGCCTCTTCGATCATCTCGGGCAGGCGATTTTCGATGCCGACGCGGGAGCGGAGATCCTGGACCAGTGCAGGCCGCTGCTGGGCCACTCTTTCAAGCGACTCGCAGAGTTCGGAGACGGCTTTGTACTTTCTGCAGGAACAGGCCTCCTGGCCGAAGCGCGCGAAGGCGGCGCCGAGCAGGCTCTGGATTTCGGAATCGTTTTCCTTCGCCAATTTCTCGCCGATCATGGCCAGGGCATTGGGCATGACTTCATCGGGCGCAGCGGCGTAGAGGTCGGCGAGTTGAGCCAGGCCAGTGGCGGTTTTGCGCCGAGGGTCGGCATCTTTGGCGTCGAGGCCAGTACAGTAGTTGGAGAGAATTTTGGCGGCGATCTCATTGTCGTCGCGCTCAAAAAGGATTTCGATGAACTGGCGAATATTGCGGGGCGGCACGCAGGCGGCTTCGCTGGAGAGCAGAACGCTTTTCTTGCCGGCTTCTGGAATCTCAGCCCAGAACATGCGGTCGAGAATGTCGGCGTGGGACTCGACCAGGATGCCGGCCTTCGACATTTTGTCTTCCTGCACGCGCAGGATCTGGCGGAGCGTGTCCATCTGCCGGCTCATGTGCTCCATCATGTCGTGGACGGCGTTGACCTTGACTTCGCCGCGCTGGTAGCGGTCAAGGGCGAATTTGATGGCCATGCTTTCGGCGGCCTTCATCAGCAGCGGAGTGTCATTGCTGGCGTCTCCGATGTTCTGAGAAGCCTGCGCGGCCAGATGTTCGAGCAACTGAGCGAGATTGACCTTGGCGCCTTCGGGAGCCTTGCCCAGTTCCAGCTTGAGATTTTCCGGGGTAGCGTTGGGATCCTGCATCGCCTGGCCAAAATGAGTGAGCAGGCGAATGGTCTGGATGACTTCCTCTTCCTGTAAGGCAACGACACCGCCGGTCCAAGCTGCGAGCGAGGATCCGCCCGTGCCCGTGCCCGAGCCCGTGCCGCCAGGAATAGCCACGGTGGGAACGCTGCCGAGGGGTGCACCGCCGGGCTCGCCGGAACCACCGGCACTGGCTCCCTGGGCGGCGGCGATCAACTGCAGAAGTTTTTGAGGGTCATTGAGCCACTGCTTGAACTCGGGGCCGAGGGCCTGGGCGGCGAGTTGGGCGGCAATCGAATATTCGCCAGTGGCGGGATCGGCGGCCACGAACTTGACTTCATTGATGCGGATGGAGGAGTCCTTGTTATCGCCCAGGGTTTCCTTAATCTGCTTGGCGAAGTCCTGTGCTTTGGAGCCGCCCATGGCAAAGGCGCGGACCAGGCGGGTAAAGTCTTCGAGCGTGACCTTGTTGGAAAACAAGATGCTGGAGAGCCCGGCGGCGGTCAGCAACTGGGCGAAGCTGCGCTCGGCCTGTCCGGCTTCAAGCGGGATGCCATCGAGAAGGAGTTTGTTGTCGGAGACGCCGAGCAGAAACCCGGTGTCACCGCTTCTGGGCAGCGCCTGCCGGAGTTCGGTCCACGTGGTCTGGAACTGGCCCTCAGTGCGCTTGTGAGTCACTCCATACAGCCGGGTGTACTTAATCAAAATATTGAGGCTGTGGAGGAAAGACCGAGCGGACGCGCTGCGGCTGAGATCAGTTGGACCGGCGTTAGCGATAACAGCCTCCTCTCAGTGGGTGGAGCGTTGACAACTAGACTAAGCGGGAAAGTGACCTAATGCACGATTACGGAGGTAATGGGCGAACGAGGGAGTCGGATGCGGGAGCAGACGGAGGGACAGGTCCTTATGGGCGGGCGCGCTACACTGGTGGCGCGGGAGACGGGGCCAGCCGCGTCTCTGCGGGAAGACTTGATGAAGATTGGCGTGCTCTTTTTTGGTGTGTTGAAGGAACAGGTCGGACGACCTTGCGCGACGGTTGACCTGCCGGAAGGGGCGCGGGTGCGAGATGTGATCCTCTACTATGCGCGAGAATCTCCGCGGTTCGAGGCGATGGTACCCTCGCTGGCGATTTCGGTGAATCAGGAGTATTCGGGAGTGGACCGCGTACTGCGCGCAGGTGATGAAGTGGGGCTGTTGCCGCCGGTGAGTGGAGGGTTGGTGGATGGCGGCGGCGAAGCGCGGGACGAAGTGCGTGGCGAAGTAAGGATAGTCCGCGAGCGCATTGATCGCGAGGCTGTAGTCGGGCGGTTGAAGCAGCCGGCGGATGGTGCGGCGGTGATTTTCGACGGCGTGGTGCGAGACAACACGCGTGGTCGCCGCACGCTCTATCTGGACTATGAAGCCTATGAAGCGATGGCGCTGAAGCAGATGGAATCTTTAGCAGTGGAGGCGCGGGCGCGTTTTGGGGTGCGTGGATCGTCCATCGTCCACCGGTTGGGGAGGCTTGAAATTGGCGAGACGAGCGTGCTGATCGTAGTGGCTTCAGCCCACCGGGGGGCGGCGTTTGAGGCCTGCCGGTGGATCATTGACACGCTGAAGAAGACGGTGCCGATCTGGAAGAAAGAATACTTTGAAGATGGAGCGGTGTGGGCGGATGGGGAGGCGTTTCCCGAAGAAATTCGACGGCCGGGAGGCACAGCGGGGGAGCAGCCTGCATCATAATGTTTGACTCTCACATGAATCGAATCCCAAAGGAGCTACGAGCTGCGAGCTACGAGCTGCGAGCAAACGCCGTAAGGGTTCGCTTGTGGCTCGAAGCTCGAAGCTCGCAGCTCGCAGCTTGCTTGATGGTGTGCGCCTTGATTGTTGGCGTCTCTCCGTTGCTGGCGGAGGAACCGGAAACCACGCTCAAGGTCGACGTGAAACTGGTGAACGTGTTCGTGACGGTGACGGATGCGCGCGGCGCTCCGGTGGCGAACCTGCAGAAGGAAAATTTTCTACTGAAGGAAGACGGCAAAGAACAGAAGATCGCGATCTTCAGCCGGGAATCGGCGCTGCCGCTTTCGATTGTGCTGGCGGTGGATACGAGCCTGAGCACAAGAAAAGACCTGCCGCTGGAGCTGATCTCGGCGCGCAAGTTTGCGCACGCCATTGTTCGTCCGCAGGACGGACTGGCGTTGTACAAGTTCAGCGAAGAAGTGAGCGAGGTGGTGCCGTTCACCTCCGATTTGAAAAAGATCGACGCTGGCATTGACCGTGTGCGCAACGGGTCGGCGACGGCGCTTTACGACGCGATTTTTCTGGGCTCGCAGGCGCTGAGCCGGCGGCAGGGAAGAAAAGTGATGGTGGTAATCACCGACGGCGGTGACACGGTGAGCCAAGTGGACTACAAAGAGGCGCTGCGCGCAGCCCAGGAGTCGGAAGCGATTATTTACAGCATCATCATCGTGCCCATCGAAGCGAGCGCCGGACGAGACACGGGCGGCGAGCATGCGCTGATTCAGATCTCGGCGGATACGGGCGGCAAGTATTACTATGCTACGTCGCTGCCCCAACTGGACGACGCGTTCCAGAAGATCAGCGACGAACTGCGAACACAATATCTGCTCGCGTACTATCCATCGCAGCGCTATTCGGATTCGGAATTCCGTCAACTACGGGTGGACCTGACGAACGCGCCGGCGGCGGGGCCTTATCAGTCGCACTATCGCGCGGGGTACTACACCCGGAAGGGGACGTTCTGAGTCTGGTTGCGAGCTGCGAGCTTTGAGCTGTGGGCAACCGCTTTTCTCGAAGCTCGCGTCTCGTAGCCCGTAGCCCAGGGACGGGAAATTAGCCTACGACAAAAACTCATACATCGCACCGGGGAAGTGGGCGCATCTAGTAAACTGTTTTATTCGATTTCAGTCGAAAATCATTGCGGTGGAAAACCAGGACCCTTAAACGCGGAATCGCTTCCAGTTTCGACTTGAGGTTCTGCCCCCAGGAGAGTGGCATTTTGTTTGATTGCTTTGGCTTGCGTGTTCGCCGTGTTCTGCCCATTGGACGATGGCTCATCGTCGTTGTTGCACTCACGATTTCGATGTGGGCACAGGAAGCGTCCCAAGAAACATCCACGGAAAATCCGGCCACCGGCACCATTCAAGGCACGGTGCGGGATGACAGCGGCAACCCGGTGGAGGGAGCGCGGGTTTTTTACAGCTCGGCGGCGACCGACACTCGGAGCGTGACGCGGTCCGGCAAGGACGGCGCGTATGTTTCGGAACCGGTGCCGCCCGGCGCATATGTGTTGCGGGTGGAAGGCCAGGACATGCTGGTGGTCGAGAGCAGCGTCACCGTGGTTTTGGGGGCGGCGGTTACGGCCGATTTCAAGCTGGAATGGATCAACCCCGGGCCGGTGCGGCTGGAGAGCAAGTTCAGTGGCGAGGTTCCCGACCGGCTGCCGATTAACGGCCGGCACTATCTGAATGCGGGACAGTTGGAGCCGGGTGTGCAAGCGGTGGATGGAAGGGTTCTTGATCGGGGGAAGAGTGGGTTTCAAGCGCTTTCGATCAACAGCCAACTGGGACGAACGACGCACTACGACATTGACGAAGTCGAGGCCATGGATGAGACGCGGGGCGGGCCCACGCTGAACTTGCCGGCGGAGTCGGTGCGCGAAGTGATCGTCTCGCGGGTCACGCCGGAATTGTTTCAGTCGCTGAACGCAACCGGCGCGGTGCGGGTTACGACGCGCTCGGGTGGAGATGAATGGCATGGCAATCTGTTTGGAAATTTGCGCGACCGGATTGTCGGCCTGGCGGGGTTTCCGTCAGGCGATCCGAAGTACAGCCGGCAGCACTACGGATTTGGAGTTGGCGGCGCGGTGATCAAGGACAAGGCGTTTTTGTTTATCGGCGGGGAACGCACCAAGCAGGATGGGGTTTTGCCGATCCAGCTCGGATTCCCGTGCTCGGGCGTGTATGTGGCAAATTTGTGCGGCACAACCGCTGCCAATCAGATCAGCCTGCAGAGCGCATATTTTCGCGAGAACATGCTGACGGCGCGGCTGGATTATGACGTCAACGAAAACATGAAGTGGTTCCTGCGGCTCAGTTACGACAACGCGAACGAGATCGGGCCGCCCGACAGCCAGTCGAATTTTCGCAATCAGCTGAATGTCCCGGCGGCGGTGGTTGGGGCGGATTGGAATCACGGACGGTTTGTGAACAGCGCTCGCTTCGGCTATCAGAAGATGGTGGACGCGATCAATCCGGCGCTGAACGATCCGACGATTCCGTTCCACATGCAGATTGGCTCCTACGCCCTGGGGCCGAGCGTGGCCGGTCCACGGCAGACGATTCAGCGCGATCTTTTCGGGCGCTACGACGGCAGCACCGCCTTTAAGGTCAATCACGCCATCCGCTTCGGGGGAGCGATTCATCGCATTGCGCAGGGAGATTTCTATGCGCCGGGAAATTTTGGGCCGTCCGTAACCAGCTCGAACGGGATCGACGTGATCAATGCCATCAACAGCAACCCCAACCTGCATCCGCTGATTCCGGGCGATCCGCGCGGCGCGGCGGACAATCCGCTGAACTATCCGGTAGGCACGGTCACGATCTTCAACGGCCTCGGAAATTTCAGCGAGAACTCGGCATTCAACCGCTCGACGGGCGGACACTTCGATACGCGCATCGAGGGGTACATCGGCGACACGTTCAACCTGTTTCCAAACCTCAATCTTAGTTTCGGCGTGAACTATGCACGGGACAGCGGGCGCACGAACAGCGACCTGGCGCCAGTGCCATGCTCGGCGATCAACACTACGATTGTGCAGAATCTGCCGTGCACTGGGTTGATTCTCGATCAGTTCGGTTTGATTGCGAACGCTGTCCCGCCGCACCCCACGCATCAGTTGCTCGGCCAGAAAGTGAACCAGCCGGACTGGAATTTCGCTCCGCAATTCGGCTTGGCATGGGATCCGGGACATAACGGGCGGACGGTAGTGCGGGCGAGCGGCGGGCTGTTCTATGACAATTTTCTGTTGCAGAATGCCTATCAGGATCGCATCAATCGCTTGTCGAACGGGCAATACAACCGCAGCCTGACGTTGTGTCCCACGCGGGCGGTGCTATTTCCGAATGCGCCGTCAGGCCCGAACAACGGCGTGGTGAGTCAGGTCGATGGGCTAGACATCGCCACGCAGATTTGCGGGCAGCCGATCGGAAACGTTGCATCCGCAATTCAGAAACTGCAGTCGGACTTCCTGGTGGCGCAGTCGGCTGCGACGGGCGCGAACGTGTATTCGCTGGCGAACAGCGTGGCGAATTTTGGCGGCCTGCTGGCTCCGGGCTTCAAGACGCCCCGCATCGTGCACATGGACTTTGGCATTCAGCATCAGATGGGGGAGCGCGGCATGTTCTCGGCCGACTATGTGCGCGAGCTCGGCACCCAGTTTCCGCTGGGCATTGACACCAATCACGTGGGCGACGCGACCCTGATGACGGACGGCCACAGTCTGGATCCGTTGGCCAATACCTATCAGGCGGAGCTGGATGCGATCAATTTGACGCTGGCGGCGAATAAGGCATCACTGGGATGCGCTCCGGCGACGTTCGCGGGCAGCAGTTCGCAGGCCGCCGTGAATTGCTATCTGAATGCCGTGCCGGGAGCGACCATCACCGATTTCGCGCGCCAGGGCCTGGACTCGTCGAACGCGTTCTGCGGACCGTTTCCGTGCTCGGTCTTGAATAAACAGCAGGCTTCCTTCGGTGGAATCAATCCGGCCGTGGGCTCGAACATCATGTACTTTCCGAGCGGGCGCTCGCAGTACCAGGCTTTACATCTGGCGTTCAAGACCAGCGTGGCGAATCCGGCGCGGCGGGTGCAGCGGCTGGACGTGGCCGTCGCGTATGCGTGGTCCCGCTATCGCACCAACCTGGCAGAGCCGAACGGCAGCGGCGGAGACTATTCGCTGATGAACGTGGCGGAAGATTACAACCGTCCGCATCGCGGGCACTTCGGGTCGTCAGGGCTGGACCGGACGCATCAGCTCACGTTCACTCCGGTGGCGGAGTTGCGGCACGGGCTGCGGCTGGCGATGATCGCGCATTTGGCGTCGCCGCTTCCGCTCAGCGTTTCAATCCCGCAGCAGGACGGCGGTGGAGTACCGGGAGAGATCTTCCGCAGCGACCTCAGCGGCGACGGCACCGTCGGCGATCTCTTGCCATCGTTTATTGGCAGCACGGGAAAATACTCGACCAGCAAGCTGACCAAGACCATTGCGTATTACAACGGCAATTACGCCGGAAAATTGACGCCGGCGGGCACGGCGTTGGCGAATAGCAATCTGTTCACCCCACTGCAACTGGTGACGTTGGGCGCTTTTTCACCGGTGATTCAATCGTTGCCGGGGCACTTTGCGGAAGCGACCTGGCTGAAGACGATCGATCTGCGGTTGAGCTGGCCGTTCCGGGTAGGGGAGCGGGTGAAGCTGGAGCCGAATCTTGCCGTGTTTAACGCTTTCAACTTCGCCAACTTCGGAGGCGCCGGAAATCAATTGAGCGGCGTGCTGAACGGCGCGCCGGGCAGTTCGCTGAACAACGCGAGTTCGGCGGGATTTTGCGGCAGTTCGACCTCCTTCTGCACTTCGCGACTGGACCGGGTTCTGGCCGGCTCCGGCACTTATGCCAACGGGGCTCCGCGCCAAATGGAGTTTGGAGTGCGGATCACGTTCTAAACGCTTTGCCGGATTCGGCCAAAACGACTGCCTCGATGCCGAGGTTTTACCGTAAGAGCGCAAAGTTTTTGTCTTCCAACAAAGTTTTTTCCCGCAGTACCCGATTATTAACTTGACTTCGTGTGGGAATGCGCTAAGCTGCCGGAGTCAGTGCAGTCGGCTACGCTTCCCCAGTGGACCTGCGCTGAACTCGGGGTTCTGCAACCTTTACAAAAACGACAAAAGCTTCCAGGAGGATAATCCTGCGTATCACGTCGTCCAAACCGTGGACGGCCTGCGTTCGTAGCGGTGAACTCTTCTTGGCATACCAACATTCCCTTCCAGGGGACGGAGAATAATTCATGCAAAACCAGAATTGGCGATTGAACCAGGTAGTCGTGCTAGCGGCTGTGACGTTGTTGATCGTGAGCTTCTCAACCTTGGCGATGGGCCAACGCGCAGTTCAGAGCGAAGAACGGAATGCTATTTTCGCTTCAGCGCCCAAAGTAGCCACGAGTGTTAAGGGAGTCAGCGTTTTTGCGGCTCCGCCGAAGGGCTTCGATTTCCGCACCGCAACCAACATCGAACTGCTCACCTATGGTTTGCCGCAGCGTCCCGACAAGGCGGCCAACGCGAAAGGCTATGATCATTGGGAAAGAGCGATGTTGGCGTTGAAGACTCGCGTCACCGATGTCAAAGCAAAACCGTACACGAGTCGGGAGATGATGGGGGGCAAACAGACCGCGGGAGTGGTACCGGATGCGAGCGGCGTGACATTCTATAACTCCGGCAACTGGAGCGGTATCGCGAATACCAACAACAACAAGGTCTGGAAGAACACGACCTCCTTCGATGAAGTTGTGTCGGTCTGGAATGTGCCGGTTGCAAACCACCCATTCGGCAACCTCCCTTGCTCCGAAGGTCCGTGGTTTGAGGTGACCTGGAACGGCATCGACGGCTTCAACAATGGTGACGTGGTACAAGGCGGCAGCACCTCCTATTGGGATGGTGGGGGTTGTGGCGGCCCCATTGAATACTACGGTTGGGTCGAATGGTATCCAAGCTATTCCATCCTGGCGCTCTCCTGCGGAAGCGGCCTCTGCCCCGTGGGCCCGGGCGACGACTTCGAGGTAATCACCTTCGGTGCTCCGGGAACCTCCAACCAAAACGTGTTTGTCGAAGACGTCACGCAACAGTGGGGCGGGACGGTGACCCTGGGCTGGCTTAGTGGGCCGGGCTTGGTTGGAAGCAGCGCGGAGTATATCGTCGAGCGCCCCTGCTGCAATGGCTCCGTTTACTATCCTCTGGGCAACTACGTCTGGGAGTTTTTCAACGACAGCTACGCCTATGACGTTGCCGGTGCGCTGTTCTATCCGGGCAGCACGTCGGCCAAGACCGCCATCATCACAATGCTTGCTGATGATGGCAGCGCAATTTCGTATCCCGTCTTTTACGGTACCGCCGGGAACCAAGGTAGATATAGCTTCTGGCTCTCCGACGAGGGCTGCGCCAATGCCGGTGGTTGCGTCCCCTAGACGCGTCCCTGCTGTCTGACTTTTGTCCGCACTTGAAGGCCTGCCAAATTCGGCAGGCCTTTTTTACTGGTCAACCCCAACCGAAACGCCCCCTTTGTGCCGGGCTTCGCGCGGGACGCGCGACGTATAAAACTACCGCCACCGCACTAGGCGCTCACACTCAGTGCATTGCTGGAGCTACTCTGAACCTGGCTGGTCGCGGCGAGCAGGTTCAAAATGAGCTCGTAATTATTGGTCTTCTGCTGGTTGAGGTTGATGGTGATTTGATCCGCGTTGCCGTTCTTTCCCTGAGTTGCGTCAATCGTGATCTGCGCACCTGAACTGCCGTTGCCGAGATTGATCTGGACCTCTTCAGGAGAAGCGGAGGAAGATCCGTTTCCCTGGCCAAGGTTCACGACGATTTCGGGTGTTGTCGATCCGCTCGCAGCGTTGGTGCTGGACGCGCCTCCCAAGTTGACGACGAGTTCAGGAACGCCATTGGCGCCGGAAGACGATCCGGTTCCCTGGCCGACATTGACGATCACTTCCGGCGTCGTCGATCCCGTCGAAGCGCCACTCGAAGCGTTGGAACTGGGCGCGCTTCCAAAGTTGATGACGATCTCCGACGCGACTGCATGGTAGGCCGAGATAGCCGTCTGGGCCTGCTGGCTTTGCTGACCGAACGTGCTGGAAAGACTTGCGAAGGCCGCCTGGGCTCCCGCGAGATCGCCGTTCTGTAGCGCCTGACCGATGGCCTGGAAATCCTGGTTGCGATCGGCCCGGGCGAATGTCGCACCATTTTTGTTAGGACCACTCTGCCCGAGCGCGGTCAGCGCATCGAAAGCCGCCTGGGCTCCGGCAAGGTCGCCGGATTGCAGCGCCTGTCCGAGTTGGGCGACATCGGCTTGCCGCTGCTGCCGAAAGGCTTGCAGTTGTTTGTAGATCGAAGACGCATTGTTGGTAGTGAGCGGTTCAATGTTTTGCTGCTGCGTGCTGGTGAGGCTTACGACGGTGGCCGGAGTGATTGGCGGCGATGTGGTGTGCTTGGCGGTAAGCGTGGCAAATGCTGCCTGCGCTCCGGCTAAATCGCCAGATTGCAACGCCTGCCCGATGGCATCGAATGCTTGGGCGCGACCGGCTTTGGAAAACGGTTCAGAATTGGCAAAGGGCCCGTTCTCCCCGAGCACAGCCAGGGCCTGGTAGGCTTGTTGCGCGCCGGCCAGATCTCCACTTTGCAGAGCGCTGCCAAGCTGCTTAAGATCGGCCTGACGGTTCTGGTAGAAGCTCTGGAGTTCCTGCAGAATCGATAAGCTGGAAACTGCCGCTGTTGACATAATTTTTCTCCCAATCGTACGGTGCCGTTATTTCTCAACGGGGACCGCATTGCCGCCCTGCAAACCTCATCGGCGAGCCGAGGAATGACTTTAGGGGAAACGAAGAGTGACCAAGGTTCCATCGCGACGCGTCGGAGGGTGAGTCGGTTTTCAGGCGTATGCTGAACCATGGTCTGGTGGCGGAGCATTCTCGCCGTTCTTCTAGTAGTGCTGCCCTGCGAAGCGGCGTTTCCGCAAGCGCCCGCATCCACGCCGATGCCGCCGTCCGCGCTACGCGCCGCCGTCCCGCTGCTCTGCACTGAGAATAATCGCGCTGCCCACACCCGCGTTCGCGGTAGTGGAGTGATCGCCGATTCCGGCGGCACGCTGCTTACCGCCGCGCACGTCATTCTCCAAGCCCGCTCCGACTGCACGCTCAGCGTCATGATCCCGGATGAAGAATGGACGCGCGCCGGGCGATTGCGCGCCTTCCTGGTGGGCGATTGCCACCTGAGCCAGCCACTGGATCTGGCCGTATGCCGCATTCATCCCGCGGAAAATAGCCGCGACTGGGGCTACATCCGTGCGGCTCGCATCCGGCTGCGTCCGGCCACCTCCGGCGAACCCGTATGGGTTACCACTTTCACGGGTTGGGGCTTGTCTCCGCTGACCCGCAGCGGGCATATCACGGGGCGCCAAAACTACCAGCGGCAGGACGGATGCCGTTGCGACTTCGCCACCGACATTATGGCCGTCGAGGGCATGAGCGGCAGCCCGGTCATCTCCAGCACGGGAGAAGTTCTGGGAATTCTCACGCTGGCGGGAAAAGAAAAATTCCACGGGCTTTCTTTCGGCGTCAGTTTTGAAGAGGCAAAGAGCTTCTTGACTGCCGAGGGCGTGATTGCGTCGGGTGGCTCCGTGTATCACGAACCCCTGTAGCGGCCCAGTTTCCGGTGGCCGAAGGGGCTCTGGCGACTGGCTCCCGCGCCGCCCCCGGCGAGCGCGAGGCGCCTCCATTTTTCTTTTTGCGAAGCGGCAATTATAATCGCCATTCGCCATAATCCCGTAAAAGGGGTGGCATCGGGCAAGCCGAACCAGGCCGCTTGGTTGTTCCTGGAAAGGTTGGCCGCGCTCAGACGCCGTGGTCAGTACCCTGTATTCGGTCAGTTGTGCGTACCCTGGAGGCGTAATAAGGAACATGAAAAAAATGGTTCGCTCCGCTCTGGCAGCTCTCTTTCTTCTCGGTATCGCCTCCGCTCAGAACCTTCCGGCCGTCGATGTCTTCGGCGGCTACTCGTACCTCAACTTTCAAGTGCCAGCGAGCGGGTACCCGACGACCGCGCAGAAGCTGACGCTGAATGGCTGGGATTTTTCCGCCTCGGTCGGCCTCTTTCATCACTTTGGCGCTGAGGCAGATATCAGCGGCCACTGGCTGAACACCTGCGGTGGTGTTTCGAGTTTGAAATGCGACAATCTCTCCTACATGTTTGGGCCGCGCTTCACCCTGGGGAATCGCTCCAGCAAGTTCACAGGTTTTGTACACGGCCTGGTTGGTCAAGACCGAGCGGATCTTCTCGCCAGCTCCGGAACTACCGTGTTAGATACGTCTCTGTCGATCGCCGGCGGCGGCGGCGTTGATTACTGGTTCTTTCGTCACGTCGGCGTTCAGCTTGGGCCGGCCGACTATATCTTCGCCCGTCACCTGAATAGCTTCGGCGCGGCCAACCAGAGTAACTTCCGCGTTTCTGGCGGAATCGCTTTTCGATTTGGCGGCGATTTTCCGCAGGCTGAACCCAAGCCTCCAAAAGAGCCCAAGGTCGAGTCGTCCGAGGGCCATCGTTCCTGGAAGCGGCCCTGGCATAAGACCAAGTCTGCACCTTCCGAGTCCCAACGCTCCGAGAGCCAGTCCTCGACTCCGGTGACGTCCGCGCCTCAGCCTGCCCAGACATTGACGCCTACGCCCCGCCGCGGCATGTCGATTCATTCCATCGGTGTCGTGGCTGCGCCCCAGGAATTCGACGGTGCGAAAATTCTGGAGATTGAGCCGGGAAGCATCGCGGAGATGGCATCGCTGAAGCCCGGCGATCTCATCAAGTCCGTGGATGGCAAAGCAGTCCGGACGCCGATGGAGTTGGCCGCGGAACTGGCGGACAAATCCGGCAAAGTTCGCATCGGCATTCTGCGCGGCACCTTTGCGACGGAGACGGTAATCCTGCTGGGCGCTCACTGATTACCGGTTCTGGAGCCTGCTGAAGAAGAAAGCAGCCGCCCAGAAAAACGAAAAACTGGTGCGCCCGGAGAGATTCGAACTCCCGACCTACAGCTCCGGAGGCTGCCGCTCTATCCAGCTGAGCTACGGGCGCGCACTGCAAGTGTACAACGTGGGAGCGACCTGCCTCAATGCGGCGTCGACTTTCGCTGTAGAGACGCGGCTTGCCGCGTCTCCCGTCGGAGCCCTCAGCATCCGCCAACTTTCCAGAACCGCTCCTCCTGGTAGTCGAGCGTCAACAGGCGATTGCGCGGGTCGTGACGCTTGCCGCAGTTAGGGCAGGGAATGAAGCTCCGGATGTGCATTCCGCGACGGTCGTAATCCTCGGCAACGGCAAAGCTGGCGCCGCAACTGCAGGGGATGAGGAACATGCGCAGATTCTTCTTGGGTTCGGCTTCCCGCTTTGGTGCACTGCGCTTCATGGTGGTCCTGGGTCGTTAGTCGGTGGTCGTCGGTCGCTGGCAAAATCGAAATCGCGGACGACTATCGACCAACGACCGCATACCTCACCCTTCGACCGCCGCCAGCGACCCTCTCTTCCGCTTGTTCGATTGCAGAATCTTCTTGCGCAGCCGCAGAGATTTCGGCGTGACCTCGACGTACTCATCATCAGCGATAAATTCAATCGCCTGCTCCAGATTCAGGTTCTTGTAAGGCACCAACCGGATCGCTACATCGGAAGTCGACGCGCGCATGTTGGTCAGCTTCTTCTCGCGCACCACATTGACGTCGAGGTCCGTATCTTTGGCGTTCTCGCCAACGATCATGCCTTCGTAAACGTCGACGCCCGGCCCAACGAAGAGTACCCCGCGTTCCTGCAGATTGTAGAGAGCATGGGAGGTGGTGCTTCCATCCCGGTCGGCAATCAGCGCGCCGGTAGGGCGGTGCGGAATTTCTCCTTGCCACTCGATGTATCCGGCAAAGAGCGCGTTCATAACAATGGTCCCGCGCGTGTCGGTGAGGAGCGTGCTGCGCAGTCCGATCAACCCGCGACTGGGTACGCGAAACTCAACGCGCACGCGCCCATAGCCGTGATTGTGCATGTTGGCGACTTCGCCTTTGCGCGAGCCAACATGCTCCATGACCACGCCAACAAATTCCTCGGGAATATCGACGGTGAGGTGTTCGACCGGCTCCATGAGTTTGCCGTCGATGTGCTTGGTGACGATCTCAGGCTTGCCCACCATCAGTTCGTAACCTTCGCGCCGCATCATCTCGATCAAAATCGAAAGCTGCAACTCGCCGCGCCCCAGAACCTTGAACGAATCGGTGCTGCCCGTCTCTTCCATGCGCAAAGAGACGTTGGTGAGCAGTTCTTTATCCAGCCGTTCGCGCAGGTTGCGCGAAGTAACGTAGTTGCCTTCGCGTCCGCAAAACGGAGAAGTGTTGATGGTAAACAGCATCGCAATCGTAGGCTCGTCAATGATGATGGGCGGCAGCGGCGCGGGATTCTCCGCATTGGTAATCGTCTCGCCAATGGTGATGCCTTCAACGCCCGCCACGGCAATGATGTCGCCGAGCGACGTTTCCGTGATGTCGGTCCGCTTAAGTCCGGAGAAGCTGAAGAGCTTGGTGATTTTCGTCTTATGAAATGATCCATCGCGCTTGGCGATCGCAACGTCTTCTCCAGTCTTCATGGTTCCATTGAAAACGCGAGCAATGGCGAGGCGGCCAAGGTAGTCGCTGTAATCGAGGTTAGCGACCAAAATCTGCAGCGGCCCGTTCTTGTCGCCTTGCGGCGCGGGGATGGTGTCGATGATCGACTCAAACAGGAGACGCAGGTCCTCGCCGGCCGCTCCCTGATGCACCGCAGCCGTGCCGGCCTTGGCGTTCGTATAGAGGATAGGGAAGTCGAGCTGATCTTCCTTGGCGTCGAGATCGATAAAGAGGTCGTAAACTTCGTTAAGAACTTCCTGCGGGCGCGCGTCGGGGCGGTCGATCTTGTTGATGACGACGATCGGCTTCAGGTTCGCCTCAAGCGCCTTGCTCAGCACGTAGCGAGTCTGCGGCAGCGGCCCTTCGCTGGCATCGACGAGCAGCATAACGCCGTCGACCATCTTAAGGGCCCGCTCCACTTCGCCGCCAAAATCGGAGTGGCCGGGCGTGTCCACGATATTGATTTTTACGCCCGCATAAAACACGGCCGTGTTCTTGGCAAGAATAGTGATGCCGCGCTCGCGTTCCAGATCGTTCGAGTCCATAACGCGCTCGGCGACGGTCTCGTTATCGCGGAAAGTGCCACTCTGTCGAAGCATGGCGTCAACCAGCGTGGTCTTGCCGTGGTCCACGTGGGCAATAATGGCGATGTTGCGAATACTTGGGTTCAGATCAAAAACTCCTCAGGACTATAAACTGGGCTTACTACTACTTTACTATGGCGGATGGTCCTGGGGTTGATTGGAGACATCTTTATATAGGGCTTGTCATCTCGCGCAGAACCGCGGATCTGCAGTCTGCCAGCGCTCATTCTTGACACTCGCTGCGCGGTCAACGAGCATGGGAGAGGAGTTTCACAATGAAAGTGTTAGGCCTTATCCTCGCTTTCCTGGTATACAGCGCTGCTCAGCAGCCCGCTCCGAAGTTGGCGCCGGCGCAGACGTCCGCCTCGGTACCCACGGCATGGCCGGCGAATCTCCCCGTCTACGACCACATCGTGATCGTCGTCGAGGAGAACAAGGACTACAAGGAAATCATCAACAATCCCGCGGCGCCTTATATCAACGCCACTCTGAAGGCACAGGGAGCGAGTTTCACCCGCATGTATGCCGAGGAGCACCACAGCGAAGGCAACTATCTCTGGCTCTTTTCCGGCAGCAACCAGAACGTCGGTTTTACCGACAGGCTTCCGACGAAATGTTTCGCGACCAACAGCCTGGGAGAGCAGTTGATCCGCGCGGGACTTTCGTTCAAGGGGTATTCGGAAGGTTTGCCAGCGATCGGCTTCGACCAGGGCACCAAGGGTAATTATGCCCGCAAGCACGTTCCCTGGATCAGCTTTTGCAAAATGCCCAATGGCAAGACGGTTGCTGACTCCTCCAACCTGCGATTCAACGAAGACTTTCCCTCGGACTACAATTCTCTTCCCACTGTGTCCTTCGTGATTCCAAACCTCATCCACGATATGCACAACGGTTCCGCGCCATTCAACATCGCGGCTGGGGACCTCTGGTTGAAGGAGCACGTGGACGGCTACTACCACTGGGCCAAGGACCACAACAGCCTGCTGATCCTTACTTTTGACGAGAGCGGCGACGCTCCCCTCCTGGGCGGCCTGACCGATCCGGCGAATACAAATCAAGACAAAAGAAATCAAATCGTCACCATTTTTGCCGGCGCTCATATCAAGCCTGGCGAATACACCGAAGGGAAAGGCATTACTCACGTGAACATCCTGCGCACTCTGGAGGCGATGTATAAACTGAATAAGTCCGGAGCGCAACCGCAGTTCGCGGTGAAAGCGGGCATTCCCGATGATTTCGTCATCACCGATGTTTTCGATGTTGGACCGTAGATCGCCTCGAAACATCTGGGGATGACTGGTGACACTCGCTCAGGATGACAAATCACTTGATTCAAACCACGGATCGCCGTCGCTGCTCGCAGGCTTGAATTGTGCCAGGCGGCAAACGATCTGGTTCTGATAACGCTGGGGCTTCGGAGGGCGACTCATTGGTATTTTCCGGAGTCTTCTCCTGATTCAGACGACCGAGATTCGACGAAGCGACCTGCGTGGCGTAGAGGAGAATGCCAGCCTTTTTCGCGTCGAGCCGGCGGTGCAGCAGGTCTTCGCAGACTTGCGTGATCCGCGAAGGATGGGGCACGCTTTGTGTTGCTTATGCCAACGAGGTCAAAAGCCTGGGCCACCCGCTAGGCCAGTGACCCGAAAGGTTCGCGGTCCGATTCCCGGTGCTCAGGACACCTTCAGGGGCACGCTGAGAATTCCCGAGCGCCCGCTGATCTTGTCTTGCACTACAAACCGAACGTCATAGTCGCCGGGTTCGAGCTCGATAGCGTTGTTCAGTACGAAACCCTTAGTACGGATTTGGTCCAGCGTGGCCGAAGGCAGCTGAGTCTTGGCGCCGAATTCCATCGCTTGCTTGTCGGTCCTGTTGGAAATTGCGTGCACTGTGATTTCCAGATTCAGTTCAGTGGAACCTTCAGAAGGGATGCCCGCTGTCGGGCCAAAGCTGACCACAAAAGCCACCTTTTTTTTCGTCCCGGCTCCCTCTGCTGATTTCCAACTCACAGTGAAAGGAATGGGATTGGGGCCGGGATCGGGTTCCCCGGGAAGGCGCGCAACCGCCACGGAAGTCTCGGGCGGCACGACACTGGCGTCACGAAAAAATCCCTGGGGCGCGAGCACACGGGCTCCGGAGCGCTTGACCGTGATTCGCAGTTCGCACCAGTCGGACTTGCAGTTCCGGGCGGCTTCGGCAGGGAGCACGACCTCGTAGGCGGCCGCATTACTTTCCGCCAAATCCAGAAACTGCCCAAACACGTCTCCGACCGAATGTACCTCCCGCCCTCCCGTCATGTGGGCCATACTCTCCATGCTATGCACAACCTCCATGTTCATCGAGATGGCAGTGTGTCGCGTAAGTACCGGAAACAGAGCAAGCTCCGAACGCTGTACGGCGCCAATCGACGCCTTCCACATAACCTGGAGCTGGTTCACCTGATCGTCGGTTAAAAGATTGGGTTGCGACACTGCTGCCGAGAGCCAGTTCCCTTCCTGGGTAGTGCTGGCGATTCTGCCTTGCTTTTCCTCCACCGCAAACGGGAATATGCTGTTGATCCAGATCAGAGACTTGCGCCCCGGAATGCCCGAAACATAACGCGCAACGGTGCTGAACCCGTCGAGAATCACACCGGGATACGCCCTACTAGTCCGGGGCGAAGTAAATTTTCCTGCCCCCTTGAAAAAATCAACAAAACGGAAGGCCTCCGCCACCATCTCCGGCGCCGCGTCGGCCACGGGAGTGCGATGATGCTTTTCCGCATCCGCCCGCTCCAATGCGGCGGCCAGCGTGGCTGAACTCGTGGTGTATTCGTGCACAGGATTGAGCACTCCATCGCTGCCGAGGACCAACAAAGAAACCGGTGCGTCGCGTTTGGCGCAGGCAGCCATATACTTGGCGGCGTCGACGCGAACTTCGCTCTCTTCCCTCCATATAGTGTGGATGGCATCGATGACTACCACGACTAGGCCGCGCCCATCATTTGCGCTGCCGGCTGAGCCGCCGCAACCGGGCTTTGCACCTGGCCCGGCAGCGGTTTCCCTGCGACTTCGATTACGAAATCGTCGCTGTGCAAGTCGCGGATCGGAGCGCCATGTGAGTCTGACACCACCACGGCAAAACGGAGCTTGCCAGCGGCGATCGTGCCTTGGGATACAGACTGGCAGAAGGTGGGTGGCGTCGAAAGCAGAGCCATTGCGGGAAACATCAGGAGGAGACAAAAGTAGCGCTTCATACGAATTCCTTCTCGGATCGTTCATAAGCAATTTCAAGCCAGCGGTCATAGTTCGTCGTGTATATCAAAGGACACTTGAGGCCTACGATGCCGCGATGGATGGGATGGCACCACAGGAGAGCGTAAATCATTCCACGCCCAAAAGGGTAGGAGGCAAAGAGGGGTGTGGCAGTTTGGTTTAACTCGCTCCCAACATTCATCACAAATCCAGCTTGCTGACGGCCGAAGTTTATCGTCTGAAAGCAAGTCTTCGCTTCTCTCAGGTTGACAACTTAAAGTTGAGATGACCAGCGCGCAATAGGAAGTATTACCATCGTTATCTCGCGCAGGCTGAGCGGGAGTTGCACAATGTAGCGATGGAATTAGGGGTATTTATACTCGGGTTTCTCCAGCGCATCGCGGTGGGAGCGGGTACCGTATTTGCTTTGTTCCTGATCGTTCGGCTGGGGATGCCCCGGCGTTCGGCGATCGTTGCCAGTCGTCGAAGCATACGCTAACAGCCGTCGCCGCAAGCGCCGTTCGCCGGAAAAGCTTCGGGCTGAAGCAATCCCGCCGTTGCTCCCCATTTGACGGAATCCGATGCCGCGTGAGATAGTGGCCTGCTCCGATCACCGCAACTGACTGTAAACACAAATACTCTTGGAGTCTGTTGCTGCCAAAATGGTCCGCCTCATTCCCAAAGATACCAGCTTCTTCTTGATGTTCTCGGCGATGTCGGACAACCTCATCGCCGGGGCTCGCACCCTGGTGGATCTGTTTGCCAACTACCAGGATGTCGAGAAAAAGATCGACCAGATTCATCGCATCGAACGCGAGGGCGACGAACTCACGCATGCCATCCTGACCAAACTCAACCAGACATTCATCACGCCTTTCGACCGGGAAGACATTCACGAATTGACGTCTAAGCTCGACGATGTACTCGATTTCATCAATGCCGCCGGCGCCCGAATCGTGATGTATCGGATCACGACTCCGCCGCCCGCCGCCGGAGAACTGGCCGCGATCATTTTGAGGCAATGCCAGGAATTGCAGCAGGCGGTGTCGCTGATGCAGAAGAATGGCAATATCCTGGCCCATTGCGTGGAGATCAACCGTCTGGAAAACGAGGCGGACCTGGTATCGCAGCAGGCCATCGCCAGGCTGTTTGAATGCGAAAAGGACCCCATCAACCTCATAAAAATTAAAGAGCTGTTGGAATTCCTGGAGCGGGCGACGGACAAGGCGGAAGACGTCGCCAACGTGTTGGAAACGGTTGTATTGAAGAACACTTGAAGCTTAAATAACTTGCCCAAATAGGAAAACTGGTGAAGCCTGATCTGCTTCTGCTGATCATCACAATACTGGTCGCACTGATCTTCGATTTCCTGAACGGATTTCACGACGCTGCCAACAGCATTGCCACCGTGGTCTCGACGCGGGTCTTGTCCCCCAAGCTGGCCGTATTGTGGGCGGCGTTCTTCAATTTTGTGGCCGCGTTTCTTCTGGGGACCGCCGTCGCCAAGACCATCGGCGGAGGCATGATCCGGGTCGAGAATGTGACCCAGTATGTCGTGATCACGGGACTATTCGGCGCCATCGTCTGGGACTTGCTCACCTGGTGGTGGGGGCTGCCAACCTCCTCCTCACATGCTTTGATTGGGGGCTACGCCGGCGCGGCGGTCATGCGGTCCGGATGGCATGTGATTATTGCCGAGGGTTGGTACAAAACCCTGATTTTCATCGTGGTGGCGCCAGTCATGGGACTCGTTCTGGGCCTGACCTTCATGGTTGCCGTCTACTGGCTGCTGCGAAATAAAGCTCCACGACGAATTGACGCCTGGTTTCGCAAGTTGCAACTGCTCTCGGCGGCGGCGTACAGCCTCGGCCATGGGGGCAACGATGCGCAGAAAACCATGGGAATCGTGGCCAGCGCTCTGTATGGAGCGCACTATTTGAGTGCGAAGGAACTCGCCGGCAACTGGGGGAAATTTCACTGGCCCATCATTCTGGCGGCGCATTTGTCGATCGCCCTGGGAACGTATTTTGGCGGTTGGCGGATTGTTCACACCATGGGATCGCGCATCACCAAGCTCAAGCCCGTAGGAGGATTCTGCGCTGAGGCGGCGGGAGCGATCACCTTGTTCTCCACCGCGCTGGCCGGAATTCCGGTGAGCACCACGCACACCATCACCGGAGCGATCGTCGGAGTCGGAGCTGTCAATCGGCTGTCGGCAGTGCGCTGGGGAGTGGCGGCGCGCATCGTCTGGGCCTGGGGCCTGACCATCCCGGCGGCGGCGGCGGTCGCTGCCGCTTCGTTCTGGCTGGTGCGATGGATTCACCCCGGAGCATAGAGAACTGCTCAGCCAACTCTTGTCCCCCAACCGTTTGCCCCGTTCCACACCGACCGCTAAACTAAATGTCTCGGGGTATTCACTTATGCTCGTTGTCATGCAAGCGCAGGCTACCGAAGAACAGGTCCGCGCCGTCTGCCAGAAAATCGAAGCGCTCGGATACCGCGCCCACTCCATGCCCGGCGCGCAACGCACTGCCATCGGCATCACCGGCAACAAAGGCGAAGTCGAATCTGGCACGCTCGAAGAAATGCCCGGAGTGCAGGAAGTGATCCGCGTCTCCAAGCCCTACAAGCTGGTCAGCCGCGATACCAAGCCCGACAACACGGTCGTCAAGTTTGCCGGCTCACAAGTCACCGTCGGAGGCCCCGACCTGGCCATCATCGCCGGACCTTGCGGCATTGAGACTCGCGACCAGGCATTCAAAATCGCCGAGCGCGTCGCCCGCGCCGGAGCCCAGTTTTTCCGCGGCGGAGCCTATAAACCGCGCACCTCTCCTTATTCTTTTCAGGGACTGGGTGAAGCCGGCCTGAAAATCATGGCCGAAATCCGCGATCAATTCGGCCTGCTCATCGTGACCGAGGCCGTCGATTACGAATCGCTGGATCTGGTCGATCAGTATGCCGATGTAATCCAGATCGGCGCCCGCAACATGCAAAACTTCTCTCTGCTAAAGCGCGCCGGACGCGCCCGCAAGCCCGTTCTCTTGAAGCGAGGTATCTCGGCAACGCTCGAAGAATTCCTCATGGCCGCCGAGTACATCATGAGCGAGGGCAACTACAACATCGTCCTCTGCGAGCGCGGAGTGCGTACCTTCGCCGATCACACTCGCAACACGCTCGATCTCAGCATCGTCCCCGCCGTCCAGCGCCTCAGCCACCTGCCCATCATCGTCGATCCCAGCCACGGCACCGGCAAGCGCAACAAGGTAACTCCGCTGTCGCGCGCCGCCGTCGCGGTTGGAGCCGATGGCCTGATGGTGGAAGTTCACCACGATCCCGACCGCGCGCTGTCGGACGGCATGCAGTCGCTGTTTCCCGATCAGTTCGACGCGTTGATGGTGCAGGTCAGGCAGATCGCGGCGGTGCTGGGACGCAATGTACAGTCTCCGACGAAGGTTCACGAGGGAGTGAC